>OJKI01000019.1_pt1 | contig 140381 bp, 136 predicted proteins | sample 1596431 | NCBI WGS metagenome assembly OJKI01 (sample SAMEA4350165, study PRJEB24818) | metagenome | biome: human; feature: gut; material: faeces | place: Denmark | collected 2013-09 | reverse complement strand
TGTTCCTGCCCGCCGTTATATTCATAATCGGCGCTGCGATAGGATTTGCTACCGGCACTTCCTGGGGCACCATCGGCATAATGGCTCCCATAGTGGTTGCGGTGTTTGATTACAGCGCAGAGCCTGTGCTCTGCACCATCGGCCTTGCGGCGGCCTGCTCCGGCGGCGTTATGGGCGACCATTGCTCCCCCATTTCAGATACCACCATCATGGCCTCCGCCGGTGCGCACTGCTTCCATCTTAACCATGTGTTTACCCAGCTGCCCTATGCACTTACCGTAACCGGCGTGGCGTTTGTCAGCTTCATATTGGCCGGCCTTATCCAGAACGTATGGCTCAACCTTGCCATAGCCATCGTGCTCATGGTTGCCACCCTGTTCGTAATCAAGGCTGTCGTTTCCAAGAAAAACGCAGGTATATTCGAGGAAATGGCGGAAGCCAACAAGAAAATGGTTGCGGAAGCCAAATAAAAAAGATATTACTTAATGTGATTAAACAAAAGGCACGGCGCACTGCTAAAAAACGGTGCGCCTTGCTTTTTATTTCCGTGACAATACGCCCCGTGCATGGTATACTTTTGTTAAATCATTCGGCTTTTTTAAGGAGACGGCATAATGGGAAACAATGTAGGTATTGCTATATTTATATTTCAGGCGCTGCTTGCGCTGTTCGCTTTTTTTGTCACCGCGCCCATGACGCTTAACGCAATAAGCCTTTTCGGCGTGCAGAAGCGCTTTGCGGAGGAGATGATTAAGCTTGGCGTTGTCAAGGAAAAGGACGTTAAGAATATGCAGACTAAAAAGCAGATAGTCGGCGTTTTGATATCGCTTGTGGTCATAGGCGCGCTGTGCTACTCGTGCTATCGCACGGCGCCGATGGGATATCTGTGCGGCGGCGTGCCGCTCATGGCAGGCTTTTGGAAATACCGCAACATCCTTGAAATGAATAACCTTACCGTGCAGCGTTTTAAGAACACATATAAGGACTGCATGAACGCAAAAAAATATAATGAATATGTAAGGACGCATTTTTAATGCGCAAAAGGCGGGCAAATGCAGCCCGCCTCTATATTTTTTGTTGCAAAGCGGGGCTCTCTGTGGTATAATCCACCACGGTGCGTTTAATGGAATGGCGCGCCCGCGTAAAAGTGAATCATTACGCACTCATGCGGACCGTAAGGCTCGTGCCCGATGAGTCGGGTCGCGTTACGGGATGATGCATGGGGAGGATAAAAAACGAGGAGGTTTTTTTATGTCTGTTATTTCCATGAAGCAGTTGCTTGAAGCCGGTGTGCATTTTGGCCACCAGACCCGTCGTTGGAACCCGAAGATGAAGGAATACATCTTCACCGAGCGCAACGGCATCTACATTATCGACCTGCAGAAGACCGTTAAGAAGATCGATGAGGCTTATTACTTCATCCGCGATCTGGCCATGGAGGGCGGCACCGTGCTGTTCGTAGGCACCAAGAAGCAGGCCCAGGAATCCATCGAGCAGGAAGCCAAGCGCTGCGAAATGTTCTATGTCAACCAGCGTTGGCTGGGCGGCATGCTGACCAACTTCAAGACCATTCAGAGCCGCATCAACAAGCTGCGCAAGATCGAGAAGATGGAAGCCGACGGCGACTTCGATCTGCTGCCCAAGAAGGAAGTTATCCAGCTCAAGGCCGAGCAGGAGAAGCTTGAAAAGAACCTTGGCGGTATCAAGGAAATGAAGAAGCTGCCCTCTGCCATGTTCGTGGTTGACCCCCGCAAGGAGCACATCGCCATTCTGGAAGCCAAGGCCCTTGGCATCCCCGTGGTCGCCATAGTTGACACCAACTGCGATCCTGACGAGGCCGATTACCCCATCCCCGGTAACGACGACGCTATCCGTGCCGTCAAGCTGATCGCTTCCAAGATCGCCGATGCAGTGCTTGAGGGCAGGCAGGGCGAGCAGATGAGCGACGAAGCCATTGAAGAAGTGGCTGCGGACGAGGAAGAGTTTTAATCAAACAGCCGAGCGCATATTTTTAGGAGGATATTAAGTTATGTTTACTGCAAAAGACGTAATGGCCCTGCGTGAGATGAGCGGCGCCGGCATGATGGACTGCAAGCGCGCGCTTGTTGAGACCGATGGCGATATGGACAAGGCCATGGAGTATCTCCGCGAGAAGAGCCTTGCCGCGACCGCCAAGAAGGCGTCCCGTATAGCTGCCGAAGGTATAGTTGATTCCTATATCCACATGGGCGGCAAAATCGGCGTTCTGCTCGAGGTCAACTGCGAGACCGATTTCGTTGCCAAGACCGACGATTTCAAGCAGCTTGTACACGATATAGCCATGCACATTGCGGCTTCCAACCCCACCTATATTACCAAGGAAGAGGTTGACCAGGCCGAGATAGAGCATGAAAAGAAGATCCTGCGTGAGCAGGCCATGAACGAGCCCAAGCCCAAGCCCGCTGCCATAATCGAAAAGATGGTGGAAGGCCGTATCGAGAAGTACTATAAGGAAGTGTGCCTGCTGGAGCAGCCCTTCGTTAAGGATCCCGATAAGACCGTTGGCGAGATGGTCAGCGCCGCTATCGCCAAGATCGGCGAAAAGATCAGCGTCCGCCGCTTCGTCCGTTACGAGATGGGCGAAGGCCTGACCAAGAGGCAGGATAACTTCGCCGAAGAAGTTATGGGCCAGATGAAGAAATAATTAAGTTAGCAAAAGGGGACGTTATTTGACGTTCCCTTTTTGTATATACTCAGCAAAAAGGAGAAAGATATGCTTAAATATAAACGCGTATCATTAAAACTGTCCGGCGAGGCCATGGGCGGCGACAAAACGATAGACTTTGCGGCGGTGGCGGCCATTACGCGGGAAATAAAAACGCTGGTGGAAGCGGGCGTTGAGGTAGGCGTTACCATAGGCGCGGGCAATATATGGCGCGGTAGAAGCGGCGGCAGCATGGATAGGAACCGCGCGGATCAGATGGGCATGCTTGCAACCACCATAAACTGCATGGCAATGGAAGCGGCGCTAAAGGAAGAAGGCGTTGAAACATTGGTGCTTTCAACGCTGCATATGCCCTCCTTCTGCGATGATTTTTCCGCGGAAAAGGCAATAGACGCAATGCGGCAGGGCAAGGTTTGCCTGTTTGCCTGCGGCACGGGCAGGCCGTTTTTCTCAACGGATACGGCCGCCGCGCTGAAAGCTGCGGAAATATACGCGGATGCGCTTGTGCTGGCGAAGAACGTGGACGGCGTATATAGTGCGGACCCCAATAAGGACCCGAATGCCGTAAGATACAGCTACCTTACCTATCAGCAGGTGATAGAGCAGAACCTGCAGGCTACCGACCTTACTGCCATAACCCTTTGCAAGGAGCAGAAAATCCCCGTTGTTGTATGCGCGCTGAAGGATGAAGGCGCAATACTTCGCGCAATTAATGGGCAGGATGTTGGTACCGTCATTGACTAAGCGGAAGATTTAGCCTAAAATATACATATACAATATTGAACAATTAGTACGGAGGTATAAATATGGACGCAATAGAAACCGCAAAAGAGAAAATGGGCAAAACCATTGCCGTGCTGCATAAGGAGCTCAGTTCGCTCAGGGCCGGCAGACCCAACGCGCAGGTGCTGGATCGCATAATGGTTGACTATTATGGCACGCCCACCCCCGTTAACCAGGTAGGCAACATCTCTTCGCCCGAGGCAAGGATGCTTGTTATAACCCCCTATGATCCTTCTGTGCTCAATCCGCTGGAAAAGGCTATACAGATGTCCGATCTTGGCATCAATCCTTCCAACGACGGCAAGTGCATACGCCTTATATTCCCTGTGCTTACCGAGGAAAGGCGTAAGGAGCTGGCCAAGACCATCCAGAAGAAGGGTGAAGAAGCCAAGGTTGCCATCCGCTCCATCCGCCGCGACGCCATAGAGCAGATAAAGAAGGCGCAGAAGGACAGCGAGATTACCGAGGACGACCGCAAGAAGCTGGAAGATCAGGCGCAGAAGCTGACCGACAGCCACATAAAGGATATCGATAAGATAGTAAGCGATAAGCAGAAGGAGATAATGGAAGTTTGAGGAACGTAGAGGGCCTTGAACTATCCGCGGCAATAAATGCGCTTGAAGCGGACGGGATACAAGTAACTACGCTTGAAGTATCCAGCCGCAAAGGCGTGGACGGGGACGAACGGCGCGTTGTACGCGCCAAACAAACGGGCGAAAACAGCGCGGAATTGACATTTGCCGTGTTCAAAACACGCATTGACGCGCCGGAGGAATGAAAAATTGACAGTGGCTGAATTGAATGCCCTGCGCATCACGCTTTCGCCCCTGCCCAAGCATGTTGGCATAATAATGGACGGCAACGGCCGCTACGCAACGCGGCGCGGCCTGCCGCGTTCCATGGGCCACAGGGCGGGAACGGAGCGGCTGAGGGGGATAATCAAACTCAGCAGCGACTTGGGCATAGAGGCGCTTTCCCTCTATGCCTTTTCCACCGAAAATTGGAAACGGCCAAAGATAGAGGTGGATACGCTGTTTGCGATATTCATGGAATACTTTACCAAAGAGGTAGAGGATCTGCATAAAAACAACGTTGCCATACGCGCCATGGGCAACATTGCTGCACTGCCGGAAAAGGTATACGCCCAATGCATGGCCGCGATGGAGAAAACAAAGAATAACACGGGACTGAAGCTGAATATTGCCCTTAATTACGGCAGCCGCGCGGAAACGGTGAACGCCGTTAAAAGCATTGCGCTGGACGCTAAGGAGGGCAGGCTTAATATAGAGGATATTGATGAGGAATGCGTGATGAGCCGCCTTTACACAAGGGGGCTTAGCGATGTTGACCTTGTTATACGCACGGGCGGCGAACAACGGCTTTCCAACTTTATGCTGCTGCAAAGCGCATATGCGGAATTTGTGTTCACCGATACGCTGTGGCCTGATTTTAGCGACGAATGCTATATTGCCGCGCTTGGCGAATTTGCGCACAGGAACCGGCGGTATGGCGGATTGGATGGAAAATGAAGCTTGTAAAACGCATTGGAGTCGCCGCTGTACTTATTGCCGTGCTGGCGGCGGCGCTGTATTTCGGCGGATGGGTGCTGTGCGCGCTGTTCACGGCGGGCGCGGTGATGGCGGCGTATGAAATGGGCAGCGCGCTTGCCAAAAAGGAACTGAAGCCGTTCATGCTGCCGGCGTATATATTCGCGCTGCTGTATTTTGCGGCGTATAGGGTATTCGGCGGCATGGGGCTTTGGATAGTTGCAATGGCGTGCATACTGATAGCCATGGCGGACAGGATATTTACCGAAGCGCGCACAGCGCAGGACACTATGGCGTCCATGTTCGTGCTGGTGTATCCAATGAGCCTTTTTGCCGCAGTCGCTATGCTGTGCGAATACGGCGCCGATGCGGACAAGAGCAGAATAGCGCTGCTGTGTGCGTTTGCAATGCCGCTTATGGGGGACACGCTGGCGTATTTCGGCGGCAGGCTTTTGGGCAAAAAGAAGCTTTGCCCGCGCCTTAGCCCGAACAAGACCGTTGCCGGGAGCATATTCGGCTTTGTCGGCGGCGGAATAGGCGGGGCGCTGGTATTCCTTATGCAGAATGTGTGGAACGCCGGTGCGGGGCTTATCATGCTTATAATACTCGGCGTTATATGCGGTGGCGCGGGGCAGATAGGCGATCTTTTTGCCTCCAGCATAAAGCGCTATGCCGGAATAAAGGATTACAGCCGCGTTTTCAGCGAACACGGCGGCGTTATGGACAGGCTGGACAGCGTTTTATTTTGCGCCCCGATAGTTTACGCTGCGTTCACGGTTGCCGGAGTATAATATACCCATGAAGAAGATAGCGGTGCTGGGCAGCACGGGATCCATCGGTACGCAAACGCTGGACGTGGTGCGCTCGCATAAAGATGAATTTGAAGTGTGCGCGATATGCGCGGGCAAAAACGCTCTCCTTGCGCTGGAGCAGGCGAAGGAGTTTATGCCTGAGCTGATGTGCATGGAGGATGAGGCGGCTGCGCTTTCGATAAAGGGACTGCTGCCAAAGGGCGTTGAGCTGTATGCCGGAAAAGACGCTGCGGCTGTTGCCGCGCGGTATGCCGCGGCGGATACGGTGGTGAACGCGGTCAGCGGCTTTGCTGGCACGCTGCCGCTTATTGCGGCGCTGGAGGCTGGCAAAAGGGTTGCCCTTGCCAATAAGGAAAGCATAGTTTGCGCGCATGAATTGGTGGAGCAGGCAAAGCGAAAAGGCGGCGGGGAGATAATCCCCGTGGACAGCGAGCAGAGCGCCATATTCCAGTGCCTTTGCGCAGGGGAAAAGCGGGAGGTAAGGCGACTTATACTCACCGCGTCCGGCGGGCCGTTCAGGCAGTTCACCAAAGAACAGCTTGATTTGGTTACACCACAAATGGCGTGCCATCACCCAACGTGGAGCATGGGCCGAAAGATAACCATCGATTCGGCCTCGCTTTTCAATAAGGGGCTTGAAATAATGGAGGCGGCATATCTTTTCGGCATGGATGCGGAAAAAATAAGCGTGCTTGTGCACCCGCAGTCGGTTGTGCATTCAATGGTTGAATATTGCGACAGCGCGGTGATTGCGCAGCTGAGCGCGCCTGATATGCGCCTGGCCATACATTATGCGCTCACGTATCCCAGGCGGCACGAAAGCAGCTTTGGCGCGCTTGATTTAACAAAGCTCGGCATGCTTACGTTTGAAGAACCCGATACGGAGCGCTTCAGGGCGATACCGCTTGCGTACCGCGCGCTTGAAGCGGGCGGCATAATGCCTGCGGTGTATAACGGCGCGAATGAGGCGGCGGTGAATATGTTCATAAAGGGAATGATCCGCTTTACGGACATTGCGGACCACGTTGAGCGGGCCATGGACAGCATAGCCAACGCAGCCGTAGGCTCCTTTGAGGAGCTGCTTGAATACGACGCTATGGCAAGAATGGCGGCGGTGAAAGGATAAATTGAATGAGTACGGTCATTTCGGTATTGGCGGCGCTGATAGTGCTGAGCATATTCGTGGTGCTGCATGAACTGGGGCACTATTGCGCGGGGCGCATATTCGGCTTCGGCATAGTTGAATTCAGCGTGGGCATGGGCCCGGCAATAATAAAAAAAGAGAAAAACGGCATAACGTATGCCCTGCGCGCGCTGCCAATAGGCGGCATGTGTCAGTTTTACGGCGAGGATCAGGCGGATACGGGCGACGGGAAGGCGTTCAGCTGCCACCCGATATGGCAAAGGATGATAGTGATTGCCGCGGGGCCGGTGATGAACATACTGACGACTATAATACTTGCCACCGTAATGCTTATGACATACGGCGAATATATGCCCGCGGTGAATAGCTTTTCGTTTGAAAATTCGCCCGCGGAGGTTGCCGGCATGCAGAGCGGGGACATTATTGTTGCCGTGGATGGGCATGAGCTGAGCTATTATAACGAAGTATCCTCGCTTATACGCGCGGCGGACAGCAAGAGCATGACGCTCGAGGTCATACGCGGCGGCGAACACATTGAAATAGAGATAAAGGATTTTTACAGCGAGCAGGAAGGCCGAAACATAATTGGCATAGTTATGGAGCCTGCGCGGCTGAAGCAGAACTTCTTCGGCGCGGTTGCGGGCAGTTTTAACTATGTTTGGCAGATGATAAAGGATCTTATATCCTTCTTCGGCATGTTGTTCCATGGCCAGGTGAGCAGCGGGGACGTTGCGGGGCCGGTGGGCATAGTGTCCATGATAGGCCAGGCCGTGCGGACGGGGTTTGAAACCGTGCTCAGGCTGGGCGTGCTGATAAGCGCAAACCTTGGGCTGATGAACCTTCTTCCGCTGCCTGCGCTTGACGGCGGCAGGCTGGTATTTTTGATAATAGAGGCCGTGCGCGGCAAGCCCGTGCCGCCCGAAAAGGAAGGCATAGTTCACTTCGTGGGGCTGGTGCTGCTGCTGTGCCTTGTTGTGTTCCTTACAATATCGGACGTGAGAACATTTATAATCGGAGGATAATATGACACCGCGCGAAAAAACGCATCAGGTCACGGCGGGCAATATTAAAATAGGCGGCGGCGCCAAGGTTAGCGTGCAGTCCATGACCAATACGCGCACGGCGGATATATCCGCCACCGCCGCGCAGATACGGCGCCTTGTTGACGAAGGGTGCGAAATAGTGCGCCTTGCCGTGAAGGATATGGATGACGCGCGCGCCATAGCGGAGCTTAAACGCGGCGCTATCGTGCCGCTGGTTGCGGATATACATTTTGACCACAGGCTTGCAATAGCCGCGCTTGAAAGCGGAATAGACAAGCTTAGGATAAACCCCGGCAACATAGGCGCGGACTACAAGGTGAAGGAGCTTTGCGAAGGGGCAAAGGAGCGCCGCGTACCAATACGCATAGGCATAAATTCCGGCTGCATGGAAAAGGAGCTGCTGATTAAGCACGGCGGGCCGAACGCCGCGGCGATGGCGGAAAGCGCGCTGAATAACGCCAAAATGCTTGAACGTTTCGGCTTTGACGATATAGTTATATCCGTCAAGTCGTCGTCCGTTACGGAAACGGTGAAGGCATATAGGCTCCTCAGCGAAAGCTGCGCCTATCCGCTGCATGTGGGCGTTACGGAGGTTGGCGGCGGCATGGAGGGCATAGTGCGCTCCGCCGCGGGAATAGGCACGCTGCTGATGGAAGGCATTGGGGACACAATAAGGGTGTCCTTAACGGGCGATCCCGAAAGGGAGGTTGAAACGGGAATAGAGCTGCTTAAAGCCGTTGAACTCCGCGCGCAGGGGCTGCATCTTGTTTGCTGCCCAACGTGTGGCCGCTGCGGCAACGTGGCAAAGCATTCGGAAATATATGAGCGCGTGAAGGCGGAGTTTAAGCGCGAAAAGCGGCCGCTGAAGATCGCCGTTATGGGCTGCGCGGTAAACGGCCCCGGGGAGGCGAAGGAAGCGGACATAGGGCTGGCGCTCGGGCGGACGAACGCAGTGCTTTTCAAAAAAGGCGAGCAAATAGCCGCATACGATATAGACACAGCCGAGGAAGAGCTTATACGGCAGGCCAAGCAGATGCTTGAGGGGAAGTAACAGCACGGATGGAAGCGGAAAAGGATTACGGCATTGCCCGCTACGGCGCAAAGCTGAGCAGGGCCAAACTGCATATGCGCAAAATGGAGCTGGAGGTGCAGCTTTGCCTTTCGCGCCTGATAGACGCGAGGGAGGCCGCTGAAATAGCGGCCATTTTGGGGCAGAATGCGCCGGGGTGCAGCGTTCTATTAAGCGCACAGTTTGAGGACGGCCTGCCTGCAAGCGAGCAGGAGGGCTTTCTTGACATGCTCAGGGCAAGCTGGGAACACTTTTCGCCGCTTATGAAGCCCGTGCTCGGCTTTTCCCAATGGGAAAGGGGCGCGGAGGGCATTATAGCCGTGCGCATACCAAAGCGGCTTTACCTTAGCGCAAAAAGCTACAACGGCGCGAACATGCTGGAAAAGTTTATATACGATACCTATGGTGAAAGCATAGAGGTAATGCTGATAGGGGACGAGAGCATAGCGCTTACGATGCCGGAGCGCAGGGAAGAGCCGATAGTTATAAAGCGCAGCGCGCAGGAGGACATCCCGCCGTGGGAAGAAGCGCCCAAAAAGCAGGACAAGGCGGAGAAGAAGCCGTTCAGAAGGAAGCTTGAAAACGCCGGTCCTAAGCCCAACGTGCCGCAGGAAAACATAATAATGGGGCGCGTTTTCGGCGCGCGCATAACCAAAATGAGCGAAGTTACGGAGGAATCCGAAACCGTAACGGTTCAGGGCGGCATAATAAGCATGGACGTGCGCGAAAGGAAAAACGGCGGCTTTATAGTGCAGTGCTATGTTACGGACCGCAGCAACACCCTGCCCATAAAGCTTTTCCCAAAAGCCGAGAATAAGGACATAATAGATAGGCTTACGGAGATAAAGGACGGGGGCGAATGGATAGTTGTGCACGGCAAATATCAGCGCGACGAATTCAGCGGCACATACTGCGTTTTTCCCGATTCAATATACAAGACCGATCCCGTAACGCGCAAGGACAAGGCAGAGCGCAAGAGAGTAGAACTGCACCTGCACACCAAGATGAGCGCCATGGACGGCTTTATAGATGCGGGCGAGGCCGTAAAAACCGCGGCAAAATGGGGCCACAAGGCCGTTGCAATAACGGACCACGGCGTGGTGCAGGCATTCCCGGCGGCGGTTAACGCGGCGGGCAAGCTGAAGAAAAACGGCGTTGATATAAAGGTCATAATGGGTGTGGAGGGCTACCTTCTGCCGGACTGCGTATGGACAAGCCCGCGCGGCGAATACGCGGCGATAGAATTGACCCATTGCAACGGCGCGCTGTGCGCCATAAGCGCCGTGCGCTTCAATGACAACGGCGAATGCAGCGAATTTTATACGCCGGTTAGCGTTGGCGTGCCGATGAGCGAGGAATTCCGCCGCCGGACCGGCATAAGCGAGGAGGACAGCGAAACCGCCCCGCTTTTGAAGGACGCCGTTAACGCGCTGCTGCAATTTGCAGAGGGCGCTAAAATGGTCGTATGGGACAGGGAAGAATATTATGAACTGTATAAAGAGGCGAAGAAGCGCGGCATAGACATGAACGAGCATGCCACCGTGGCGATGGAGCTGACGCGGTACCATTGCCGCGCCCCGCTGGACGACACGACTACCATAGACGGCTGCATGGCAGCTATGGGCACAAGCCGCGCATCCATGCTGCCCATTGACGGCGCGCGCGCGCTGAAGGAACAGTTTTTGAAGATAATAGAGCGTTATGAGGCCATGGGTAAGGCGCGCATACCGCTTTTTGACTGCGTGCCGCACGAAAAGGTAAAGGGCAAGCGCAGCACATATCACATAATCATAATCGCAAAGAACATTGTGGGGCTGAAGAACCTTTATAAGCTGGTGTCCTATGCCCATATAGATTACCTTAAAGGCGTGCCGAGAATACCAAGGAGCCTGCTGGATTTTTACCGCGAAGGGCTTATAATCGGCTCCGCATGCGAGGCGGGCGAGCTTTTCCGCGCGGTGCTTGAAGAAAAGCCGCACGAGGAAATATGCGCCATTGCAAGGGAGTATGACTACCTTGAAATACAGCCGATAGGCAACAATGCCTTCCTTATGCGCGAGGGCATAGTGAAGGACGAGGACGGCCTGCGCGAGCTTAACCGCAGAATAGTGCGGCTGGGCGAGGAACTGGGCATACCCGTGGCAGCCACGGGCGACGCGCACTTTATGGAGCCGGAGGATTCCATATTCCGTGCGATAGTCATGAGCGCGCGCGAATTTAAGGACGCGGAGCAGCAGGCGCCGCTGTATTTCCGCACGACGGACGATATGCTTGAAGAATTCAGCTACCTTGGCAGGGAAAAGGCCGAGGAAGTGGTTATAGACGTGCCGAACGCAATAGCGGACATGTGCGAAAGCATGAAGCCGTTCCTGAGCGAAAAAAGCACATATGCCCCTAAATTCCCCGGCGCTAACGAGGAACTGAGGAGCATGTGCGAAAACCGCGCGCGGGAGATATACGGCGATGTTCTGCCGCCCGTTGTGCAGGCGCGGCTCGATAAGGAGCTTACTTCCATAATAGGCAACGACTATGCGTCGCTGTATTTGAGCGCGCAAAGGCTGGTTTCAAAATCCATGTCCGATGGCTACCTTGTCGGCAGCCGCGGCAGCGTAGGTTCATCATTTGTTGCCACAATGGCGGGAATAACGGAAGTGAATCCGCTGCAGCCGCACTATGTTTGCCCAAATTGCAGGCACAGCGAATTTGACGTTGACCTTGATAAATATGCCTGCGGCGTGGATATGCCGGATAAGGACTGCCCCGTTTGCGGCACAAAGCTGAAAAAGCTTGGCTATACTATACCGTTTGAGGTATTCCTTGGCTTTAAGGGAGACAAAACGCCGGATATTGACCTTAACTTCTCCGGCGATTATCAGCCCCATGCCCATGCGTATACTGAGGTCATGTACGGCAAGGGCCATGCCTTCCGCGCCGGCACGATATCCGGCCTGAAGGACAAAACCGTTTACGGCTACGTTAAGGGCTATTGCGAGCAATATGATGCTTTCTTTACCCGTGCGGAGACGGAAAGGCTCGTTGCGGGCTGCGAAGGCGTTAAGCGCACCACGGGACAGCACCCCGGCGGCATAGTTATCGTACCCGAAGGATACGAGATATTCGACTTTACGCCGATACAGTACCCTGCGGACAAAAAGGAGAAGAATACCGTTACCACGCATTTCGACTTCCATGCCATGGACGACAGGCTTGTTAAGCTGGACATACTCGGCCACGATGACCCGACCGTTTTGAGGATGCTTCAGGACATAACGGGCGTTGACCCAAAGGGACTGCCGCTTGACGATAAGGAAACGATGAAGCTTTTTTCGTCCACGGAGCCGCTGGGTATAACGCTTGAGGAGCTGAATTGCGACGTGGGCAGCATTGCCCTGCCCGAATTCGGCACGAACTTCGTGCGGCAGATGCTTATGGATACGCGGCCGACCACGATGGAGGAGCTCGTCAGAATATCCGGCCTTTCCCACGGCACGGGCGTGTGGCTGGGCAATGCGCAGGATTTGGTGCTTGGCGGCATAGCAACGCTTTCGCAGGTGGTCTGCACGCGAGACGATATTATGAACTACCTCATAAGCATAAAGATGGAACCTTCAAAGGCTTTTAAAATAATGGAAAGCGTGCGAAAGGGCAAGGGCCTTACGGAGGAAATGGAAGAAAACATGCGGGAAGTGAACACGCCCGAATGGTTCTTCTCCTCCTGCAAAAAAATAGGATACATGTTCCCCCGCGCCCATGCGGCGGCATATGTTATGATGGCGTTCAGAATAGCGTGGTATAAGGTGCATATGCCCGAAGCCTTCTATGCGGTTTACTTCTCCGTGCGCGCGGATGCGTTTGACGTATCCATGGCGCTGGGCGGGGAAGAAAGGGTGCTGCGCAACATAAAGGCGATACGCGACAAGGGCAACAAGGCAGAGCAGAAGGAGCAGGATCTGCTGGTGATACTCGAAGTTGTGTACGAAATGAACCGGCGGGGAATAAAGCTGCTGAATGTGGACATATATAAATCCGACGCCACAAAGTTTACCATCGAGAAGGACGGGCTAAGGCCGCCGTTCTCTGCCGTGGCGGGCGTAGGCGTAACGGCTGCGGAAGGAATAGGCGCGGCGGACAGGAGTGTCCCCTTCAATTCGATAGAGGACTTCCGCGCCCGCACGAAGGCGAACAGCGGCGTTGTGGATAAGCTGAGGGAGCTTGGCTGCTTCGATGGGCTTGCGGAAAGCAATCAGGTAAGCTTTTTCTAAGGAAAATAAGCAAAACTATTGCGCTTAGACCATAAGCTGTGCTATAATGCTTGTGTTGGGCGGTAAATACCGCATTTGTTGGCTTTTTGAAGAGTGGGACGTTCCCGCTCTTTTGTTTTGATAAGGCAATGAATCGGCTCATGTGAGCCTTATATTTAAGGAGGTACGGTTGAAAACTACCGAAATAGTGGATTCCCTTGTGCGCGGAAAAATAGCCGAAATGGGCTACGAACTGGATGAAGTTGAATACGTTAAAGAATACGGCAACATGGTGCTTACGCTTTATATCGATTCGGAAAACGGCGTGACCATAGACGACTGCGAAAAGGTGAGCCGCGCAATAGACCCCATACTTGATGAAAACGACCCAATAGAGGAAGCGTATTACCTGAGCGTTTCCAGCATAGGCATAGACCGCCCGCTTAAAAAGGACAGGGATTTTGAACGGAACATGGGCAAAAAGCTTCAGGTCAAGCTGTATGCGCCCATAAACAGGAAAAAGGAGCTTCTGGGCATCCTTACCGGATACGATGGTGAAAGCTTCACCATAAGCGTTGAAAAAATGGGCGAAGTGACCATAAAACGCAAAGATGCGGCGCTTATAAGGCCGTGGATAGATTTTGAATAACACAGGGAGGATAAGTAATTAAGATGAAAGCCGATTTTATCGAAGCACTGAACGCTATCGAAAAAGAGCGCGGCATCAGCAAGGACATATTGATAGACGCGTTTGAGTCCGCGCTGGTCGCGGCGTATAAGCGCAACTACAACACCACCGCCAACGTGCGCGCCGTTGTTGACCGCGACACGGGAGACGTGCAGATTTTCGCGTCCAAAACCGTTGTTGAGCACGTTGAAAACCCTTACAGCGAAATTTCGCTTGAAGAGGCGCATAAGATAAATCCATTGTTTGATATTGGCGACGTGCTGGAAGAAGAAGCCGACCCCAGCAAGTTCGGCCGCATAGCGGCGCAGACCGCCAAGCAGGTAGTGGTGCAGCGCATAAGGGAAGCCGAGCGCGGCGTTATATACGACGAGTTTGCTGAAAAGGAAAACGAGATATTGACCGCCATAGTGCAGCGCGCCGAAAAGGCGGGCGTATACGTTGAGCTCGGCAAAACGGACGGCCTGCTTTCCTATAACGAAACAATACCCGGCGAAGAGTATAACAATAACGACCGCATAAAGGTTTATGTTCTTGAGGTAAGAAAGACCAATAAGGGCCCGCAGGTGCTTGTTTCAAGGACGCATCCCGGCCTTGTGAAGCGGCTTTTTGAGCTGGAAGTGCCGGAAATAATGAGCGGCGTTGTGCAGATAAAGTCCATCGCGCGCGAAGCGGGCTTCCGCACCAAGGTCGCCGTGCATTCTACCGATCCAATGGTGGACGCCGTGGGCGCCTGCGTGGGCCAGAAGGGCATAAGGGTGGAGCGCATGGTGAATGAGCTGCACAATGAAAAGATAGACATAATAGAGTGGGACAGCGACCCCGCCGTGTATATCGCAAAGGCGCTCAGCCCCGCGAAGGTGATAATGGTTTATATCAACGAAACCGAAAAAGCGGCGAAGGTAGTCGTGCCCGATCAGCAGCTTTCCCTTGCAATAGGCAAGGAAGGCCAGAATGCCCGTCTTGCGGCCAAGCTGACCGGCTGGAAGATAGACATAAAGAGCCAGAGCCAGGCCGAGGAGGAGCTGGACCGCATAGATCTTGACGGCATGGACGCCGGCGAAGAACCGGAGGCATAATGGCCGCAAAGAAAACGCCCATGCGCATGTGCGTTGCGTGCAGGGAAATGAAGCCAAAGCGCGAGCTTATACGCATAGTGCGCACGCCGGAAAACGAAATATGCGCCGATACCACCGGCCGCGCAGCCGGGCGCGGCGCATATATATGCAAAAGTCAAGCGTGCCTTGAAAAGGCGATAAAGATCCGCGCGCTTGAAAGGGCGCTGGATAAAAAGATAGACGAAGAAGTGTTCCAAAGGCTGCAAAAGGAGATAGGCGCGGGTGGTCAGGAGTAAATTGACGGCGTACATAGGCTTTGCGGCGCGCGCAAGGAAGCTGAAAAGCGGGGACTTTACCTGCGAAAAGCTGATGAAGCAGAAAAAGGTGCAGCTGATGCTTTTGGATAGCGGAGTAAGCGCGAACACAAGGGAAAAATACGAGGCGATGTGCAGAGCGGCGGAAATAGACTGCCTGTACATAGAAGATCTCGGGCGGCTGATAGGCAAGGATGCCCACAAGACGGCCGCGGTGACAGACCGGCACTTTGCCGGAATAATCCGGGAAGCCTACCAGGCTACGGAACAAGCAAACTAAAAGGGGTGGCAAGAATGGCAAAAGTAAAGGTAATGGATTCTGCCAGGGAGCTTGAAGCCCGGGCTAAACAGCTTTTTGAGCGGATAAAGGGCATGAATGCGGACATGAGTGCAACGCTTGAAGACATGCGCCAATACGAAGGCAAGCTGATAGAAAAGGAAAAAATAGCCGAGAAGGAGCGCGCGGAGGCGCTGAGGATAGAACGGCTCAGGGAACTGGCCAATAGTGCGGATACCGCGGCGTACCACAGCGACGAACCGGAAACGGCAGAGCCGGAGAAGCCGAAGGCCGAAGAAAAGAGCGAAGCGAACGCAATAAAGAGCGCGGAGCCTGAGAAAGCGAGCGCGGAGCCCAAGGCGGAAGAAAAGAGCGAGCCTGCCGAACAAAAGGCGGAAAGCGCGAAGGAAACGGCAAAGCCGGAACAAACAAAGGAAGAACTCAAGAAAGAAGAAAAGGCAAACGAGGTAACAGCGCCTGTGCAGCAGAAGAACCAGGAAAAGCCCCGGCAGAGGGCAAACGACGCAAACAGGCCGCAGCAGGGCGGCTACCAGCAGCGCACCATACCGCAGGGCAGCCGCACGGATAAACCGCAGCAGCAGCGCGGAGACAGGCCGCAGCGGGACGGTTACCAGCCGCGCCAGGGGCAGGACGCAAGGCCGCCGCGCGGAGAGGACCGCTTCGGCAAGCCGCAGCAGCAGCGCAATGACAGGCCGCAGCAGGGCCAGCGGCGCGAACGCCCCATGCAGGCCGCAAGCGAACTGATACAGCCCGCATCCGGCGGCCGCGAGCGCGGCTACGAGGCCAACAAAAAAGCGCCCGCCAAGGGGAACCGCGACGACGAGCGCAGAAAGAGTAAAAAGACATTGTTAAAGGAGGCGGCGCCCTCAATGAACGCATGGGATGACGACGGCGGCTTCGGCGGAAGGAAGAAGAAGAGGCAGGCTGCGCCCGCGCCTAAGCCGGAACCGGTGAAGATAGAAAAGGCCGTTATAAACGGCGAAACAATAACCGTTAAGGAGCTTAGCGAAAAGATAGGCAAGCCCGCGGCGGAAATAATAAAAAAACTGTTCATTTTAGGCATAATGGCCACCATAAATCAGGAGATAGATTTCGATACCTGCTCGCTGATAGCATCGGACTACGGCATTGAGCTTGAACAGAACATTGCCAAGACCTATGAGGACGTTCTGCTTGAAGGTGTGGACGAGGACAAGGATGAAAACCTTGTTGAGCGCCCGCCGGTAGTAACCATAATGGGCCACGTTGACCACGGCAAGACCAGCTTGCTCGATGCTATCCGCCACAGCAGCATTACCGAAGGCGAAGCCGGCGGCATAACGCAGCACATCGGCGCATACACCGTTACCTGCAACGGCAGGCAGATAACCTTTATAGATACCCCGGGTCACGAGGCGTTCACCGCCATGCGCGCCCGCGGAGCGCAGGTTACGGATATTGTAATACTGGTTGTTGCGGCAGACGACGGCATTATGCCGCAGACCGTTGAGGCCATAAACCATTCCAAGGCCGCAGGCGTGCCCATAATTGTTGCAATAAACAAAATGGATAAGCCCGCCGCCAATCCGGACAGGGTAAAGCAGCAGCTTACCGAATACGGTTTGGTCAGCGAAGAATGGGGCGGCGACACCATATGTGTTCCCGTTTCGGCCAAAACCAAGGAAGGCTTGGATAATTTGCTTGAAATGGTATTGCTCCAGGCGGACGTGCTTGAGCTTAAGGCGAATCCCAACCGCATGGCTAAGGGCATAATAATAGAAGCCGAGCTTGACAAGGGCCGCGGCCCGATAGCAACCGTGCTTGTGCAGAACGGCACGCTGAAGGTTGGCGATCCGATAGTTGCCGGCATGGCATACGGCCGCGTGCGCGCAATGATGGACGATAAGGGCAGGCGCGTTACCAAGGCCGGCCCCAGCACGCCTGTTGAGGTGCTTGGCTTTAACGAAGTGCCGAGCGCTGGCGATATGCTCAACGCCGCCGAAATAGATAAGCTCTCTCGCCAGGTTGCCGAGGAAAGGCGCGATAAGCTGAAGGCAGAGCAGCTCAAGAATACCCATAAGGTATCGCTGGACGATCTGTTCAACCAGATAGCCGAAGGCCAGATGAAGGACCTGAACATAATAATCAAGGCGGACGTTCAGGGCAGCGTGGAGGCCGTGAGGCAGGCGCTGGAGAAGCTTTCAAACGATGAAGTGCGCGTAAGGTGCATCCATGGCGCAGTCGGCGCTATAACCGACTCCGACGTTATATTTGCATCCGCGTCCAACGCAATCGTTATCGGCTTCAACGTGCGCCCCAACACCAGCGCAAGGGCCTTGGCCGAAAAGGAAAACGTGGATATAAGACTTTACCGCATAATCTATAATGCGATAGAGGATATCCAGAATGCCATGAAGGGCTTGTTCAAGCCCGTGTTCAAGGAAGTTGAGCTGGGCCGCATAAGCGTGAGGAATACGTTCAAGGTAAGCGGCGTGGGCACCATTGCCGGCGCATATGTGCAGGACGGCAAGGTGAGCCGCAATGCGCAGGTGCGCGTTGTGCGCGATGGCATAGTTGTGCATGAAGGCAAAATATCCTCGCTCAAGCGCTTCAAGGACGACGTTAAGGAGGTTGCCGCGGGCTACGAATGCGGCATAGGCATAGAAAACTTCAACGATATTCACGAGGGCGATACAATAGAAGCCTTCGTAATGGAAGAAGTAAAGCGCTGATAACGCGAAAAAGGAATAAACGGAAAGGAAAGCGGCCTTGCAGCCCACAAAGCGAAGGGGCCGCTTCTTAAAACAAAATGCCAAATATCAGATACGACAGGATAAACGAAGAGGTCAAAAAGACCATAAGTGAAATAGTGCGCGAAATGAAGGATCCGCGCATATCGCCCATGACCACCATATCCTCTGCCGAGGTCACAAACGACCAGAAGATAGCCAAGGTGAAGGTGAGCGTATATGACGAGGACGACGCCGTGCGCAAGGGCACCGTGGACGCGCTGAACCGCGCGGCGGGCTTCATACGGCACGAGCTGGGCCAAAGGATGGAACTGAGGGCGCTGCCGCAGCTCAAGTTCACGCTGGACACATCGATAGAGTACAGCGCGCACATAGCAAAAATAATAGAAAGCCTGCACAGCCAGGATAAAAAGAGCGATGAATAACGCGCCCGTGAACCAAACGCTTGCGTCCATAGCGCGGCTGATAGCGGAAAGCAACGATTTTACGCTTATAATGCACGTTTCGCCGGACGGGGATTCGATAGGCTCCGCCTGCGCGTTAAGGCTTGCGCTTATGGCGATGGGCAAGCGTGTGCAGGCCGTGTGCGATGGGGACGTGCCGCGCATATACCGCTTCCTTGAAGGGGCGGAGGATATTATTAAGCCCAATGATGCGCGCATAACAAGCGCGGCAATAGCCGTTGACTGCGCGGACGAAGGGCGCATGGGCGCGGCGGACGAAATATTTGCGCAGGCAAAGCATACCGCGAACATAGATCACCACGTTACCAACACCATGTTTGCGCAGCATAACGCCGTTGAGGCGCACGCTGCCGCGGCGGCGGAGGTAGTGAAAAAGCTGATAGAGCAGCTTGATGCGGACTTCGGTGCGGATATTGCAACGTGCCTTTTTTGCGGCCTTGTTACGGATACGGGCAACTTTGCCTATTCAAATACCACGCCGGATACGCTTTTTGCCGCGGGTGAGCTATTGCAGCGCGGGGCTGACAATGCGCTGATAAACCGCGCTGTATACCGCTCCGCGCCCGTATCAAAGCGCAGGATGCTGGGCCTTGGGCTGATAAAGGCGGAGTATCTGCACGGGGGCAAGGTAGCGGTATGCAAGCTTACGCGGGCGGATTTTGACCGCTTTAACGCGCGGGACGAGGACTGCGAAGGCATAATAGACAACCTGAGGGACGTTGAGAACGTTGAAATAGCCATGCTTATGCGCGAAAAGGAGCCGAACGTATACAAGGTGAGCATGCGGGCGAAGGAATACGCCAACGTGTGCGCCGTTGCGGAACGCTATGGCGGCGGTGGGCACAGGCTTGCTGCGGGCTGCACCGTGCGCGGCGAACTGGACGCGCTTGCGGCTGAGCTTACCGAGGCGCTTATACAGGCATTATAACCATAAACAGAGACACAGATGACAGAAGGTATCGTAAACATATTAAAGCCGCCGGGAATGACGTCCAGCGACGCTGTGGCGGACGTTAGGCATATATTCAAAATAAAGCGCGTCGGCCATACCGGAACGCTCGACCCGGGCGCGGCGGGCGTGCTGCCCATATGTATAGGCCGGGCTACGCGGCTTTTTGACATATTGGTGGATAAGCAAAAGGAATACATTGCGGAGGTAACGTTCGGCGCGGCAACGGATACGCAGGATGCTTACGGCCGCATAGTTGAAAGGGACACAAGGATAATATCAAAGGATGAGCTTGCGGCCGTTTTGCCCTGCTTTATAGGCCAAATTGAGCAGACTGCGCCCATGTACAGCGCCGTCAGCATAGACGGCAAGCGGCTTTATCAGCTTGCGCGCGAAGGGGCGGATGCCGTTGAAATAAAGCGCAGCGCAACAATAGATAATATTGAGCTTATGGCGCAAAGCGGCGAAAACCGGTATCTTTTGCGCATAGTTTGCTCCCGCGGAACATATGTAAGGACGCTGTGCGCGGATATTGGCAGGCGGCTCGGCACATGCGCTTATATGAGCTTTCTGCTGCGCACGCGCAGCGGGGAGTTCACAATAGGCAGCACCTATTCCATAGCCGAGCTAAGGCAGATGAAGGAAAAAGGGCGGCTTGGCGACGCCGTGATAAGCATAGAGGATTCACTCAACGGGCTGATAGATAAGCTGAGCCTTACCGGCCTTGACGAAAAGCAGGCGCGGCTGATACGCAATGGCGCGGAGATATTCCCCGGGGAATTAAAGGGCAGGGACGACAGCCGCATTGTTATGCTGTATGCCGACGGCGAATTTTTGGGCATAGGCCAAACGGGCGAGGGCGGCAGCGTACACATAAAAATAAACCTTACGGAGGCCGGCGCATGAAAAGAGCAATAGCGCTTGGCACGTTCGACGGGGTGCATATAGGCCACCGCGCGATAATAAACGCGGCGATAGATAAGGCTGCGGAGCTTGATATGGAGCCGATGATATACACCTTCACGGCTCATCCAATGGCGCTTTTCGGCAAGCAGCCGCCGCTGCTGATGACGCAGTCCGAGCGCATGGCTGCGCTTGGCGGCATGGGCTGCACGCTCAGCGCGGATGAATTCAGCGCCGAGTATGCAGCGACCGAGCCAGAGCAGTTCATAAAAATGCTTATTGAGCGGTTCAATATGGGCTGCGCCGTTGCCGGATTCAATTATACGTTCGGCAGGCGCGGGGAAGGCAGCGTGGAGCTTATCAAAAAGCTGGGCGAAAAATACGGCTTCGCGGTGGAAATAGTGCCGCCGGTAATGTATAAAGGGGAAGCCGTGTCCAGCACGCGCATACGCGCCTGCCTTGAAGCGGGCCGTGTGAAGGACGCTGGGGAGATGCTTGGCGCGCCGTATTCAATTACGGGGCCTGTAATACGCAACCGCGGCATAGGGCGCACGCTTGACTACCCAACGGCGAACATAGCGGGCTGGGAGGACAGGGCCGTGCCCATGGCCGGCGTGTACGCAACGCGGGCCGTGCTTGACGGGGAAAAGTACCCTGCCGTAACCAACATAGGCCGCAACCCTACCGTGAACGGCGAGCATACCACCATAGAGACCCACATGCTTGGCTTTGATGCGGACATATACGGCCAAACACTGAAGGTGGAATTCGTTGAGCGCATACGCGGAGAAATACGCTTTCCGGACGTGCATACGCTTGCCACGCAAATGAAGGCGGACGGCGAAAAAGCCCGCGATATATTAAAAAATAGTTGATATGCCGTTTACATGCGGCGGAAAATATGGTATACTGCTTTAGTCAGAACCGGCGGCTGTGTTTAGCGACGACTCCGACGCTTTACTCGGCGCTGGGCGATATAATTATTAGGAGGAAAAAACAATGGCAACCAAACAGGAAATCATCGCGAAATTCCAGCTTCATGAGGGCGACACCGGCTCACCCGAGGTACAGATAGCTCTGCTTACCGATCGCATCAACCACCTTAACGAGCACCTTAAGGAGCACAAGAAGGATCACCACTCCCGTCGCGGCCTTCTGAAGATGGTTGGTCAGCGCCGCGGCCTGCTCAACTATCTCAAGGAAACCGATATAGAGCGTTACCGCACCATACTTGCCGAGCTGAACCTGAGAAAGTAAGTTTTGCAAAGACGCTTAGGAGGTTTATAAGATGGGAACTCTACACATAATTCTTAACATAGTGCTGATACTCGCCTCCGCCGCGCTTGTGGTTTCGGTACTGATGCAAAAGACCAAGAGCAGCGGCCTTGGCAGCGCATTCGGCAGCGATACCGCATCCTTCAACACCGCCCGCAATAAGGCGGTCAGCAAGGAAGCCAAGCTGCAGAAAATCACGCTTATACTGGGCATTGTTATCGCCGTGCTTACCATAGCGATGATGTTCGTAAAATAAGCATCGATCCTAATGCAACGGGGACGCGCCATGTTAGCGCGTTCCCTTTTTCAAACCATGTATAAAGGGGGTGCCGAAGCATGCCTATAACCAAGGGCACAAGGCAGGTGGCGGAAAACCGCCGCGCCAGGCACGATTATTTTATAGAGGACACATATGAATGCGGCATAGCCTTGGTAGGGACCGAGGTTAAAAGCGTGCGCGCGGGCAAGGTGAACCTGAAGGACAGCTATGCGCAGGTGAAGAACGGCGAAATGCTGCTGGTGGGGATGCATATAAGCCCATACGACCAGGGCAAAATATTCAATAAGGATCCGTTCCGCACGCGAAAGCTGCTGCTGCACAAGCGGGAGATACGAAAGCTCAATTCCCTTTCCCAAACGGATGGATACAGCCTTATCCCCACCCGCCTTTATATACGCGACGGGTTGGTGAAGGTAGAGCTTGCCGTGGCCAAGGGCAAAAAACTTTACGATAAGCGGCATACCATGGCCGAGCGGGACGCCAAGCGCGATATGGATCGCCGCATGAAAAGCGTTGATTGACGCGAAGAAATATAGTATAATATAGTTGCCCGATAAAGGGCGTATCACTTATCATGGGGCCGTAAATGGTTTCGACGGGGATCACGGGGGCCGGATAAGCGAGCCGAAGCCCCGCGCTTCGTAAAAAGCGGGAAAATTAAAAATTAACTGACGAAGCTAATTTTGTACCCGTCGCTGCGTAAGCAGTGACCGTCCGCCCTTAGGTTCCCACGCCTAAGGATACGGGCGTCATCAATGTGGGGAACCAACCTGCGTAAGCTTTGCCGCAGGCGGGATATATGAAGCTACCGCAAGCGCCGACCCTGCCGCCGGGGGCTCCGCCGAGGGAATTGTAAATCAGCGGCTACGCTCGTAGAAAGTCTTGCTGAAGGGTTTTCGGACAGGAGTTCGACTCTCCTCGGCTCCACCACCAAAAAAGCCCAGAAATTCTGGGCTTTTTGCTTATCTGCTGCAAGACTGATGAGGCAATTCTATGCACCTTTGGGCTATAACAAAATGGAAGAAGTTTTATTCCGGCGTACCTGTGCGGCATAGGGACGGCCTGAGGACGCGATTTGAAAAAGGCATAGATGCGGATTTGCGCAATGCCTGCATTCGCTTTTGCGATTGGGCAAGGCATGAATACTGTTTCCCGATACGGGTATGCGTTTATTTCAAAAAGGATGAGTTGATACGCGCCATGGATGGGGAAATGGTGAGCGCAACATTCTTCGGCCCATATGATAAAATGGAGGAGCCGTATATCCGCGTTTCAACGGGCGATTTTGGGGAGATTAAAGCGAGAAACGGCAGAGATAATGCCGTGTTTGCGATTTTGTATTCCGTCGCGCATGAGCTTACGCATTATTTTCAATGGGTAAACGGATTGGAGCTCACCGCAATCGGCGAAGAAAGGCAAGCCGCGTATTATGCCGATATTATCATAGATGAATATATGGATGTATATGACCACCCATGAATCCAGCTAAAAAAGGAGGGATTTTCATCCCTCGTCCGGCATTTGGGAATCGTATACGCATTCGTCCCATATGCTTTCCTTGCAGAATTCATCCCAGATAGCGGATTCAAGCCCGCTCAGCGCGGCTGCAAGGCCGTTTTCGTTTGCGGGGAATGCGGCGGCATAGCCCGCTGCGTCCGCATCGCAGAAGCCGGTTTTGTTGCTCCAGCCAACTATTTCCGGCAGTATCCCGCGCGCATCAAGCCATTCGGCAAAGGCCATGGAAAGCGCAGGGTAGTCTATCTGCCCCAGCGGCGCCGCGCCGAAGCCCTCGTGCGAAATATAGAATGGGCCGGCGTATTTAAGTTCGTTTTTATATTGAGATACAAGCGTTTCAACTTTGCTCATAGTAATCACCCCGTTCAGCGTTTATAGCTATAGTTTACCCGCCTTTATTGCTTTTGTAAACGCCTGCTTTTGAACATTGTAATCAAACCAGTCGCGTCCGCCAGCAGCCAGCCTATGGGTATTGCCATCCATATGCCTATTTCGCCTATTTTTGCGGAAAATATATACGCAAGCGCCACGCGCGTGCCCAGCGATATAACCGTAAGCACAACGGACATTGCGGGCCGCTGCACCGCGCGGAAATAGCCATACAGCAGGAAAAGGCAGCCTATACCGAAATAGAACGCGCCTTCTATGCGAAGATATTTTATTCCCGCCAGCAGCACGGCTGTTTCGTTTGCGTCAATAAATATAAGCATCAGCGGGCGGGCAAATGCGAACACCAGCGCCGATATTGCCACGCTGAACGCCGTGCTTATAATAAATGCTTGCTTCGTGCCCGCGCGTATGCGCCCATGGTCGCCCGCTCCATGGTTCTGCGCAACGAATGTGGAATAAGCGTTGCCGAAGTCCTGTACGGGAAGGTAGGCGAAAGTGTCTATCTTTACCGCGGCGGCAAACGCGGCCATTACCGTAGCGCCGAAGCTGTTTACAAGCCCCTGCACCATAAGTATGCCGAAGTTCATTACGGACTGCTGAAGGCAGGTGAGGGAGGACAGACTGAATATATCCTTCAGTATAGGCTTGCTGAAGCGCATATCCTCGCGCCTTGGTATAAGCTCAGGGCATTTGAAAAGCACATACAGGCATAAGCCCACCGCGGAAACGTACTGCGCAATGACCGTTGCCCACGCCGCGCCCGCAATGCCCCAACTGAATACCAACACGAATATCAAGTCAAGCGCAATGTTCAGCACGGCGGATATCGCAAGGAATATCAGCGGCACGGAAGAATTGCCCAGCGCGCGCAGCAGGCAGGAAACGTAGTTATAAAGCGAGGTCGCAATAAGCCCAACGTATATAATTGCCAAATATTCGCGCATACCGCCGCGCACAGCGTCCGGCACGCGCAGGAACAAGAGTATAGGCTCCATGAAGGCGTATACTGCGGCGTTAATAAGCACGGTTATTGAAAGGAGAAGAATGAACGCATGCAATATGCCTGATCTCAGCGAAGAAGAATCGTTCCGCCCGCGGTATATCGAAAAAAGCGCGCCCGAACCCATGCTCAGCCCAAGGAATATGGAAGTGAGAAACGTAATAAGCGTATAGGCCGAACCAACCGCGGCAAGCGCGTTTGCGCCAAGCGCACGGGATACGATAAGCGTATCGGCAATGTTATAAAACTGCTGCAGCATATTGCCCGCCATCATTGGCAGCGCAAACAGAATGAGCGAGCGGGATATGCTTCCGCGCGTAAGGTCACGATACATGGCACATTCCTCAACTGATGATAGTGATGCGAAAGCATATTATAAAAAATGCTTGCGCAATAGTCAACAATATTGCCTAAAATGTTTGTTTTTTGCCGCGCGCGTGGTATAATGCAGGGTATGACAAAAACGGCGTTATCCCGTTAGGCGGATAGGAAAGGTGAAACATGAAAGTCAGCGAGCTGTTAGGCGAAAGGTATAAGGACAGGGTTGCGGAAATAGAAAGCCAAAACCTTATGGTAAGGGGCGGCTATATTAAGCAGGTGGGCAACGGCATATATTCCCTTATGCCTCCCGCGCGGCGTATACATAATAAGATAGAGGCGATATTGCGCCAGGAGATGGACAGGATAGACGGGCAGGAGGTACTGTTCCCCGTTACCATGCCCGCAACGCTTTGGCAGGCTTCCGGCCGCTGGGAAAGCGTCGGCAAGGAGCTTTTGCGCTTTAAGGACAGGAGTGGCGCGGATATGGTGCTTGGCATGACTCATGAAGAAGCGGCCGTACATATGGCCATGAACGTGGCGAGCACATATCAAAAGTACCCCTTTATGATATATCAGATACAGACCAAGTTCCGCGACGAGCCCCGTGCCCGCGGCGGCCTTATAAGGGTGCGCGAATTCACAATGAAGGATGCGTATTCCTTCCATACCTCGCAGAAGGATCTGGAGCGGTATTATAAGCGCTGCTACCGCGCGTATGAGCGCATATATGCCCGCGTAGGCATACCCGAGGTTGTGGCCGTTGCGTCCGATTCTGGCATGATGGGCGGCAAGGTAAGCCACGAGTTCATGCTGCTTACCGATATTGGCGAGGATACCATCGTCCTTTGCCCGGAGTGCGGCTACCGCGCGAACATGGAGGCGGCGGACTGCATAGTGCATAACGACCCCGATGAAGCCATGGCCCCGCTTGAAAAGGTTGCAACGTATGACAACAAGACCATTGAGGATGTGTGCAGCTTCCTGCACGGCAGCGCGGAAAAGAGCGCCAAGGCCGTTGTTTATCAGCGCAACGAGGACGACAGCTACGTTCTGGTATTCGTGCGCGGCGACCTTGAGGTGAACGAAACAAAGCTGAGGAACTATCTTAAGGCGGAGGTGCATCCCGCCGTTGAAATAGACCACGCCGGCCTTGTTGCGGGCGCGATTGGCCCCGTAAACCCCGCCAAGGGCATAACCGTGGTGTATGACCGCTCGCTTATAGGCGCAAGGAATCTTATATGCGGCGCGAATGAAGAAGGCTACCACTTCACAGGGCTCAACATGGATAGGGACGTGCCTAATGCCGAATATGCGGACGTTGCTAAGGCGACCGTGGGCGGCGTATGCCCCAAGTGCGGCAAGCATTCGCTTACCATTAAAAACGGCATAGAGGTCGGCAACATATTCCAGCTTGGCCGCCGCTACACCGAATCCATGGGCATGACCTATGACGATGAAAAGGGCAACCGCGTCAACCCCATAATGGGCTGCTACGGCATAGGCGTAGGCAGGCTTATGGCCAGCGTGTGCGAGGAGCATCACGACCAGTACGGCCCCGTATGGCCCATATCAATAGCCCCTTGGGAAATAGAGATATGCGCCCTGCGTGCGGATCAGGCGCACGTTAAGGAGGAAGCCAATAAGCTTTATAAGTCACTTATGGACGAAGGCTACGAAGTGCTGTTTGACGACCGCACCGTGTCCGCAGGCTTCATGTTCTCGGATGCAGACCTTTTGGGCAGCCCCGTGCGCATAGTAATATCGCCCAAGACGCTTGACCGCGGCGTGGTTGAAATAGTTACAAGGGACAAGACCATAAAGGAGGACGTTCCCATTGAATGCGCCATGCAGCGCACCAAGGAAATAGTGGCGGAGCTTTACGCGCGCATAAACAGCCACGTTCCCGAAAGCATATAATTTAAGCCGAAGTAAAAAAGCGGGCAGTCCGGCATGGGCTGTCCGCTTTTGCGCAACATTCTTTGCAAGTGCTATCTTTTTTACATTCTTGCCGCATAGCTGTTTTTGTTTTTGCGCATAACCATGGTATAATATAAATTCAGCATGAAAAATGCTTTATGGCAACGAAAGGAAAGATTACTATGGGTCTGCCGGCAAAACTGGTTCACTCTCAATTGAACTTCTTCAAGCCGCTGGTGGCTAACTGTTCGCTGGAAACTATACGCCGCGGGCAGGATAAGCTGGGCGAGCTGATGGAAGCCATACATAGGAAGGACGTGATCACGCGCGATCATGCCTTCGCAAACTTTGAAGGCGCGTGGATAATACCCAAGGACGAGCGCAGGCAGGGCGTTATACTTTACCTGCACGGCGGGGGATACACCTGCGGAGACCTTGACTACGCAAAGGGCTTTGGCGCAACGCTTGCGGACGAGGAAGGCGTGCGCGTGTTTGCTGCGGCATACAGGCTGGCGCCGGAAAGCCCATACCCTGCGGCGGTGGAGGACGCGCTGGAAGCATATAACTACCTTCGGCAGAAGGGCTATAAGCCGGAGCATATAATGCTCTGCGGCGAAAGCGCGGGCGGCGGGCTGTGCTTTGCACTGTGCTTAAAGCTGAAGGAGCTTTCGCTGCCGCTGCCCTGCGGAATAATAGCCATTTCCCCGTGGGCGGACCTTACGGCCTCCGGCAGCACATACGAGACAAACCGCGAAAAGGATGTTTCGCTCACGGCAGAGGTGCTGGAGTTTTACGCCCAATGCTACGCCGGTGAGCACGACAGGCGGGAGCAGACAATATCGCCCCTGTTCGGGGAGCTTACGGGCATGCCGCCTTCGCTCATATTCGCTGGCGGGGACGAAATACTGCTGGATGATTCCGTGCGGCTCAACAGGCGGCTGACCGAGTGCGGCTGCAAGAGCAGGCTTATAATTGCGCCGGAGCGTTGGCACGCATATGTGCTGTATCAGCTTAATGAAAATCAGGATGATTTCACAGCCATAAACGCTTTCCTCAACGACTATCTTTGCCCGGAAAGAAAGCTTAGATGGATGCGGCTGGACAACGCGGCGAAGATTTACCCCGCGGCAAGGCGGAAAAACTGGAATAATTTCTTCCGCGTGTCCGCCACCATGACGGAAAACGTGGACAGGGAGGTGCTTCAGGCCGCGCTGGACGTTACGGTGCGGCGGTTCCCATCCATAGCCGTGCGGCTGAGGCGGGGCACGTTCTGGTATTACCTGGAGGAGCTTTCAAACGCGCCCAGGATTCGGGACGAGAAGGCTTACCCGCTGGCGTATGTGCCTTTCAAGGAGGTGCGGGAGTGCGCGTTTAGGGTTATAGTATACAAAAAGCGCATAGCGGTGGAGTTCTTCCACGCGCTGACGGACGGCAACGGCGCGCTGACATTCGTTAAAACGCTGGTTACGGAATACATAACGCAGAAATACGGCGTGGAGATACCCAATGAGGACGGCGTACTCTGCCGCCTGGAAGCGCCCAGCGATGAGGAGCTGGAGGACAGCTTCCTTAAATTCAGCGGGGATGTGCGCGCCAGCCGCAGCGAAAAAACGGCGTATCACCTGAGCGGCACGCCGGAGGAAAACGGCTTTGTGGACATTGTTACGCTTATGCTCAGCGCGGACGATGTGCGCAAAAAGGCAAAGGAGCACGGCGTTACCGTGACGGAGTTCCTGTGTGCGGCAATGATGGAGGCCATACTTGAAATTCAGGCGGAAAAGGTGCATTCCCGCCGCAGGAGAAAGCCGGTAAAGGTACTTATACCCGTTAACCTGAGGAAGCTTTTTTCAAGCAAAACGCTCAGGAACTTTGCCCTGTACATAACGCCGGAGGTCGATCCCACGCTCGGGGAATACACGTTCGATGAAATATGCGCCATAGTGCATCACCGCATGGGGCTTGACTACACCGCAAAGCTTATGGGCACCCGCATTGCTACCAACGTGAGCAGCGAGCGGGCGCTTGCGCTGAAGGTTATGCCGCTTTTCATAAAGAACATTGCAATGAAGGCCGTGTTCGATGCGGTGGGGGAAAGGAAAAGCTGCCTGTGCCTATCCAACCTTGGCAACGTTACGCTGCCCGGGGATATGCCAAAGTATGTTGAGCGGATGGATTTCATAATAGGCGTGCAGGCGCGCGCGCCGCACAACTGCGGCATAATAACATACAACGGCACAATGTACATAAACATGATCCGCAATATAAAGGAGCCGGAGCTTGAGCTGAGGTTCTTCCGCGCGCTCAAGCGGCAGGGGCTTAACGCCGCCGTGGAGAGCAATCAGGCTTAAACGGACGGGAAAGAAAGGAGAGACGAATACATATGTATTGCATAAAATGCGGAGTGGAGCTGAAGGACAGCGAGGAAAAATGCCCGCTTTGCGGCACGGTGGTGTTCCATCCGGACATGAAGCGGCCGGACGGCGAAAAGCCGTATCCCGCCGAAAGCAGGCGGCCTGCCGAAACGGCCAGCCGCTCGGGCATGTTGTTCATAACAAGCATAATGTTCTTGGTGCCGTTCGTGCTGTCGCTGCTGTGCGACTGGAAGGTGAACGGAACGCTTGTATGGTCGGGCTATGCGGCGGGCGCACTTGCGCTTGTATACATAATAGTAGTGCTGCCCATGTGGTTCCGCCATGCAACGCCGGTTATATTCGTTGCGGCGGACTTTGTGGCGATAGGGCTATATTTACTGTATATCGATTTTGCCGTGAACGGGCATTGGTTCCTTTCCTTCGCGTTCCCCGTGACCGGCGGGGCTATGCTTATTGCCTGCGCCGCGGTAACTCTGCTGCATTATCTTAGGAAAGGCCACCTGTTCGTGTACGCGGGCACGCTCATAGCTATTGGCGGCTTCGCGGTGCTTGTGGAGTTCCTTATAAACATAACGTTCCATGTGAGCGATACGCTCGTGTGGTCGCTGTATCCGCTCTCGTGCAGCCTTATTTTCGGCGTAACGCTTATCGTTATCGCCTGCTGCCCCAAGATGCGCGAGGGACTGAGAAGGAAGTTCTTTATATAGGGGCTGCGGTAAATACAAACAAACCGGGGGACGGCAATCCGTCCCCCGGTTTAGCTTTATTCAAACCTGAATACTTATTTCTTATTTGTTCCTTATGTTGGCTTGTGCCGCGGCAAGGCGGGCGATAGGCACGCGATAAGGCGAGCAGGATACGTAGTCAAGACCAACGCGGTGGCAGAAGTCTATGCTGGAAGGATCGCCGCCGTGCTCGCCGCAGATGCCCAGATGGATGTCCGGACGGGTAGCGCGGCCCATCTTGGCAGCCATGTCTACCAGCTTGCCTACGCCAATCTGGTCAAGGCGCGCGAAGGGATCGGACTCGTAGATCTTCTTCTCGTAGTAAGCGCTCAGGAACTTGCCCGCATCGTCACGGCTGAAGCCGAAGGTCATCTGGGTAAGGTCGTTGGTGCCGAAGGAGAAGAACTCGGCCTCGGTAGCGATCTGGTCGGCGGTAAGGGCCGCACGCGGAATCTCTATCATGGTGCCCACGAGGAACTTGAACTCGGTGTTGTTCTCCTCCATAACCTTCTTGGCGGTCTTTACGACGAAGCTCTTAACGTAAGCAAGCTCCTTCACTTCGCCTACCAAGGGAATCATGATTTCGGGAACTATGTTCAGCCCGGTTTCGCGGCGCACGTTGATGGCGGCCTCTATAACGGCGCGGGTCTGCATTTCCGCAATTTCGGGATAGGTCACGCACAGGCGGCAGCCGCGATGGCCCATCATGGGGTTGAATTCGTGCAGGCTGGCAACGGTGGCCTTCAGCTCTTCAAAGGTCATGCCCATTTCCTTGGCAAGCTCTGCAATTTCCTCGTCCTTATGGGGCAGGAACTCATGCAGCGGGGGATCAAGGAAGCGGATGGTCACGGGATGCTCGCCCATGGCCTTGTAGATGCCCTCAAAGTCGCTCCTCTGCATGGGCAGCAGCTTATCCAGCGCCTTGCGGCGGGCTTCTTCGGTCTTGGACACTATCATTTCGCGCATGGCGGGGATGCGGTCCTCATCGAAGAACATATGCTCTGTACGGCAAAGGCCAATGCCTTGCGCGCCGAAGCTTACGGCAACGGATGCATCATGCGGATTGTCCGCATTTGTGCGCACGGCAAGCCTCTTGTGCTTGTCCGCCATTTCCATTATGCGTCCGAAATAGCCGCTGTTGGGGTCGGCGGGGATGGTGGGGATAAGAGCATCGTAGATGCAGCCGGTGGAACCGTCAAGGCTCAGCACGTCGCCCTCGTGATAGGTCTTGCCGGCAAGGGTGAACTGCTTGTTCTCTTCGTCCATCTTTATTTCGCCGCAGCCGGATACGCAGCAGGTACCCATGCCGCGCGCAACGACGGCCGCGTGGGAGGTCTGTCCGCCGCGAACGGTCAGAATACCCTGGGAGTACTTCATGCCCTCGATATCCTCGGGGCTGGTCTCAAGGCGAACGAGTATTACCTTCTCGCCCAGCTTGCCCTGCTCCACCGCATCCTCGGCGGTGAACACGATCTTGCCCGCGGCAGCTCCGGGGCTGGCGGCTATGGCCTTGCCTACGGGCTTTGCGGCCTTCAGCGCGGCGGGGTCAAACTGCGGATGCAGCAGCATGTCCAGGGACTTGGCGTCTATCTGCATCAGCGCTTCTTCTTCGCTTATCATGCCTTCGTCTATCAGGTCGCAGGCAATCTTTATGGCGGCGGCAGCGGTACGCTTGCCGTTACGGGTTTGCAGCATGTAAAGCTTGCCGTGCTCAACGGTGAACTCCATGTCCTGCATGTCATGATAATGATTTTCAAGGGTCTTGCAGACTTCCACGAACTGCTTGAACGCTTCGGGGAACTTCTGCTCCATCTCGCTTATGGGCATGGGGGTGCGCACGCCGGCAACGACGTCTTCGCCCTGAGCATTGGTCAGGAATTCGCCGAAGAGGCCCTTGCTGCCGGTAGCGGGGCTGCGGGTGAACGCAACGCCGGTGCCGCAATCGTCGCCCATGTTGCCGAAGGCCATCATCTGCACGTTAACGGCAGTACCCCAGGAATAGGGAATGTCGTGATCCATGCGGTAAATGTTGGCGCGGGGGTTGTCCCAGCTGCGGAAAACGGCCTTGATAGCCTCAAACAGCTGCACCTTCGGGTCGGTGGGGAAATCGCTGCCGATCTGCTGCTTGTATTCGGCCTTGAACTGATCGGCCAGCTCGTGCAGGTCGTTCGCATCCAAATCCAAGTCGCTGGTAACGCCCTTGCGTTCCTTCATGGCGTCTATCAGCTTTTCAAAGTATTTCTTACCGACTTCCATAACAACGTCGGAGAACATCTGTATGAACCTTCTGTAGCAGTCCCAAGCCCAGCGGGGATTGCCGCTCTTGGCTGCGATTATTTCAACAACCTCTTCGTTGAGACCCAGGTTCAGTATGGTATCCATCATGCCGGGCATGGAAGCGCGCGCGCCGGAACGGACGGAGACGAGGAGCGGATTTTCCTTATCGCCGAACTTCTTGCCGGTCACTTCTTCCATCTTTATGATGTTTTCCATTATTTCCGCCTGGATTTCGTCGTTAATCCTGCGGCCATCTTCGTAATACTGGGTGCAGGCCTCGGTAGAGATGGTGAAGCCCTGGGGAACAGGCAGGCCTATCTTGGTCATTTCGGCCAGGTTGGCGCCCTTACCGCCCAGCAGGTTGCGCATGGAAGCGTTGCCTTCGCTGAACTGGTAAACGTACTTTTTCGACATTGATTTCAGTCCTCCAATATTCAATTTAAATAAAAACACATTGTCGTGCAAAGGGGCAGCCGCCCTTTCGCACTTAATGGACATTATACTATTATTCTCCCATACAGGCAAGCAAAAACATAGTATATGCAAGATTTTTGTACCATCCTGCGCACTTATGGGGCTATTATCACCGCTTATAGGCAAAAGAATGTTATTATCGGGTCAAATTGATATGAACTGTCACATATATGTTATAATTTACACATATATATGCCCATATTCTCCCCCGCTATTGGCTAACGCCTTAAAATATGCTACAATACGGCTATGTTTGGATATATTGAGCCGGATAAGGGCGAACTGAAGATGAAGGAGCTTACGCGCTACCGCGCGTTTTACTGCGCCCTGTGCAAAAGCATAGGCGCGCGGTATTCCCAAACCGCCCGATTGACGCTCAATTACGACTGCGCATTTTTCGCCCTTGCGCTATGCAATACGCTGGGGCCGGGCAGGTGCATCCCCATGCGCTGCGGCTATAAGCCGCTGAAGAAGCCCATGCCCATAATAGAGCAAAGCGCGGGCATAGACTTTGCGGCAGACGTAAACGTTGCCCTTGCGTACAACAAGCTTTGCGACGATATTGCGGACGAGCGCGGGCAGAAGCGCATACGCGCCAAGGTGGGCCGCGCCGCGCTGAAGCAGGACTATGCCAAGGCAAGGCGATATAACAAAGCCCTGTGCGGCGCAATAGAGCGCAGCATGGCGGAGCTGAACGCCATAGAAAAAAGCATGGACGGCAGCATAGACGCCCCCGCCGCCGCGTTTGCAGGGCTGATGCACTCCGCAGCGCTTTGCGCACCGATAGAGAGCATGCCCATAAGGAAGGCCTTTGCCGCGCTGTGCGCCGCGCTGGGCCGCTGGGTATATATAATGGATGCATGGGACGACCGCGCGCGGGACGGGGAAAGCGGCGCATACAACGCATTCAACATTGCCGCTGAAGGCGCAAACGAAGCCGAACTTCGCGAGCGGGCGGAGATAATGCTTTTCAATTCGCTCAGGGAAGCGGAGGAAGCATATATGCTACTTAGGCCCCTTGAGGACGGGGCTATAATAGAAAACATACTGAAAGAGGGCTGCGGGCTGAAAACGCGCCGCTTAATTGGAGGGAACGATGACGAATCCGTATAAGGTATTGGGCGTGAACGAGGGCGCAACGAACGAGGAGATACGCGCAGCGTATCTTTCGCTGGTGAAAAAATACCATCCGGATAAGTATACCGACCCGGACATGAAGCAGCTTGCCAACGAAAAGCTGAAGGAGATAAACGAAGCCTACGATCAGCTTACCAAAAACCCCGGCAAGACGGCATCCAGCGGATATTCCGGCGCAGCATACGGCGCGGGCGGCCACGGCGGGAGCTATTCCGGCCCCGAAGCGGACAGGTTCGTGCGCGCGCGCAGCCTTATCAACGCGGGCAATCTTGACGGGGCAAAGACAATACTTGACAGCATACAGACCCGCAACGCGGAATGGTATTACCTGTACGGCATAATATATCTTAGGCAGGGCTGGTACGACAAGGCGCGGGAGTTCCTCGGACGGGCGTACCGCACGGAGCCGGGCAACGCGGAATACGCACAGGCATACAATACCCTGCGCTACACGGGCAACCCGTATTCCCGCCCGCGGCAGAGCACAAGCTACGGCAACTGCTCCGCGTGCGACATATGCTCCGGCCTTATGTGCGCGGACTGCTGCTGCGAATGCATGGGCGGCGATTTGATACGCTGCTGCTGAGGTGACGCAAAATGAGAAGGCTTAGCGGAGCAAAACTTATATCCATAGGCGCAATGTGCACGGCGCTGGGCGTGCTGTGCCTTTATGCGGCGGCTGTGCTGCCAACGGGTCGCGTGGCGCTGTATTTCTTAGCATCGCTGTTTGTGTATGTCCCTGCGGCCGAAAGCGCGTATTTGGGCGCGGTTGGCGTTTATTTGGCAACGGGCGTGCTTTCGCTTTTGATACTGCCCAGCCGTGCCGCTGCCGCGCCGTACATAGTGCTGCTTGGGCATTTCGGCATATTCAAAACGTGGTTCGATTCAGTTATGCCCGATAAGGTGGTGCAGAGCGCGGTAAAGGTGCTTTACTGCGATGTATTCACGGTGCTGGGCGCATTCGCGGCGATAAAGCTTTTTGGGTTTGATATGACTACGCTCAGCGTTGCGCTGCCCATATGGGCAATAGTGCTCATAATGCAGGCGGCGTTTTTCGCATATGATAAGCTGTATTGGATGTGCCAGCGGTTTTATGACGAGCGTATCCGCCCCGCCATAAGCCCGAGAAGGTAGGAGGATTGTCTGAGGGGGAACGGTAAAAAACGCAAGCCACGTTTGACTCCCTCCGGCTTTTGCTAACGCAAAACCCACCTCCCTCTGGGAGGGAGGCTTAATATGAAAGCTTGTAAGGTGCGCCAAAAGGCTCCCTCTTAGAGGGAGCTGGCACGGCGCAAGCCGTGACTGAGGGGTTGAGGTAAAAAGCATAGCCACGGCGGGAGGCCAATAGCCGCCCCTACAAATGGAGTTCACTATTTTCAAAGGAGACACAACATGAGACTGGACAAATACCTGAAGGTTTCGCGCATAATCAAGCGGCGCACCGTTGCCGCGCAGGCGGCGGATTTGGGCCGCATACAGATAAACGGCAAGGTCGCCAAGCCCTCTACCGAGGTTAAGGAAGGCGATGAGCTGGACATTTTGATGGGCGGCAAGCATATGCGCGTTAAGGTAATAAGCGTGCGCGAATTCGCCCCCAAGGGCGAGGCTGCCGCAATGTATGAAATACTCGGCGAATGATGCACGATAGCGCGCCCGTGTTCGCGGCGATACTTGCCGCGGGCTCATCCTGCCGCATGGGCAGGGACAAACTTAGCCTGTCTTTCGGCGGTAAAAGCTCCGTGGAGCTCTCCATAGAGGCTTTTTCGGCATGCCCCATAAATATAGAGGGCATTATTGTTGCCACTTCTGCGGCAAATACGGAGGCCGTGAAGGCATTATGCAGCCACTATGAAAGGGTACACGTTATAGCCGGGGGTGCAAGCCGCGGGGAAAGCGCGCACAACTGCGTTAGGGAAGCGCTGCGCCTGAGCGCGGGCAGAAAGGCTGTTATTGCGATACATGACGCCGCGCGCTGTCTTGTGGACAGCGGCACGATATGCCGCGCGGTGGAAGCCGCATTTGCGCACGGCAGCGGCATAGCCGCCATTCCCGCACGGGATACGCTAAGGCGTGCGGACGGGCAAAGCGTGGAGCGGGACGGGCTTCTCGTAATGCAAACGCCGCAATGCTTTGATTTGGACTCCATTGCCGCTGCGTATGACAAAAGCCGCGCCGATGGCTATCCGGACACGGACGACTGCGCCGTATACATGCGCTGCATTGGCGCGCCGCATTACAGCGAAGGCAGCATAATGAATCAAAAGCTTACATACGCGGCGGACATACCGTTTTTCACTGCCGCAAGGGGGGACACGATGCGCATAGGCTGCGGAGAGGACACGCATATACTTACAGAAAACCGTAAACTGATACTTGGCGGGGTGGATATTCCCTACGAAAAGGGCCTGCTTGGCCACAGCGATGCGGACGTGCTGCTGCACGCCGTGACGGACGCGCTGCTGGGCGCGGCTGCGCTGGGGGACATAGGCCGCCACTTCCCCGATACGGATGAACGCTACCGCGGCATAAGCAGCCTTACGCTGCTGAGCGCCGCATATGAAAAGATACGCTCCGCGGGCTACGCCGTGGGCAACATAGACGCAACGATAATAGCCCAGCGCCCCAAGCTTGCCCCGTACATAGACGCCATGCGCGCCAACATTGCCGCCGCGCTCGGCGTAAGCACAGCCGCCGTGAGCGTGAAGGCCACCACTACCGAGGGCATGAATGCCGAAGGCCGCGGCGAATGCATAAGCGCAAGGGCAGTCGCCTGCCTGCGCAGTGAGGTTGGTTAAGTTGCTCTGGCTATACGCACCATACCAAAAGGCTCCCTCTTAGAGGGAGCTGGCGAGCCGAAGGCGAGACTGAGGGGTTGAACCGAACATTCTACACTATCAGCATCAAAAGCTTAAACAGCCAGTTTGCCACAACGCCCGCGAACAGGCCGCTTATAGTGTGGTACAGTATGGCCTTGGCGGTGAAGCGCGTGCTGTGCAGCAGCTCCATCATGGATACATGCGTGCTCAGGTAGCCGCTCCAGCACATGCACATTGCCGTGAAAACGGCTATATCGTTGGTGTTTGCCATGCCGCTTTGCAGAAGCCCTGGTATAAGCCCCAGCGCCGCCCCTGCCGAGCCAAGCGCCGTTACCGGCACGCTCAGTCCTGCGCTTGAGGAGAAGCCGAACAGCGGATGCAGTATAAAATCAAGCTTTTCCGCTATCCATGGAAGAACGGGTATGCCCTCGTAAGCCGCGCCGGTGTATGCGCCGGTTTCCGATGGGCCGTTGGTAAGCATCATTACTATTGTGCATATAACCAGCACGCCCGGTATTATGCCAAGCCCCATGTCCACGCCCTTCTTGCCGCCGTCCATAACCGCATTGAGGAAGCGCATAAGGCCGTTGCCCTTGCCCTCCGTGGGTTCGCTGGTCTGCTCCGCAGGATCAATAGGCTCCGCCTCCGCCTCGCGGCCCATTGCCTTTGCCGTGTGGCGGAGCATAAGGCGCGTTGCCAGTATGCTGCCGCATATCGCGCCCAGATTGCCGCACAGCGCCGCCAGCCCAACGTGCTCACCGCCCACCGTGCCAAGGCCGATTATGAACGTTGTAACTATCAGGCCCATGCCGAAGCTGGTGCCCAGGTTTGTAAGCGCGGGTATCTGATATGCCTTAAAATAGCGGCGGTACTTAGGATCGTCCGCAAGGGTGAGTATTGCGGGATTGTCGCTCATGTATGTTGTAACTATGCCGAGCGCCGCCGCTCCCGGCATACCGTACAGCGGCCGCATAAGCGGGGAAAGCACATGGTTTATCAGCTCAACTACGCCGAATTCCGTAAGCACGGCGGAAAGCGCGCCCACTATTACGGCTATTGCCATAAGGTAAAGCGTTGTGTCCATCAGCAGCCTGTACGCCGTGTTCATCATTGTGTTCATCATGTTCGCAATGCCCATCGGCACGGCGAAAAACGCAAAGAATACCACGAAGCATATAAGGAATACAACCGCCTTCCATGCTTTGAAGCCGGATTTAGCCTTTGCCGCAGCCTTTATCTCAGCCGCAGCGGTAGAATTCATGCTCATTTCTGTTACGGTAGCCCTTTCTTGGAAATAATGGGTATTTCTTAGGGAAAAACGAACGTAATACAACCCGAATGTGATTATATAACCATATGCCGCGCAAGTAAAATGAATATACTTTGTGTTATGCATGAGTAAAACTGATATCTTGCAACTAATTGAATATGCCGCGATGCATTGACATGGCAATGCTGTAATTATTATAATAAAGCATAACGAAGCGAAACTGGAGGGCATTGCCGTGGCAAACAGCAAATACGCCGCATTTATAGCCGCAGCGGAGGAGGGCAACATGACCGCCGCCGCGCAGAAGCTGGGCTACACCCAATCGGGCGTTAGCCACCTTGTGCATACGCTGGAGCAGGAACTGGGCGTGCAGCTGCTTATCCGTTCAAAGGCGGGCGTGGAGCTTTCGCCGGAGGGGAATGCGCTCATAGGGCACATACGGCGGCTTATAGCGGCGGAGAACGCCGTGCTCGGCGCGGCAGAGGAGTTGAGGGGAGTTGAGCGCGGAACGCTCAGAATAGGCACTTTTTCAAGCGTGGCGATAGCGTGGCTGCCAAGCGTTATGGCAAGGTTCAATGCGCGCTACCCCGGCATTGCCATAACAATAGAAAACGGCACATATTCGCCCATTGAGGACATGCTGAGCAGTTCTTTGCTTGACTGCGCATTCGTTGCGCTGCCTTCGCGTGCTGAGTTTGAAACCGTACCCCTTGCGCGGGACAGGCTGCTTGCGGTTGTGCATCCGGATAGCCCCCTTGCGGCAAAGCGCAGCCTTTCGGCGGAGGATGTTGCAAACGAAACGTTTATAGTTCCCGCGGAGGGCACAAACCACGACGTGGGCCGCTTTTTCTCAAGGGCGGGGATACGGCCCAAGGCCGTGCTGAACATGGGCGATGATTATGCGGCGGCCGCAATGGTGGAACGCGCGCTGGGGTTCACAATACTGCCGGAGCTTATGCTAAGCGCAATGCATTTGGGCAATGTGCGCACCGTGCCGCTTGAGCACAGCGAAAGGGAGATTGGCCTTGCCATGAACGCCAATTACCACAGCCCGGCCCTTGCCGCGTTCGGCGCGTTCATGCGGGAATTTATAAAAGAAGGGTAAAAACAAAGCGGCATGGCCTTTTGTGGCTACGCCGCTTTTATCGCGTAATGATACCTTAATTAGTTGAGCGCTTCCTTGAGAGCCTTGCCTGCCTTGAAGGTGGCAGCCTTGCTTTCCGCAATCTGGATTTCGGCGCCGGTCATGGGGTTGTGGCCCTTGTGAGCGGGACGAACGCGGGTCTCGAATACGCCAAAGCCAACCAGCTGTACCTTTTCACCGGTCTTTAGGGTTTCGGTGATGGTTTCAAGCGCGGCAAGCACTGCCTTTTCGGAATCCTTCCTGGTGAGACCGCTTTTCTCGGCTACTGCGGCTATAAGCTCGGTTTTGTTCATTACTTCTATCCTCCTAAAAATAATTGGCAACAATTTTGCGCATGGGATATTGTATCAGCTTTTTAGCCTGAGTACAAGCACTTTTTTGCTTTTTTGCGTTAAAAAAGCCTTGAATTTCGCCTATTTTGCTCTTTGCAGCAGCGCGTGCAGTCCATCCGGCGTAAGCGGCCCCAATTCAGTGCCGTTTTGGCGGGATTCATGCTCAACTTTGGCGAACGCATCAAGGAAGGCGCTGCCTGCATCCCTCAGCGTAAGCTCCGCGTCAAGCCCCAGCGCACGCATAACGTATACCGCCGCAAACAGCAGCTCCTCCGCCAATGGATACAGCGCTTCGCCGTCAGCACCATTGGCATAGCCCGCCTTTATACGCTCTGCCGCTTTGCTAACGGCGCAAAGCGCGGCGGATGCATCCATATCGAACCCCGTGGCGGCGGCGCGTTTTTGCAGCTTGCCCGCGCGCATAAGGCTTGGGAAGCATTGCGGAACGGCCTGCATGGCCTCCGTAGCGGAATGGATATGCTTTTCCTTCTTTTTCAGCTCTTCCCAGTTTTTCAGCACCTCCTCCGTGCCGGATACTTTAAGCGCGCTGAAAACGTGCGGATGGCGGTACATAAGCTTTTTTACTATGCCGGTAGTAACGTCGCGTATGGTAAAGTCGCTCGTTTCCGTTTCTATCTGCGCATGGAAAACTATTTGCAGCAGCACGTCGCCCAGTTCTTCGCACAGCGCGTCCGTATCGTCCCGCTCGATGGCGTCAACGGCCTCGTAGGCTTCTTCTATCATTGTGTTTCTCAGGCTCATGTGCGTCTGCTCCCTGTCCCAGGGGCAGCCGTTTTCGCCGCGTAAGCGCTTCAATACGTCAACAAGGCTGTCCATGCCGTGCCTGTCCAGCTGCTCAAGCGCCGCGGGGGGAACTATAAGCACAGTCGCCGCAAAGAAGCTGTTCCTCTGCCTGTCCAGCTCATATAGCTTTATATCGCTGCAATGGTACGCGCCGCGCCCGTCCATGCAGGCAAGCGTAACGCCATGCTCATCGGGATAGTATTCGCCAAGGGCCAGCTTAACTTCGCCCGCGCGAATGGGCGTGTCCACCTCCTCTATGCACAGCGGCACGCTCGTATCTATGCGGCAGGGCAGTTCGTTCGCGCTCAGTATGCGCACGCTGCCCGTTGGCTGTCCCGCGGCGCACAGGGCGGCCTCCGCGTAGCCGCTTGCGCTAAGTATGCTAAGCTTTGCGCCCGTTTCATCAGCGCGGGTGCGTATGGCCTCAAGCAGCGCGCTGCCAACTCCGCGGCCAACAGGGGCGTATACCGTGTCCGTATCGCCCTCAAGCAGCCTTTGTGCAACGGCGGCGTTCAGCTCGTCAAAGTCATAGCAGCTTTCGTATAAATCATCCATGCTGCCGTATTCTATGCCGCTGTCCTTAAGCCAGTATGCGCTGGGGTGCTGCTCGGTTTGGATAAACAGCCTGTCTGCCGCAATTATTGCCTGCTGCGCGGCGGCGGTTATGGACAGGGGAGTTGAAAGCGGGGCTATCGTAAGCTTCATTATAAAAATATCTCCTTAGCGTTTGCTTGCGTTTCTGTACATTATGCGCCTCAGCTTGCTTCCGCCGGGGATAAAGCTGAGCTCGTTCGCGTCAAGCATTTTCAGCAATATTACCAGTATGCCGTATACCGCAACCCCGGCTGCAACCGCCGAAAGGGTGACAAGCGTGCCGTGGCCTCTGCCGCTTAAAAACGCATATGTATAATGCACGGTAAGCCCCATTGCCACAGATGCGGCAACGGGCTTTATGAACGTATCGTAAAGCTTAACGGGGCATTTGGTGCGGCGCATCATATAAATCGTGTCCGCAACGCCGGCGTATGCATAGCATACCACGGTGGATATCGCCGCGCCCTGAATGTTTACGGACGGTATGTTCATAAGTATAAGCATTGTTATGACCTTGAGCACAAAGCCTATGAACAGATTGAAAACCGGAATCTGCGGCTTGCCCAGTCCCTGAACAACGCCGGTCATGGACTGCACCATGGAAAGGAATATAACGCCCATGCTCGCCGTGTGCATAAGGTCCGTGGCAAGTGCCAATTCGGCCTCCGTAAGTTTGGGATAGAGCATATGTATAATCGGCTGCGCCAGCACGAAAAGCCCCACCGCGCACGGTATGCCTATTATAAGCGCAAGCTTTAGCCCAAGCCTTGCCGTGGCCTTTACGCCCTCGCGGTCCCGCATGGCATTCTTGGCCGATATTGCGGGCACAAGGCTCATTGCAAGCGCCATTGTAAGCACGCCCGGCATGTTTATAAGCGTAGTGACGTATGTTCTGAGGAGTGAGTAGGCGGTTTTTGTGACCTCCTCGCTATACCCAAGCTTTAGCAGTATTCTGCCTATAAGTGCGCTGTCCACCATGCCTGTGAGCGGGCTTATGGATGCGCCTATGGTTATTGGGATGGCTATTGCAAGCAGCGCCTTTGATACCGTGCCGAAGCCGCGCGGCTTTGATGCGGAATGCTTAGCAAGCCTGTCAAGCTCCCCTTTGCGCCTGCGGTAGAAAAGATACACAACTATTAGCCCCATCAGCTCGCTTGCGCTAACGCCTATCAGCGCGCCCATGGCGGCGTATTCGGGACCCTTGGGCAGCAGCTTTATTGCAAGCGTAAGGCCTATAACAAGCTTGCCAAGCTGCTCCGCAATCTGTGAAAGGGCGGTGCCCGCCATCTGCTGCATGCCCTGAAGATAGCCGCGATATGCGCACATTACGGATACGAACAGCAGCGCCGGCGCAAGCGCGCGGAAGCTCAATACGGTTTCGGGATAGGATGTTATGGCGGCGAACACATTCGCGCCAAGGAACATTGCAACGCTTGTTATTATGCCTATTATGCTCAAAAGCTTTACCGAAACGCCGAGCACTTCCTTTGCCCCCGCATGGTCGCCCAGCGCCACGCGCTCGCTAACCTGCTTTGATATTGCCGTGGGCAGGCCGGAAGAGGATATTACCAGCAGAAATGAATAATACGGGTATGCCGCGTCGTAATAGCAGGCACCCTCGGGCCCAACGGCATTTGCAAACGGTATGCGGAATATTGCGCCTATTATTTTTACTATCAGGCCCGCCGCGCCCAGCAGCGCCGCGCCCTGAACAAATGACTTTTGCTTCTTTTCCATGTTTTCTCCACCCTTTGGCCGCGGCATAGGTTTTCCGCAGCCGGCTGTTATTATATCATAGTATAAGGCTAAAATAAGGGAAAGTATGAATAATTCGCCAACTTTTCAAAATTTGTTGGCTTTCGGCTTTATATTGGGCGGTTTTGTTGTATAATGATTAACATATAAAACGGAGGTTATGATATGAAGATAACTGCGGACTCAATGGTGTGCGAAATAAAGCACGGGGAGAGCCTGCTTGACGCGGTGAAAAAGCTGGACCTTGACATGATGTCGCTTGCGTCGCGCCCGCTGGCGGCGCAGATAGGCGGCGAGGTATTCAGCCTTAGATATACGCCGTTCAAGGACGTGGACATACATCTGCTCAGCTATAAGGAAGAAACAGGCCGGAGGGTATACGAACGCACGCTGCAATTCATATTTATTGCGGCGGTAAGGCGGCTGTTCCCTGCGGCGCGGGTATGCGTAAGGTATACGCTCGGGCCGGGGCTGTATATAACAATAGATAAAGAACCCGCGCTCGGCGAGCAGGACGTATTGAAGCTGGAAGCCGAAATGCGAAACATTGTGCGCGCGGCAATACCGCTTGAAAGAAAACGGTTGGATATAAAGGACGCGATAGACTTTTACGAGCGCGACGGGCAAACGGATAAGGCCGCGCTTTTGAAATGGCGCAAATTCAGCTATTTTGACGTATATACTATAGGCGGCTACATGGATTATTTCTATGGCGAAATGGCGCCGTCTACCGATTATGCGGACGTATTCCGCCTTAAATTCGTTGAAGGCGCGGTCATATTGCTTATGCCCAGGAGCGACGAGCCGGACGTACCGAGCGACTATGAACCCCTGCCGAAGCTCGGCATAGTGTTTAAGCAGAGCGACGATTGGGGCAAGCTGATGCATTGTTCAACCGTGGGAGAGCTGAATACGCTCGTATCCACCGGCAGGATACGCGAGCTTGTGCGCGTGAACGAGGCGCTGCATGAAAAAAGCTACGCCAACATTGCGGATAAAATAGTGGCTCATTCGGCGCGGGCGGTGCTTGTTGCGGGGCCGAGCTCATCGGGAAAGACTACCAGCGCAAACCGCCTTGCAACTCAGCTTAGGGTGCTGGGGCAGGACCCAAAGATGCTTTCGCTCGATAATTACTATCTTGACCGCGACGCAATCCCTGCCGACGAAAACGGGCAGAAGGATCTGGAGCACATAAACACGCTGGATATACCCCGCTTTTCAAGCGACCTTGCCGCCCTTATGCGCGGGGAGCAGGTGGAGGTTCCCGTGTTCGATTTCCTTACCGGCAAGCGCGCCAAGGAAGGCATAGTGATGCAGCTGCATCCCGACGAGCCGCTTATAATAGAGGGCATACATGCGTTAAACCCGATGCTGCTGAACGACGATATAGACCGCGATAAGCTTTTCCGCGTGTATGTGAGCGCGCTTACAACGCTGAATATAGACGACCACAACAGGATACACACAACCGATGCGCGGCTTCTGCGCCGCCTTGTGCGCGATTATGAAACCCGCGGCGCAAGCATGGAGCATACGCTTTCCATGTGGCCGAGCGTAAGGCGTGGCGAAGAAAAATGGATATTCCCGTATCAGGAAAACGCGGACGCGCTTTTCAACACAACCCTTGTGTACGAGGTTTCCGTGCTGAAGAAATACGTTTATCCGCTGCTTCAGGAGGTACCCAAGGAAAGCCCCTGCTACGCCGCCGCGCGGGACATAACAAAGGTGCTGAACTACTTCCTTGATGCGGACGGGATAGAGGACGAAATACCGCCCACGAGCATACTGCGTGAATTTATAGGCGGCTGCACGTTTTACAGAAAGGATTGATGAATATGCGGCTTGTATCATGGAACGTGAACGGGCTGCGCGCCTGCATGGGCAAAGGCTTCATGGAGTTTTTCCATACCGTGAACGCGGACATTGTGGCGCTGCAGGAGACCAAGCTTCAGCCGCACCAGATAGAGCTTGAGCTTGACGGCTACGAACAATATTGGCACAGCGCGGAGAAAAAAGGATACAGCGGCACGGCGGTATTCACTAAGCAAAAGCCCCTCTCCGTAAGCTATGACCTGCCGGACATGGAAAACCTCGGCTTTCCGAACGAGGGCAGGGTGATAACGCTTGAATTTGACGAATTTTATTTTGTCAACTGCTATACGCCCAATTCCCAGCGGGAGCTTACGCGGCTTGAATTCCGCATGGATTGGGAGGACGAATTCAGGAAATACCTTACGGAGCTTGATAAGAAAAAGCCCGTAATAATGTGCGGCGACCTTAACGTTGCGCACGAGGAGATAGACCTGAAGAACCCCAAAACAAACCATAACAACGCCGGCTTTACCGATAAGGAGCGCGCAAAGTTCACAGCGCTTATGCAAAGCGGCTTTGTGGACAGCTTCCGCTATCTTTATCCGGACAAGCGGGATTGCTACTCCTGGTGGAGCTACATGGCAAATTCCCGCGCGCGCAACATAGGCTGGCGCATAGACTACTTTGTTGTGAGCGAGCGGTTTAAGCACAGGATAGAGGAAAGCAGCATACTGCCCGAGGTGACGGGCAGCGACCATTGCCCGGTTATGCTTGAAATACGCTGAAAATAAACAAATTCAGGGAGGATAATATGCACTACATCGACCTTAGAAGCGACACCGTTACCCAGCCCACCCTTGCCATGCGTGCTGCAATGGCCGCAGCGGAGGTTGGCGACGACGTATACGGCGACGACACCACCATGAACGAGCTTGAAGCCCTTGCGGCCCAGATGCTGGGCAAGGAAGCGGCAATGTTCGCAACGAGCGGAACAATGGGCAACCAAATAGGCATAATGAGCCAGACCCGCAGGGGGGATGAAATAATCGCCGGGGCGGAGAGCCACATAGTTATGCACGAAGTGGGCGCGGCGGCGGTGCTCAGCGGCGTGAACGTAAGGCAGATCGACTACCCCAACTGCATACCCGTGCCGGAGATGATAGCCGCGCGCATAAGGCCAAACGATATACACGAACCGCCCACGGCGCTTATATGCCTTGAAAACGCGCTGGCGAACGGCCGCGTGGTACCGCTTGAAACAATGGCGGAAATAAGAAAGATTGCGGACGCGCATTCCCTGCCCATTCATCTTGACGGGGCGCGCGTATTCAACGCCGCAACGGCGCTGGGCGTTGACGTGAAGGAAATAACCAAATATGCAGACACGGTGTCCTGCTGCCTGTCCAAGGGCCTGTGCGCCCCCGTTGGCGCGGTGTTGGCGGGGCCTAAGGCCACAATAGAGCGTGCAAGGAAATGCAGAAAAATGCTCGGCGGCGGCATGCGGCAGTGCGGCATACTGGGTGCGGCGGGCATAATCGCGCTAAAGGACATGACGAAGCGGCTGGGCGAGGACCACGCAAACGCCAAGCTTATGGCGAACCTGCTTAACAAGATAGACGGCGTGAGCGTGGACGTGGACGCCGTAGAGATAAACATGGTATTCTTTAAGGTGGATAAGGACGCCGCGCTAAAGGACAGGCTGCCCGAGCTTATGAAGGAGAAGGGCATACTTATAAACCCCGAAGAACTTGGCGAATTCCGCTTCGTTACCAATAACGATGTTTCAACAAAGGATGTTGAATACGCCGTAAGCACGTTTGCATCACTTATAAACGCATAAACAAAACAAGGAGGGTATGAATATATGGCAACCAAAGTCTGGGCGCACAGGGGCGCCAGCGGCTATGCGCCGGAAAACACGATTCCTGCGTTTAAGCTGGCCGTGGAGCAGAAGGCGGACGGCGTTGAGCTGGACGTGCATCTGAGCAGCGACGGCAAGCTGATGGTCATTCACGACGAAACCGTTGACCGCACGTCAAACGGCACGGGCCGCGTGGTGGACATGACCTGCCAGGAGCTTAAAAAGCTGGACTTTTCAAACGGCATGCCGGGCTATAAGGACGTGCGCATCCCTACGCTTAAAGAAGTTTACGGATTGCTGAAGAACACGAACCTTACCATAAACGTTGAAATAAAGTGCGACGTGGTTATATACTACGGCATTTGGGATAAGGTTATAGAGCTGGAGCGCGAAATGGGTATGCAGGGCAGGATAATCTATTCCTCCTTCAACCATTACGTTTTGATGAAGCTGAGGGAGGTTGACCCCAAGGCGAAGATAGGCCTGCTTTATTCCGAAGCCATGGTAGACCCGTGGGTATACGCAAACTATCTGCATGCGGACGCGATACATCCGCATTATTTGGCGGCGCTGGGCTGCCCGGGGCTGATAGAAGGCTGCAAAAAGGCGGGAGTTGAGATACATCCCTGGACCTGCAACGACGAGCAGGTGGTGTGCGATTTGGCGTCCGCAGGCATAGAGGCCGTTATAACCAACTATCCGGATAAGGCGCGCGAAGCAATAGAGAACAGATAAACACGGGACATAAGGATTCCTCCACGCAAGAGGAGGAGTCCTTTTATGTTAAATTATGGACGCATTAAAGACGATTGCCACCATCAGGAGCGATTTTACAACAAAGTTCGGCATACCGCGCCAAAGCGGGCTTGCGGCGGCGCAGCTTTCAACAATAGTATTCGAAAGCGAATACCGCGACGAAAACGCCCTGCGCGGGCTGGACGGCTATTCGCATATATGGCTCATATGGGGCTTCAGCGAGGTAAAGGCGGAGCGTTGGTCGCCAATGGTGAAGCCGCCGCGCCTTGGCGGGAACAAGCGCATGGGCGTGTTTGCCACGCGCTCCCCGTACAGGCCGAACCCGATAGGGCTTTCCTCTGTAAAGCTTGAAGGGATAGAGAAGCGGCCGAACCTTGGCACGGTGCTTATAGTATCGGGTGCGGATCTTATGGACGGCACGCCTATATACGATATCAAGCCATATCTTTCATTTACGGACAGCCATCCCGACGCTAAAAACGGCTTTGCCGGGGAGCGGTTGAGCTATGCGCTGAAGGTTGAAATTCCGGACGAGCTTATGGCCATGATACCCCAAAGTAAACGCGACGCGCTGACGGAGTCCCTTTCGCAGGACCCACGCCCGGCATACATTACGGAGCCGGATACGCCGTTCGGCTTTGAATACGCCGGATTTGATGTACGCTTTAAGGTGAACGGGGACACGCTTACGGTATACGAAATAATAAGGCTGTAAAAATGCCATTGACAAATGCTTCCAAAATGATATCATAATAATATCATAAAGGAGGCGTTTTATTATGCAGGAAAAGATTCTATCAAACAAGAAAAACGGTATGCTTATGCTTCTTGTAAGCGTATTGCTGTATTTTGCATCAATAGCGCTTATTGTATTCGGCGCGATATACGATATAACGCTGCTTTGCGTTATAGGCATACTTTGGGTATGCTTGGGTTGGATGCTGTTTTTAGGGCTGAAGGTGCTTAAACCGCAGGAAGCGCTTGTGCTTACGCTTTTCGGTAAATATATAGGAACGATAAGAGAGGCAGGGTTTTACTTTGTTAACCCATTCTGCACTGCGGTAAATCCTGCCGCAAAAACAAAGCTGAGCCAGAGCGGGGACGTTAACGGAGCCGGGAGCAAGCAGGTGCTTATAAACACGGCGGAGATGGCGACGGCAAACGCCGAAATACCGAGCAAGCGGATATCACTCAAGATTATGACGCTTAACAATAACCGTCAGAAAATAAATGACTGCCTTGGCAATCCTGTTGAAATAGGCATAGCGGTAATGTGGCGCGTGGTTGACACGGCAAAGGCTGTTTTCAATGTTGATAATTATAAAGAATACCTGTCGCTTCAATGTGACAGCGCGCTCAGAAATATAGTGCGCATATATCCTTACGACGTTGCTCCCAACGTGGACACAACCGGCGACGGCATAGCAGACGAGGGCAGTCTGCGCGGCTCAAGCGAGGTTGTAGCGAATCGCATACGCGATGAAATACAGCAAAAAGTGGCGGAAGCCGGGCTTGAAATAATAGAAGCGCGCATAACATATCTTGCCTATGCTCCGGAAATTGCGGCGGTGATGCTGCAGCGCCAGCAGGCGTCGGCAATAATAGACGCCCGCAAAATGATAGTTGACGGCGCGGTGGGAATGGTTGAGATGGCACTTGAACGGCTGAGCGAAAACGACGTGGTGCGGCTTGACGATGAGCGCAAGGCGGCAATGGTATCGAATCTTCTGGTGGTGCTTTGCGGCAACCGCGATGCACAGCCCATTGTAAACAGCGGCAGCCTGTATTGACATGGCGGCGGATAACGCAAAAAAGCAGATACCGCTCAGGCTTTCGCCCAAGCTATATGCCGCGATAGCACAATGGGCGGAGGATGATTTCCGGTCGGTAAACGGCCAGATAGAGTATCTTTTGAGCGAGTGCGTGCGCCAGCGCAAAAGGAACGGCTCAACCACGCCGAAGGAATTCGATATTCCGCCAAACCTTGAGATTGAATAAAAAGCGGGGCGCAGGGGGTAATCCATGCGTCCCGTTTGCGTTCAGCTTACCAGTTGCACATGCGGTCAATGGCGCGCTTGCCGGTTTTTATCATTCTTTTTGAATCGCGGACGGCTCGCCTGGATACGTCCGGATACATTGCGCACACGGCCGCGGCCGCTACGGCCATGCCGGCTGCCAAGCCCGCCGCAAAAGCTACAGTTTTCATGCCCCTTATCTCCTTTCGCACTTTTTATTTAGCTTTTGTAATTTGGACGGAATTTTTCAAGGGAAAATTTGGCGAAGGAGATGGGGGAGCGAGGTTAAGATTTTTTATGGCCAACCTCAAAAGGCGCCACCGCATGCGGGGGAGCTGGCAATACGCCGTAAGGCGGATTGTCTGAGGGGGAACAGCAAGATAGCTTGGCATCTTTGAGCCGTTCCCCTTTCGACCACTCACTCCGTTCGTGTCCACTTTCCCCGTAAACGGGGATAGCTTTGGGACGGTGGTAGCACAAAAAAACTCCCCGTAGGGGAGTTTTTGGTACTTATGGCTTTCAGTGCTCGTGCGGCTCTTCATGCTCGCAGGAGCATTTGGTGTTTTCAACTTCCTTGGCCTTGTCCTCCATGCCCTTCTTGCGGTAGTAGTCCGCTATGGCCGCGCGGACGGCTTCTTCGGCAAGCACGGAACAGTGTATCTTCTGCGGGGGCAGACCTTCCAGCGCCTCCACAACGGCGGAATTTGAAAGCTGGAGCGCTTCTTCTATGCTTTTGCCCTTTATCAGCTCCGTAGCCATGGAGCTGGTGGCTATGGCCGCGCCGCAGCCGAAGGTTTTGAAGCCCACGTCCTCGATGATGCCGTCGTCATTTACCTTGAGGAACATCTGCATTATGTCGCCGCACTTGGCGTTGCCTACCATGCCTACGCCGTTTGCATCATCCAATGCGCCCACGTTGCGGGGATGCTCAAAATGGTCCAGAACCTTTTCGGTATACATATCTATATTTTCTCCTTCCGTTTTTGCTTATTTTAGTCTATGGGGCTGATGGGACTCATCGCCCTGAGCCTGTGCGCCACCTTGGGCAGCGTTTCAAGCACGTAATCGATATCTTCATCGGTGGTGTCGTCGCCCAACGTCATGCGGACGGAGCCGTGCGCAACCTCATGCGTAAGACCCAGCGCCAGCAGCACATGGGACGGGTCAAGGCTGCCGCTGGTGCAGGCGGAGCCGCTGGAGGCCGCTATGCCGGCCATGTCCAGCATAAGCAGTATGCTTTCGCCTTCGATATATTTAATGGAGAAGTTCACGTTGTTCGGCAGGCGCTTAGTCCTGTGCCCGTTCAGCTTAACTTCGGGAATGGTGGCCTCTATGCCCTCTATCAGCCTGTCGCGCATCCTTGTCATGCGGGCGGAGGTTTCGCTCATGTTGGTAACGGCAAGCTCAAGCGCCTCGCCAAGGCCAACTATACCGGCAACGTTTTCGGTACCGGCGCGGCGGCCTTTTTCCTGCTCTCCGCCTATTATGTAGCTGGGCAGGCGTATTCCCTTGCGCTCATACAGCACGCCAACGCCCTTGGGGCCGTGGAACTTATGGCCGGAAATGGAGAGCATATCTATGCCCATTGCCTTGACGTCAATGGGGATATGACCCGCTGCCTGCACGGCGTCCGTATGGAACAGCACGCCCTTTTCATGGCACACGGCGGCAATTTCCGGAATGGGCATTATGGTACCCACTTCGTTATTGGCGAACATTACGCTTACAAGAATGGTTTTATCTGTGATGGCGTCGCGCACCTGCTCCGGGGTGACAAGGCCGTCCTTATCAACGGGCAGGTAGGTCACCTTTATGCCCTTTTTCTCAAGCGCGGCGCAGCTATGCAGTATTGCGTGATGCTCCGCATTGGTGGTGATTATATGGTCGCCCTTCTTAGCATATCTTTCCGCAACGCCGAAAAGCACGGTATTGTCGCTTTCGGTGCCGCAGCCGGTGAATACTATTTCGCTCGGGTCGGCATTTATGGCGCGGGCCACCTGCTCGCGCGCATGCTCGACGCCTATGCGGGCGGTCTGGCCGAAGGAGTGCGGGCTTGATGCGTTGCCGTATATGTCCGTAAGGTACGGCATCATCTTTTCAAGCACCTTTGGGGAAAGGGCCGTTGTGGCCGCATTGTCAAGATAAACCTTTCTCATTTGTCCTCTGTCTCCTGATCTGCATAAAATTTATCCATATTTATTGTTCTGCGCTTGGTGTAGGAGCCTTTCGGCGCGGGCCTGCGCACCATTGGAACATGGTATTCGTCGCCCTTGCCGCAGCGTTCAAGCTGGCTTTTATAATCCTCCGCCATGTCCGCAAGCGTGGTGGAAAACAGCACCTCGTTTATGCGACCCTGAAGCTTGAGCCAAAGCGGGCGGGCGGAGCAGCTGCACGCATTGATGCAGGCGGCGTTTTCCGTGCCTACACAGCTTACCAAATCCGTGTCCCCTTCAAGCACCCTTAGCACCGTGCCTACGTATATATCCTCCGGCGCGCGGCTAAGCTCATAACCGCCGTATGCCCCGCGAGAGCCGATTATAAGCCCCGCTTTTTTAAGCTGGCTTATCATTTGCTCAAGATAGGACGTACTTATGTCCTGCCTCTGCGCAAGGCTCAGCGCGCTTACCGGGCCGTTGCCGTATTCAATGGCAAGATCTACCATGGCCTTTAATCCATAGCGCCCTTTTGTGGAGAAGAACATTACCGCGTCACCTCAATTCCTACCAATGCAGTATGATTTCATATGTAATATACTACCTTTGTTCAGTTTTGTCAACACCGCTATTAAATATGATATGAAAAAATAGCGAAAAACGGGCAAAATTGCCCGCTTATGCCTATCCGTCCAGCCTTTCCTTCAATCCGGTAAGGCTTTTGTTCATTTCGCTCAGTATGCTCAGCGCCTCGTCCCGCTCCTCTGCGGAGAATGTTTCCATCATGGTGGTGTATATCATTTCGAAGTCAATATCGCACCAGCGGGCGTAATCCGCGCCCTTCTGGGTAAGCCGGATTCTTACGCAGCGGGTATCGTGCTTATCCCGCACGCGCTTTACGAAGCCCGCCGCCTCAAGCCGCCTTAGCGACATTCCCGCGCTGGCCTTTGTTATCCCAAGCTGCTCCGCAAGCTCTATCTGCGTGGGCGAGCCGAGCTTGCTTATTGCAAAAAGCACCTGCGGCTGGCCGGGGTAAAGGCCGTATTTGCTCAGCGTTTTCTGCATGCAGGCATTATATGTGCGCACAAGTTCGCAAAACGCTTCGCTTACGGCTGCTGTGGGCGCGTTCATGGGCATGTATCCTCCGGGAAAAATACTTAGCATTATTATCCTGTAAACCCGCCCCTTAGTCAAGGCCATGCGAAAACATTTGCGGCATATGTCGCTTTGTGGTATGATATATGCTGATATAATTTTTTATCAAAACGGAGGGCCTATGAGCCGTATTGATTGCAACGAGATTGTAAAACGCATGGAGGAGCGCCTCAGTGCGGATTATCAGATAGAGCTGCACGAAGCTTCAACGGTGCAGCTGCATAACGCGCTGGCGGAGGCCGTTATGGCCGTTACCGCGAAGGACTGCCGCGAAAGCCGCCGCGCGCATGAGCGCGTGCGCAGGGCATATTATTTCAGCGCGGAATATTTGATGGGCAGGTCGGTATTTTCAAACCTGTACAACTTGGGGATACTGGACGAAATGCGCACACTCCTCCGCGAAAGGGGAGCGGACATTTCCGCAATGGAGGAAATTGACGATGCGGCGCTCGGCAACGGCGGCCTCGGCAGGCTTGCCGCGTGCTATTTGGACAGCGCGGCCACGCTGGGCATACCGCTTGAAGGCTACGGGCTGAGATATAAATTCGGCCTGTTCAAGCAGACTTTTGTTGACGGGTTTCAGGTGGAGAAGGCGGACGACTGGCTCAAATACGGCGACCCATGGAGCAAGCGCAGGGACGACAAAACCGTTACCGTTGAATTTGCGGACCAGAAGGTGCTTGCCGTGCCGTACGATATGCCCGTTTTCGGCTATAACACGGCGCACAGCGGCACGCTGCGCCTGTGGCAGAGCGAACCGATAGAGGAATTCGACTTCAATCTGTTCAACGAGCAGGAATATGCCCTTGCCGTGCGGGAAAAGAACATGGTGGAGGATATTACCCGCGTGCTTTATCCGAACGACAGCACATACGCGGGCAAGCGGCTTAGGCTAAAGCAGCAGTATTTCCTTTCAAGCGCCAGCCTGCAGGACATTGTGCGCCGCTATAAGCGCACCCGCGGCACGGACATGAGCATGTTTGCCTCGCATTGCTCCATTCAGCTTAACGATACGCACCCCGTGGTGAGCATACCGGAGCTGATAAGGCTTATGATGCTTGAAGGAATGGACTTCAACGCGGCGTTTGAGACCGCGCGCAAAACCTTTAACTACACCAACCATACCGTTATGAGCGAGGCGCTGGAGCGCTGGGACGAGGGGCTGTTTTCGAGCGTTGTGCCGGAGCTGACGGGCATAATTTACCGCATAAACGACCGGCTGAACGACGAGCTGCGCGCCCGCGGCGCAAGCGACGAAATGCGCAGCCGTATGCAGATAATAGACAACGGCACCATACACATGGCCCGCTTGGCGGTTTATGTTTCAAGCGCGGTGAACGGCGTTGCCAAGATACATACGGACATACTGAAAAACGACTTGTTCCGCGACTGGTACGCGCTCTATCCCGAACGCTTCCAGAACAAGACCAACGGCATAACCCCGCGGCGTTTCCTTGGCCTGTGCAATCCCGAATACGCGGCGCTGATTGCCGAAAAGACGGGGTCTTACGACTTCATTGCCGACCTTAGCCAGATAAGCAAGCTGAAGGAGCATATAGATGACGACACTATAGCCCACTTCAACGAAATAAAGGCCAAGAATAAGCGCAGGCTTTCTTCCGTTATAAGCGAAAAGGAGGGCGTGCTGCTGCCAACGGACTTTGTTTACGACGTGCAGGTGAAGCGGCTGCATGAATACAAGCGGCAGCTTATGAACGCATTCTCCATACTGGATATATATTATTCCATAAAGGATGGCACACTTACGGATTTCACCCCCACGGCGTTCATATTCGGCGCAAAGGCCGCGCCGGGCTACATACGGGCGAAGAACATTATAAAGTTCATAAACGAAATTGCCAACATGGTCAATTCAGACCCCGCCATGAAGGACGCTATGCGCGTTGTGTTCGTGCAGAACTACAACTGCTCCTATGCGGAAATGATAATACCCGCGGCGGACATATCAGAGCAGATATCCCCCGCCGGAACGGAGGCCAGCGGCACGGGCAACATGAAGCTGATGCTCAACGGCGCGGTAACGCTGGGCACATATGACGGGGCGAACATAGAAATTGCCGAGCAGGCAGGGCTTGAGAACAACTATATTTTCGGCGCAACGGTTGAGGATATTGCAAAAATACGCTCCTCCTACGACCCCAAGGGCATCTATGAAGCCAATCCCCGCATAAAGCGCGCGCTGGACACGCTTGTAAACGGCACTTTTGCGGACGGCGGCATGGGCGGCTTCAAGGAGCTTTACGATTCGCTGCTGTACGGCGCGGCATGGCATACGCCAGACCAATACTATCTGCTGCTGGATATGCCCTCCTACATGGAGGCGAAGCTGCGCGCCAACCGCGACTACCGCGACCGCACGGCCTTCGGCCGCAAGTGCCTTATGAACACCGCAGGCGCGGGCAAGTTCTCCTCCGACCGCGCGCTGAAGGAATACGCGGAGGAGATTTGGCACATACCGACAATAATGGGCTTACGCCCGTAGTGAAATTGCGCTTAGGCGCAGTGAAATATTGCTTCCGCCATGTGAAATACGCCTAATGGCGTGTGAGCATGAGAAATTATAAGGATATGGGGACGCTATGCGTCCCTGTTTTTTGTGTTTATTTGACTGAGGGGTTGCGGTAAGTAACAAAACAAAGGGGACGGTAATCCGTCCCCGCATAATACATGCTGTGTTTATTTATTTGCCGAGCTGGCGGTAAACCTCGGTCATCAGCTCTACGGAGCCGTCGTTGAGCCATTCTTCGATAAGCGCGTTCCAAACCTCGTCCTTCTTGTCGGCGGTGAGGGTGGCGGCTATGGCGTCGTGTACCTCGTCAAGGGTCTTGGAGCCGGCCTTTTCGTCGCTGACGTAATAGATTATGTGCAGCCCGTTGGTGTCCTCGAACACCTGGCTGTACTGGCCAAGGGAAAGCTTGGCAAAGGCATCCTTAACGGCCGATGACCAATCGGAAGAGGAAGTGTAGGAATTGGATATGAGCATACCGTCCGCGTAAGCATCAATCTCCGTAAAGTCGGTATTCTCCGTCACGTCGGCCATAACGGCCTTGAAATCCTCGCCCGCTTCAAGGCGCGCGTAGGCAGCGTTTATCTTTTCATAGGCGCTGGCGGTGTATTCGGCGTAATACTTGTCGTATTCGGCCTGCTTGGCCTTGTATTCGCTTATTATTTCCGCTATGCGTGCGGCGTTGGTGCTTGTGCCGTTTATTGCATCGTCAAAGGCAAGGGTGCAATACTCGGTCTTGAGATTGTTCATTGAGGTCTTAGCATCGGTGCATTCCTGCGGAATGTCGCCTTCGTAGGCAACGTAGATATCATATATCCTATGGTAATCCTTAGGAACATAGAGCGGGGGAACGCCCTCCTGGCTTGCTTCGTAGGCGTCCTCGTCGTCCTTATAGTACTCGGGATTGTTATTATATGTGTCCATATCGGTCATGGAGTTGGTGTTGAACTGCTCCTCAATGTCCGCCTCGTCCGCAGCGGCGTCCTTGGTCAGGTCGTTCCGCATAAGCTCGACAAGGTATTCAACCTCCACGTCCTCGCTCAGCTTTGCGCAGTAGGATTCATAGGTGGCGTTTTCGTCGCCCATGTTGGCAATGGCTTCTTCAAGTATAAGCTCGTTCATCCTTTCGTCCACGTTCACGCTTTCGTCCGTTTCGGCCTCCTGCTCTGCTATGCCGCGGTAATAGGAATTGAGCCCGTCTATCTTTTCGGCAATGCGGCCTTCAAGCTCCGCCTTCTGCTCATCGGTAAAGTTGGCGTAGCCCAGCTCACGCGCCTTGGCCTCTATAACCTTATCCTGAACCATAAGGTTGATAAGGTCATCCTGAAACTCCTCAAGCGTGGCCTGATCGCTTATCACGTCGTAACCATAGTTGGCAAAATACTCAACGTACATATCGAACATGGTCTTAACATCGCCGAGCGTAAGCACGGTTTCGCCGTTTATTTTGGCTACCGCGGCAGTCAGGTCAAGCTCCGCGCTGTTGTCGGTATCAGTGGGCTCTGCGGTGGATGCGGGCGCGGCGGGGTCTGTGGGCTCAGCGGTGCCGTTGGGGGTATCGGTGTCGCTCAGCTGGCAGGCGCACAGTATGCTTGCGGCCATAGCGGCGCACAGCAGCAGGGCAATAAGCTTCTTGGTATTCAAATCGTTTTCTCCTTCCATATCATGTGCCGCAACGGCAGCACAAGTCGGTATTATGTATTATAACATCAATTTGCGCTTAGGCAATCGGCAAGCATGTAAACAAACTGTGGCAGCATGGCGTAGAGCGCGGCGGCGTCGCTCTTGGGGCGGCTTATAACCATGCTGGGCGTGTCGCCGAACGTCATGCGCGCGCCCGCTATGTTGCCCGCGGTGGCAATAAGCTTTGCCCCGTCTATGGGCGCCTGCTTATCGAACACGAAACGCACCTCCTTATCCCGTATTCTCAGCTGCGTAACGCCCGCGCGGGAGCAGTCCGCCTTTATGAGGGCAATGTTGAGCAAATTCGCCGTGTCCTCCGGAATGTCGCCGTAGCGGTCGATAAGCTCATCCTGCACGTCGTAAAGATCGTCCCGCGTTTCTATCAGCGCTATGCGCTTGTACATGGAAAGCCGCTCCGATTCGCGCGGAATATAATGCGTGGATATGCTTGCGGGCACCGGGATATCCACCACCGTGTCTATCTTCACCGGCTCCTTTTCGCCCTTGGCTTCCTTCACCGCGCCTTCAACAATTTTGCAGTAAAGGTCGTAGCCCACGGCTGCCATATGCCCGTGCTGCTCCGGCCCCAGCAGGTTGCCCGCGCCGCGTATTTCAAGGTCCCGCATTGCTATTTTGAAGCCCGCGCCGAATTGGGTAAATTCGCGTATGGCGCTCAGGCGTTTTTCGGCAATGTCGCTCAAAACCTTGTCCCGCATAAACGTTAGGTATGCGTAGCCAAGCCGCGCGCCCCGGCCTACCCTGCCGCGCAGCTGATAAAGCTGGGCAAGGCCCATTTTGTCCGCATCGTATATTATAATGGTGTTTACGTTGGGTATATCAAGCCCGCTTTCTATTATTGTGGAGCAAAGCAGAACGTCATATTGCTGCTCCATAAAGTCCAGCATCGTGCGCTCAAGCTGCCGCTCGCCCATCTGCCCGTGGGCATAGGCTATGCGCGCCTCCGGTACAAGCTGCTTCAGCTTTTCCGCAAACGTTTCCATGCCGCGCACGTTGTTGTAAACGAAGAACACCTGCCCCCCGCGGCCGAGCTCTTTCATTATGGCCTCCCGCGCAACAGCCTCGCTGTATTCCATAACGTATGTCTGCACGGGGTAGCGCTGCTCCGGCGGGGTTTCGATGACTGACATATCGCGTATGCCCGTCATGGACATATGAAGCGTCCTTGGTATAGGCGTTGCGGAAAGGGTGAGCGCATCTATATCCTTGCGCATTTCCTTTATCTGCTCCTTGTGGCCCACGCCGAAGCGCTGCTCCTCGTCTATTATAAGAAGGCCCAAATCTTTGAACCGCACGGATTTTGAAAGCAGCTTGTGCGTGCCCACAACAACGTCTATCGTGCCTTTTTTAAGCCCGTCTATCACCCGTGCCTCCTCCGAAGGGGTATTGAACCGCGAAAGCAGCGCAACATTCACCGGAAAGCCGGAAAAGCGGGCGGCAAGGGTGTTATAATGCTGCTGCGCAAGTATTGTCGTTGGCACAAGGAAGGCAACCTGCTTGCTGTCCGTCACAGCCTTGAACGCGGCGCGGAGGGCGACTTCCGTCTTTCCGTAGCCCACGTCCCCGCAAAGCAGCCTATCCATAACGCGGTCGCTTTCCATGTCCTTCTTTATTTCGGCAATGCTCGTAAGCTGGTCCGGCGTTTCCTGATAGGGGAAGCTTTCCTCCAGCCGCTTCTGCCACGCCGTGTCAGGCGGGAAGGCATGGCCCTTCCTGTGCAGCCTGTCGCCGTAAAGCTTAACTAAATCGAACGCCAGCTTTTTAACGCTTTCCCGCGTTTTGTTTACCGTGCGCTGCCATTCCCCCGTGCCAAGGTGGGAAAGATGGGCGGTGGTTTCGTCCCCGCCTATGTATTTCTGCACGCGGTCAAGCTGATCCGTAGGCACGTAAAGCTTATCCCCGCCCGCGTAAACAAGGTGCAGATAGTCCCGCGATACTCCCGCCACCTGAAGCGTTACAACGCCCACGAAGCGGCCTATGCCGTGCAGCTCATGCACGACCAAATCACCCACGCTGAGCTCGCTGAAGGCCAACTTGGGTTTCTTTTTGGATGCTGCGGCGCTGCGGCGCGATTCCGTGCCGTATAGCTCGCATTCGCTTATTACCGCAAGCCTGAGCTCAGGGTATTCAAAGCCGCGCGCTATGCTCTGGCCCACAATAAGCTGCTCCCCGCTTATAATGTCCCGCGTAAGGGCTTCGGCAATGCCTATCGTAACGCCTTCGTCGCCAAGCATATCGCCTATGCGCTTTGCGTGCGCGCCCGCGTATATCATAACGGTGCTGCCGCCGCGTTTCCAGCCTTCAATGTCCGCGGCAAGGGCGGGCGTATTGCCTATGTATTTCGCCATTGGCCGCGTTTCAAAGCGGAAAAGGCATTTGGGCTTTATCAGTCCGTATGTCCGCGTAAGGGCGAAAAGCATGGCCGTATATGGTGTGTCAAGGCTCTGCAATATGTGCGAGGGCTGGCATATAAGCTCCGCCTGCTCGGGCAGCGCCGTGCCTTCATGGATATATGACCCAACCCTGTCAAGGTGCGTTGTGAAGGCAAGCTTTGCGCTTTCCTCAACGCGCTGCGGCTCGTCTATCAATATTATCGCGCCCTCTGGCAGATAATCGGTAATGAACGCCTCCGGGTAAAAAAGGGGCATCAGCATTTCAAGCCCAAGGGGTATGCCGCCTTCGGAAAGCCGGTCGTATTCTTCCTTCATGCCCTCGGTTTTGCGCAGCGCACGCATGCCGCGCGTGCGTGCTTCCTTCGTAAGGGGCATCTCCGTTGCCGGGGGGATGACGCAGCGGTCTATGTTCTCTATCGAGCGCTGAGATACTGCGTCGTATGTGCGCATGGTGTCAATCTCGTCATCAAAGAACTCTATCCTTACTGGGTTCGCCATGCTTATGGGGAACACGTCCAAGTAACCGCCCCTCAGGCACACCTGCCCCTTGCCTTCGCACATATCAACCCGCTCGTACCCCGCGTTTATAAGCGCGGCCAAAAGCTCGCGCGGCTCAGTCCTGTCCCCTGCGGAAACGGTGCGCATGCATTGGGCGATGGCTGTGGGCGGGGTAATGCGCTGTATCAGCGCCTCTGCCGATACCGCAACGGCAATGTTTTCGCCGTTGAGCAGCGCGCACAGCGGCTCAAGCCGCCTTGCTGTAAGCCCCGCGGATGCGGCAATGCCCTTTGCGCCCAGCGGCAGCTCCCGCGCGGGCAGATGATACGCCCTGTCCGTAAACGCGGCCATGTCCTGCTGTATCCTTGCGGCGCTTGATTCATTGGCGGTTATTATCAGCACGGTTTTGCCCGTATGGCAAAACAGGCCCGCCGCAATGTGCGCCCGCACGGCCTCGCCCAGCCCGAACACGGCTGCGCTGCCCTCGCCCTTTTTCAGCGCGTCAACAAGGCGCGTATACTCCGGGTGCTTATTAAGTATTTTTATCAGCGGATGCTCATTCATCCTTCGTTTCGCCTTTCTGTTCAGCGTTTTCGGCCTGCTCAGCCTCGGCCTTCTCGGCTTCTTCCTTCTTCTTGCGCTTGGGCTTTTTGTTGAAGCGCATCTGCGCGTCTGCTATCCGGCCCGATACCATAAGCTCCGCCGCGTCCGCGGCATCGTTCAGCGCGGCCTTAACCTTGTCCAGCGCCTCTCCCGTGGGCATGGACATAACGTGCGCTATCAAATCGCGCCCGCCTTCAGGCGCGCCAACGCCAACCCGTATGCGGGGAAAATCATCGAACCCAAGCTGGTATATAACGCTTTTCATGCCGTTGTGGCTGCCGGAGGAGCCTTTTTCGCGTATGCGAAGATCGCCGGGGTCAAGGTCTATATCGTCATATATAACAATAAGCTGATCGTGCTCGATCTTGAACCAGTTGACCAAATCCCTTACCGCCCAGCCGGAATTGTTCATGAAGGTTAAGGGCTTAGCCAGTATAACCCGCTCCGTACCTATGCGGCCTTCGCCGTAAACGCTGCGGAAGTTCTCCTTCCTTATATCTATATTGTGCCTTGCCGCCAATATGTCCAGCGCCATAAAGCCCATGTTGTGCCGCGTGTCGGCATATTCGCGCCCGGGGTTGCCAAGGCCTACTATTATATACATAAAAACCTCCGTAAAAAGTTTGTTGCACGCAATCACGCCCTCATGCAGGCTCGCATGGGGATGCCAACGCATATTATACCCCAAAAAACGCCGCCGCACAAGGCAATGCGCGAACAGAGCGCGGGCAGGGGCAAGAAAAAAAGAGCCGTGCAAGGCGGCTCTTTTGATATGCTCTGTTATGATTCCTTCTTTTCGCGGTTGAATACCTGCACCTTTGCATAGTGACAAAGGGCTATCACCGCAAGCACTATCGCAATGCAGAACACTATTATGTTCAGCATGCCTATCCATGGCCAGAAGTTTTTAAGCAGCGTAAGCGTAACGCCTGCATTGAAGAAGCCCGCGGCAAACTTGCCGTACCAATCGGCGTACACAACTACCTCCTTGCGGAAAAGCAGCAGCCCACCTATTATCATTATGCCTTCCTTTATAAGCACCGCAAGCAGTATCCAAAGCGGCAGCCAGCCAGCGGAATAGAAGCACGAAAGCGCCGCTATTACCATAAGCTTGTCCGCAAGGGGATCGAGAACCTTGCCAAGGTCGCTTATCCAGTTGTTCCTGCGGGCAAGGTAGCCATCGAGCAGATCCGTGAAAAACGCCGTGAGGAACACAATAAGGCAGGCAAGATATTTTGCCCGCGCGAAAAGAAATATGAACACGCCAACCAATATAAGGCGTATTGCCGAAAGCACGTTTGGTATATGCCGCATAAGTTACACTCTCCTATGCAGACCATTATAACCGATAGATAAAATTTTTTCCATATTTTATTGTGAAAAGTAAGCTAAATGTAAGATGAAAATAGGATAAGATAGTGTTAATTCTGTGTACAATCGCCTTTTTCGTTGACAGGCAGGCGCTTGGGCGATAAAATAGTAGGGCAGTTTATCCGCGCGCGGGGGTATCCTCGCGCTTATTACAAAGGAGATTTTTGAAAAATGCGCACAACAAAGACCATTGCCCTTGTACTGGCCGCTATAATGCTCGCGGCGGCGCTGAGCGCCTGTTCGGTAAACAACCCGAATTACACCGTGCTTAAAGTAGGCGACATGAACATAGGCGTAAACGCCTACTATAATAATTACAACTACCTTGCACAGGTCTATTCCATGTATGGCCTTTACAATGTTTCAACGCCCGAAGCCTTCAAGCGTATGCAGGACCAGGTGTTCGATAACCTTATCAACAATGCCCTGCCGGTGGTAGTGGCCAAGCAGAACGGCGTTACCCTGACCGAGGAGGAAGAGGCTCAGGTTCAGGCGGACTTCAAAGAGCAGATAGACCAGATGATAGCCCAGTATGCCTCCCAGGTGGACGAATCCATAACCGATGAGGACGCCAAGTATGCCGAAGAGGAAAAGCTGTTCAAGGCGGCGCTTAAGAGCGGCGGCTGGAACTACAACACCTATCTGAAGATGATAGAGGACGACGTCCGCGGCGCAGCCATAGGCAACAAGTATATGGAATCGCTCTATTCCGGCGTGAACGTGACCGAGGAGGACGCCAAGGCCTACTATGACGAGCAGCTTGCCGCCAAGAAGGCCGAATATGCCGAAACCCCCGCCCAGTTCTATACCGATTATTCCAACGCCATCAGCGGCAGCGACACCGTAGGCGTGCTTACCGTGCCCGAAGGATACCGCTTCTGCAAGCATATACTTATAAAGAAGGCCGAGGAGGGCGACACCACCAAGAACGTCAACCAGATAGTTGAAGAGGTGAAGGCCAAGCTGGCGGACGGCGTGGATTTCGATAAGCTCGTTGAAGAATACGGCGAGGATCCCGGCATGAAGGAGGAGCCTTACAAGACCGAGGGCTATCTTATAAGCGAAAACACCCTTGATAAGTATTACGACGGCTTCGGCATAGCCGCCATATCGCTCAAGAACATAGGCGACGTGAGCAACCCCGTTGAGACCGAGGCGGGCTACCACTTCATACAGTACACCTCCGATGCGGAGGTTAAGGACACCCCGTTTGAGGACGTTAAGCAGGCCATAATAGACAAGCTGACCGAGGATGAAAAGGTTGCCATTTACAACGACTGCCTTGAGAAGTGGAAGGAAGAAATAAAGATAGAGAAGTACTATGACCGCGTGAGCGGCATCAAATAAGGCCAAGCAAACAAGGCGACATCAAAGCGGGCGAAGGCTCGCTTTTTTGTATTGGCTGAGGCGTTTGTGATATGCTATAATCAAATAAAGCAAAAGGAAAGGGGAGCGGACGCATGTGCAACAAAGTATATACGCTCGATGAAATACGCTCCATCGCCGCGCCCATCGCCGAGGATTACGGAGTGGATGCGCTGTATCTGTTCGGCTCATACGCGCGCGGGGACGCAACGCCGGAAAGTGACATGGACTTCCGCATAGACAAGGGCAGCGTATGCTCCGTATTCAAGCTGGGCGGGCTATATAATGAGATGGAGCACAGCTTCGATAAAAAGATGGACATTATGACCACGCAGATGCTTTCGGAGGATTTTCTGCGTTCCATACGCGGAGAGGAGGTGCTGATATATGAGCGCGGTTGATAAGGCTACGCGCGATATAAGCATAATAGAGCATATATTGGAGTATTGTGCGGATATAGAATCGATACACGCCGAATTTGGCCATTCAAGGGAAAGGTTTGGCGAAAGCAAGGCTTACCAAAACGGCGTGGCAATGTGCATACTTCAAATAGGCGAGCTAACAAAGCACCTGTCAGCTGATTTTGTGGCAACGTATAGGCAAATACCGTGGCGCGATATTGCACGGACGCGGGATGTATACGCGCACCATTACGGCCATGCCGATGCCGAACTGATATGGGAAAGCGCAACGAGCGACATTCCGCATCTTGCAGACTTCTGCCAAAAGCTTATATCAAAAGAGCTTTGAACGGGTGAGCCGTCCTGAGCGGATGGCTTTTTTATTAGCGCACCGGAGGGCAGAGCGATGTTTCAGATAATGGTGGTAGAGGACGACATAAACGCGCGGCGGCTTATGCAGGCCGTGATAGAGCAGAACAGCTACGCGGCGATTCCCGCGTCCGATGGGGCGGAGGCACTTGCGCTGATGGACAAAAAGCACGTTGATCTTATTGTGCTGGACGTGATGATGCCCCATATGGACGGCTATACGCTTGCGCGGGAGCTTAGGAGCGCGGGCAATAACGTGCCCATATTGATGGTCACGGCGCGGCAGAGTGCCAAGGATAAGAAGGAAGGCTTCCTTGCGGGGACTGACGATTACATGGTAAAGCCCGTGGACGAGGAGGAGATGATGCTGCGCATTGCGGCGCTGTTAAGGCGCAGCCGAATAGTGAGCGAACGGCGGCTGACGATTGGCAGCACCACGCTTGATTACGACGCGCATACGCTTATAGACGCGGCGGGGGAGCATGAGCTGCCGAACAAGGAATTTATGCTGCTGTATAAGCTTTTATCCTACCCAAACCATATATTTACCCGCAGGCAGCTTATGGACGAAATATGGGACATGGAGAGCGACACGGACGAGCGAACCGTTGACGTGCACATAAACCGGCTGCGCGAAAGGCTGAAGGGCAACGCGGATATTGAGCTTGCAACGGTACGCGGACTTGGCTACAAGGCGGTGAAGAAGCAATGAAAAAACTCGGCGCGCAGATGGTTTTTGCAACGTTCCTTGTTATGCTTTCAACCGCGGCGCTTACGGTTACGGTCATGCTGCTGCTGGAGTTCCTTGGCGCGCTGCCGGAGGTGAAATATCCTGCTGTGGTGTGGCCCGTAATTGCACTTGGCATATGCGTTGCGGTGGGCACGGGCATAAACGCGCTGCTCACGCGGTGGTACTTCAGGCCCATGAAGCAGATTATAGGGGCCGTGCGCCGCGTTGCAAAGGGGGATTTCTCCGTCCGCGTGGAGGAGATAAAGGGCGTAAGGAACGAGCTTGAGGAGCTTACGAAAAGCTTTAACATGATGGCGGAGGAGCTGGGCAGCACGGAGCTTTTCCGGCGGGACTTCATAAATTCATTTTCGCATGAGTTCAGAACGCCCATGGTATCCATACGCGGCTTTGCGCGGCAGCTTAAAAAGAGCGACATTACAGAAGCTCAGCGGCAGGAATATGCGGACATAATAATAAGCGAGGCCGACAGGCTGACCAACATGGCGTCCAACATACTTACGCTGACGCGGGTTGAAAACCAGCAGATAGTTACGGACAAGACCACGTTCCGCCTGGATGAGCAGCTGCGCACATGCATACTGCTGCTTGAAAAGGAATGGGAAGCCAGGAACATAAGCCTTGATATAGATTTGGACGAGGTTGAGTATACCTCCAACGAGGAGATGCTTTCCCAGGTTTGGCTGAACATACTGGGCAACGCAATAAAGTTCAGCAAGGATGGCGGAGAGGTGCGCATATACTGCGCCAAGCACGGCAGCAGCGTGCGCGTGGAGATAGAGGACTACGGCGTGGGCATGAGCGAAGAAACACGGCAGCATGCCTTTGAGCGGTTCTATCAGGGCGCAGGCAGCCGCGCCACCGCCGGAAACGGGCTGGGGCTGAGCATTGCAAAGCGCATAGTTGAACTGTGCGGCGGGGAGATAAACATAACGAGCGAGCTTAACCGCGGCACGCTGTTCATAATAACATTGCCTACGGAGTGAGTTGGAGCATTGTGGGCAGGGCTTCTTCCTCCTCAACCTGTGCGGATGCGGGAGCCGAGGCGGCGTTGGCTATTGCCTCGGCCAGGAACTCAACGGAGTTCATGGCCTGCTCAAACGTGTTTGCATTGTGCCCAATCTCCGCCAGCAGGCAATGGGAGGACACATGCTGGTTATATCGCCCCACCTTAACGCGGATATTGCGGGCAAGGTTAGGGTGTATCGTGCCAAGGTATTCGCTTATGCCCTTGGCAAGGGCGTAGTTGGATTGAAAGTCCGGCATTTCATCGAATCCGGCCCCGGTTGCGCCTTCGCCCGTACCTACGACGAACATTATGCGGGCGCATTCCTTGCCGTCTATCACCAAATAATCCGCGGGGGCCTTGGGGTCGTTTCCGTATGCATCGCGGTGCAAATCTATAAACAATTCTATCGTGGGGTATTTCTTTTTGTATTCAAGCATTGTCTCAAGCGAGCGTGAATAGGCGCTGGAAAGCTTAGGCGGTTCATGGTCGGTAATGTCATGTATAGCATAAATGCCGTAGCGTTCGTTAAGCAGAGTGCATAGCTTTTCGCCCACGGCTACAACGTTCATGCCGTTGTCCTTCGTGCGCCAGGGGGAGGAGGCGGCGTAGGTATAGCGCTTTGTTGGGAAGTATGCTTCCGTAGTATGCGTATGGTAAATAAGCACGGTAGGCCCTTCGGTTGATAGACCTATACCCGTGCTTTTATCTGTGTCCGCCTTCATAAGCTCCAGCAGCACCCTGCGGCTTACGCCTTCATCTGCATCAACATGGTCAAGCACTATCTCTATGTTTGTAAGCTCGTCCCCATCCGGCTTATCCGTGCGCATGGCGGGGCGTATGAGCGCGGCGGCTATGAGCGCGGCAAGCGTAAACATAAAAAGAAGCATTGCGCCTAAGTGCGTTTTGTGGTGGTCAGCGGCGCGTGTGCGGCCGCGCATTCGTTTGTTCATGGCTTATCCTCCTTCCATATTGGTATGAAGGGAGGGCGCGGCTTATGCTATAAGGCTTTTAAGCTCGGCATGATCCGTGCCGAACAGCGCCATGTTGATTGCATTTGACAGTATTGCGCTCATGCTGCCTATAAGCGCGTCTATTTCCTTGGGCGTGACTATCAGCTCGCCCGTTTTTTCGCTTATGGCCTTGGCGGCAAGCTCCTTAACGCTTTCTTCGTTATTCATAAGGCCAAGCTCGCCCGCGATAAGCCCAACCGTGTCGCGGGAGATGGTGCTGGCGTATACCACGAGCGGCACGCCTATGGCTATCACCGGCACGCCCATGCTTTGCCTGTCAAGTCCGCTCCTTGCGTTGCCCACGCCCGCGCCGGGCTGAAGCCCCGCATCGCAAAGCTGAATGGTGCAGCCTATGCGCTCCGTCCTGCGGGAGGCAAGGGAGTCTATTGCTATTATTACGGCGGGTTTGCTGCTTGCTGCCGCGCCCTTTATCATCTCCATTGTTTCTATTCCCGTAACGCCCAATACCCCGGGGGATACGGCGCAGACGCTCCGCACATGGTGCGGTATGGCGTCCGCCATGTATTGCTTTATGTGCCGCGTGACAAGTATCTTTTCCGCTGCGCGCGGGCCTAATGCATCGGGTGTAACGGCCCGGTTGCCAAGCCCTGCAACGAGCGCCGTGCCGTCAAGCCCTGCTATCATTGCGCTGAGCTCATTGGCTGCGGCCTCTGTAACGGCGGCTGTCAGCTCCGCTCCGCCGTAGGTAAGCTCAGGCGCGTCTATCGTAACGTATAGCCCTTTAGCCTTGCCGAGCTTTTTTGCCGCTTCGTCCGTTTCTATGCGTATGCGGGATATGGCGTAGCCTTCGTGCTGCTCGTTCTGCTCGCTCACGCCGGTGCCTGCGGCGTGCAGCTCCCGCGCCTCCATGGCAAGGTCTGTGCGAATATCGGCCTTCATAATTGTCCTCCTTGAATAAAAAATGGTGCACAGGGCTATTATGCGCCGCTTTACGAATAAAAAAACCGATTTTACGCACGAATTATGCTTGCTTTATGCAAAGAGCCGTGCTATAATACACGATGTTCGAGTAAAAATAACAAGGGGGAAACCGTTTTGGCAAACCATAAGTCCGCTTTAAAGCGTGTGGCAGTCACCGCTAAGAAAAACCTTAACAACCGTGTAATTACCTCCAGGGTCAAGACCGCTATCAAGAGCTTTGACAAGTCCCTTGAGGCTGGCGACCAGGCCGCTATCACCGCCGCCTATGTCAACGCCGTAAGCACCGTTGATAAGGCTGCCGCAAAGGGCGTGCTGCATAAGAATAATGCCAACCGCAAGAAGGCTCAGCTTGCCCTCAAGCTGGCTGCGAAGGCTAACTAATTAACTAAGTAATTACCCCTTATTAGGGTTATGCAAAAGCCAATCGAAAGGTTGGCTTATTTGCGTTAGCTGAAGATTTTAAATTTATATTGCCTGCTTTCAGGGCAGGCTGACTCCCTCCGTCTTTTGCTTCGCAAAATCCACCTTCCTCGGTGAGGGAGGCTTAACGTAAGAGTTTGGACATCGGCCAAAAGGCGTCACCGCTTGCGGGGGGGAGTTGTCTGTGAGCGATAGCGAAACAGACTGAGGGGGGAACACCTCGCGGCACTCGCCCGCTCCGAGCCGTTCCCCTTTCGTCACGGCTTACGCCGCGACACTTTCCTCGTAAACGGGGACAGCTTTTAGTTGGCAGTAGGCATGCGTAAGCCCCTCCGCTCAGGGACGATAAAATCTTGCGTCCCTGCCATCGTCCCTGAAAAAACCTAGGCAAATAGCGGCTTAGGGACGATAGTGTGTAAAGGTAGTTAATGTGCTTTAACTCATCACAGTGCAACTATGCTTGCCACGGCCCTGCCGTTTTCTATTTCAAGCTTGGCGAAGCTTTTGCGCCTGCCGCGGCGCGGCACGCTGGGGCTGCCGGGGCAGACTATCTGCACCCCGCCCGCGTACTCTATTTCCGAAACATGCATGTGCCCGTACAGGGCAACGGCGCAGTACAGCTCCTGCGCACGGAGCATCAGGCGGTAGCTGTTCAGCGCAATGGCTCCGGCTGTCCGTTTCTCATCCCTTATTGCATTATACCATGCATACGCGGCAGGGGAAAGTGCGGCTTGGCAATGACAGCGGGGCAAAACTGTGGTATTATGGGAGTGATAACTCCAGCCAAAAGCTGTCCCCGTTCGGGGCGCCTTTTGGCGGAAGCAATACGGGTATCGCCCGCATACTCCTCCGCCATCGCGAATAGTATTAGGTAAAAACGCGAACGGAGGGCGGAGAATATGAAATTACGCATAGCTGTGGCCGCGGCCATGATAATATGCGGCATGGCTTTGATAATGTGCGGCTGCGCAAAGGACGTGGCTACGGACGCGGGCATGTATGATGAACCCGCAAGCGAGGCCGGAATGCGGCGCACGGTGCTTTATTATAAGGATGACGACGGGTTCATAGTGCCCGTTATGAAGCTTATCCCGTGGGAGGAAGGCATAGGCCGCGCGGCGATAGGCAATTTGGTGGACACGGCGGAAAACCGCGCAGAGGCGCGCTCCCGCGGGCTGAACGCGACCATACCGGAGGGGGTTGAATATACGTTAAGGATACGCGACGGGGTGGCTACGATAGACATAAGCTCGCTGAGCGCATTTGCGGACGAGGCAAGCGAGCGGGCGATGGTCACAAGCATTGTGAACAGCCTTGCCGAGTTCCCAACGATAGACGCGGTGACGATAACCCTCAACGGCGAAAAAGTGACTAAGCTTCCCTGCGGAACAAAGCTGAACGAGGCAATGACTCCCTTTATGCTGAACGCCGAGGATGGGGACGTGAGCGCATCGGCAGACGGGATGGAGCCTATGACGCTGTATTTTGCCAACAACGCGGCAAGCCTTAACGTGCCCGTCACGCGGTACTGCGCGGGGCATGGGCTTGCGGCGGCGGTGGAGCAGCTTATTGCGGGGCCGGAGGATGCGGCGCTGATGAACAGCTTCCCCGAAGGTACGCGCCTTATAAGCGCGGATATATACGGCGGGACAGCAACGGTTAACCTGAGCGGGGAGTTCCTTTCCGCCCAGTATACAGAGGGCATGGCGGAAACGGCGTTCGATACGCTTTTCCTTACCGCCAACGCCATTGAGGATATAAGCGAACTGAACGTGCTGGTGGAGGGCAAGGAGTGCGAGCTTACGCGCGAATGCACAGCGCCTGTTTACGCAAACACGTTTCAATAAATATTACTGTACAAAGGAGAAATACGGATGCGGCTGATAATAGCATCGAACAATGCGCACAAGGTACGCGAAATAAAGGAGATTCTGGGCGATTATTTCAGCGAGATACTTTCGCTTAAGGAGGCGGGCATTGCCATAGACGTTGAGGAGGACGGCGAAACATTTGAGCAGAACGCGCTAAAAAAGGCGCAGGAGGTGCTTAAAATTGCCGATGCCGACGCGGCGCTGAGCGACGACAGCGGCCTGGTGGTTGATGCGCTTGACGGTGCGCCGGGCGTATACAGCGCGCGCTTCGCCGGGGAAGGCCACGACGACGCAGCCAACAACGCAAAGCTTATGGACATGATGCGCTTAGTTCCTGAAGAAAAGCGCACGGCGCGCTTCGTGAGCGCAGTTGCGTTGGCACGGCGCGGCAAGGAACCGATGGTTTGCCGCGGCGCGGTGGAGGGCAGCATACTTTACGCTCCGCAGGGGGAGAACGGCTTCGGATACGACCCGCTGTTCTTCTATGCTCCCGCGGGGCTTTCCTTTGCGCAGATGAGCGCGGAGGACAAAAACGCCATAAGTCACCGCAAAAGGGCGCTGGAGGCGCTCAAGGCCGCGCTTGAGGCGGAGAAGCGGGCATGATACTGGGAATATTGAGCGACACGCACGGCGATACGGACGCGGTGAAGCGCGTGTATGCAGCGCTGCCAAATGCCGATGCATGGGCGTTCCTTGGCGACGGGCAGCGCGAAGCGAACCTGCTTGAAGAAATGAGCGGCAAGCCGGTATACACCGTTAAAGGCAACTGCGACGCGGGGGACATTGCAGAGGAGCAGGTGATAACGCTCGGCGGGGTGCGCATATTCATGACGCACGGCCACGCCTATGCCATTGCGCTGAACAGCTACCGCCTGATGCTCCGTGCGCAGGAGCTGGACTGCGCCGTTGCCCTGTACGGGCATACGCATGTTTCGGAAATAGAGTACGCGGGCGGGGTGCAGATAGTCTGCCCCGGCAGCCCCAGCGTGCCGCGCCGCGGCAGGCGCAAAAGCTTCGCCAAGCTTGAAATAGAAAACGGCAGCGCCATGGCAAGCATAGTTGCGCTGTGACGGCTTAACCCATTACCGTTCCTTCAGCCCTGCCACGGCTTCCTCGCTCGGGGTGACGTAGGCGGTTTTGTTGGTTGTGTATATCACCATGCCGGGCTTTGCACCGGCGGGCTTTTTAACGTATTTTCGCGGCGTGTAGTCAACGGCAACGTTCTCGCTGCCCCTTGCGCGGCTGTAATACGCCGCAAGCAGCGCCGCTTCTGTCATGGTGGCGGTGTCCTGCTCGCTCGCGCCCTTGACTATAACATGGCTGCCGGGTATGTTCTTGGTGTGCATCCATATGTCGTTTGGCGAGGCGAAGCGCAGCGTCAGTTCGTCGTTCTGGCGGTTGTTTTTGCCAACGTATATGTCCGCACCCGTGGAGGATACGAAGTGCATGGGCTTTGATGCGGCAAGCTTCATTTTCTTCCTGCCGCCCTTGTCCCGCTTTATGTAGCCCTGCTCCTTCAGCTCCTCTATAAGCTCGCTCAGCTCGTTTTCCGCGGTGCATTTGGTCAAATTGTCAAGCTGGCCTTCAAGGTAGTTCAGTTCACTCAGTGTTTGCTCCCGCTGAACAATCGCCATGTCCCGCGCGGCCTTTAGCTTTTGATATTTTTTATAATACCGCTGCGCGTTTTCCCCGGGCGTAAGCTGCCTGTCCAGCGGAATGGCTATGCGCTCCACTGGGTCCGCATAATAGTTATCCACCGCCGCGGTGTCCGTTCCGCTTTTGAGCGAATGCAGATTTGCCGTGAGCAGCTCGCCGTAAAGGCGGCATTTTTCCATCTGCTCCCCGCTGTTGAGCGCGTCCGCGTAAAGAGCAAGCTTCTTTTCGCAGCGTTCAATGTTGTTTTGAAGAACCTTTCTTGAGCTTGCGCCGTGCCGCTTGGCCCATTCGCGCCTGTCGCTGTTTATATAAAGGCTGTCCAAAGCCTCGCCAATGCTGTCGTACAGCTTAATGCCGCCGCCAGCTATTGCGAAGGGATACACCGCCTCCGTCTCGCCAAGGGCATTGAGCACGGCGCTTGCTTTCTCCTTACCCTGCGCTATGTCCGCATAGAAGGCGGCAAGCCTTGAAGCAAGCTCCTCCCGCTCCGCTTCGCTTAGCTGAGTGCACTCCGTTTTATCGGTATATCGGGCAACAAGCTGCGCCGCAACGGCGGGGGATAGGCCGAAAAACGCATTGCTCAGCGCCTTTGCAATGCTCATGCCAACCATGCACATAGCCATGGAAAAGTCATCGGCAGAGGCCTTTGACGGGTCCTGCTTGTCCTGCGCGGGGGGCGCGGAATACTCAAGCCCCGGCATAACGAAGCGCACGCTGCTCATTCCAAGGCCAACGTGCTTTATCGCGTCCACTATAACGCCCTTTTCATTCACCAGTATAATGTTTGAATGCTTGCCCATCAGCTCGCAGTAAAGGGCAAATACGCTCAGGTCGCCAAGGTCGTTGTATGTTTCTATGCTTATTTTAAGCACCCTGTCCAGCCGCTCCTGCTCAAAGCGCACTATTTTGCCGCCGGCAATGCGCTTCCTAAGCAGCATGCAGAACATTGGCGCTTCGCTCGGGGCCTGCTTTTTAAGCTCCGTAAGCTGCACGCGGTTGTCCGCAGCCGATGCGTTTATAAGCAGCCTATATGTCTGCCCAAGGCTGCGCACCATCAAAAGCAGCTCCTCTTTATCGGTCTGCTGAATTTTGTCTATCTTGCCGCCTGCAAGGCGCTTGTTCAGTTCGTTCATAGCGCTGTACAGGCTCAGTCCGTCCATGGACATTTGGTATCATCTCCGTTCGTGCGGCATATGCGCGCTATCGCCGCTCAAGCCTTGCAATGGATAGCTCATACGCGGTTTTTTCGAGCATTATGCCGTTTTCGTTCTTTGTGTATTGGCGGCTTTGCAGCCTGCCCTCTATGCGCACCCGCGCGCCTATGCAAAGCTCCTTCGCTGCGTGCGCCGCGCCGCCCCACGCTATGCAGGGTATGTAGTCCGCCTTTTTATAGTCGCGGTTCACGGCGATGAGCATATCCGTTATCTCCCGCCCGAAGGGGGTTGTGCGGAACACGGTCTCGCGGCATATGCAGCCGGTGAGCGTAACGCTGTTCGCATGGCCGCAGTCCGCCCGGCAGCATTCTATGCGCCGCGCAAACGGCCTCAGCAGCAGCCTGTTCGCGCCGTCCACATGGCGGTTGTAGGAGCGCAGCTCCCCGTTAAACTCAATCGTGTCCCCGATGCGGAAGCCTTTCATCAGCCTGCCCGGCACGGTTATGGGCAGCGTGTCCGCCGTGCCGCTCAGGCGCATTATCTCTATTTTGCCAAGATACAGCGTCTCGCCGTAGGCCTCATGCTCCGCCGTAAGCGGCTCTATAAGCCTGCCCCGCATAAACAGTCCATTTTCATCCCGCGTGTAGCCCATATCCACTCTCCATAGCTTGTTATTATGCTATATGGATATGTTGGGCGCGGCGGCATTATGAATCCAGCCTGTATGCTCCCGTCACCACGTCGTCCAGCAGCGCCATAATAAGTATGCTGCCCTTGCCCGCGCGCGGCTCTATATGCACAAGCTCCGTCGTGTCTATCCGCGTTTCGGTCCCGTGGAACTGGCGCACGGCGAAGGGGAAGGGCATTGTAACATGGAAAGCGGCTGCTATGCAGGTGCCGTTGCTGCCGTTCTTCTTAAAATCGAATGTCTTTAAGCCCTTGCCGTTGCGGCCCTGTATGTCGTATTCGAATACAAAGCTGCGCTTTGCGTAGCCGCGGTCGGTCAGGGTCAAAATCTCGCCCTCGTCCGTTATTTGGCCGAAGTATACAACCTCGTCCCCCTCGTCCAGCTTTATGCACTTAACGCCGCTGCTCACGCGGCCCATTTCGGGTATCGTGTCCGGCTCAAAGCGTATGCTCATACCCTGCTTTGTTATCAGCAGTATCGTGCGTCCCTCGCCCGCGTCCGGCTCTATGCCTGTTATTTCGTCGCCGTCTTTAAGCGCGGCAGCCTGAATCTTCTTTGTTTTTGTTATGTATTCGGCGGCCTTTGTGCGCTTTATGTTGCCCTGCTTGGTGAAGAAGAAAAGATCGCCTTCGCCAATAGCGTCAAAGCAGGCGATTAGCCTTTCGTTTTTTTCAAGCGCGGCAATGGTGTTCAGGTTCACGGCCTTTGCACAGGGCTTTGTCTCCGCAATGTCGTCCACGCTCAGCGTTATAAGGCTGCCTAGGTTGGTGAAAAGCTTTATCCGCTTATCCGTTGACGTATCGAAAAGCCACCTTGCGCGCTCGGCTTCCGTGTTCAGCGTGTCCCGCTGCCGCCTGGGTACGCGCCTCAGCTTACCGTCCGCGCTTATTGCAACGCTCACGTCCACCGCGGCAATCTCCGCCTCGTTCACCTCTATTACCGGCTCTGCGTTTATAATCTCCGTCATGCGTGGCTTAGCGTACTTTTCCCGTATTTCACCGAGCTCGCCCTTTATGACCTGGTGCAGCCTTTGCGGGGAGGCCAGTATGGCGTTGAGCTCCTTTATGGTTTTAAGTATGTTCTTATGCTCCTTCTCGATAGCCAGCAGCTCAAGATTGGTCAGCCTTTGCAGACGCAAATCCAAAATGGCCTGCGCCTGAATCTCCGTCAATTCAAAGCGCTTCATCAATGCCTCGCGCGCGATTTTGGGCGTTTTTGATGCGCGTATGATGGCTATTACCTCGTCTATATTCATCACGGCTATGGAAAGGCCGTTCAATATATGCTCCCGCTTCATTGCCGCGTCCAGGTCAAAGCGCGTGCGCCGCGTTACAACGTCCTCCTGATGGGCAATGTAATAGCGCAGCATATCCTTAAGCCCAAGCTGCTGCGGCTTGCCTTCCGCTATGGCGACCATGTTCACGCCGAAGGTCACCTGAAGGTCGGAATATTTATAAAGGTATTGCAGTATCTTTCCCGCGTCCGCATCCTTTTTGACCTCTATAACGGCCCTCATGCCCATTCGGTCGGATTCGTCGCGTATGTCGCTTACGCCGGCGAACATGGCCTTCTTTTCCTGCGTTATTTTCAGTATGCCTTCAAGGGCGCGGGCTTTGTTCACCTGATAGGGCATTTCGGTGGCCACTATCAGCTTTTTGCCGTTCTTCTGCTCCTCTATATGGCACTTTGCGCGCACGGTAAGCTTGCCGCGGCCCGTTTCGTAGGCGGCGCGTATTTCATCGCTTGCCAGTATATAGCCGCCGGTTGGGAAATCGGGGCAGGGGATTATTTGCATAAGCTCGTCAAGGCTTATGTCCGGCTTCTCCATCTGCGCAATAACGGCATCTATAGTCTCCGCAAAGTTATGCGGAGGTATGGCCGTTGCAAGGCCCACGGCTATGCCGTTCGCGCCGTTTACAAGCAGGTTCGGGAAGCGGCCGGGCAGCACGTCCGGCTCCTTTTCCGTATCGTCAAAGTTAAGGCTGAACTTTACCGTGTCCTTATCTATGTCGCGCAGCAGCTCAAGCGCAAGCGGTGTCATCCTCGCTTCGGTATAGCGCATTGCGGCGGCGCTGTCGCCGTCTATGCTGCCGAAGTTGCCGTGCCCGTCCACAAGCGGCGCGCGCATATTGAAATCCTGCGCCATACGCACCATTGCGTCATATACGCTGGAATCCCCGTGCGGGTGATATTTACCCAGGCAGTCGCCCACTATACGCGCGCTTTTCCTGTGCGGCTTATCGGGCGTGTTGCCAAGGCCGAGCATTGTGTAAAGTATTCTGCGCTGCACGGGCTTCAGCCCGTCCTCAACGCGGGGCAGGGCGCGTTCCAGTATTACATGCTCGGCATAGGGCAGCATGGATTCGTGCATAACGTCGTCCATGCTCTTTGTAAGTATGTTCTTGTCCGTCGCAATGGGCGGCCTTTCGTCCTTTTTAGCCATTTACCTTAGCGCTCCCTTCTGCGTTATTGCGCTGCGCCTTTTCCGCCTTTTCTTCAAAGGCGTCTGTCTTGTTGAAATTGGCGTATTCGCTTATGTATTCCTTGCGCGGGCCAACCTTGTCGCCCATCAGCAGGGTAACAAGGTGCTCAACGTCCGCCGTATCCTCTATGTTCACGCGCACAAGCGTGCGGTTTTCGGGGTTCATGGTGGTGTCCCAAAGCTGTTCCGGGTTCATCTCGCCAAGGCCCTTGTAGCGCTGTAAGCTGTATCCTTTGCCTATTGTTTTAAGCGCCTTGTTCAGCGCCGCGTCGTCGTAAAGATACTGCACGTTCGTGCCCTTTTGCAGCTTATAAAGCGGCGGCTGGCCCATGTATACATGGCCTTCGGTAATAAGCTCCTTCATATAGCGATAGAAGAAGGTGAGCAATATGGCCCGAATATGCGCGCCGTCCTGATCGGCATCGGAAAGTATTATTATCTTGTCGTACTTCAGACCGGATATGTCAAAATCCTCGCCTATACCGGTGCCTATCGCGGTTATTATGGAGCGGAACTCCTCGTTTTGCAGCACCTGGTCTATGCGCTTCTTTTCAACGTTTAGCGGCTTGCCTCTAAGCGGCAATATCGCCTGGAAGCGCCTGTCGCGCCCTTGCTTGGCGCTGCCGCCTGCGCTGTCTCCCTCAACTATGAAAAGCTCGTTTATCTTATAATCCCTGCCCGTGCAGCTTGAAAGCTTGCCCACGAGCGGCGCGTTATCCAGCTTGTTCTTTTCCCGCGCCATGGATTTTGCCTTGCGGGCGGATTCGCGCACCTTTGCCGCCTTAATGGCCTTGTCCGCCATAAGTGAGGCCGTTTCGCTATTCTTCAAGTCCTCAAGGAATGGCGTTAGAAATTCGTTCATAACGAACTCCACCGCGCCCTTGGCTTCCGTGTTGCCAAGGCGCGTTTTGGTCTGCCCTTCAAACTGCACAGAGTGCATCTTCAGCGCAAGCACCACCGTAAGCCCTTCGCGGAAGTCCTCGCCGCTCAATGAAGCGTCCTTCTCCTTCAGCAGGCCGCTTTTGCGGCAGTAATCATTCATTATCTTCGTAAGCGCGCTTTTGAAGCCCGTTTCGTGCGTGCCGCCTTCGGTGGTGGGTATGTTGTTCACGTAGGAAAACATGCTTTCCGTGTAGCCGTCGTTATGCTGCATGGCAAGCTCCACAACTATGCCGTCCTTCGTTCCGCTTATGTGTATGGGTTCGGGGTAAAGCGGGGTCTTGTCCGCATTGAGATATTTTACAAAGTCCGAAAGACCGCCCTCGAAGCAATACTCGCGTTCCTTTTTGTCCCCGCGGGTGCGTTCGTCCGTTAGCGTAAAGCGAACGCCGCGGTTAAGATAGGCAAGCTCCCTGAGCCGCTTTGATATTATTTCAAAGTTCATGTCCAGCGTTTCAAAAACGCGCCTGTCCGGCAGGAACGTAACCCTTGTGCCGCGCTTCCTTGTGCGGCCTGTCTCCTGAAGCGGGCCCTCCGGTATGCCGGAATGGGTTACGCCGTCCGCATCAACATAGCTATGGAACCGTTGAATATAGCTTTTGCCTTCGGTAGCCACCTCAACTATGACGTACTCGCTAAGCGCGTTTACAACGCTTGCGCCAACGCCGTGCAGACCGCCGGAGAAGCCGTATGCATCGTTATCGAATTTGCCGCCGGCGTGCAGCTGGGTATACACAACCTCAACGCCGCTCACGCCCAGCTTTTCATGTATGCCAACGGGTATGCCGCGGCCGTTATCCTCAACGGTTACGGAATTATCCTTATTCAATGTAACGTTTATCGTGTCCGCAAAGCCGTTGGCGGCTTCGTCCACGGCGTTGTCAACAATTTCCCAAAGCATGTGGTGCAGCCCGCGCGCACCGGTGGAGCCGATGTACATGCCGGGGCGCATACGCACGGCCTCCAGCCCCTCCATTACCTTAATATCGCTTACGGTATAGTCTTTAGACATATTCCCTCCAAGTGCGCCGCAGCGCAGAATAAAATCAATATTAACCAATTTTATATTATAATACAATGGTTTATTCTGGACAAGTCAAGCGCGGATATTTAACTTTTTTACCGGTAAAACTAATCAAAAACCGAAAAGAGGTGACATTATGAACGACACGGCGAAAATATGCCGCGAAATAAGCGACAGTGCGGACATGGGCAAGCTTGCGCTCAGCCGGCTTATAAAGCGCTGCCGCGATGCATCGTTTTGCAGCGTTATGGCGGATATGTTCGCGAACTATCACGAGCTGTATAACGATGCGCAGGAGATAATAAGGGAGCTTGGCCGGCACGATTCGGGCGCAAGTCCGCGGCAGAAGAAGCCCATGCTGATAGGCCTTGCGCTGAACACGGCGATAGACAGCACGCCTTCGCACCTATCCGAAATGCTGGTGCAGGGCTGCGCGATGAGCCTTATAAACATTGCCCGGGCGGAAAACGAATGCGTCCGCGCGGATGCAAAGGCAATGTGCTTATGCAAGCGCGCCCGCAGGAACGAGCAGGAAAACATTCAGCGCCTGCTCAAGTTCGTTTGATCATTCGCGGGTAAGCTCGGAATATATCGCGCTGAACACGGCCTGGCTGCGTTCTTCCCAAACGTCGCACGCATGGCGGGCCGTGGCCTCATCGGGCAGCAGCAGCTCTATTTTGACCAAATCGCCGTGCGGCTCCATAGCCCTCAGCGTTACCCTGCGGGCGGTCTCGCTCGCGCTGTCGCGCTCTATTTTGGTGGCAAAGCGCGTGCGGCGTATCAATACGGGCGCGTATTCCGCGGCGCGTGCGGCGATCTTGTCCCTCAGCGACCCGGGCAGCCGCACGGCGAACATATCGAGCGTCTGCTCACCCTGCGGCGTGACGAAATACGCCTGCCCATATGGGCGCGGCACGGCGCTTATAAGCCCTTCCTCCTCCAGCTCATACGCGGCGTTCTGCACCGCGAAATACCCAAGCAGATCATATATGCCGAAAAAGTCCGAAAGCTGCTCCTTGGTGGGCTGCATGCCGAGCGCCTTCAGCCCGTGAAGCACCATCAGCTTGTCCTTAGTAACTCCCGTTGAAAAGTATTCCATGTTTTCTCCTCATAGCACAGCTTTATATAATTATAGCATAAAACGCGGCGTATAAGAAAGAGGATGCTTTTAAGCATCCCCCGTTGCATTTGTTCATTCATCAATGCATTCTATTGCCGCCGTTAAACCCCTGACCATATCCTCAAGCGGCATACTGGGCATGTTCGGCTTATCGGCAGCCTGGCTCGGGATATAGGGAACGTGTATGAAACCGGCCTTTGTTGCCATGCTGTTCGCGGCAATATGGTCAAGCAGGGCATACATCGTGCTGTTGCACACATATGTGCCCGCGCTGTTTGATACCGCTGCGGCAACGTTAGCGCGCTCCATTGCGCTCACCATGCGCTTTATGGGCAGCGTTGCAAAATGCGCATTGGCTCCGCCCGTTACAACCGGCTCATCCTCCGGCTTATAGCCCGCGTTGTCAGCTATGCGCGCATCCATAACGTTTATCGCAACGCGCTCCGGCGTTATGGCGAACCTGCCGCCGGCCTGCCCGAGGCATATGGCATAATCGGGCTTTATCTCGTCAACATGGCGGCACACGGCGTCCTTTGCGCCGAGGAATGTGACCTCAAGCAGCCGCTTTTCAAGGCGTATGCCGCCTATCGTTTCGGGAAGAAGCCCCAATGCCAGCGCGGAAGGGTTCTCGCTCTCTCCGCCGAAGGGTTCAAATGCGGTTATCAGCAGCGTTTTCATGCACTCTACCTCGCCTTTCTGTATGCTTTGCCGTTTTCAAGGGCAATGCCCTTTGCTTCAAACATTTCGCTCACCGTTACCAGCTTGTATCCCTGCTCCACAAGGGCGGGAATTATCTGCTCCGCGGCGGCCGCGGTATCATCCCTAACGTCGTGCATAAGCACTATGTCCCCGTCAACGGCCTTCAGCGCCTCTGCAACGGTGCTGTCCGTGTCCCGCGTTTTCCAGTCCAGCGTATCTATGCTCCAAAGTATCAGCGGGTATTTCACCGTTGCGCGCACGTCGTCGTTCTTCGCGCCGTATGGCGGGCGCACCAGCTTAGAGCGCGTGCCTGTTATGCTTTCTATAATGTCGGCGGTGTCCTCAACCTGGCTTGTCCGCTCATCCTCTGATATTTTGGTCAGGTTCTTATGGCTGTATGTGTGGTTCGCCACCTCGCAGCCAAGATCCGCCGCGCGCTTAACGGTATTGGGGAATTTCTCCGCCTGTGAGCCGAGCGCGAAGAAAGTGACGTGTACACCATATTCGGCGTATTGCTCAACCACGTCCAGTATGCGGTTTGTAACCTCGCCATACGGCCCGTCGTCAAACGTTAATGCGACCAACTTTTCTTCGCTTAGCGGGTTCGCCGTTTCGCCCGGCATTATCGCGCCCGTGACTTCGGGCGTAGCGACAGCCGTCTGCTCCGGCGTGGGCGAAGGCTCCACGGTCGGCACAAACGTAGGCGTAGGCCGCGGGGTTGGCTTTGGAACCTCTATCATGTCGCCGTCATTATCGTTGTTCAGCGCGCAGCCGCATAAGCAAAGCAGCATTGCGGCGCATATAAGCATTGCGAAAAAAATCCTGATATATGTATAAACGATTCCGTTCATCGTGTACTCCTTATGTAAACGCCCGCGCGGTTTTTGCCGCATTGAGCCAATACGGATATGCTATCGTTTATTTTGCCCCAAGTCAAGCCGTTAATATAATATTTAACATTTTGTTAATAGGGCTATCCGTATTGCATTGCACGGCTCTTTCAAATATAATACCCTAAGGCGTACGGAGCGAATACGCCCGAATGTTTGGAGGCAACGCATTTGAAAACGAGTGATTTTTACTATGATCTGCCGCATGGGCTGATAGCGCAGACGCCCATAAAGGACCGCAGCGCCGCGCGCATGCTTTATTACGATATGAAGAATAAGCAGATGCATGACGAGATATTTACCGATATCCTTACCCATTTAAGGCCGGGGGACATACTGGTGCGCAACACCACCCGCGTTATACCCGCGCGCCTTTATGCGCACAGGGAGGATACAGGCGGGCTGATGGAGTTTTTGCTGCTCAAAAGGCTGGACGACCACCGTTACGAGGCGCTGGTTCGCCCGGGCAAGCGCGCAAAGCCCGGCCTTATATATAAGGTAACGGACGAACTGAGTATAGAGGTTGAATCCCCGACCGACGCGGGCGGCAGGATAGTATATCTTCATTATGAAGGCATACTTGAAGAGGTGCTTGACCGCTGCGGCGAAACGCCGCTGCCGCCATACATAACCGAGCGGCTGGACGATAAGGAGCGCTACCAAACCGTTTATGCCAAGCAGAACGGCTCCGCCGCCGCACCAACCGCGGGGCTGCACTTTACGGAGGAGCTGCTCAAAAAGGTGCAGGATATGGGCATTGAGATAGCGGATGTGCTGCTGCACGTTGGCCTTGGCACGTTCCGTCCGGTATCGGCAGAAAACGTGGAAGAACACCATATGCACAGCGAATATTATGAAATGAGCGAAGAATCGGCCCAAAGGATAAACCGCGCCCGCCAAAACGGGGGCAGGATAATAGCCGTCGGCACAACGTCCTGCCGCACGCTTGAAAGCGTGGCCGATGAAAACGGTGTTGTTCACGCCAAAAGCGGCTATACGGACATATTCATAACGCCGGGCTATCGCTTTAAGGCCGTGGACGGGCTGATAACCAATTTCCATCTGCCCGAATCAACGCTGCTTATGCTTGTGAGCGCCCTTTGCTCGCGAGAGGAAGTAATGGCCATATACGCCCATGCCGTAGAGGAACGCTACCGCTTCTTCAGCTTCGGCGATTGCTGCCTGTTCCTGTGAGGTTGACAGTATATCAATATTTGCATAAAATATTGATATAATAATTGCGGAGGTGATGGCATTGCCGGCTATAAGACCGAGTTCCGATCTTAGGAATGGGTACAATGAAATATCGGAATTTTGCCATAAGTATAATGAGCCCGTATACATTACAAAGAACGGCACGGGCGATCTGGCCGTGATGAGCATAGAAACCTATGAACGGCTCGTGGGCAGGTTTGAGTTGTATTCACTTATGGAAAAGGGAATTAACGACGTTGAACAGGGCCGCGTGCAGAATGCGGACGATGCTTTCGCACGGATAGAGCAAAAGCTTGGGCAGGGCAAAGATGGATAATTATTCCGTCATGATGTCCGCCGCAGCGGCAGAGGACATTGGGGGCATAGCGGACTACATAGCCAATACGCTGCTTGAACCGGAAACGGCCGCAAAGCTTATTGGCAGGCTGAAAACGGCCGTAAAATCGCTTGAAACAATGCCTGAAAGGCATCCGCTCGTGGCTGATACATACTTGGCGCTTCGCGGCATACGGACATTGCTCGTGGATAATTACTGCGTTTTTTATGCCGTGAACCGCGCGGAACACACCGTGAACATAATCCGCGTGATATACACAAAGCGGGCGTGGGAAAAGCTTATTTGACTGCCCATGACCACATAGGAGGAAAGATGAACCAATTCCGTTTTGAACTGATACATACCTGCGCGCAGACGGGCGCGCGGCTGGGGCGGCTGCATACGCCGCACGGCGTTATAAACACGCCCTGCTATATGCCCGTGGGTACGCAGGCCACCGTTAAGGCAATGACCCCGCGGGACCTTGCGGACACGGGCAGCGAGATATGCCTTGCCAATACATACCATTTGTTTGAGCGCCCCGGGCACGAGCTTGTGCGCGAGGCGGGTGGCCTGCATACGTTCATGCGCTGGGACAAGCCCATATTGACCGACTCCGGCGGATTCCAGGTATTCAGCCTTGCGGTTGCCAACAAAATAAAGGAGGACGGGGTAGAGTTCCGTTCGCTGATAGACGGCAAAAAGCATTTCTTCACGCCTGAAAAGGTTATGGAAATAGAAGAAGCGCTGGGTGCGGACATAGCGATGGTGTTCGATGAATGCGCGCCGTGGCCAAGCGATGAAAGCTATACACGCGCTGCAATGAACCGCACGCACCGCTGGGCGGAACGCTGCAAAAAGGCGCATACGCGGGAGGATCAGGCGCTGTTCGGCATAGTGCAGGGCGGAACATATAAGCACCTTAGGATAGAAAGCGCGAAAACACTTGCGGATATGGATTTCCCGGGCTACGGCATAGGCGGGCTTTCCGTCGGCGAACCAAAGCCGCTTATGTATGAAATGCTTGAGGAAATAGCCCCGTATATGCCCAAGGATAAGCCGCGCTATCTTATGGGCGTGGGAAGCCCGGACTGCCTTGTTGAAGGGGCTATCCGCGGGGTGGATATGTTCGATTGCGTATTGCAGACGCGCATAGCCAGAAACGGCCTTGCGCTTACGTCAACAGGCAAAAAGATGCTCAGAAACGCAACGTTTGAGCATGATTTTTCCGTTATAGAAGAAGGGTGCGACTGCTATGCCTGCTCAAACGGCTTTACGCGGGCATATATACGCCACCTTGTAAAATGCAAGGAGATACTGGCCGCGCAGCTTATAACCATGCATAACATACGCTTCTCGCAGCGGCTTATGGCTGGCGTAAGGCAGGCCATAGCGGAGGACAGGCTTATGGACTTCCGCAACGAATGCATTGCAAAAGGAATGTTTGATTGATATGAAGGAGCTTGAGCTGAAGGGGCTTAGCGAGCAGGACACCGCACGCATAGGCGAAAAGCTTGGCGAAGGGCTGTTCCCCGGCGCGTTCATAGCGCTGTACGGCGGCCTTGGCGCGGGCAAAACAACGCTTACGCGGAGCATTGCCGCAGCCCTTGGCATACGCGGCATATTGAGCCCAACGTTCACGATAGTGCGCGAATACGCGGGGCGCATACCGCTTTTCCATTTCGATGCGTACAGGCTTGGCGATGCGGACGAGCTTTACGCCATAGGCTTTGACGAATACATGGCCCGTGGCGGCGCGATAATAATGGAATGGTGCGAAAACGTTGAGGATGCCCTGCCGTGCGACAGGCTTGAGATACATATTCAGGGCAGCGGCGAAGAACCGCGCTCCGTGCGCATTGCTGCGAGCGGCGCGACGCATGAAAAGCTTACGGAGGGATTGGCATGAAGAATATATTGCTCATATCCACGTCCGGCCGTGCGGCGGGCGCGGCGGTATGCCGCGGCGGGAAGGTAGTCCGATCCAAGCTGAGCGACAACGGCCTTACCCATTCGGAAACCATAATGCCGCTGATAGACGGGCTTTTTGATGACGAAATAAAGCTTTGCGATATGGATGCAGTATGCGCGGACGTTGGCCCGGGGTCTTTTACGGGTGTGCGCATAGGCGTATGCATAGCCAACGCAATGGCATATGCGCTCAAGCTGCCGGTGATAGAGGTAAGCTCGCTGCGCGCGCTTGCGGACGCAGTAGACACGGAAAGGCCCATATGCGCGCTGATAGACGCCCGCAACGGCAACGGTTACGCCGCGCTTTATGAAAACGGGAAAGAGCTTATTGCGCCGAAGGCCGTGGCAGTAAGCGAGTTTATTGCCGAACTGCCCCAAAATACCGTATTCACGGGAGACGGAGCAAAAACGTACCGTAACGCGATAGCCGCCGCAGTGCCGGACGCCGCGTTCGCTGCGGAAGAAAAGCATATGCTTACGGCGAATATGCTGGCAAAGTGCGCCGATGGCAAGCTTGAACGCGGCGAAACATGCGAAGAAGCGCGCCCGCTGTACCTTAGGCCAACGCAGGCGGAGCGCATGTATAAAGCGAAGGAGCAGCAAAAATGAGCGATATTGTCCGCCCGATGCAGGCGATGGATATAGACAGGGTATACGAGCTTGAAAAAACCTGCTTCCGCACGCCGTGGTCGCGTGATTCGCTTGCGGGGGAACTGAAGAATAAAATTGCGCATTATCTTGTGCTGGAGCGGGACGGCCGCGTGGTGGCCTATGCGGGCATGTGGATAATATACGAAGAGGCGCACATAACAAACGTTGCGGTCGATCCGGCGTTCAGGCGGCAGGGCATAGCCAAGCGGGTTATGCTTTGCATGATGCGCACGGCGCGGCTTTTTGACGCAACGGAGATGACGCTTGAGGTAAGGGAGAACAACCTTGGCGCGCAGGCGCTTTATGCCCGGCTGGACTTTGAAAAGGCGGGCGTAAGAAAGGGCTATTATACGGACACGGGAGAGGCGGCCTACATAATGTGGAACCGCGATATCGGCTTGACACTTGAGAAAAGCAATGTTACCATAAACCTATAAATATAAAATAAAAAGGAGATATACAGGAATGAAACAGCAGATAAACGCCGCCAACGCACCCGCCGCCATAGGCCCCTATTGCCACGCGATAGAGATGGAGGGCTTTATATTCACCTCCGGTCAGCTTGGCATAGACCCCGCCACGGGTAAGCTTTGCGAAGGCGTAGAGGCGCAGGCCAGGCAGGCTTTTACCAACCTGAAGAACGTGCTTGACAGCGCGAATGCTTCCATGGACGATGTGCTCAAGACCACCGTATTCATGGTTGACCTGGCGGACTTTGGCAAGGTAAACGCCATATATGCCGAGTTCTTCGGCCCCAACTATCCTGCAAGGAGCTGCGTGCAGGTCGCCGCACTTCCCGCGGGCGGTCTGGTTGAGATCGAGGCTGTTGCCAACAAGGCGGCCGATGAAGTAGCTTCCTTCTAAGTAAGGAACTGCCATGCAATGCCGTAACGCGGCAAAATATCCATTCAATTTTCGCCCACTCGTGTGCGCGGCGTTCGGCCTTGGCGCGGGGGTGGCGATAGGTATGCACATAAGCGGAGCGCGCGCCTTATTGGCGGCGCTCCTTTTGCTTATTGCGGCATATATTATGCATGCGAAAAAGCAGCGCGCGGCAACGGTAATGCTTGTGTGCGCCGCGGCGGGACTGCTGCGCGTGGCGGGCTATGCATCCCTTCCGCGCGAAGAAGTGAGCGAAATTATCGAAAACGCCCGCTTTTCGCGCAATCATACGCCGGCTGCGCTTATGCCAATGGTTGAAAGCCTGTATGCGCGGTGCGATGCGCTATTTAACGAAGCCTCGCCTCTTGCGCGGGCAATATTGCTGGGGGACAGGAGCACGCTTGGATATTTTCAGCGGTATGTGTTCCGCGCAAGCGGAGTATCGCACACGCTGGCGCTGAGCGGGCTGCATGTGTCCGCGCTCACGCTTGTTTTGCTTCGCTGCATTCCGCCTAACCGCCCAAGGCTGCGGGCCGCGTTAGTGTTCGCGTTCCTTGGCATATACTGTGCCGTGGCGGGCTTTCCCGCAAGCCTTATGCGCGCGGCAATAATGTTCATGTGCATTGTGCTTGCTCCTCTCTGCCTAAGGCGGAACGATACCGCGTCCGCGCTTTCGCTTGCGTTTATAATAATCGTGTGCGCGGAACCGCTCAGCATTTATTCTGCGGGCTTCTGCCTTTCCTTTGCCGCCGTGGCCGGGATAGCCATGCTGTATGCGCCCATAATGCGCCGCCTGCCCCGCGCGCTTGCGCCCGTAGGCACTACCGTTGCCGCAACGCTCGGCACGCTGCCGTTCACGGTGATGTTCTTCGGAGAATTCAGCACATATTCAATAATTGCAAATATATTCATTGTGCCGCTTATAACGCTTGCGCTGCCGATAGGGCTTATTGCGCTTGTGCTTTCGTATATATCGGCGCCGCTCGGCGCGCTTTTGGCAATACCCGCGCGGCTGATGCTGGGCGCAAGCGAAAGCATCAGCGCGGCCATTGCTTCGCTTCCGTATGCGCAGATAAAGCTGAGCGGCTTTAATGGGCTTACATGCGCGCTGTATTTTGCGGCGCTCATAGTGCTTTCAAAATATTGCCTTATGGACAGAAATAAAAAGCTTATTTATGGCTGCGTGCTGCTTGCGCTTGGCACGCTGAGTGTCATTCTTGCTTGAACCGCCGCGCTTTATTGGCTATAATAGAAAACATGGAACGCAATGATTTTATGATAGCCGCCGGCAAAGGCGCGTTGAGCGGGGCATATCTTTTGCATGGCGAGGAGGAGTTTTTGAAGGAAAACGCCGTATCCTCCGCGCTGAAACTTATCGACCCCGCAATGCGGGATCTTAACGTGGACATATTGGAAAATGCGCAGGCAACTGCCGTTATAGCCGCGGCGGAAACGCTGCCGTTCATGGCGGAAAGGCGCGTGGTGCTGTGCCGCGCAATGCCAAAGGACGACGACGCAGCCCGTCTTGCCGCATACGCCGAAAAGGTGCCCGAAAGCACGGTTTTATTATTCTATATAAAGGGAAAGGCGGACGGGCGCAGCGCATTCGTGAAGGCTATGGCAAGGCTTGGCCGCAGCGTTGATTTTGCCCCGCTGAACGAGATTGAGGCGCGGCGATACGTGCAGAAACGGGCAAAGGCGATAGATGCGCCGATAACAGAGCAGGAGGCGGCGTTCTTCGTATCGCTCGCGGGAACGGACTGCGCCGCGCTTTATAACGAGCTTGACAAGGCAGCGGCCTACGCCGGAGCGGGCAACGAGATAACGCGGGAAGTTATAGCCAAAATAGTTACAAGGGATCTTGACTACGTTGTTTTTGAGGTACTGGATCAATTCATTGCCAACCGCGCGACGGACGGGCTGCGCACGCTGAACGGGCTTATGGAAAACGGCGAAAAGCCGCTGATGATAGCCGAACGTCTGCGGGACAAGGCAAAGCTTACGCTTCAGGCAAGGCAGCTGATAGATAAGCGCATAGGCAAGGACGAGATAACGCGCCGCCTTGGCGTAAGCTCGGGCTATGCATGGCGCGTGAGCGACAGCGCAAAGCGGCTTTCAACCGCGCAGGTGGCTGCGCTGACGGATGCGGCGGAAGCGCTCAGCCGCGTGACAACAATGCAGCTGACGGGTCAGGCAAAGGCAGAGGATGCGTTGATACGCGCGCTTATGCTGCTTGCGCACAGATAAACACCATACCCCTTGACAGGGGTTTTTGATTACACTATAATATCGTTACATGATATCGATTAACGATATTGACGCGAAGGAGAATGAAAATGCCGAAAAAGGCAATGGAAAGCCTTACTGAATCGATGTTCTATGTGCTTATGGCGCTGATGCGGCGGCCAATGTGCGGCATAGAAGCGGTGCGCTTCGTAAGCGATAAAACGGCGGGGCGCATAAGCATTGGCCCGGCAACGCTGTATACGGTGCTTGCAAAGTTCGAAAGCGAAGGCTATATAGAAGAAACTGAGGTTGAAGGCCGAAAGCGCACATACCGCATAACCGAAAAGGGGCGCGGAGCATATATGGCGGAGCTGAGGCGGCTTGAAGCGATGGCGGAGGACGCAAGGACGGAGGAATTGTTCTATGGAAAGCAGTAAAAAGGGCGCAGTAAGGCTGATACCCTGCGCGGATTACGATATAGAAGGGCTGCAAAGCTATTTTGAGGAAATGGCTGCAAAGGGGCTGCATCTTAAAAAGGACGGAATATTTGCGTATTTCGCTTCCTTTGAGCGTGGCGAGCCGCGGGAGGCGCGCTACCGCATGGACGTGAAGGAAAAGCGAAGCCCCATTATGGATGGCGATAACGGCAGGCCGACCGATGAGCAGATAGAGCTTTGCGGTGAGCTTGGCTGGGAATATGTGGATTCGATAGGAGCATTCCATATTTTCCGCACATATGACGCAGCGGCGCCGGAGCTGAATACGGACGCGGCGCTGCAATCGATAGCCGCCAGGCGCATTGTGCGCAGCCAAATAGACAGCGTTTTGGTATTGTGCTTCTGGCTGCTGATATACCCTGTGCTGAAGCTTGACGGCTTGCTGCTGCCAACCATGTTCACCGTCGGCACGGACATTATGCTGCTTGCGTTTATAATAGACATATGGTGGATAGCGGGCAGCATAGCGCGGCTTATATATCTCAGCCGCATAAAGAAGCGGCTTGAAGCGGGGGAGAGCATAGTGCGCCGCGTTAAGCGCAGCAGCGCGCGCTATATTGCCCCGCGCATAGTGTTCGCGGTGCTGGCGGCGGCAACGGTATGTCTGTTCATTGCGCGCTGGAGCGAGGCGGATAAAGGCCGTATACCGCTTGAAGAATACGCGGGCGAATTGCCATTTGCCACCATTGCGGACATTGTGCCGGGCAAATATGAGCGGATGGGGTTTCCTGTGACGGACGGCATACAGGTGCGAAGCGACATACTTGCGCCGGTGGTGATAGACTTCCGCGAATATGCGGCCGTAACGGTGAGCGGCGGCAAAGCCTTTTCCGGCGGGCTGCTGATAGATTATTATGAAACCGTGTCGCCCCGGCTTGCCCGCGCCACGGCGGAGGAGCTGCTGCTCAACGCAAGGCTGAAAAGGCATTATACACCGATAGAGCTGGGCGATACGGGCGCGGACATGCAGGCTGCGTATTATGACGAGGTGCATATGCCCACGGTAATACTGCAAAAGGGAAACAGGGTGATAAAAGCAACGCTGTACCAAACGGGGGAATACACCGTAAGCATGGATGAATGGGCAGGCAAGCTGCTCGGCTGAGCATCACGGCAGCACAAGTATGCGTATGGTTATCACCGTTGCGCCGCTGAGCAGCAGCGCAAGCAGAAAGTTGACCCCGCAGCACAGCAGCAATATCATGATAAGCACGAAAAGCATTGCGCAGCGTATTGATTTACGCTTTACGCATCGCTTTTTTACATATACTGTTGCGGGCCTTCGCTGTAACATATATATCCCTCCTTATATAGTATAATACGCTTTCGCGGCATGGCATGACACACGGCCTGCCGCCTTTTTTTGCCGCACATAAGGCGCCGTTACGGAATAAGGTGATGATATAACGATATGGAGGCCATTATGAACGGCGATAATGCATATATAGTTGAATTTAACGGGGTAAGCCTTAATTATCACGATGCGCAGGGCGAAACGCCGGCGATAAGGGGCCTTGACTTCGGGGTGAAGAAGGGCGAGTTCGTGTCTATAGTAGGGCCGAGCGGCTGCGGAAAAACAAGCGTGTTGAGCATAGCCGCGGGCATTGCCGTGCCGAGCGGGGGCAGTGTGCGCATAGAGGGCGGCAGGCCGGGCTATATGCTGCAGCAGGACCATCTGCTGGACTGGCGCACGGTGGAAGGGAATATACTGCTGGGGCTTGAGGTGCAGGGCAATCTGAACGAAGAATCCCGCAGCTATGCGCTGGAGCTGCTTAAAACATACGGACTCGGCGAGTTTGCCGGGAAATACCCTTCTCAGCTTTCCGGCGGCATGCGGCAAAAGGTGGCGCTAATACGCACCCTTGCAACGCGGCCGGAGCTGCTGCTGTTAGACGAGCCGTTTTCCGCGCTCGATTTCCAAACGCGGCTCATGCTTTGCGACGAAATGCACGATATATTGAAGCGCGAGGGCAAAACGGTGATACTTGTTACGCACGATATTTCCGAAGCAATATCAATGGGCGACAGGGTGCTTGTTTTCAGCGCGCGGCCAACGGGAGTGAAGGCGGAGCACATTATAGACCTTAGCGGAAAAAGCCCGCTTGAACGGCGCAACGCGGCAAACTTCAAGGATTATTTTAACGCCATATGGGGGGAACTGGACCATGATGAAGCAAAATGACGCGGCCTTTTCGGCGGAACACAGGCAATATATTGCGCGGCTGAACCGCTCCCGCCGGGGCATAAAGCTTGCGCGCTGGCTTATATTGATAGCATTCATTGCGCTGTGGGAGCTTTTTGCCCGCGTGGGGATAATAGATCCGTTTATAGGCAGCTCCCCGGTAAGGGTGGCGGAGACGATAGCGCGGCTGTATTCGGGCGGGGAACTGTTTTTGCACATAGGCGTAACGCTTTATGAAACGGTGCTGGGCTTTGTACTTGGCACGGCGGCGGGTACGCTGATAGCAATCACGCTTTGGTGGAGCCCGGCGATCAATCGCGTGCTTGACCCATATCTTGTGGTATTGAACGCGCTGCCTAAAATCGCGCTGGGGCCGATACTGATAGTGTGGTTCGGCGCGGGCATAACGAGCATAATAGTAATGGCGCTGCTTATATCCTTTGTGGTAACGATAATGAGCGTGCTGGCAGGCTTTAACGAAATAACGGGCGAAAAGCAGCTGCTCATGAAAACGCTTGGCGCAAGCAAGCTGCAAATATTCACAATGGTGGTGCTGCCCGCGTCGCTGCCGACTATTATGAACGCGCTGAAGATAAGCGTGGGCATGAGCTGGGTTGGCGTTATAGTCGGGGAATACCTTGTGTCCAAGGCCGGCCTTGGCTATCTTATAGTTTACGGCGGGCAGGTATTCAAGCTGGATCTTGTTATGGCGAGCATAGTGGTGCTGTGCCTGCTTGCGGCGCTTATGTATTACGGCGTGGCATATATGGAGAAAAAGCTTGTAAAGTGGCGTATGCACGGCGGCTGAGGGATGCTATAATATAACAATGATATAAGCATACGGAGGCACGCATGACGAACAAAGAAATGCTCTGTACGGCGCTGAAGCAATCCGCGCTTGAACTAAACTGCACCGTTGACGATCTGACCGGCGGAAAGAGCAAAGCGGTTATATCAAGTACTGCGGAGGGCGCAAGGAAATATCTTTCGCTGCCGTTTTATTGCCAGCTTGTAAGCTATGGCAGCGGCATAGTTGCATCCGTAAACGAAGAAATATATGCCGATGCGAAGGCATATATTGAGAAATACGCGCCGGAGCATTGCTTTGAAACGCCGAACATGCTCGTTTTGCAGTCCGCGCTTGAGCGGCGCGGCATGAGCGCATGCTTCATGGCGGAATACTGGCTTTGTGATACGGATGCAATAAGGATGATTGACTGCGGCTATGAACTGCGGCTGCTCACGGCGGAGGATTTTGCGCCGCTGTATACGCCGCAATGGAGCAACGCATTGTGCGAAAAGCGAAAGGAGCTTGATGTGCTGGGTATAGGCGCATATGACGGGGAAAAGCTTGTAGGACTTGCCGGGTGCAGCGCGGACTGCGAAAACATGTGGCAGATAGGTGTCGATGTTCTGCCGGAATATAGGCGGCGCGGGATAGCTTCTGCTGTGACAGGTCGCCTTGCGGCGGAGATAATGGCGCGTGGGAAGGTGCCGTTCTATTGCTGCGCATGGAGCAACGTGGCGTCTGCCCGCAATGCCATACGCGCAGGTTTCCGCCCGGCATGGGTGGAGCTGACTGCCAAAAGCGCCGAATATACCGCGGATATGAATAAATAATAAACATATATGTATATACCGAAAAATTAGCGGCAATACTCCCTTCCATAAATAAACCCAAAGCGGTTATCAGGAGGGGAGTATATGTTTTTTTCGGCGGGTGCATTGTTCGGCCGCGCGGCGGCGATAGATCTTGGCACGGTGAATACGGTTGTGGCGATAGAGGGGCGCGGAATAGTGCTGAACGAACCCACGGCGGCCGCGGTATATACCGAAGCGCAACGCGAGCGCGGCATAATTTCAAGCGGGGCGGATGCGGAACGGCTTTACGGCCGCACGCCGGGCGGGGTGAACATAATATACCCCATGAAGGACGGCGTTATTGCGGACATATCGGCCGTGGGCGATATGCTGGGCGACTTTTTCATAAAGGCATTCGGGCGCAGGCGCGGCGCGGCGGGGGCAAGGCTGACGATATGCCTGCCGCTTTGCGCAACGGAGCTTGAGCAGCGCGCGCTTACGGACGCGGTCAAGGCCTGCGGTGCGCGGGAAGCAACAATAATCCCGGAACCCCTTGCGGCGGCTGCGGGCGCGGGCATGGACATATTTGCGCCGGTTGGGAGCATGGTAGTGGACATAGGCGGCGGCACAACGGACACGGCCGTTATAAGCTACGGCGGCATTGCCGCAAATGAGAGCATAAAGACCGGCGGGCGGCATATAGACGGCGCCATTGCGGACTACATCGCCGCGCAGTACGGCGTGAGGATAGGCGAAAAAACGGCGGAGGAGATAAAGCTTTCGCTCGGCGCGGCGCTGATAGGCGGCATGGAGCGCAGGCAGTTCAAGGGGCGCAGCCTGAAAACGGGGCTGCCGGAATGCGTTGCGCTGACCGGCGGAGAGGTTAGCCACGCAATCGCGCCCACGGTAAGAAGAATAGTTGATTCCGTGAGGCGGACGCTTAGCGAAACACCGCCGGAGCTTGCGGCGGATCTTATAGACACGGGCATAGTGCTTACAGGCGGCGGGGCGAAGCTTAAGGGGCTTGATAAGCTGATAAGCCACGAAACGGGGCTGAAGGTGAGCATAGCGGAGGACCCTATGTACTGCGTTGCGCTGGGCGCGCTGAAGCTTGGCAGCGGGGAAGATATGGACGCGCCAAGGTACGCATAAGGCGTAATATAGTTTAACTTAGTGTGACGTTTTGCGTATTCTTATTGCGCGAGCGGCGGCAAAATATTATAATAAACGGGTTAAATGAGGCAATTTAGCGGATTTATTATAGAAAGGATGCCGTAATGCGCGGATTGTTCAAAAATAAGCCTTTGATAATAATGCTTGTGGCGGTGCTGCTGCTGGGCGTGTTGGCGTTCATAACAAGCGCGGACAGATCCGTATCGTGGGTGGAAAGCACGCTCGGCTCCGTTTTCCAGCCCGTGCAGACTTTTGCGGCAAAGGCTTCAAACAGTATAATAGGCTTTTTCCAGCGCATATTCAAAACAAGCGACGCCGATAAGGAGCTGGAGCAGCTTCAGGTGCGCATGGCGCAGCTTGAGCAGGCGGCGGACGAAAACGCAACGCTAAAGGCGGAAAACGAACGGCTGAAAAAGCTGCTCAACTACGTTGAAACCCTTGAAAATTACGATTATGTCACCGCCGTTGTAACGGGCAACAGCCAGGGCGTGTGGTTTGAAACGTTCACAATAAACGCCGGACGCAACAAGGGCATAAAGAAGGACATGAGCGTTGTGTGCGCGGATGGGCTGGTTGGCAGAATAATCGAAGTGGGCGCGAACTGGAGCAAGGTTACCGCCATAATAGACGCTTCAAGCGAAGTGAGCGTTATGGTGGAGCGCACGAGGGACATAGGCGTTGTGCGCGGCGCGTTCAGCACGGCGGATGATAACCAGCTGGAGCTTTACTATCTGCCGTCGGGCTTTGACCTTGTGCCCGGGGACAGGATAGTTACAAGCGGCATGAGCAGCATATTCCCTAAGTCAATAGTGGTGGGAACCGTGTCCGAGGTTACGCGCCGTTCCGCGGAAGGCACGCAGTCCAATGCAATAATCGAGCCTGCGGTGGACTTTGGGCACCTTGAAGAGGTGCTGGTGCTGATAGAAAAAACGGGAGAGGAGTAGGCCCATGCGAAGGTTATACATAGTTATAGCTGCCGCAGCAGGGCTTTATCTTGATTCCGTGTTTTTTGCCCGCGTGAATATAAGCGGCATCAGGCCGGACGCCATAATGGCGCTCACAGCGTCATTGGGCGTGCTTTTAGGCATGAAGAAGGGCGCGCTGTTCGGGCTGATAATGGGCCTTATTGCGGACGTATTGTATTCGCCCATGGTTGGGCTGAGCGCAATGGGCTATATGTTTGCCGGTCTTTTGGGCGGCGCGTTTTATCAAAAATACTATGCGGATAATATAATAATCCCCGCGCTTGTTGCGGCGGTGGGGGCAATATTCAAGGAATGCGTAATGGCCGCGGCCTGTGCCGCCGGCGGGGCTAAGTTCGGCTTTTTTACCGTACTCGGAACATATATCCTGCCATGTGCGCTGCTGAGCGCCGCGGTGTGCATGCTTACCCATGCGCTTATGCGCCGCGCGCTTGCGGGGCAGCTTAAGGTGGAACATACATATGAACGGGATAGCCATGCCCAGGGAGGCGTAAAATGAAAAAGCCTATATCCCGAATAATAATAGTTTGCCTGCTTATGCTTTGCATGATGGGCGCGCTTATATATCGCCTTGGCACGCTGACAATAAAGGAAGGCGAAAAGTGGGCGCAGACGGCGGACAGCCGCTCCACCCAAACGATAGCCATAAAGGGCGAGCGCGGCAGAATAATGGACAGGAACGGCGTTGTGCTTGCGTATAGCGAAACGTGCTACAACGTTGAATTCCTGCGCAATGCTGACAATCGCACAAGCTACGATTCCGCCGTGTATACTGAATCGCTCATAAAGGCGATAGAGATAATTGAACGAAGCGGCGGCCAAACAATAGACACATCATACATTGTGATGGACGAAAACGGGGAAATAGCCTACGACTGGCGCATAAGCGGCGTTGAAAGCAGCGAAGCGATAGAGCGCGTAAGGCGCATAAGATACAAAAACTTCTGCGAAGCCATGTATATATCCATAAAGGACCCGGCTTATAAGGAGTATCCCAAGGACCCTACCAAATGGAACATGGATCTTTGGCCGACGGCTGAATATGCCTATAACTACCTAAGAAAAACGTGGTACATACCCGAGGAATATACATTTGAACAAGCCAAAAAGATAATATCCATACGGCAGGAAGTAAACCTGAATAACTACCGCGCGTATGAGCCGATAACCATCGCCTATAACGTTGGGCAGGAGGTCGTGAGCGAAATAGTTGAACGCTCAAGCGAGCTTGTGGGCGTGCAGATAGCGCAAAGCACCACGCGCGTATATCCCCGCGGAGAGACGGCGGCGCACATAGTTGGCTATCTTTCAAGGAATGCGGACACGGTAAGCGCGGCAAGGCTTATCGCCATGGGCTATACCCGCGCGCAGCTTGAACCGTATTATCTTAAAAACGACGACGGCACATATTCAATGGGCGACGACGGCGATTATCAGATAAAAATGACGGATATGGGATATGCATACAGCGATTACATAGGCGTATCCGGACTGGAATACACAATGGAGGCATATCTTACCGGCGCCACGAATGAGCATCAGGGCAAGCGGGAGGTTGAGATAAACAAAAACCTGAGCATAACGCGCGAGCTATCCTATGTTGAGGCCACAAACGGCAACGAGGTTATGTCAACAATAGATATAGAGCTGCAAACCGTGTGCGAAAACGCGCTGGGTTCCCTTATTACCAAAATGAGGGAACAGGAGCAGCAAATGATAGAGGAGGACGCGGCAAAGCCCGAAAAGGACCAGAAATATCAGGGCAAGGACATAACGCTTGCCTCCACGGGCGCAATAGTAGTAATGGATCCGCGAAACGGCGAGGTGCTTGCAAGCGCAAGCTATCCTTCATATGATCCGAATTGGTTCATGCAGGGCCTTACAAAGGAACAGAGCGAATACCTTTTCGGCGAAGCTGCGACGGACACTACCCCGCTGCGCAACAAGGCCGTTTCCGCGCGCTATGCGCCCGGCTCTATATTTAAGCCGTTGACCGGCGTTGCGGGCGTTAGCGAGGGCGTGGTGGGCATTGACGAAATAGTCAACGACCATGGCGACAGCGGCTATTATTACTTCTATTCCGTTGATGAAAACGGCAAGACCGTTGTGCAGAAGCAGGGCGCGCCGCGCTGCTGGAGCTATCGCAACCATACCGCCCACGCGAACATAAATCTGACGCAGGCGCTCACGTTTTCGTGCAACTATTATTTCTGCGAAATCGCGAACCGCATGGGTATAGACACGCTGAACAAATGGATGGGCAAGTTCGGGCTGGATACCAAGACAAACATTGAACTCACCGGTGAGACTGCGGGCGTAGGCGGCGGGCAGAAGGTGCTTTTTGACAACGAGCTGACCGACAGCAACGGCGAGCTGAACATAACCGGACAGAAAACCAGCCTGCCCATACTTATATATAACCGCATACGCGAACGCCTGCGCGAGTATGTTACCCGCCGCAGTATGGAAATAGACGAACAAGCTATAAGGAAATGCGCGCTAAAGCTGATGATGCTGCAGGACGGCAACGGCCTTGACGGTAAGGGCCCGGATATACGAAAAATACTGAGCGACGAACTGGGCATCCCCGAAGGATACAGCATAACGCAAAGCTGGACAAGCGAAATAGTTACGCTGCTTAACGAAATACAATGGAAACCTACACAGACCATACGCGCGGGCTTTGGCCAGGGTACAACGCTGGTTACGCCGATGGCCATAGCGCGCTACGTAAGCGCAATTGCCAACGAAGGCACGGTATATGATGCAAACATTGTTGAGCGTATAGTTGACCAAAACGGCAACCTGATAGAGGATAAGAATGCGGCCGTGTACGAAACCATTGGCGAAGATACAGCCGAGTGGGACGCGCTTTGGGCGGCGGTAAAGCAAGGCATGGCGGGCGTTGTGTCGGCAGAGGATCACGGTACCGCGGGCGGCAAATTCTCGCAGGAGTTTACGGAAAAATACCTTGACAGGATAGCCGGTAAAACCGGTTCCGCACAGGTTGGTACAACCTCAATAGATATAGAGAACACAAGCTGGTTCGTTTCCTATACCCCGCGCGAGGGCGAGGCGGAGCTGGTAATAGTTATATGCGTGCCTTCCGGCTACGCGGGCGTGTGGAGCGTAAGCGCGGCGGAGGAGATATATACCTATTATTTCAATAAGCAGGATTCCGCCGCACCCGAAACATTGGTGGATATAGGCGGCATTGCCCCGTAATAAATAGTGGTGTATAATTAACGGCGAAATATTTTTTTGCATAAAAGGAGGATTATTCAAATGAACATGCCAAGCAGGGTAGCGTTCAATCTTTTCGGGAAGGACATATACTGGTACGGTGTAATAATGGCCGCGGCAATGATAATTGCCGTTGGCCTTGCATATAGCGAGGAAAGGCGCAAAAAACTGAAAAAGGACACGGTTATGGACCTGTGCCTTTGCATAATACCCGCGGGCATAGTGGGCGCGCGGCTTTATTATGTTTTGTTTGAGCTTGAAAGCTATCTTAAAGACCCGATAACAATACTGTATATTTGGCGCGGCGGCCTTGCCATATACGGCGCGGTGATAGGCGGCCTGCTTGCGGCGTTCATATTCGCCAAGGTAAGGAAAATACGCTTCCTCACCCTTGCGGACGTAATTGCGCCGGGTCTTGTGCTGGCGCAGGCGATAGGCCGCTGGGGAAACTTTTTCAATCAGGAAGCCTACGGGCTGCCCGTAACGCCGGAAATGCTTGCGGCGCATCCTATACTGGGCTATTTCCCCGTGAGCGTTGCCATTGAAGGTACGCATTATTTTGACAAGGCCGTATGCACCGCCTGTGCGACTGCCGCGAACGGCGCGCATCTGCACTTAGCCACGTTCTTCTATGAATCGGCATGGTGCTTTATTGTGTTCATAGTGCTTTGGCTCACGCGCAAGCGCGTTAAGCACGACGGAGACACGTTCTTCCTTTATGTGCTGCTGTATTCGCTGGAGCGCACATTTGTGGAAGGCCTGCGCGGGGACAGCCTATGGATAATCAAGCCCTCCGCCGCCGGAATGACGGACGGTGTAAGGGTATCGCAGGCGCTCAGCTTTCTGCTGTTCGTGGGCGTACTCGCGTTCTTCATAGTCCGTGCTGTACGGGAAAAGAAGGAAGGGCGGTTGATGTGGCCAAAGCCCATTGCCGTATGCGAATGCGCGAACGAGGCTGAAGCAAAGTGCGAATGCGAATGCGAGTGCTGCAAAGCCGAAGATAACGCCGCAGAGGAAAGCACCAAAGCGGACGCGGAAGATAAAGAGGAAACCACCACAACCAACGACGATAATACCGAAAACGAAGAAGGCGAAGGTAAGGAAAAATGAACGACATAAGCTCGGAACGCAATTTGACCATGATGACGGATCTGTACCAGCTTACAATGATGTATGGCTATTACAGATGCGGCATGGATAAGAACGAAGCGGTATTCGATTTGTTCTTCCGCCAGCGGGACAACAGCGCCTATGCCATAATGGCCGGCACTGAATCCGTTATAGACTACATAAACAAATTGCATTTTGCGCCGGAGGACATAGAATATCTCCGCTCGCTCAATTTGTTTGACGAAGGCTTCTTGAAAATATTGGCCGATATGCGTTTCACGGGCGAAATATACGGCATGCCGGAAGGCACCGTTGTGTTCCCTTACGAGCCGCTTATCCGCGTTAAGGCGCCCATTATGCAGGCGCAGCTTGTGGAAACAACGCTGCTCAATTTGGTCAATCATCAAACGCTTATCGCCACCAAGGCTGCCCGCGTTGCGTATGCCGCAAATGGGGACGGGGTGATGGAATTCGGCCTTAGGCGGGCGCAGGGACCGGACGCGGGCATATACGGCGCGCGTGCGGCAATGATAGGCGGCTGCACAGGCACAAGCAACGTGCTTACCGGGCAGATGTGCGGCGTGCCGGTATCGGGCACGCATGCGCACAGCTGGGTAATGAGCTTTCCTACCGAGCTTGACGCGTTCCGCGCATATGCGGATATTTTTCCCGATAGCTGCATGCTGCTTGTGGATACGTATGATACGCTCCGCAGCGGCGTGCCGAACGCCATAAAGGTGTTCAACGAACTGAAGGCAAAGGGGCATAAGCCAGTAGGCATCCGCATGGACTCCGGCGACCTTGCCTATCTTTCCAAGCGCGCGCGCACAATGCTTGACGATGCGGGCTTTGCGGAGGCGAAGATATGCGCAAGCGGCGATTTGGACGAAACCGTTATACGCGACCTTAAAGCACAGGGCGCGAAGATAGACCTTTGGGGCGTCGGCACAAAGCTAATAACCTCAATGGATTTCCCTGCATTGGGCGGGGTATATAAAATGGCCGCCGAAATAGTGGACGGCAAGCTTGTGCCCAAGATAAAGCTGAGCGAAAACGTTATAAAGATGACCAACCCCGGCTACAAAAAGGTTTACAGGTTTTACAGCAACACCTCCGGCATGGCGCTGGCGGACCTTATTGCGCTGGAGGGCGAGGAGCTTGACTTTACGCGACCGCTGACCATATATCATCCGGAGCAGCGGTATAAATCCAAAACGCTGTATGATTACAACGTGCGGGAGCTGCTTGTGCCGCTGTTTGTGGACGGCAAGCAGGTTTATGACTGCCCGAGCATGGCGGATATACAGCACTATGCCAAGGCGGAGCTTTCCACATTCTGGGAGGAGAGCAAGCGCCTTATGAACCCGCATGTGTACAAGGTCGACCTGAGCGACGAACTGTATACGCTTAAACAAAAACTGATAGAGGAGCTGCGCAATGCGCGAAAGGGTGAATAAAGGGCTTATACTGCTGCTTGCGGCGGGGCTTATGGCGGCCGCGCTTTGCGGCTGCGTGCGCTTTGAAAGCACGGTTGATCCAAGCGTTACCATGCCGCAGGAGACCACTGGGGTGGAAGCCGAGCCTTCCCCGACGCCCGAGCCTACGGCGGAACCAACGGCCGAGCCCACGCCGGAAGAGGTGCAGCAGATAGACGTATATGACGAACTTGGCGCGTTCATAACCGGAAGCGACCATTACAGGCGCTATATCTCCTTTGAAAACATACAGGTATATGAGCAGGAGGAGGACACGTTTGTTGATATGCAGGCGGTGAACGCCTATCCAAAGGCCATACTCTGCGCGCTGCATATGCGCTTTACAGACGAAACGGGAGAGGTGGTTGCAGAGTGCCGGCTGCAAGCGCAGGATGGGCAATATCTGCTTTCGCTTGAGCCGGGCAGCAATACGCTTTATGCCCAGGTGCCTACGGATATGCGCATAACCGGGCTTGATTTCACGATAGAGTATGATGAAAGCGTTGAGGTTCTGCCGGATATTACAGAATAAACCGATGAAAAAACAGCGGACGGTGCAATAAATGCATCGTCTTTTTTATGACATATGGATATAGGTATTGATTATGGATACGCGGTTTGGTATAATGCACAGTCGTGGGCGACAAAACAAAACTCTGCCTACGCAGGAGGAATAATGTTTAACCTGAAACAGCACAATACAACCGTGCGCACGGAGCTTATCGCCGGCATTACCACGTTCATGGCGATGGCGTACATACTCATGGTCAATGCGGGCATGTTCTCCGCACTTGGCGACGGATATTATAACGCCGTATATATTGCAACGGCCATATCCGCCGTGTTCGGCACGCTTTTGATAGGCCTGCTTGCCAATCTGCCGCTCGCGCAGGCTTCCGGCATGGGCCTTAATGCATTTTTTGTGTTTTCTGTATGCATCGGCATGAACTTCACCTATGCAAATGCGCTCGTAATGGTTCTTGTGGACGGCATAGTGTTTCTTATACTTACCGTTACCGGCCTGCGCCGCGTTATATTCGACGCCATACCAAAGGCCGTAAAGGCTGCCATAGCGCCGGGTATCGGCCTGTTCATCGCCTTCCTCGGCCTGCAGAACAGCGGCATTGTTGTGAACAGCGACTCCACGCTTGTTGACCTTCATTCCTTCAACCTTATGTTTGGCCACACCACCTGGGCGGAGATAATGCCCCTGCTTGTGACCATATTTGCAATAATAGCAATAGCTGCCATGGCCAAGAAAAAGGTCAAGGGCGCTGTGTTCTGGGGTATAATCGGCGGTGCCGTAGCTTACTATGCGCTGGGCCTCATAACCATAGAGAATTTCTATGCGGAGCATGTGCAGGGCAGCCTTTCGCTCAATATAATCCAGCCCTTCCGCGATTTCTTCAGCCTTTCCTTCGGCAAGGTATTTACGGAAGGCTTTGACTTCTCCGCGTTCATAGCGGCGAACGGCGCTGGCAGCTTTGTTGCAACGTTTATTGCTACCATGCTTGCCTTCTGCATGGTTGATATGTTCGATACTCTCGGCACCCTTTACGGCGCGTGCTCCGTGGGCAACCTGCTTGATAAGGAAGGCAACGTGCCCAATATGGACAAGGCCATGCTTGCCGATGCCGCGGCTACCTGCTTCGGCGCGGTCTGCGGCACGTCCACCGTTACCACCTTCGTTGAATCCTCCGCCGGCATAGCGGAAGGCGGCCGCACCGGCCTTTCCTCCGTGTTCACCGCGGCAATGTTCTTTATTGCCATGTTCCTTGCGCCCATAGCGTCCCTCGTGCCCAGCTGCGCTACCGCAGCATCCCTTGTGTACGTCGGTATACTGATGATTGGCGGCGTTAAGGAAATAGAGTGGAGCGACCCCACCGCAGCCCTGCCCGCGTTCATGACAATGGCCTGCATGCCCTTCACCTACAATATTTCCTACGGCATAGCGTTCGGCCTTATCACCTATATCTTCGTGAAGATATTCACCGGCAAGATAAAGGAAATAAACATAGGCACCTGGATAATAGGCGTGCTGTTCGCGGCCATGTTCTTCGTGGCAAGATAAAAAAGATAGTTAAAGCGTTGTTGTTTAAGGGGCATCCGGAAACGGGTGCCTTTTGCTTTGTGCGTTAGCTGATGCAAATAATATGTTGAAAAACTTATATGACAATAATATCATACATAATGACAATTAAAGTTGTCATTAAGACAAACGTCATTGTCAATGGAGGTGCTGCGTGGTATTACGAAACCGATTGAAGGAAAGGCGAGCCGCATTGAATGTTAATCAGCAGGAAATGGGCAGGTTGTGCGGCGTATCAAGGCAAACTATAAGCCTGATAGAGCGGGGCGATTATTCGCCGTCCGTTACGCTTGCGCTGACAATTGCCAAGGTGTGCGGCGTTACGGTGGAGGAAATTTTCTATTTACAGAAGGAGGCGGAAAATGAACAATGATGCTATAAAGAGCGCAAACTGCAAAGCATTGCCTAAGTTTATACTGCTTACGCTTATAAGCACGGCAATCGGCGGCGCGGTTGGGTATATTCCGGCGGGTTTGGTGCGTTTAGGCGGCCGGTGCCGTTTATAGTGGCCGTTGCGGCTTTCATTGCCGTTATAGTTGAAACCATAATAATTCAGCAGTGGTGCGTAGACGCCGTAAAGCGTATGAACCACGAAAAGACCGCTTCCGTCTATGATGTGAAATTCCAACGGAAATGGATGGACAGCTGCGACGAAGCCGAGAAAATTATGATAGGCAAGTGCGCGTATAAGGCCTATGCCGCGGCCAATACGGCCTGCGCTGTGCTGGCAATAATATTTGCCGTGTGCGCGCTTATATTCAACACAGGGTTCCTGCCGTCTTTTGCTGTGTGCGTGATCTGGTTTGTACTCCAGTTCATATATTACAGGGAAACGATAAGATATTCCAAGGCCGGAAACAGGATATCCTGATTTGAAGGAGGCTAAATGCAAAACTCTATTTGGATAGCGGTGTTTCTGCTGATCATACTTCCGATGCTGGAACGGCGCAGAAGAAGAAGAAGAAACGCGATAATTAAGCACGTTTTATACAACAAAAAGCGAAATAAGGAGAACAACAAAATGAAGGAACTTGCGAAGCAATTTATAGGCAAAGAGTGCATAGTTTATACCGTTACAGGGTCGGACGGGATAGTGAAGGGTACTATAAAGGACGTTGCGGACGACGGCATAATAATTGAGCGTGGGAATGGCATAGAGGCCGTGAACCTTGAATACGTTACCCGCATACGCGAATGGCCGCGCAATGCAAACGGCAAAAAGAAGGCTATATTTGACTAAGGGGGGGAGGGACGCTCGGCCGTTCCCTTCTCATCCCTTTCTCTTTTATGCCTAAAAAGCAAAAACCCCTTGGCTTAACAGTGATAAGGAACTACTTCAAACTCATTACTGTTAGCCGATGGATTCAGGTGTGCTAAAGCATTGCGGCTGGAAGTATTCAGCTTCGGCAAGAGATATGTACAACAGAGAAGCGCCCGTATCAACGCAAATGTTGATACGGGCGCAAATTATTTTCTGAAAGCGACTTAAGGACAAGATTTACTTCTCATAGATGTACACCAGCCCCCACGGATAATACTGGGAATCTGCGGTAGTGTAAATTTCATCGTCACCCCAGCCATCGTTAATCAGCAGGAAGCGTTCACCCGAAACAGTTTTATAACCGTAAACAATAATCCAATGGTTAGGGTAGTCTGGGTGCGTTTCGGCATCGGTTCCAGCCAAAAGAATGGCGTTATTTGTTGTCACCTGAGTGGTAATCGTTGACCATGAATAGCTAACATCGGTAATAGCATAGCCGGAGCTTAGGCCTCTATCTTTGATGTAGTCGCTAATACCTGTTGAAGACTTAAAAATCACACCTGATCCATGGACAATATCGCTTCCGCTCAAGCCCTCATCGAGTAAATATTTTTCATCAATCAGATAGGAAACAAATGTTTCTGCTGTTTCTTTACCTGATTCGATAAAAGCCTCATTGAAATTATCGTCCCAATACTTAAGCAAAATAGCGGCACCATCCACACCGCAATAATGAGGCGTCTGCCAACGCGACGGGTTTTTATCAGTTCTGTCCTCGGGTAAAGCGCTTCTCTCCGCATTTGATTTGATAGCCTTATCAGCAGTCATCTCATTGTATCTTACCGCAAGATCGTTAGTTTCAATAATTGTGCCAGAATTAAGCGAACGAACTTCAGTGGATGAAATCGTCTCATAATAAGATACGGGACCGTTATAGATGTATTTTTTGTCTTGGCTGATAAAAGGTGAACTTTTCTTCAAAGAAAATTCGGGGACACGCAGGCTTTTCAGATTTACAATAATATATCCTGTATCGTTAATTGTGAAAGAAGCGGCTTCCGGCTCTTGCTGTGCATTGTAGAGGATAACAGGGTCACTTAATGTTACGTTCAATGAGCTGTCAAAATCGTTGAGGAACGTTGTTGCTTTTTCACGAGCAAGAATCATATTCTCCTCAAGCATTGCGGTATCGTCTGCAACAGTATTATCGGCAGCTTGAGCGATTACAGAGAACGAACATAACACGGACAAGGCCAAAATAAGTGCGAATAGTTTTTTCATAAAGTTTACTCCTTTTAATCAAATAGTGTGTAAAGGGGGCTGACTTCTAACCGCACGAGCAAATAAAACATTGGAATCACCTCTTTCATATCATTACTTTATTTTAGTGCTTCATAAATTTGCGCTGCATATTGCGAGTCGTTTATTTCAACAGCAAACGCGCAGGCAGTTACGGGCATCTTATCATCGGAAATGCCCGAAAGCATATAAACGGGCATTCCGGAAACGTAGCACAGTTGTGCATGATAGATTTCCAGTGAATGATCTGCGCCAATCGCAGAGATACTGAACGTATCTTTAATTGCTTCAGCAAACGGGAGCAATGTAACATTTGCCTCTGTCCGTTCATATTCACGTATATCGAGGCTGCATTTAATAAAAACTCCATCGTCTATAACTAACTGGATGTTATCAGCAAATTCATTCCCATCAATTATCAAGTGATAATATTTCGCTGGTACGTTCCCGTCAGATAGTTGATCTCCCCATTTTACTGTGATTTTATGTTCATTGAGCCATTGACTGATTCCAGCGTCATCCAAGAATTGATCTGCAATATCGTGTCCACCCATACTAGTTGGATCAATGAAGACGCGGGGACTATCATTGCTGATGATTGAATATACGCCATCGTTATATTCTATTGAGTAATCTGTAAGCCAGCCTGCGCTTGCAGCATTTTCAGCAAATAACGTCACTGTTTCACGATCAAAAACAGATTCACGGACAACAGCATACGTAGGGGATGTCTCATCGGAATAAAACGACCTTCTGAGCTGCGATTCTTCAACTTCTACATGATTGAAACGTTCCAAGCCACTTGCTTGGATGATTTCTGCGTTTACGCCGCCTTGTGTAATTTCGTGCAGATCGGTCATATCTTCTGGCTGAGTGTGTTGGTGATACGCGAATATGCTGCCAATTACAATAACGCAAAAACAGGCAGCGGCGGCAATGTATTTCCAAAAATAAGTGTTATTCTTGCGGTGAACAGGTTTATAATCAATTGCCCCGGAGATCAGACTCTCGTCAATATAATTCATAGCAATCGCCAGTTTTGGCGCGTTCATACTTCTACACCTGCTTTCTTCAAATATTTTCTCAACCTGTTGCGGGAGTGATACAGCATATTCTTGACTTTGCTTTCGGTAAATGAATATCGTCCTGCAATGTCGCTGATAGAATCAAAAAAATAGTATTTCCGGATAAATACATTCCGAACATCCTCTTTTTCAGCTTGCAGGAAATCGGTTATGATTTTGCCGAGGCTTTCGTATTCCCACTCCGGTGCAGTCCGGTTGTCTGGCAATATTTCTTCCAGTTCCGAAAAAGATACCGTCACATTCTGGGAGCGCTTCAATGCAGAGTTAAATTCCAGCTTTTTCATAGACAGATTCCGGACGATCTTACAGAGAAACGCCCGAAAGTTATTGGGGCGCGTTGGCGGGATCGTGTTCCACGCACTCAGATATGTATCGTTGACGCATTCTTCTGCATCCGCGTCATTTGATAAGAAATTGTTCGCCATATGAAAGCACAGCTTTCCGTATTTGGTATCGGTTTCTTCAATTGCTTGTTCATCACGCGCAAAGTACAGTTCGATAATCATTAAGTCATCCATGCGTTCACCTCCCTCTTTTGAATCACAAAGGCCTTTTCACCTATTAAGTACGATTTTATCACCGTTGGTCGCAAAATTTCTGAAAACTTTTGAGGTTTTTCAAATCTCTAAAAAACAGAAGGCGCAGACTCCATAAATGGAATCTGCGCTTCCATTTTCCTCATTTTACCATTGCACAGATCAGAAGAACATTGAGAAAAATCACCGTTCTTCTATTCACTTATGCCGTATCTCAATATTGGTACAGCTATTTAAAGAGTGAACCATTTTTGACTTCTGAAAAAGCGGGTAATTTAGATGATAACAGCGCATTGAACGATAACGTATCCCCTTTTACGTCGAACACATATTTAAGTTCATATTCGGAATTGTCATAACAATGTACTTGTCTACCGATTATCTTATATTTGCCCGTTGGGATTGTGCTACTTAGAAGAGAATAATTAAATTCAAAGGTGCTATCTTCCTTGAGGACAATGTATGCCTTACTATCCTCAGAGGTATATTTTTTGGCTGTCGGTGTTCCGCTGAAGAACAGCTCCCCCGCAGTTATGGAAAGACTTAGTATGGCTATTACGGCTATTATAATATAAGCTCTTTTCTTCATCTCCAGCTCCTAACACTGTGCTTGATGATTTAAGAGAAGTATTTAATATCGTATGGAACAGGCCCATCATACGAATACGGGCTATCATACGAATCGTGTCTGTACAAGCCGTATGAACCCCACTTCGATTCAACGACAAAAGTTCGCCTTGATTTTGGATAATCCTTATATGAGTAAATTACTGCGGTATGTGTTGGTGTCCCATAAGAGCCATCAACAGTATCATAATATACAATTCGACTGCCAACCGAGGTGGTCATTTTTGTGAGTTCAGGATAACTGCCATCAGTGATAAACGCCCCTGGATATGGCATCCAACGGATATTGGATGCGCTTGTGCTATACCACGCGTAAGAGTGGCAATTATATTTTATGGTTGCGTGTCTTAAACGCGTTGCATTAGGATATGCAACTGCTACTTCATCTGCAAGTTCCTGTTTTGCGGTAGTTGAAAAATCGCCGTCCGAAGATTGCCAAACATAGACTAAAACATCACTGCCATTAGGTGTTTGAACATATGAATTATAAGCATAAGTAGAGGCTCCGCTGTGTTCATTAACTGACTGGTAGAACACCCCTGTTACACCTTGATAGAGTTCTGGATTAGAGCATTTTGCTTCATGTTTTTCTTCTGCAATTTCAAATACCTTCACAACTTGCTGTTCATCCATTAAATTGGAAAATTCCGGTTGCGCAAGAAGTATTTCTATCTTCCATAATTCAGAAAAATCATTATCTTCGCTAAGAGTAGCAGCTACGGTTTCAACATCTGTCGTTGCATATCTGCTAATCAGAGAATCGACATTATCCTCACGATTAAGCAATTCCTGAAGTGCTGTGCTTTCCGCTAATACTCGCAAAAACCCCTCGCGATTAGTGTTAAATGCTCGTGCATCAACAAAAAATGGATAGTCCAATACCACTTGGACAAGTTCATCAGTGACCAAATTATGTAATTCCTCTGCTGGCAGTTGGCAGGCGGCTACTCGTTCTATTCTGGTCATCTGTGACCATTCGGGCGAGTTAATGATGCCATAATGAACTGTTAAACTGTTATCTGTCGTGGATGCAAAAGCGGTTACTGCACAGGATGTCAGTAAGAGAATCGCCAGTAAGCATGAAATTATTTTTCTCATTTTTAATCCTCCGTTTATATGTAGGTAATCTTCGCCTGCAAGGGCGCATAATCTTTATAGTAATGTAGATTATGCGCCAATCCTGCTGATTTTTAATCTCAACCTCCAGAAATGGAGGGCGAAATAGGCAGACCAGCGCAAAATCCCATGTGAAGCATTGAACACCATCATGACTAATTTCACCTCCGTACCGTAGTTTTGGGAAATGTGGTGTCTGCGCGGACAGCACAGGCAGTGTACATCCCCTTTCATCTTATAAGTACGATTTTATTTGCTTTGGTCGCAAAATTTCAGAATGTTTTTGAAAATTTTTTGCAGCCTACACATAACAGACCAATACGGCTTTCTCTTGCAACAATCTTACCGCTGGTAATCCCTGAACAAAGCGAATCGCGACCGTTGGCCGCAATATTTTTGAGATTGCGGTGCGTTCTGTGTAATTACTTGGAGATGTAATTTTATAGCAGTTAATCAGCGCTCTTTACAAGTTCTACTTTGCCGTTCTCATCATAATAGACAATCACAGATTGCTTTTCTGAATTTTGGTAAATATCGCCCCAAAAGCCAGATAACTGGCCAACAGGTTCGCCCAAAAATTTATGAACTTCTGCTTGTGACATCCCTTGAAGCTCAGTGGAAAGCTTTTCTATATCTTCAATTAAATGAGTTCCACTGGAATCATTTTTGCAACTACATAAACACATTACTGCCATAAGCACGATCAAGCTGATTACAATTTTTTTCATAAATTCACTACCTCTCAACCAGCGTTGTTTATTAAGAGTACCAGAACGCAAAGCTGTACAGCCCCTTTCACCCTATAAGCACGGTTTTATTTGCTTTGGTCGCAAAATTTCTGAATGTTTTTGAGATTTCTTTGCAGCCTACACATAACGGGCCAATACAGCGTCCTCTTGCAACAATCTTGTCTCTGGTAAGCCCTGAACAAAGCGAATCGCTGCTTTTGCAAAAACATTGGACTTTACCGTGTCCCAATCTGCCAGCTTTACGATCTCCGCCGTACCGTTTTCAAAATCAAACCGCAGCTTGCCCCACTCGCCGTCGTTGTCCACCAGATATTCGTAGACAGCAGCGGTGATCGTTTGACCTGTTTTCTGGCACTCCGTCTGCCGCAGAGAGATCGTGTGTGAGGAATTGCCCTTCAATGCTTTTGCCGCGCTCACTTGAAGAACTGGTTTTTCCGGAACACCCATCTCAAACGGCACGACCACAGATTTCAGCAGCCTCGCTTCCGGTAAGCTCTGAACAAACCGGATTGCCGTCTTTGCAAAGATGTTGCTTTTCACCGTGTCCCAATCTGCCAGCCTGACGATCTCCGCTGTGCCATTCTCAAAGTCAAACCGCAGCTCGCCCCATTCGCCGTCGTTGTCCGCCTGATACAGGTAGACAGCGGCGGCTATTTTTTTGTCCTTTTTGCGGCACTCGGTCTGCTTCAGCGTCACGGTATGGACAAGACCGCTTTCCAGCAGCTTCAGGCGCAGCTTGTCCAATGTTCGCCGGTAGAATCGTTCTGCGCCGCTGGCTGTCGTACCCTCGAAATCTACCGCCAAGTCCTCAAAGGTGGACTGCGTGGACAAAGGGCTGACGCGCCCGCAGGTCATGCAGATGGCGTTCCGCTTTTCCAGATACCATTGCTCTTTGTAGGAAAGCTGCTCAAACGATGCCGTGACCGCCTTTGCCTGTATTCCGTTCCAGAGGATTTCGGCATAGTTCCAGCTATCGTCGCGCGTCACATCCTCGCCGGTTTCCTCGCCGTCCTCGTCCTGTTCCGTGCGGTAGAGGGAAACGATACTGCGGTTGCGCCGGGCAATGGTCAGCAGCTCGTCCGCAGATCCGCTTTCGTCCTTATATCCGCTTTGGGCGGCGAACTCGGAAACGACCTCCGCGCGGCTTTTGCCCGAATTGTTATAGATTGCACCAATCTGCCGCACACGCCGGTACTCCGCAAGGCTGGCAAAGGAACCAGCTTCGCCTATCATGCGGCAGAACAGCAGTCCGTCCCGGATATAGTGCTTCGCATATTTCAAAAACTCCGTTTCCTGCTCCGGGTCGAACTTTGGCAGACAGTATAGCAGCATTTGCAGAACTTCTAGCTTGTAGTCCAGAAACCGCGCTGGGTTGTAGCGGTCAATGCCATTGCGGGTGAGAAAGCGGTAAACTATGCTGTTCAGACTCTTTTCAAAGTGGTGCAGGAAGAAGGAAAAGTAAGCAAGATTTTTGTGCCAGACGGCTTCCCGTATGTACTCGTTCAGCTCCATTTGCGGCGGTTCCGGGTCAAGCTGAAAGACGTTCCGGACTTCGCGCATGGTCAGGCTGTCCTCATTGGAAAACGGCACTTTGGGCGCATAACCGGACAGCTTCCATGTGTAGCCTGCAAGCTGCGCCAGTATCAGTTTGTCACGGTTGTCCTCCATGTCTCCACCTCCCTCCGCTATGGCGTTCCATTACCGCTTTATCGTTTCTTTCGCTTCTGTCAGCAAAGCCGCCTGCTCCATCTCGGCGGCATAGCTGCCCTGCGCATAGTTGTTGTCTTGCAGCGCCTTTTCCAGCTTGCTTTTTGCAAGTGCTTTCATCGCGGCGGCAGTCTGCTCGTCCAGCGTGCCGCGCCCAAGATACTGCGTGATCGTGTTGAACCGCTTTGTATAGATTTTTCGGATGGGATGGTCGGCGGCAAGCTCCCGCTGCTCCCGCCCACGGAGATTTCCAACCTGACGGCAGGTGCGCCCGCGCTTGTCTCCGGGAGCCAGACCGTCACAGTACTTGGCATATCTTGCGTCAGTGGTCAGAAACCATTTTCCGCAGACGGCGCATTTCCTAGGCGCGTGTCCGACGCATAGACCCTCGTACAGATCGGAGCGAAACATAGACACGAAAGACATATAGTGCATCCGGCGCATGAGCTGCGGCGCGTCTTGAGCGGAGCGGACGGCAGATACATATTGAATTGTTGTGTTGGAAAATGCCTGCCATGACTTGTCATCCAGCGACAGCTTCGGCTGTCCGGAGAATATCCTGCCAAACACCTGCGCATAGCCGTCCGGAGTCCGCTTCCCCTTATGCAGCTCGTCTGCAAACGCCGTCATACCGCTTTTGTAGTTGCGAATGGTGGCGGGGAGCTCCTCCGCAAGGGTGATGATCTTCGTTATGCCAACGCCCTGCCTGAACTGTTCGTTGAAGGTGGCCAGCAGCCCAACCACGGCGGCAGCCTGCACATAGGCAAGGGTATTCTGAATCCCTTCCTCCGAGAAGATATGCTCCACACGCCCGTTGTAATAAGCAGCGTCGGCACGGGAAAACGGCGGTGTATCCTTCGCAAGCTGTATCATATGCAGAACACTGCCCTTGGCAGGACGAAGCAACTCGGCAGTCAGATTGTTCTCTTTGATTGCCGCGACGATCTTCTGCAAGGGAATACTTGCCTGCGCCAGCTTCTCCCGCAGCGCATCCGGAATATTCAGTGCTTCACAGGCAATGGTGCCGCCGGGTACGGTTTTGCCCTCGTAGGTCACGCTGTCCTGCCAGTAGTCCAGCGTCAGCAGATTGTGGTCAATGATTGGTGTAGCCATGCGCTTCCTCCTGTCATGTTTTTTGTTTTTATTATACCACGAGAATATGAACGTGGAAAGACCTGTCATGTTTTTTGAAATGAACTTGTCATGCCATCCGCCTGTCCGCAAAGAATCTGAACATAAAACAGACAGAGAGGTGAAGAAACAGCCTCTTGAATCTATTTTACGGAGGATACAGCATGAACCTTTTTCAAAACGTCAAATATGGCGTGAGCTGTCGGGAAGCTGCGGAACGGTACGGGGTATCTGTCAACCGGCAGGACAAAGCACTTTGTCCCTTTCACAACGACCGGCACCCCAGCCTGTATGTGGCAGACGACCACTATTATTGTTTCGCCTGCGGGGAGCACGGGGATGTGATCGACTTTGCCGCAAAGCTGTTCGGCTTGCCGCTCTATGAGGCGGCGCAGCGGTTGGCCGCAGACTTTCACCTCACACCGGACAAGCCGTCCAGCGCAGCGGCGCTCCACGCAAAGCTCATACGAACAGAAGCACAGCAGCTCATGAAAAACGAGCGGCTGTGCTTTTCTGTTCTGTCGGATTACGCCTGTGTGCTGCGGGAGTGGAAGGTGCGGTATGCGCCGCAGTCACCTGACGCGCCTGTTCACGCGCGGTTCGTGGAAGCCTGTCACAAGCTCGACGAAACGGAATATTATCTGGAAATTCTGTGCGCTGGGGATTCCCACGAACGCGCCGAGGTGGTCAATTATCTGCTTGCAGACGGTCGGTTGGACAAGCTCAAGGAAATCATCAATGGGAGGGATGCGGCGTGAACAAGAAGTATGCCGGGCTGGATTTTCCAGCGTGGTTCGACGGCAAAGACGTCAATGAGGCGGCTTTTTGCCGGGAATTTCTATCAAAGAACAAGCTCATCTATGCGGACAACGCATTTTTTACACCAGACGGACGGCTGACAGACCCGCTGCTGCTGAAAGAAAAAATCTACGCCGAGCTGGAGTGCTGCGCCGCAAAGAACATTCCACGCACCATTTCCAACATCGTGGAGATCATGAAGCTGGCAGCTCACACGGAGAGCTTTCCACCAAAGCCGGATGAAATTCATGTGCAGAACGGGACGCTCCGCACTGACGGCAGCTTTCTTGCGGGGCGGCCTGAGATCGTGCGCAGCCGGTTTCCCCTCGACTACAATCCGCAGGCGGAGGAGCCGGTTGTCTGGCTGCGGTTTCTTTCCGATCTGCTCTACCCGGAGGACATCCCAACCTTTCAGGAGTATATCGGCTATTGCCTCATTCCCAGCACAAAGGGGCAGCGCATGATGATCCTCAAGGGCGAGGGCGGCGAGGGAAAATCGCAGATCGGTCCTGTGCTGGCGCGTCTGTTTGGCTGCAATATGAAGGACGGCAGCATCGCCAAAATTTCCGACAACCGGTTTGCCCGCGCCGATCTGGAACACATTCATCTTCTTGTGGATGACGATATGAAAATGGAGGCGCTGAAGCAGACCAACTATGTCAAATCCATTGTTACTGCACAGGGCAAGATGGATTTGGAACGCAAAAGTGTCCAGAGCTATCAGGGGTGGATGTATGCCCGGCTGCTGGCATTTTCCAATGGCGATCTGCAATCCCTCTACGACCGCAGCAACGGCTTTTACCGCCGTCAACTGATCCTGACCACAAAAGAGAAGCCTGCTGATCGTGTGGACGATCCTGACATTGCCGAGAAGATGAAGCGAGAGGTCGAGGGCATTTTTCTCTGGGCGTTTGAGGGTTTGCAGCGGCTTGCGGCAAACAGCTTCCGATTTACGGAAAGCCCCCGGACGCTGAACAATCGGGAGTACGTCAAGCGTGACGCCAACAATGCCATCGACTTTATGGAGTCCACTGGCTATATCCGGCTGAAGGCGGATATGTCTGTCACCTCCAAGGAACTGTATGCCATTTATGGAATCTGGTGCGATGAGAATGGGCTGACACCCATCCGGCAGCGCTCGTTCAGCGATTTTCTGATGCGGAATCTGAAAACGTACAATCTGGAGCATACGAATACCGTCACGAACGCCACCGGGCGCAGAGTGTGGGGGTATCTCGGCATTGAGCCGCTGATCAGTCCCCATATATCTGAGAATTGGGGCAAATCGCTATGTACGTATGTACTGGAAAGCTGACGCGCACCCGATCGTGAACAAATCCGTCCATGCCGTGAAATGCTGCCTGCCCTGCACCGCCGGTACGTATGTACACAGCAAAATACCGTAATTCTCCTATGTACAGCGTGCCGACGGGACGCCAAAACAGGCGTTTCTCTATCAATCCTTGTGAAATCCGTGAAGGTTTTCGCCGCAGGTCGAACGCACTGCACCATCCGGTGATTTACCGAAGCGTGAAGCCGCTGCACCGGACTGCGGTGTTTCTTCCCGTTTCGTATGCTCTCACACAGAACGATGAAGCCGGTAGGGTGCTGGTATGAACAGGGCATCACGGGCGGAAATCCGAGCGGATTTGCGGCACGGCAGATTTTTCACTGCAACGCGCACACAGTTCACTTACTCAAAAAACAATTTCACGAAAATATGGAGGCAAAAAGTTGATGAAATCCAATCTGAGAAATGAGATCAAGTCGTACATCGTTCGTCAGGGCATGACCATGCAGGAGGTTGTCGATCTGCTGCGGGACGAACACGGCTGGTCTGACAGCGTTTCCAACCTGTCCAATAAGCTCCAGCGGGAATCCCTGCGCTATGTCGAGGCTGTCCAGCTTGCCGACGCGCTGGGCTACGAGATTGTTTGGCAGCGAAAGAAAAACTGACGATCCGAGAATATCCCGAAAGTCCCACCGGGACTAAGGGCGCACTTCTATACTCTCCTGACGGGAGTATGTGCGCTCTGCGAGGCGAACAGCCTGGACAGTTGATTGTCCGGGCTGTTTTGCGTCGCGTTGCTCCGTACAAGTGGCTGCACCCCTTGCGACGCTTGCGCGTCTATCCCTGCTCACTTTGCAGCGGGAACAATCTGCTGACGCAGACAATTTCCGCCGCAAAGTCCGAACTATCATTTCACCATTTTTTGAAGGAGGTCACACAATGTCAAAACAGAAAAACCTTGCCGAGCTGAACGCAGAGAAAAAAGAAATTGAGCAGCAGCTTGCGCAGGAACAGCACAAGAAGCAGCGTCTGGAAAACCGTGCCGCCTATTATGAGCGTGGCGACCGAACCAAACGCGCACACAACCTGATTGTCCGCAGTGCGGATATGGAAAGCATTGCCCCGCTGACGAAGCTGTTGACACGCGCTGAGTTTTACACCTTTGCCGAAAAGGTTTTTGACCTGCCGGAGGTCAAGGGCTTGCTCATGGAAGCGGTCAACGAACACAACCGGGTAGAGCTGGAAACGAGGTGTTGAGTATCGCACTATATCATTTTCATGTGACGCAGATCAAACGCAGCGCGGGACAATCCGCTATTGCCTCTGCTGCCTATCGTGCCGGGGAAAAATTGCACAGCGAGTATTACGGTGAGGTCAGCGACTACACCCGCAAGGGCGGCGTGATCTGCTCCGAAATCCTTTTGCCATCCCATGCACCACCGGAGTATGCAGACCGAGAAACGCTCTGGAACGCCGTGGAGAAAGCCGAGCGTGGAAAGAAAGCCCAGCTCGCATACAGCTTTGATATTGCCTTGCAGAACGAGTTTTCCATGCAGGAGAACGTCGCTCTGGCAAGGCAATTTTTGTTGGACAATTTTGTGAGCCGGGGTATGGTGGTAGACTTCGCCGTGCATCAGCCGGACCGCGAGGACGGCGGCATTTCCAATCCGCATTTTCACGTCATGTGTCCGATTCGCCCCATTGAGCCAGACGGCAGGTGGGGCAACAAACAGCGGCGGGAATATCTGCTGGACGAGCATGGAGAGCGCATTTTAGACGAAGCGGGCAACTATGTATTCAACGCTGTCCCCACCACCGACTGGGGCAGCCCCGACACCTTGGAGTATTGGCGGCAAGCATGGGCTGATCTGTGCAACGCGAAGTTTGCGGAGAAAGATTTGGATTGCCGGATTGACCACCGCAGCTATACTCGTCAAGGCATTGAACAGATCCCTACCGTCCACGAGGGACCGTCTGTCCGAGCAATGGAAGCGAAGGGCATCCGCACCGATAAGGGCGACTTCAACCGCTGGGTTCGCAAAACCAACGCCATGCTGCGGGAAGCAAAGAATAAAATTGCCTCTTTGCTGGAATGGCTGAAAGCGGTCAAGGAAGAACTCTCCAAGCCGCAGCCGCCCATGCTGAACGATCTGCTGATGACCTATTACAATAACCGCAACAAGGGCGCATACAGCACAAAGGCCAAGACAGCCAACTTACAGCGGTATGCGGATGCGTTCCGCTTTTGCAGGAGAAGCAGCTTTTTACCACCGATGATCTGGATGCCGCGCTGCATTCCATGAAGAACAGCATCAACGCAATGAAAGCGTCTGCCGGGGAAAAGCAATCCCGTATCAAGGAGGTAGACGATCTTCTGCGCATGACACAGTATTATATCGATGGAAAACCGGTTGCGGATAAGCTGGGAAGCATCCGTTTTGAAAAATCCCGACAGAAATACAAGTCGGAGCATGACGATTCGCTGCGGACATTCTACATGGCGGAGCGTAAATTGAAACCGTATTTCAAGGATGGCAAGCTGCCCATCACAGTATGGCGCAGGGAGCGTGAGCGTCTGGAGCAGGAGTATAAGGACATTCAGACAGAGCTTTCGCCGCTTTACGCCGACGTCAAAAAGCTCTGGGCCATTCACTACAACATTTATGAAGTGCAGCATGAGCAGGAGCGGCAGCAGACACAACTGCGCAGCCGCAAAAACGAAATAGAATTATGAGAAAGGACTCGTATATGGGAAAAATTATCAGCATTGACGAAATCAACCGTGCCGTAATGGAGGGGAAAGACGATTTGGTCTTTGAGCTTTGCAAGGTCTTTGACCATGAGAGCTACTTTGATCCGATCTTTGACTCGCCGGAGTCCTTTTTGCAGGAGTGCGAGGCCTATTGGAGCAGGAGAAGCCCCTTCTGCAAAACCGTGGAGCGCAAGATTGGAAACACATGGTATACCATTGAAACCGTCTGTGACGGAACTGAGCCGCTTACCGCCAAGGTAAAACGGCTCATTTTTTCTGACCGGGAGGTGGCTTGTTAATGACAACGACGCAAAACTATGGTAATATAATTTCAAGCACACCGATTCTGTCGGCTGACCCGAACGTGAAGGAGGACGTTATGACGGATCAGCAAAAAATTACAATACTCTACTGCCGCCTCAGCAACGAGGATTCGCAGGAGGGCGAGTCGAACTCGATACAGAATCAACGCGAGCTGTTAACTCGATACGCACGGGATCATGGCTACACAAACTTGAAAGTGCTGATTGACGATGGTTATACGGGCACGAACTTCCAGCGTCCCGGCGTACAGGAGGGCTTTGAACTCGTCAAGCAGGGATTAGTGGGCTGCTGGCTGGTAAAAGACCTATCTCGCTTTGGTCGTGATTATCTGACAGTAGGCCAGTACACCGACATCATCTTCCCCAGCTACGATGTGCGCTTCATTGCCGTCAATGACGGCGTGGACAGTCAGCGTGGGGACGGAGAAGGATTTGCCGCAATCCGCAACCTGTTCAACGAGTGGTATCCGAGAGATACTTCCAAGAAAGTCCGCATCAGCCTGCATCAGCGCGGCACCAGCGGCAAGCATCTGGGCAAGCCGCCCTATGGCTACCGCTGTGATCCGAATGACAAGGACAAGTGGATTCTGGATGAGGACGCCGCACCGGTGGTCAAGCGCATCTTCGACCTCTGCATTGACGGCAAAGGCCCGGAGCAGATTTCACGGATTCTTGAAAGGGATCAGGTTCTCACGACCAGGGCGCTGTACGCCAGCCGCAAGGGAAAGCCACTGCCCAAGAACCCTTATGGATGGAAGGATCAATCCATCGTCGGGATTCTGGAACGGCAGGAATACACCGGATGCACCTGCAATTTCAAGACCTACTCCAAGTCCTACAAGCTGAAAAAGCGGATTCCAAACGAGGCGGAGAATATGTTCATCGTGCCAGACACGCAGGAGGCTATCGTTTCTCAGGCGCAATGGGATAGAGTACAGGAGCTGCGCAAAAACAAACGCCGTCCCGTGAAAGCGGAACGGCAGGGATTATTCGCAGGACTGGTCTACTGTGCAGACTGCGGCAGCAAGCTTCATTTCGCCACCTGCAAGGGCTTTGAGGGCAAGCAGGATCACTATCGCTGCTCCAAGTACAAGAGCGGACGGGGCGAATGCAGCGCACACTATATCCGGGAAGATGTACTGCGGGAACTGGTACAGGAACGGATTCAGGCGGTCAATGCGTATATCCGCAGCGATGTGGAGGGCTTTCAGGAGGAATGGCTGCACTACCACCGCGCCGATCAGGAACGGGACATCCGGGAAGATCAGAAGCGCATGGAGCAGGCAAAAAAGCGCCTTGCCACCCTCGATGTGGTCATGTCCCGGCTCTATGAGGACTACGCCCTCGGTGAGATCAGCAAGGAAAAGTACAAGAAGATGACTTCTGATTATGAAGCGGAGCAGGAACGGTTAAAGCTCGAAATTGAAACAACGGAAGAATGGGTTGAACAGCGGCAGGCGATGGGCGACGATCTGGACGCTTTCATTGCGCTGACGAAAAAGTATGTGGATGTCACGGAGCTGACGCAGACGATTGTCAACGAGTATATCAGGAAGATCATCATTCACGCACCGGATAAGTCTGGCGGCAAGCGCAGACAGAAGGTGGAGATCATCTTTAATTTTGTTGACGAGGTGGAGATCCCCGTGCTGGCAGAACCCATGATTGCAGAATCTACCCTTGGACGTAGAAAAACGGCGTGACCTTCACGGTCACACCGTTCTCTGCCCGAACCACAAGACTTATAGTTCCTTACGACTGTTAAGCCTTCAAAAGAAGGGATTTTTCCTTTGGCGCAGAGAAAGGGATTCGTCCGGCGATACTGGGGCAGTATCGCCGCCAGCCCGGGGAACTAAAAAACCATTCACCGGATGGTTTTTTGCCTCGCCTTGCTCTGCCGTTCCCTTCTCATCCCTTCCTTTTTTATGCCCAAAAAGCAAAAACCCCTTCAAAAGAAGGGATTTTCCTTTGGCGCAGAGAAAGGGATTCGAACCCTTGTTACGGTTCCCCGTAAACACGATTTCCAGTCGTGCGCCTTAGACCAGCTCAGCCATCTCTGCAGGCCGCTTGATTATAATACACCATTTTGCGTCGCATTGCAAGCAAAAATTTGCATTTATGCCGCCAAAGGCTTTATTGCTTGACAATCCGGCCCGCGCGCGGCAAAATTATGCCCGTATTATATGCGGAGGTTGACCTTATGGCAAGTATAGAAAAACTGCCCGCCGGAGAGTTTAACATAAGCCGCTGGAGCGGCGGCACAACTACGGAGCTGTTCATATGGCCGTACGGCGCGTCCTATGCAGAACGCCGCTTTAGCATACGCATAAGCACGGCCACGGTGGACATAGCCGAATCCACGTTCACCAAGCTTCCCGGCGTAACGCGCTATATCGCCCCGCTTGGCGATGGCTTTACGCTCAAAATAGGCCAAAACGAGCCGGAATTTATACCGCATGCCGCCGTTAAGCGCTTTGATGGCGGGGAGAATGTGACCTGCACAGGCGTCGGACGCGACCTTAATTTAATGCTCAGCGGCGCGGCGGGCGAACTGATAATGATAAAGCCGAACGAACGGCATATCGTAAGGCAAGCGGAGTTCTTGTTCGCCTATGCCGTGCAGGATTGCCGCATAAGCGTCGGCGGCGTGCAGATGAATACCGAAAGCGGCGAATTTCTGCGTATATATGCCGATGCGGGTGAAACGGTCACGGCTTCCGGCGAAGCTGGCCTTTTCTATGCGCAGCCATAATAATTTAACTATAATATCCGCGCTCGTAGGGAATACTACCCTCAGTTGACAAAGAAAGAGGGCGGGTATGGATGAACAAGACCGATAAAAAAGAAAAGCAGCATAAACGGGGCTTTTTTGCGTCGCTGTGGCGTGTTGTCCGCACGATACTTATCGTTGCGGCGGGCGCAATGGCGGCGTTTTTGCTGTTTTTTGCGGTAAAGCTGCTCAATATAGATTCGTGGAAGGATTTTGACCCGGATAAGATACTTTCCGCGCCGCAAACGCTTATTGTATACGATGGCGGTGATACGGAGGCCATTCGCCTGCACGCAAAGGAGGACAGGGTATATAAGCGCATAGAGGAGTTGCCGGACCATGTGCAGAAGGCGTTCATTTCTGCCGAGGATGCGCGCTTTTATAAGCACCGCGGCATTGATTTCATCCGCGTTATGGGCGCGCTGTGGACGGACATAAAGCAGATGCGCTTTGCCCAGGGCGCAAGCACCATTACTCAGCAGCTAATAAAGCTGAGCCACCTTACAAGCGAAAAGACGATAGCCAGAAAGCTTGAGGAAGCCGTGCTTGCAATGCAGATGGAGCGGCTGTATGAAAAAGACGATATACTTGAAATGTATCTTAATTATGTGTACTTCGGTGCGGGCTGCTACGGAATAGAAGCGGCTGCGCTGAACTATTTCGGCGTAGGGGCGGACAAGCTGAGCATTGCGCAGGCGGCGGATCTGGCGGGCATACTCAAGTCTCCCTCGGCCTACGCGCCGCATATCGATCACGAGGCTTCGCTGAAACGGCGAAACACCGTGATACGGCTTATGTATGACTATGGCTATATATCGCAGCAGGAGAAGGAGGAGGCCACCGCAGAGCCGCTTGTTTTGGCCGAGAAGGAGGAAACGCACCGCGGCTATTATATAGACGCAGCGCTTGAAGAAGCGCAGGGCATACTTGGCATTGGGATGGAAGAACTGCTTTGCGGCGGATACCGGATATATACGGCGATGGATACCAGGCTGCAATCGCTGTGCGAGCAGACGGTGAACAACGCGGAGTTTTTCCCAGAAGGGTGCGAAGATTGCCAGGCGGCTGTAGCCATTGTGCAGCCGAATACGGGATTTGTGCTTGCAATGGTTGGCGGGCGCGGGAACGCGGGAGCAATGGCGTTCAACCGCGCGAACGATATGCGGCGGCAGCCCGGCTCGCTTATAAAGCCGGTGATAGTATATGCGCCGGCGCTTGAGCGACTCAATTATACCGCCGCAACAATGCTTATGGATGAAAAGACCACGTTTGGCGATTATTCGCCTAAAAATGCGGGCGATAAGTATTATGGCTGGGTAACGCTGAGGGACGCCGTAAAGCGTTCGCTGAACGTGCCCGCGGTAAGGGTGCTGAGCGAACTTGGCGTTGAAACCGGCAAGGAATTTGCAAAGAGCGTTGGCATAGAATTTGACGAAAGCGACACAAGCCTTACCCTTGCTTTGGGCGGGTTTTCATACGGGGTATCCCCGCTTGAAATGGCCGCGGCATACGCAAGCTTTGCTTCCGGCGGGGAATACCGCCAAAGCGCGCTGATAAGAAGCATTACTGACGCGAACGGCCAAGCGCTTTATTCGCATGAGGATACGCCTGTGCGCGTGATGAGCGAGGGCAACGCATATATACTGACAAGCATGCTGCAAAGCGTTGTGAGCGAAGGCACGGGCAAGCGGCTTGGCGAGCTGAACATTGCATTGGCGGGCAAAACCGGCACCGTTGGCGAGGCTGACGGCAACCGCGATGCATGGATGGCCGTGTATAACGGCGAATATTCCGCCTGCGTATGGATGGGGTACGACAGCGCGCGGGAGGGTTCACTGCCGCCCAAGGCCACGGGCGGAAAATATCCCGCGCTGATACTGTATGACCTTTTTTCAAAGCTGTACGCGGACGGCGCCGCGCCTGAATTCACAATGCCCGATACCGTTGAAAAGGTGAAGCTTGACGGCTATACGCTTAAAAGCGAGCATAGGGCCGTGCTTGCCAACGCCTTCACTCCGAAGGACAGCACAGTGGGCGAGGTTTTCCTGAAGGGTACCGCGCCGGAGGAAACCACGCGGTATTGGGCCGTGCCAAAGGCCGTGAGGAACGTGCGCGTGGAACTGAACGAAAACAATAAGCCGGTCATAACGTTCAGCGCGGCGGAGCAGGGAATGAATTATTGCATATACACCATATCGGGTGCTGAACGCACAATGATAGCAAGCATATCGGGCGATGGCACATTGCGCTATACCGATGAAGCGGCGCAGGGCGGCATGGCAAGCTACGCCGTGGCGGCGGAGCATCCACGCCTTACGGTGCTGGGCAAAAAGGCGCAGGGGCCGCTGAGCCGCACGGTGAGCGTTATTGTGCCGTACAGCGCGGCGGAACAAACGAATGTCCCCGAGGTAACGCTCGAGGACACCGAATTTGGCGATGATTTTGATTGGGAGAACGCGAATTAGCCCTTTATGCGGCGGTAAACGTATGCTTTAAGCTGTTCTACGGAATCCTTCGCGCTGCCGTTAAGCTTTGCGCTGCCCTGGGCGGAATCGTCCCGCCCGCCGCCCTTGCCGCCGAACAGGGCATTCACGGCCTGAATAAGCTCACGCATGCTCAGCGCCACGTCCGCCGAGCGCGCCACGCGGTAGCTTAAATTTTCGCCCTTCTGCGCCAGCACAACGGCAACCATATTGCCGCATGCGCAAAGCTTTTCGCAAAGGAAGCCAAGCTCATTGGCCTCAAGCCCTTCTTCCATGGTCACAACGGCGCGTGTTTTGCCGCAAAGCTCCGCCTTTTCCGCAAGCTCCTTCGCCCGGTAATCAAGCAGCATATCCGTGCGCTGCTTGAATTCCCGCCTCATGGCGGCAAGCTCGTCGCCCTGCTTTATAACGGCGTCAACGGCCTTGTCTGCCGATGTACTGAAGCGGCGGGCTATCGCATCCATACGCGCGCTGTCCCGCTGCATGGACAGAACAGCCCTCATGCCGCATACAAAGCCTATCCTTACGCCGCCCTTATAGTTCATGTGGGATAATATCTTCAATACGCCAACCTGACCGGCGCTTTGGCAATGCGTGCCGCAGCATGTGCAGGAATCCACGCCGCCGGCGTATACTACGGTTATTTCGCCCTTTAAGCCCTTGGCCTTTTTGCGAATTTCTATGGTTTCGTATTCTTCGGGCGTAACGGTTACGGTGCGGGTAGGCTCGTCCCGCTGAATGGCCTCGTTCACCTTCAATTCAAGCTCGGCTATCTGCTCCGCGGAAAGGGGCTTATCAAAATCCACGGTAACTATATCGTTCGCCATATGGAAGCCAACGTTGGTGCAGCCAAACATGCTGTGCGCAAGGCCGGAAAGCATATGCTCGCCGGTGTGCTGCTGCGTATGGTCAAGGCGCACGGCCTCATCCGCCGCAACGTGCACGCTTTGGCCTATTTCTATAGGCTTATCGCACCGGTGCCATATTTCGCCGCCGTCGTCGCGCGCATGGGTGCAGCGGGCGGGGCCTATGTATCCCGTGTCGCTTAATTGGCCGCCGCCTTCTGGGTATATTGCGGTGCGGTCGAGCAATATGTCGAATGTGCCGTCCGCATTTGCGCGGCAGTCCAGCACCGTTGCTTCGCATTGTGTGCAGCCGTTTTGATGATATAGCTTAGCGGTCATACATGCCTCCGATTATTGCATAAAATATGCTTTGCATTATACCATAGTAATGTTATAAAATAAAGAAAAGCCGTAAACGGGCAGAAATACAAACAAAGGGAGGCTGCATATGAAATTCAGCGAATATGCATACAAAAGGCCGGTTTTTGAGGATGTGAAGGAGCAGCAGCTAAAGCTGATAGCAGAGCTTGGCTACGCAAAAAGCTTTGAACAGGCGGAGAAGGCTTTTCTTGACAGCGAAAAGCTGAACCGTTCCGTACAAACGATGGGCACGCTTGCATCAATACGCTTCACGCTCAATACTGCGGACGAATTCTATAAGGCGGAGCAGGAATTCTGGGACGAAACAAGTCCGCTTCTGATGGAGCTTGGCGTTAAAATGAGCGCGGCGCTGCTTGCATCCCCGTTCAAGGCCAACTTTGAAAAGAAATACGGCGAAATGCTCATAAAGAACGCGGAGCTTGCCGTAAAGAGCATGACGCCGGAGCTTATTCCGCTTATGCAGGAAGAAAACAAGCTGAACAGCGAATACAGCGCCCTTACATCAAGCATGAGCGTAACGTTCCAGGGCGAGGAATGCAACAATTACGGCCTGCTCAAATACATGGAAAGCAAAGATAGGGACATTCGCCGCGGCGCGTTCCATGCGTGGGCCGGATGGTTTGCCGATAATGAAAAGAAGCTTGGCGAGCTTTACGATAAGCTGGTGCATCTTAGGCACAGCATGGGCAAGATAATGGGCTTTGAAACGTTCACGCCGCTCGGATACATGAACATGGGCCGCATGGACTACACCGCAAAGGAAGTCGCCAAATACCGCGAGCAGGTAGTTAAATACATCGTGCCCGTATGCACGGAGCTGCGCAAGCGGCAGGCCAAGCGCCTTGGCATAGATAAGCTGCGCTTCTTTGACGAAAAGCTGCTGTTCACCAGCGGCAATGCGGACCCCGTGGGCGACCGCGACTTTATGGTGGACGCGGCGAACAAAATGTATCACGAGATGAGCAAGGAAACGGGCGAGTTCTTCGACTTTATGCGCGAGCATGAGCTGATGGATCTCGATACCCGCCCGAACAAGGCCGTAGGCGGATACTGCACATTTATAGCGGATTATGATTCACCGTATATATTCTCCAACTTCAACGGCTCCGCGGCGGATGTGGGCGTGCTTACGCACGAGGCGGGCCATGCGTTTGAAGCGTTCTGCGCCAGCCGCCATCAGCCCATTTCCGAATACTGCTGGAGCACCAGTGAGGTGAACGAGATACACTCCATGTCCATGGAATACTTTGCGTATCCGTGGCTGGGGCTGTTCTTCGGCGACGGCGTTGTGAAGAACCGCTATACCCACATGATGGAAGCGCTCACGTTCATACCCTATGGCTGCTGCGTGGACGAATATCAGCACATTGTGTATGAAAATCCCGATCTTACGCCGGATGAGCGTACCGCCGCATGGAAGGAGCTTGAGAAGAAGTATCTGCCCGACCGCGACTACGACGGCGTGGAGATAATGGAAAAGGGCGGATTCTGGATGCAGAAGCTGCACATTTTCACCTCTCCGTTCTATTATATCGATTATACGCTTGCCTCCATGGGCGCGTTCGAGTTCTTCGGCCGCATGCAGGAAAACCGCGAGCAGGCATGGAAGGATTATTACACGCTGTGCTGCGCGGGCGGCAGCCTGCCGTATCTCAGCCTGCTGAAGCTTGCGCATCTGTCCAATCCCTTTGAGGAAGGCACTGTGCAGCGCGCGATAGCGCCGCTGGTGAAGGCGCTTGGCGAGATAGACGATATGAGCCTGTAAGCCATACACCATATATGATGTAAAACTAAAAGGGACGCTTTTCGGCGTCCCTTTTGCATGCTGTTAAGTTCAGTTCATCAGCACAATATCGCACCTTTCGCGCACGGCGCACTCGGCAAAATAGAATTCCTCGCGCGGGATCCACATTGTGCGGAATGCTTCAACGTGGCCCGGATCGCGCAGGGCGATGCGGCTGAGCTGCTTATCCGGCGCAATGTCCATAAAAACCTTTATGCCGAGCATATCGGCCAAGCACGGATGGCAGCTGTATGAGCCTTCTATAATGGTGTTTTTGGCGGCGCTCAGCGCTACGGACGGCAGGAAACTATCCTCGTGGCAGGCATACGGGTGATATACAGCGTTCCTGCCCGCAAGAAGCGGCGCGATTATTTCGCTTATCAGCCGCTCAAACTCAATATTCCCGCCGGGCTGTGCCATGCGCTCGGGCGTGCGGAGCGCAAAGGGCAAATAGAAATCATCCATATGTACAATGTTGCAGTTAAGGCTTTGCGAAAGCTCATTTGCAAGCGTTGTTTTGCCTGCGGCGCAGCGTCCGTCTATCGATAGCATATAAGGCTCACGCGGCTGCATATCCGCTATTAGCCCAAGCACGGCGGAAACGTTAGCGTCATTCATCCGCAGCTTCCGGTATTTCGGAGCGCCTGAATTTGACCAAGCCCGTTTTGTCCAGCGCAAACATGATTGCTGGGATAAGCACAAGCTGAACTATTATTCCCGGTACGGCGTTGACGAACGCGCCCGCCATGAACGCCTGCCATGTGAACGCATTGCCCTGAAGCCCCAATATCACTATTTGCGCAGCGCCCCAAATAAGCCTGCCGGCAAGCATGGCTATTATTATGGAACGGTACAGGGCTATTACGCACTGCCAACGGGAACGGTTGTACAGGAATCCTGCTACAAAGCCGTAAGTCGCCAGCTCAAACGCCATGGCTATTGCAACGTAAACAGGGGGCATGGAGAAAAAAAGGCACCGCGTCAGCGGTAGAATAAAGCCTATCACCGCACCGTATTGCCAGCCGCATATCAAGGCGCAAAGGAACACGGGGATGTGCATGGGCAGCAGCATGCTGCCGAACTGAGGTATCTGCCCCGTAAGGAAGGGAAGCACATAACCGAGTGCTAAGAATAAGGCCGAAAGAGTAAGGTTTCTTGTGTATTTGCGCATACGTTCACTCCTTTTCTAATATACTGTATTTGAACAAATAATATGATACTATGTTTGGACTCGAATGCAAAGCTTTTTCTGCTAAAATGTTAAAAGTGCATTATGCATAGGCGGAAAATTGCCCAACAGTGCGGCGGAAAAACGCGGTTTAAGACCTAAAAAACGCGCGGCGGACAGGGAAGTGTGCCGGAATCGAAAAAACGGGCGCAGCATTGTAAAAAACGCTTGACAATACAGGGAAAAGACTATATAATAGCCAAGGTCAAAGCAGAAGCCCCGCTTCTCACCCGCCGGCAAGTGCGCCAGGCGCGGTAAGTAAACAATGAGTATTGCGATTTTTCGTAAGTATATCATAGGTGGGTGCTTTGCATCCACTATTTTTTTACGGAGGTGTACCAACATAGCCAGTCAAGAGCTCTTGATAAACGAGGAAATTCGGGACGCAGAAGTCCGCCTCATCGACGAAAACGGCAACCAGCAGGGCATCGTAACCATAGATGTCGCGCTGAGGATGGCCGAGGCTGCCGACCTTGACCTTGTCAAGATCGCACCCACAGCGGTTCCGCCGGTGTGCAAAATTATGGACTACGGCAAATACCGCTTCGAACAGACCAAAAGGGAAAAGGAAAACCGCAAGAACCAGAAGGTCATCGAGCTGAAGGAGATTCGCCTTTCGGCGACGATCGATCAGCACGACATGGAAGTGAAGGCGAAGGCCTGCCAGAAGTTCCTCGGCAACGGAGACAAGGTAAAGGTCACCATTCGCTTCAAGGGCCGCCAGATAAAGCATGGCGACATTGGAATGGACGTGATGGACGCTTTCTATGAAATGGTGAAGGACGCGGCATCTGTTGACAAGCCCGCCAAACAGGAAGGGCGCAACATGATAATGATACTGGTGCCAAAGGCAAACTAAACAATTTATCCAAGGAGGAAATACCCCATGCCAAAGATCAAAACCCACAGGGGTGCAGCTAAAAGGTTCAACCTTACCAAGGGCGGCAAGGTCAAGCGGGCTAAGGCTTACAAGAGCCATATCCTGACCAAGAAGAGCACCAAGAGACTTCGCGGACTGCGCCAGACCGGTTACATCGCCGAGTGCGAGGCCAAGAAGGTGCGCGAACTCATCCCGTATAAGTAAGGAGGAACAAACAATATGGCAAGGATCAAAAGGGCTGTAAACGCCGTTAAGAAACGCCGCAAGGTGTTCAAGCTTTCCAAGGGCTACTTCGGAGCCAAGTCCAAGCAGTATCGCGCCGCTTCTCAGCAGGTTATGCGCTCCATGGCGTATGCCTACGTTGGACGCAAGAACAAGAAGCGCGAATACCGCAAGCTGTGGATCGCCCGTATCAACGCGGCTGCGCGTATGTGCAGCACCAACTACAGCCGTCTTATCAACGGCCTTAAGCTGGCCGGTGTGGACGTGAACCGCAAGGTTCTGGCTGAACTCGCCGTAAGTGATATGGCTGCCTTCAAGCAGCTGGTAGACGTTGCCAACAACGCCAAGGCCTAAGCTTAAAACAGCAAAATATAAGCACTCTTGATTGTTCAAGGGTGCTTTTTCGTTTGGGCAAAATAAAACGAGGGCGGGAATCCGCCCTGCGTTGAAACAGAAATTAAAGCTTGCTGTTGATGGCGTTTGCGAAGCGCTCTGAAATTACGGCGCATGATTCAATATGAATTTTGCCGTTCTTAAGATGAAGCGTCATGGAATCCGCATTCTGCTTTAAGCTTTCAATATCGGAAAAATAGTATTTTGTTTCGTTGCCGAACATGGTGCTATAAATGAATTCGTTATCATCAATCATTTCGACCCATTGGTTTTTATAGCATAATATTGCCGCGACTCCCAAGCAAAGGCATAATGCGAAGCCTATCAACGCATATACGGACACAACAAAGCACAGCACTAAGCACGCTAATGCCCCGGCCAATAAAACGCAGCCCAAAACGCATAGCCAAGCTGGCATGTGCATATCTTTTTCTTTCATAATGTTATACCCTCCGTTTTTATGATCTGCCATAAGACAGTTAGAAACAATATGATTTGAAAAACGAGGGCGGAAATCCGCCCCCGATATCAGTTGATAATCAGCATTCGGGTTCGATAAGGCCGTAGTTGCCGTCCTTACGCTTATAGATAACGTTTATCTGATTCGTGTCGCCATTGGTGAACATATAGAACGAATGGCCCAGCATTTCAAGCTGAAGCATGGCTTCGTCCACAGTCATGGGCTTAATGTCGAACCGCTTGACCTTTACCACCTTGGCCGCTTCTTCATCAAGATCGTCCTGCGTGAACGCATCCGCATATACCGGCTCCGGCGCACGGAACGCGCCCGCCCTAAGGCTCTTTTCAAGTTTGGTGCGGTGGCGCATTATCTGCTTTTCAAGCTTGCTGAGCACATTATCTACCGAGGCGTACATATCGCCGGAGGTTTCTTCCCCGCGGATTATGCCGCCCGCATAGGGTATCGTGACTTCTACAATGTGGCGGTTGCGCTCCACGCTGAGCGTAACATGCGCCTGGGTATCCTCAGGAAAGTACTTGTCCAGCTTGTTTACCTTTTTGTTGATAAGCTCCTCCAGGTAATCAGATACTTCGATGTTCTTTCCGCTGATCGTTATAATCATCCTTCTTACCCCTTTCTTGCGGCCCTTTGGTTTGCGGCCGCTTATATTATCTCTTTCGTTAAGTGTAGCACAATTTCCTGCATGGCAGTGTAAATTATAGGTGCTTTTTTTGTGAACACTTAGCGGCAGAGCGGCAGCCGGAGCATCCGCAGCCGCATCCGCGCCGGCGGCGCATTATTATGCAGTATGCGCTGTATATAACGATAAGCGCGGTTATGGCATAGAAAAGTACGGCTTTGTCGGTCTCTCCGGTGAAAAGACCGATTATATTATATGTCAGCAGGGACATTATATACGCGCATGCAAGCTGCCAAACAACGGCAAACGCCGTCCATGCGCGGGACTGCATCTCCCGCCGGATGGTGGCAACGGCGGCCATGCACGGCGTATACAGCAGCACGAACACAAGGAAGGAATACGCGCTTGCGGGGGTGAATATGCCGCTTAAAGCCTGGCGCACAACCTCGCCGCCGGCGGAGGCGGAAAAGCTTGCAAACATGGAAAGCGAGCTAACAACGGCTTCCTTTGCCACAACGCCCGTGAGCAGCGCAACGCTTGCCTGCCACGACCCGAAGCCAAGCGGCTTGAATATGGGCGCTATTGCGGAGCCGATTGCGCCGAGTATGCTGAGGGAAGGATCGGATATAAAGTTAAGGCGGAAGTCAAAGCTTTGCATGAACCATAGAACAACGCTCATGGCGAATATTATGGTGCCCGCCTTTTCAAGGAAGTGCTCCACGCGTTCCCAAACGTGGGTGAACACATTACGCGCGCTCGGCATGCGGTACGGCGGCAGCTCTATAACAAACGGCGCTTCCTGCTTATTTGAAGCAGCCTTGCGGAAAATAAGGCCGGAAAGTATGCCCAGCATCACGCCAAGGACATACAGGCTCAGTATTACAAGGCCGCGATGCTCGCTGAAAAACGCACCAGCTATAAGCCCGTACACCGGCAGCTTTGCAGAGCAGCTCATGAACGGCAGCAGCAATATTGTCATGCGGCGGTCGCGCTCGTTATCCATTGTGCGCGCGCCCATTGCCGCGGGAACGGTGCAGCCGAAGCCCATCAGCAGCGGTATGAAGCTTTTTCCGCTCAGCCCGAAGCGGCGCATTGGCTTATCCATTATAAACGCTATGCGGCTCATGTAGCCGCTGTCCTCAAGCAGGCTGAGACAAAGGAAAAGCAGCGCTATCTGCGGCAGGAACGTGAGCACGCCGCCAACGCCTTTTATTATGCCGTCGCAAACAAGGCTTATGAACCATTCTCCCGCGCCCGCGTTCTGCAGCAGGCTCATTACGGCGGGGGCAACGGCGCCGTCTATAAATTCGCCCACAATGTCGCTAAGCGCCGCGCCTACGGTTGAGAACGTGAGCAGGAATATAAGCCCCATTATCAGCAGAAAAAGCGGTATCGCAAACGCCTTATGCGTAAGTATTGCGTCTATCTTTGCACTGCGGGCGGCGCTTGAAGCTTTGCCGGAATGGTGATAGGCTTTCTTTGCAACGCGCTCGATATATGAATACCGGCTGTCCGCAACAAGCGATTCGCTGTCGCCTATTGGGTTTGCGGCGGCGTATTCGTTTATTATTGCGTCCACAAGCTTTGCATCCATATCGTTGAGCTTCAGGCTTTCGCGCACGCGCTCGTCGCCTTCAAGCAGCTTTATTTCCGCCCAATGCAGCGGCAGCTTCGCGGCCTTTGCATAGGGTTCTATTATTGCGCCTATCTTATGGTGCTCCTCGTGGGTAAAATCGTCGTAAACGTCGTCCGGCTCTATAAGGAAGCCCTCGTGCAGCTGCGTATGCGCCGCGGTGATAAGGCTTTGCAGGCCTGTAACAAGATCGTCTATGCCCGCGCCGGTGCGCGCGCTTATAGGCACAACCGGGATGCCAAGCTCAAGCGAAAGCTGCTTGCAGTCTATGCTGTCGCCCTGCTTTTCAACTTCGTCCATCATGTTCAGCGCCAGTATCATCGGGCGCTCAAGCTCCATCAGCTGTATGGTAAGATAAAGATTGCGCTCCAGGTTCGTGGCATCCACAATGTTTATTATCGCATCCGGATTTTCGTTTATGATATAATCGCGCGCTACTATTTCCTCCATTGAATACGGCGAAAGCGAATATATGCCCGGAAGGTCCACAACGGTCATTTCGTGGCCCATGGTGCATAATCCGTCGCTGTTCTTATCGGCGCGCTGCTTTATTTTGCCTTCTTTCTTTTCAACCGTTACGCCCGGCCAGTTGCCAACGTATTCCTTGCTGCCGGTCATTGCATTGAAAAGCGTTGTTTTGCCGCAGTTTGGGTTGCCCGCAAGCGCAAGCCTGACGGGGCGGTCCTCCTCAAACGTATCCTTGGGGCAGAAACCGTCCTTCGAACACATGCTCTTTTCCATTATGAAGCCCGTCAGCTCCGCTGCGCGTTTATGCTCGGCATGGTCTGCGTCGCGCTTATCGGCGCTGTGTTCGCGCTCCTCGCGGGCGCGCTTTTCTTTGGCGGCGATTGTGCGCTCAACATCCTCGTGCCACTTTTTGTGGTCGTCCTCGTTCATCAGCACTATCGTGTCTGCATCGGCTTTTCTTAGGGACATAGTGTAGCCCCTCAGTTCTATTTCAAGCGGGTCGCCCATCGGCGCAAGCTTGACCAGCTTTATCTCAGTGCCGGGCGTTATACCCATGTCCACAATATGCCTGCGCATGCGCTTATCGGCAGATACAACTGCATAAACATGCCCGCTTTGGCCGCATTCAAGCCCGCTCAATCTTTTGCGTGAAATCTGATCCATATATCCTCCGTATAATAAGTTAGACACGGCTAACAAAAATAATTGTATATCCGGCATATTGCGCTGTCAATGGCGTTTTATGCAGCGGCGTGGTATTATATTGATATAAAGTCAGGAGGTGACTGTATTTATGCATCCTGTAACAGTTGATGCTTTTTCTTCGGTGCCGTTCGGTGGAAATCCGGCGGGGGTGGCCGTGTTTGACGATAAATTGCCGGATGAGGACGAAATGCGCCGCATTGCGGCAAAAATGGGATATAGCGAAACGGCCTTTATACTGCCGCTCGGCGGGAACAGGTTCCGTATACGCTATTTTACGCCGGTTGAGGAGGTGCCGCTGTGCGGGCATGCCACGGTAGGATCGTTTGCATATATGCTGAAAACCGGCCTTGTGCGGGAAGGCGAAAGCTATGTTGCCCAAACCGGCGCGGGAGATATAAATGTGGACATTGCGGACGGCCTTGTTTGGCTGGATATGGCGGAGCCTAAGCCGCTTGCATTCTTAAATGATACGGACAGCGCGGCGCTTGCGGCGGCATACGGCATAAGTGCGGCGGACATGGGGAAACTTAAGCCAGCCATATCCAACAGCGGCCTTGCGGATATAATGCTGCCGCTTAAAAGCGCAGAAGTGCTTGCAAATTTGGAACCGGATATGGATGCGATAGCGAAACTTTCCAAAAAGCTGGACGTTACGGGTGTGCATGCGTTTACAATAGAGAAGGACGCGCTGCATTGCCGCAATTTTGCCCCGCTTTACGGAATAGATGAGGAAGCGGCCACGGGCACGTCCACCGGCGCGCTTACATATTATCTTTATAAGCACGGCATCATAAAGCCGAACGAGACAAATCTGTTCATTCAGGGCGAGGCCATGGGAAAGCCTTCGCGCATATATTCGCGCCTTGGCATAAACGGGGAAAGCGTGCGCATCCGCGTGGGCGGCAGCGGCTGCGTAAGGGAATAACAGGCAGCGAACGGCACTACACAACGGGCCGCGTTTCTGGTATAATAATACGAGGCACATAGAAGGAGTTTAACATGATAAAACACGTTGTTTGCCACCGCTACCGCGACAAAGCGGAGGCTTATAAGATCGCCCCTATGCTCAATGCGCTTATGGGCAAGGTACCGTCGCTGAGGAGCATGGAAACGGGCATAGACTTCATGGATTCCGCGCGTGCGTACCACATGGTGCTCATAGCCACGTTTGACGACAGGGCGGGGCTTGACGAATACGCAACGCATCCGGAACACGTGAAAGTAAAGGAATACATACACAGCGTGCTTGAATCCTCCGTTTCGGTGGATTTTGAGTGCTGATATGGGTGCTTTTAAGGCCATTACCCCTTTCGAACCGCGCGGAGATCAGCCGGAAGCCATAGAGCGACTGAGCCAAGGCGTGCTTAACGGCGACAGGCTGCAGGTTCTCAAGGGCGTTACGGGCAGCGGCAAAACATTTACAATGGCGAAGGTGATAGAGCGGGTGCAGAAGCCCACTCTTGTTATCGCGCACAATAAAACGCTTGCGGCGCAGCTTTGCGGGGAATTTAAGGAGTTCTTTCCGGACAGCGCCGTGGAATACTTCGTTTCGTACTACGATTATTATCAGCCGGAGGCTTACATAGCGTCCTCCGATACATATATCGAAAAAGTGGCCACGGTGAACGATGAAATAGATAAGCTTAGGCTCAGCGCGACAAGCGCGCTGAACGAGCGCAGGGACGTTATAATAGTCGCTTCCGTGTCGTGTATATACGCCCTCGGCGATCCGGAGGAGTATCTCAAACTTTCCGTATCAGTGCGCGAAGGCATGCGCATGGAGCGGGACGAGCTGCTAAAGCGCCTTGTTGACATACAGTACCAGCGCAGCGAGTTTGATTTTAATCGCGGCAACTTCCGCGTAAAAGGGGACACGGTGGACGTTATGCCGGCAAACTGGAGCGAGAAGGCGCTGCGCATAAGCTTCTTTGGCGACGAGATAGAGCGCATAAGCGAAATAAACGCCCTTACCGGCCAAACGATAACGGACAGGAGCCACGCAGCTATTTTTCCCGCCACGCATTACGTTACCGGGAGGGACAAGCTGGAGGCCAGCATAGGCGACATTGAGGCGGACATGCAGAAGCGCGTGGCCGAGTTCAATGCGGAGAATAAACTGCTGGAGGCGCAAAGAATAGCGCAGCGCACGGAATACGATACTGAAATGATGCGCGAAATAGGCTATTGCCAGGGCATAGAGAACTATTCCCGCTATTTTGACGGCAGGAAGCCGGGCCAGCCGCCGTTTACGCTGCTGGATTATTTTCCGGACGATTTCCTTATGTTTATAGACGAAAGCCACGTTACCCTGCCGCAGATACGCGGCATGTACGCGGGCGATTATTCGCGCAAAAAGGAGCTTGTGGAATACGGGTTCCGCCTGCCTGCGGCGTTTGACAACAGGCCGCTGAGATATGAGGAATTTGAAAAACGGATAAACCAGCTTATTTGCGTATCCGCAACGCCGGGCGAATACGAAACGGACAACGCTTCGCAAATAGTGGAGCAGATAATACGCCCCACGGGTCTGCTGGACCCCGAAATAACGGTAAGGCCGGTAGAAGGGCAGATAGACGATCTTTTGAGCGAAGTTAAGCTGATGGCGCAGAAGGGATACCGCACGCTTGCGACCACGCTTACAAAGCGCATGGCGGAAACGCTGACGGAATATCTCGATTCAATGGGCGTGCGCGTAAGATATATGCACAGCGATATTGAAACGATAGAGCGCATGGAAATAATACGCGATTTGAGATTGGGCGAGTTTGACGTGCTGGTGGGCATAAACCTGCTGCGCGAAGGGCTTGACCTGCCGGAAGTTGGGTTGGTGGCCATACTTGATGCGGACAAGGAAGGCTTTTTGCGCAGCGCGACAAGCCTTATACAAACGATAGGCCGCGCGGCGCGCAACGTTGACGGGCGGGTAATAATGTATGCGGACGAGATAACGCCCAGCATGCGCGAAGCCATAGACGAAACGAATTACCGCCGCGAAAAGCAGCGCGCCTTTAACGAAGCGCACGGCATAACCCCGCAAAGCGTTAAAAAGGAAATACGCAACGTGCTTGAAATATCGCACAAAAACAGGCAGGAACGCAGCGGCATATCAAAAGAGGAGCTTGAGCAGCGCACGGCCATTTTGCAGCAGCAGATGCGCCAGGCCGCGGCGGAGCTGGACTTTGAAACGGCGGCGAAGCTGAGGGATGAACTTTTCAGCCTGACGGGCGAAAACGCGGGCGTAGCCAAGCCCGCGCCGGGCACGATAGGCAGCGCGCGGCGCAGCAAGGGCCGCGGCAGAAAATCGCCAAAGCGCAAGTGATACGCGCTTCGGCTTAGCGGATAGATACGGAATTAAGGATATATGAGAGACGAAATAGTAATACGCGGGGCGCGGGAGCATAACCTTAAAAATTTGAACCTGACCATACCGCGGGACAAATTGATAGTTTTCACGGGGCTTTCGGGCAGCGGCAAATCAAGCCTTGCCTTCGATACGATATATGCGGAAGGGCAGCGGCGCTACGTTGAATCGCTTTCCTCATACGCAAGGCAGTTTTTGGGCCAGATGGAAAAGCCCGATGTGGACACGATAGAGGGACTTTCTCCCGCAATATCGATAGACCAGAAAAGTACAAACAATAACCCGCGCTCAACCGTTGGCACGGTGACGGAGATACACGATTATTTAAGGCTGCTTTATGCCCGCATAGGCATACCGCATTGCCCCAAATGCGGCCGCGTTATACGGCGGCAGACCGTGGACGAGGTTGTGGAGCAGGTGATGGCCTTCGGCGAAGGGGCGCGGGTGCAGATAATCGCTCCCGCTGTCCGCGGCAGGAAGGGCGAGCATGTAAAGCTGCTTGAACAGATACAGAAGGACGGCTATGTCCGCGTTAAGGTGGACGGCGAGATATACGACATTGCGGATGTGCCCAAGCTTGACAAAAAGCTGAAGCACACCATAGACGTTATAGTTGACCGTATAGTGGTGCGCGCGGGCGCGGAAAGCAGGCTTGCAGGCTCGCTTGAAACGGCGTTTGCATTCGGCGCCGGCCTTGCTAAGGTTGAACACAACGGCGAGGAACAGCTTTTCAGCGAAAACTATGCTTGTCCCGACTGCGGGGTGAGCATAGAGGAACTTACCCCGCGCATGTTTAGCTTTAATAACCCATACGGCGCCTGCCCAACATGCTCCGGCCTTGGGGCGCTGATGAAGATCGACCCGGCGCTGATAGTGCCGAACGAGGAGCTTTCGCTGAGGCAGGGCGCGATAAACGTGACCGGCTGGCAGAGCAGCAATACCGCAAGCATAGCTGGCATGTATCTTGCGGCGCTCGGCGAAAAATACGGCTTTGATATGGATACGCCGTTCAATAAGCTCAGTGAGCAGGCGCGCCATGCCATACTTTACGGCACGGGTAATGAACGCATACATATAGAATACCGCCGCGAATTTGGCGAAGGCAGCTACGATTCCCCGTTTGAGGGCGTTATTCCCAACCTTGAGCGCAGATATAAGGAAACGCAGTCCGACTATATGAAGCACGAAATAGAGGAATACATGGCCAATATACCGTGCCCGGACTGCAAGGGCAAGCGGCTCAAAAGCGAAAGCCTTGCGGTGACCGTGGGCGGGATGAACATAGCCCAATTAAGCGACATGACAGTGCGCCATGCGCGGGAGAAGCTTTCCGCACTTACGCTGAACAAAACGGAGGAAATGATAGCCGGCAGGATACTGAAGGAAATAGATTCCCGCCTTGGCTTCCTTATAAGCGTTGGGCTTGATTATCTTACGCTTTCGCGCGCGGCGGGTACGCTTTCCGGCGGGGAGGCGCAGCGCATACGCCTTGCGACGCAGATAGGCTCAAGCTTGGTAGGCGTATTGTATATACTGGACGAGCCGAGCATAGGGCTGCACCAGCGGGACAATGCAAAGCTGATCGATACGCTGAAAGGTATGCGGGACATAGGCAACACGCTTATAGTTGTTGAGCACGACGAGGAAACCATGCTCAATGCGGACTACATAGTGGATATAGGCCCGGGCCCGGGCGAACACGGCGGCGAGGTTGTTTTTGCCGGCACGCCGGAAGAGATAATGACGGACGAAAAGTCCATAACGGGCAAATATCTTTCCGGCAGGGAATATATCGCCGTGCCTGCAAAGCGGCGGGAAACCGGCGAAAACTGGCTGCAAATACGCGGGGCGCGGGCAAATAATCTGAAAAACGTGAATGTGGATATTCCGCTTGGCGTGTTCACATGCGTAACGGGAGTATCGGGCAGCGGCAAATCCAGCCTTGTGAACGAGGTGCTGAAAAAAACGCTGCTGAGGGACCTTAACCGCGCGCGCACGCGGCCCGGAGAACACGATGAAATACTGGGCATAGACAAGCTGGACAAGATAATTGATATTGACCAGTCCCCCATAGGGCGCACGCCGCGCAGCAATCCTGCAACGTATACAGGACTGTTCGATTTGATACGCGATGTATTCGCCCAAACGCCCGATGCAAAGATGCGCGGCTATACGAACGGCCGCTTCAGCTTCAATGTTAAGGGCGGGCGGTGCGAAGCCTGCCGCGGGGACGGCATACTGAAAATAGAGATGCACTTTTTGCCCGATATATACGTTCCGTGCGAGGTTTGCGGCGGCAAGCGATACAACAGGGAAACGCTTGAGGTAAAATACAAGGGTAAAACCATTGCGGACGTATTGGACATGACGGTTGAAGAAGCGATGAAGTTTTTTGCGCCGCTGCCCAAGCTTGCCCGCAAGCTGCAAACGCTTTACGATGTTGGCCTTGGGTATATCCGCCTGGGGCAATCGTCCACCACGCTTTCCGGCGGCGAGGCGCAGCGCGTTAAGCTTGCCACGGAGCTTGCAAGGCGGGATACGGGCAGGACGCTTTATGTGCTTGACGAACCCACCACGGGACTGCATACGGACGACGTGAAGCGGCTTATAGCCATTTTGCAGCGCCTTTGCGACGGCGGCAGCACGGTCGTGGTAATAGAACACAATTTGGATGTGATAAAGACTGCGGACTATATAATAGACCTTGGTCCGGAAGGCGGGGACATGGGCGGCACGATAGTATGCACAGGTACGCCCGAGCAGGTTGCCCAAAATAAAAAGAGCTATACGGGCATTTATTTGAAGCCCATGCTTGAAAAAGGCATACGCGAATAAGCATAAAATAAACGGCTGGGAGGACATAAGCCAATGGATGGCGGCATGACGAAATGGTATAAGGCGGCGCAGAAACGCTATTCCGTAAGACGGTACAAGCAGGAGCCGAGTTTGGAGGACATGCTGGCGCTGGAAAGCGTTGCGGCGTCGCTCAGTGTGCGCGGGGTGCGCATTGCCGTGGGCGTGGAGCAGAAGGTGTTTTCCGGCATACTTGGTTCGCGCATAAAGGGCACCAGCGCGTTTGCCGCGTTCATATCTCAAAACGGGGACGAAACGTCGCTTGGGTACTTGGGAGAAGCGTTCGTATTGGAATGTACGTCGCTTGGGCTTGGCACATGCTGGCTCGGCGCCAATTTCAACCGCGGCGCACTCAGCTCCGCTATAAAGCTGAAAAAGAGCGAGAAGGCCGTTTGTGCAACGCCCATCGGCATTGCCGATGAACCGTTCGTGCGCAGGAAGCGCCGCGGCGTTGCGGAGCTGACGTGGCTTGAGGACGAAGAATTTGAGCAGCTTCCCGCATGGCAAAGGAGCGCGGTGCAGTGCGCAATACTTGCGCCGAGCGCCGTGAATAAGCAGCCGTATGAGCTTATTCCCGAAAACGGGGGCATAAGCGTTGTGGACTGCGGCAGCAATTTCGGCTTCGGCAACGTGGATAGGGGCATAGCTATGCTGCATATAGAGCTGGGCGCGGCGGCGGAAGGCGTACACGGCACATGGCGTAAGCGGGGCGAGGATATGTGCTTTATGCCGGACGTGGAATGACGCCGAGCATAAACTAATAAATAATTTATAAACAATGCCATTGCGAAAGACAGCGATACAAGCTATAATATAGGGTGAAATAGCATTATTAAGTGTGCAGTTATCGGAGGAAGATATGGGCTTTAAGAGAGTATCGGAAGCAGTAATTAGGCGTCTGCCGCGGTACTATAGGCATTTGACTATGCTGGAGACGCAGGGTGTTGAGCGCATAAGCAGCGAAAGGCTGGCGCGGCAGATGAATCTGAACGCATCGCAGGTGAGGCAGGATTTCAACTGCTTCGGCGGTTTTGGCCAGCAGGGCTATGGTTACAACGTGAGCAACCTTACGGGCGAAATAAAGCGCATAATGGGCATAGACCGCAAGCACACCATAATAATTGTAGGTGCGGGCAATATTGGACATGCGCTTACCAACTTCCCAGGCTTTGCGGAGACGGGGTTTGAGGTAAAGGCGCTGTTCGACGTGAATGAGGACCTTATCGGCACCGAAATAAAGGGCCATCCCGTGCTTGACGTTAAGGACATGGATGAATACATACGCGAGAATCAGATCGACATAGGCGTTATAGCCGCCCGCCGCAGCGCCGCGCAGGAGATTGCGGACAGGATGTGCGCAGCGGGCATACGCGGCATATGGAACTTTGTGCCGCTGGATATCACAACGTCCGTACCGATAGAAAACGTTCACCTGAGCGAGAGTCTGAGCACGCTTTCATACAAGATAGAGCATGGGCTGCTGGACTAAAAAACATTGTATTCTTTTATCAGGAGGTAAACCTATATGAAATACCGTTGCACCGTTTGCGGTTACATTCACGAAGGCAGCGAGCCGCCGGCATTCTGCCCGCAGTGCAAGGCCCCCGCGGACAAGTTCGTTCCCGTTGAAGAAAACAAGCTGGACTGGGCTGCCGAGCATGTCGTGGGCGTGGCGAAGGGCGTTGATCCCGAAATAATAGAGGGTCTGCGCGCCAACTTCACCGGCGAATGCACCGAAGTGGGCATGTATCTTGCCATGGCGCGCGTAGCGCACCGCGAAGGCTATCCCGAGATTGGTCTTTACTGGGAGAAGGCCGCCTATGAAGAAGCCGAGCATGCCGCCAAGTTTGCGGAGCTGCTGGGCGAGGTTATAACCGACAGCACCAAGAAGAACCTTGAGATGCGCGTTGAGGCCGAGAACGGCGCAACGCTGGGCAAGTTCGAGCTGGCAAAGAAGGCCAAGGCGCTCAACCTTGACGCAATACACGACACCGTGCATGAAATGGCCCGTGACGAGGCCCGCCACGGCAAGGCGTTCGAGGGACTGCTCAAGAGGTATTTTGGGGAGTAAAATAAGAGTAAGAGTAAAGTAAAAGGCGCAGCGTTTTGATCTGAACCCAAAAAGTTAGACACGAAATCGATATCAAGCGGCATCAAGGGCTTGCTTTCTGTGAACAGCAGGAGGTAAGCCCTTAAGCTTTGCCTTGATTCTACAGTTGTTGTAGTAATCAAGG
>OJKI01000015.1_pt1 | contig 167083 bp, 134 predicted proteins | sample 1596431 | NCBI WGS metagenome assembly OJKI01 (sample SAMEA4350165, study PRJEB24818) | metagenome | biome: human; feature: gut; material: faeces | place: Denmark | collected 2013-09 | reverse complement strand
AGAAAGCCGGGAACGCCCAGCTTGCCAGAGAGATTGACGCGGCGCTCCCCATAGAATTATCCAGAGAGGAACAGATCCGGCTTGTCCGGGAATACTGTTCCTCTCAATTTGTTTCCAGAGGAATGTGTGTGGATTTTGCCATTCACGACACCGACAGCGGCAATCCCCATTGTCATATCATGCTGACTATGCGCCCCCTTGACGAGCGCGGCACATGGACAGCGAAATCCAAAAAGGAATATGACCTTGACGAAAACGGCGAGCGTATCCGCTTGCCAAGTGGCAGATACAAAACCCACAAGGTTGACCTTACAGGCTGGAACGACAAGGACAACACCCTCTTGTGGCGCAAGGCATGGGCTGACTATACCAACGACTTTTTGGAGAGGAACGGAAGCCCGGAGCGTATCGACCACCGCAGCAACGCCGAGCGCGGCATAGACGAGATACCCACCGTCCACATGGGCGTGGCGGCTTGCCAGATGGAGAAGAAAGGTATCGCCACCGAGAAAGGCGAACTGAACCGCAGTATCCAAAAGACAAACCGCCTTATCCGGGAAATCCGGGCGCAGATTGGGAAGCTTAAAGAATGGATTGCCGACCTGTTCAAAGTGTGGGAAACCGCCCCGAAGCAGCCGCCGCAATCTCCCAACCTTGCAAATCTGTTGATGAAGTATTTGAGCGTTCAGAGAGAAAAGAGCCGGAAGTATTCGCAGCATTGGCAACAACAGCACACAGCCGATGAACTGAAAACCATAGCGGCAGCGGTCAACTATCTCTCCGAGCATGGCATCTCTAATCTTGACGAGCTGGACGCTTCCCTTTCCTCTGTCAGTGATAGAGCCTATTCAATCCGGGAGGGAATGAAAACCGCCGAGCAGCGCATGAAGAAGCTGCAAAAGCTAATTGAATACGGGAAGAACTATACAGAGTACAAGCCCATTCACGATGAGCTGAAAAAGCTGCAAAACGGCTGGACAAACAAGCGCGACAAGTACGAGGAAGCCCACCGCGCCGAGCTAACCTTATGGAATGCAGCAAGCCGCTATCTCCATGCAAATCTGACAGATACAAAGACGCTGCCTATCTCCAAATGGAAACAGGAATACGCCGACCTCAAAGAGCAGAGAGATACCGACTACACCAAATTGAAAGCTACCCGCGCCGAGGTTGCCGAGCTTCAAAAAATCCGCAGGTGCGTGGATATTGTACTCCGCGCCGACCAGCCGGAACAGACACAGAACCGCGCCAAGCGGCATGAACAGGAGCGATAAAGGAAAGGACGGGCAAGCGGTTTTGCCTGTCCGTCCTAAATGTTTTCCGATAAAATGGACGCTATTGATTCCTAATATTAAAACCAACTTGCTCTTTCGTCCCTAAATTCGGGCAGGTCACTATGCTCATAAGGATTATAATTATTCAAATTGCAGCCAAACTCTTTCAATGATTTTATTTTATTATCCTTTGTCCATTCAACCAGGGAAATTCCATCAAATTCCTCTATGCTCCCATTGTTCATTTCATTTTTGAAATACCACTCCACAATCGTCTGATTTCCTTTGTGGAAAAATTGTTTGATTTCCCAAGCAACGACTTTGCCACGAGTATTCCATTCCTGAAACCAGTGTTTTACGATTTGACGGTTATTATATTTTGGACCCCAACTTTCAGTATAAATTACATCTTCTGCAAAAATATTATCAATACCTAAATCCTGTTTTGTAAGCCACATTTCAAACCATAAGTGAATATTTTTTTCTCTTTCATTCACAATCCAGCACCTCACTAACTTCCGATTTTTCGGTTTCATTCTACATCAAAACTATGAACAATTCAACCACAGAAAGAGAGGTATCAGCCATGTATTACACCCAAGAACAGATAGACCACGCCAACCAAGCCGACCTTGTTTCTTTCCTGCAATCACAGGGCGAGCAGCTTACCCGCGCCGGGAACGAGTACCGCTGGAAACGGCACGACAGCTTGACCGTCCGGGGAAACAAATGGTACAGGCACAGCCAGAGCAAGGGCGGCGGCCCCGTTGACTTCCTCATGGAGTTTTTCGGAAAGAGCTTTACCGAAGCCGTTGAACTTCTCACAGGAGAGAAAGGCGCAGCCCCACCGCCGGACAGCCCCGCGCCCCTCTCCGACTTCCGATTGCCGCCCCGCAGCCCCACCGCCGAACAAGTGAAAAGGTATCTTACCGAAGCCCGCCGCATTGATGAAGATGTGACGGGCTTTTTCATTTCCAGCGGCGATATTTACGAGGAAGCCGCCCATCACAACGCCGTATTCGTCGGCAGAGATGAAAGCGGCATACCGAGATACGCCCACCAGCGCGGCACAGCCGGGAGCTTCCGGCTTGATGTGAAAGGCAGCGACAAAGCCTTTAACTTCTGCTACCGGGGCGAGGGCGAAAGATTGTTTGTCTTTGAAGCCCCGATAGACCTCTTATCGTTCCTCTGCCTGTTCAAAAAGGATTGGCAGAAGCAAAGCTACCTGTCATTGGGCGGCGTGGGAGAAAAAGCCCTGTTGCGCTTTCTCTCTGACCGTCCGAACATCAAGACCGTTTATCTCTGCCTTGACAGCGACGAAGCCGGAAACGACGCTTGCAGCCGCCTTGTGAAGCTCATGCCGGAGGGCTGCGCCGTCCACCGGCTTATCCCTCTTTTCAAGGATTGGAACGAGGTGTTGCAGCACCGGGCGGAAATCACAGACGGAAAGTTTTTGCGGGAAGCAGTCTACGGCTTGAAAGAGCCACCGCAGGAGGAAACCGTTGAGATTATCCGCATGAGCGAGGTTGACACACAGACCGTCGAATGGCTATGGAAACCGTATATCCCCTTTGGGAAAGTAACCATTGTGCAAGGCAATCCCGGCGAGGGCAAGACCACCTTTGCCCTACGCCTTGCCGCCGCCTGCACCACCGGGGGAACGCTGCCGGGAATGAAGCCCTTGCCGCCATTCCAAGTGATTTACCAGACCGCCGAGGACGGGCTGGGTGATACCGTCAAGCCTCGCTTGATAGAAGCCGAAGCCGACCTTGACCGGGTGCTTGTGATTGATGAAGCCAAGCGGGAACTTACCCTCTCCGACGAGCGCATAGAAAAGGCAATCACGCAGAACGGGGCGCGGCTGATTATCCTTGACCCCATACAGGCGTACATGGGCGAAAAAACCGACATGAACCGGGCAAACGAAGTGCGCCCCATGTTCCGCCGCCTTGCCGATGTTGCCGAGCGTACCGGGTGCGCCGTTATCCTTATCGGACATCTCAACAAAGCTGCCGGAGGGCAGAGCGCATACCGGGGCTTAGGTTCTATCGACTTCCGCGCCGCAGCAAGGAGCGTCCTGCTGATCGGGCGCGTGAAGCGAGAACCGAATGTGCGCGTTATCGTCCATGACAAATCTTCCCTTGCGCCGGAGGGCAAGCCCGTTGCCTTTTGCCTTGACCCGGAAACGGGCTTTTCGTGGATAGGCGAATACGACATCACCGCCGACGAGCTGCTGTCCGGCGCGGGCGGGAACACCGCCACCAAGACCGAACAGGCGGAACGGCTGATACTGGATTTACTGGCAGACGGGAAAGAGCTTGCCAGCGAGGACATAGAGAAAGCCGCCACAGAAGCGGGCATATCCGCCCGTACCGTCCGGGCGGCAAAGAGAAACCTTGACGGGCGCATTACCTCAAAGCGCATTGGCGCGGCATGGTATCACGCTCTTAAAAAGTGAAACGGCAAAATCCAAGTGGCAAAACCCAGATACCTTGCCACTTTGCCACTTCGCCACTTCAACCTCAAAACCACCGCCCCATGTATGACCGCATGGGGCTTTTCTCATGGAAAGGAGAGCCTATGAACAACGACACCAGCAACCGCAGCACCCCCGCAACCGCTTCCCCTCTGACCGTAAAGGAAGCCGCGCCACCTGTAATGATAAAGAAAATCGGAAAGACCACCTACCGCGTCAAAATCCATTTCAGTGAAACGAGCAAAGAAACCATGAGCGACAAAATCAAGCGTCTGATTTTGAATGACAGCGAAAAAAGTTCTTAAACACCCTTGACAAAACGTATCAGAAGGCACGCTGCTGCACGCAATGGAAACCGCCGGTGCAGCGGACATGCCCGAAAATGCGGAGCGGAAAGGCATCGGCACACCTGCCACCCGTGCCGCCATTTTGGAGAAACTGATTGAAACGAAGCTGATTGAGCGCGTCGGGGAAAAGCGGAAGAAGGTGCTTGTGCCGACGACCAAGGGGAAAGCCCTTGCCGCGGTTCTGCCGGAAAGTCTGCGTTCGCCCCTGCTGACATCTGCATGGGAGCAGCGCTTGCAGCAAATTGAACAGGGTGCGGAGAAGCCCGAAGATTTCATGCGGGATATTCAGGCTTTTGTCAAAGAGCTGATGGTGAATCCGCAGCGCGCTGAACATGCGGAGACGCTGTTTCCGCCGCTCCGGGAGAAAATCGGCAGCTGCCCGAAATGCGGTGCGGCGATCACGGAGCATCCCCAAGGGTATCTGTGCGAAAACCGTATCTGCGGATTTGCACTCTGGAAAAAGGGCGGTATCCTTGCCCATGCGGAAACGCCCCTGACCGCCGCTGAAGCAAAGACACTGCTGACAAAGGGGGCTGTCCGCAAAACCGGTTTGCACTCCACCCGCACCAACGCTCGCTATGATGCCGTGCTGCATCTTGATTTCGGCAAGGATGGCAGGGCAATCCTGCGCCCGCGCTTTGACTGATGAAAGGATGATGAAGATGAAGAAACTCATGGCGCTCCTGCTTGCGCTGCTGACCTGTTTTGCTGCTGCCTTGGCGGATACTGCCAGCGCACCGGAAATTCCGCATGGAACGCTGAACGCCGAGGTAATGCCGTTTACGCCGGGGCAGACCTACGCAGTGTATTCCGCGCCGGACAGCAGAAGCATCCGCGGTGCGAAGGGACGCGCGCGGGTCAGCACCAACGGCTGGATTCAGGTGTTCGGCGCGGAAGGCGACTGGCTGCTGGTGCAGTATGCCATCACCCCGGAGCACTGCCGCATCGGGTATATTGACAAGAATGCACTGCCCCAAGATGCCGCTGTTCCCGCACTGGCGCTGGAAGCCGTGCCCGCCATCGTCAGCTATGACGTTTCCGTAACGGATGACCCGCTGATGAGCCAGACGCCGCTGACCCGCCTGACGGAAAACACCAGCGTAACGGCGCTTGCGAGCATGGGCGACTGGACGTACATCGAAGCAGGTACGGGCAAGAGCCGCTTCCGCGGGTTCGTCCCCACCGAGTGCCTGCTGGGGACAGTCACCGACACCCGCGAGGCGAACCGCGCCATCCTCGGCAGCTGGAAGCTGTACGCGGGCAGCTCCGTGGCTGCGGAACAGATGACCTTCCTTGCGGATGGCAGCATGACGGGCTGCGCAGTGCTGGCAGACGGGACGCGCGCTGATTTCTGCGGCACATGGGAGATTCAGGAATACGATACCCGCCGCGAACGCTACTGGAACGAGTCGGAGTTTGAACTGACGCTTTCGCACGGCAGCGTTACGGAACAGTATGGGCTGCGGATTTGCCGCCAGATGACGGCGGATGGCGGATATAAGTACGCACTGATTCTCTCCGACGGCACAAAGGAAAGCAGCATGGTACTGGAATAACGGAGGTGCGATTTCTCCCAAACGACAGCCGCCCTCCCGATTTTTCCGGAAGGGCGGCTGGGGTCAGTTCCATTCAGGCTGCGTCAAAAAGTCGCGGATGTTTCGGTGCTTGATGCCGTCGCGGCTCATGTCAAGCTCGTCCATCGACACCACATATTTGGGGAAGTTGTCCGGCACGGAAGCGTAAACGCCAAATTCCCGCTGAATCGTCTCTTCGGAAGCCAGCAGATAGCATACCTGCACATAGAGCTTTTCGTGCTGCTTCTGCCCGACGAAATCAATCTCCCGGCTGCCGATTTTACCGACGGTGACGGTGTAGCTGCGGCGCAGCAGCTCCATGTAGACGATGTTTTCAAGAATGAGGTTGATGTCCTTCATGTTCCCGCCGAACACCGCTTCCCGCAAGCCGTGGTCTGCCATATAGTATTTCTCGTTCGTCGCGAGAATCTGCTTGCCTTGCAAATCCTCCCGATTGACCTGATAAAACAGGTACGCTTCGGTGCAGTATTTGATGTAATTCAGCACCGTTTCGGGCGCAACCGTGCGGTGTTCGCTTTTCAGAAACTTCGCAATGGATGTGGATGCGAACGTTGTGCCGATATTGCCGATGACATACGCCACAATGCGGGCAAGCAAATCCACATCGCGGATTTTGTTGCGCCTGACCACATCGTTGAGGACGACCGAATTGTAGATGTCATGCAGATACTGCCTGCATGGTTCGGGCGCATAGCGGAGATTGGCAAGGTAGGGCATCCCGCCCAGCGTCAGGTACTGCTGAAAAGCTGCCGCGTCTGATGCACCGGGTTCAACCGTTCGGTAGAGTTCGAGAAATTCAGCAAAAGAGAAGGGGTAAATGGTAAATTCCACATAGCGCCCGCCCAGCACGGTCGCCAGTTCGCCGGACAGCAGCTTGGCGTTGGAGCCGGTGATGTAAATGTCGCAGTCCAGCTCAATGCGGAAGGAGTTAATGGCTTTTTCCCACTGCGCAACTTCCTGAATCTCGTCAAAAAACAGGTAGACTTTGCCCTCGATGGCAGCTGCCTGTTTCAGCACCTCGTCGTGCAGCGCCTGTGCCGTGCAGAGGTGCGCATTGCTCATGACCTCGAAGTTAAACGAAATCATCTGCACATCCTGAACGCCTGACGCTTTCAGCTCGTCCTGGATGAGATTCAGCATGACGGACTTGCCGCAGCGCCGGATGCCGGTCATCACCTTCACCAAATCTGTCCCGATAAACGGGCGGATACGCTTCATATACATTTCCCGCTGAATCATGCGGCACAGCCTCCCTTCGATGATACACATAGTATGGCACATCTGCGAAGAAAAATCAAGCAGAATCAAAAGATTTTTTCAGTTATAACTGAAAAACTTCATCTTTGACGCAGAAAATTCACTTACAGATTATCTCACTTGCGCTTTTCCTGCGCCGAAGCACTCATCCCACCAAAACAAAAAGAACGAAATGGAGCGATAAAAAACAATGACATACCTAAATCAGCTGATGCGCGCCCGGCGCCTGACCAAGGCGGAACTTTCCCGGCAGAGCGGCATTCCGGAAACTACCCTGCGCGATTTGCTCAGCGGCAGCGTGCGGCTGGAGAACTGCAAGGCGGGCACGATTCTCCGCCTTGCGCGCGCCTTCCATGTTTCCGTTGAGGAACTCCTGATGCACGGCGGCGAACACCCTGCGGATTATCCGGAGCATCGTGCGCAGTCCGTGCCGGAGGACGAGCAGACGGCGTTCTGCGCGCTGCTTCATGCCCTCTCGCAGCTGCTGCCCGATTCCTGATGACCGCGCAGATGGTGGACTGCATCGGACTGCTTGCACAGCAGGAATGCCCGCGCTGCCGGCAGGGATTCTGCACGGAAACGGACGAGCGCTGCCGCCTGATGCAGGAGGACGAACGCAGCTTCCAAGCTGGCGAACTTGACTGCGCCTATTTTGCTGACTGCGTAATGCCCGCCGACTGGACGCTGACCGACCTTGCCGCCTACGCGCTGTGGTATGCAGCCGGCGCAGACTGACGCAGAGGAGAAAAACATGCAGACAAAAGTACAAGCCTATGTGCAGCTGGCGGACGAAACATCGCTGAAAATCACAGGCAATTACCTTGACTGGTTGTCGTTCCTGACCACGGCATCAAGGCTCTATAAATATCCCTATCACGACCAGCTGATGATTTATGCGCAGCGCCCGGATGCAAGCGCCTGTGCCGCGTATGAGCTCTGGAACGGCACTATGCACCGCTACATTCGGCGCGGCGCAAAGGGCATTGCCCTGCTGAACCCCACCGCCAACGGGATGCGCATCCGATATGTCTTTGACGTGTCGGACACGGGAACGCGGGCAGATTCGCGGAATGTAGACGTGTGGCAGCTGACGGAAGCAGCAGAACCGGCTGTCCGCAAGATGCTGGCAGAAGAATTTTCTGCGGATGCGTCGACGCGCCTTGCCGCGCAGATCGACCAGCTTGCCGAGCGTCAAGCGCTTGCCTATTGGAACGAACACCGCCGCGACATCCTCGACAGTGTTGACGATTCGGCATTATCGGAGTACGATGATTTTGCGGCGGGGGCGTCCTTCCGAAAAGCAGCGGCGGCAAGCATCTCGGCTGTCATCCAGACCCGATGCGGACTGGAACCGGAGCTTCTGCGGGAGGATTTTCAAGAGGTCATGGACTGGAACACGCCCGCAGCCGCGGCGGAACTGGGCAAGGCAGTCAGCACGATTGCCGAGCAGGTGCTCCGCCAGATAGAAAGAAACGTCCGAAATGCGGAAAGGAGCATGGAACATGAGCGAACTGAAGTACACACAGCACGGGGATTGCCTGCTGCCGGAAATGGAACTGACCGAAGAGGAACAGCAGCCGCTGGGCAAGTACGGGATGATGCGCCAGCAGTATCTGGCGAGCGAGCGTCCGGGGCTGTATACGCGGCTGCTCCTGAGCGGCCGGCTGATGACGCACCTGCACGAAATCGAGCAGAGCGCGCAGAATCGGCTGAACAGCCTGATGCAGATCCTGCCGAAGCAAAGCGGCGTGACCGAGGACATGAAGGCGGAGAATCCGATGCGCTGGGCAGCGCAGATGAACAGCCTGAAACATCAGGCGGAGGAAATGATTCTTTCGGAGCTGATTTACAGCTAAGCGGTTATACGCCGCAGCTGGAGCAGATGAGTTTTTTCCTGCCGACAGAAAACGAGCAGATTCAGCTGGTGGACAATTTTGAGGCGGAGAGTGCGCAAGCACCCTTCGCTTTTTCTGTACCGCAGGAAGTGGTGGATGAGTTTCTGCGCAGCGGCAGCAATACGGCTGACCATCGGATGAAGGTCACGGCGGACTTTGCCAAGCAGCTTTCGCCTGAAACCATTGCCCAGCGCCTTCCGCGGATTTATCACGGCGGATTCGGCATGATGTACATGGGCAAGCCGTACAGCGCGTGGTACGACGCAACCGGCATTCGGGTTGCCAGCGGGAAAAGCGCCCGCGATGTGCCGAATGCGCAGCGGATTGCATGGGCGGATGCTGCACGGCGCGTCGGGGAGCTGCTGGAATCCGGCGAATTTCTTGGCATGATGGAGCTGGCACAAACCCCGGTGCATGAGCGTTCAATGGCAGCACAGGGGCTTTGGTACATGTACCACGATATGGCGGAGGAAGGCAAAGGCTATTTTCCCTCCATGAAGAGTATTCGCGGAAGCAGCTTCCCCGAAGAAACAGCGCGGCTGACGGAGCAGCTTGCCAACCCGGAATTTCTGTCAAGGCTGACAGCAGAAGCAGCGCAGTTTGCGGAAGATGCGCGGGAAAATCGGAACCTCCTGCGATTCCCCTTCCACAACCCGGAGACGATCTTGAACACGCTCAAAGAGCTGGCGTTTCCGCGGCGCGACTATGACTCCCTGCTTGCCCAAGTTCCCAAACCGGACGGCTTCATCACGGAGGATGAAATCGACGATACCCTCAGCAGCGGCGGCAATATGTCGGGCGGCAAACGGCGCATCTACCAGTATTTCACCGAAACGCCTGCACGCTCGATGACCGAAAAAGCAAATTTCCTCAAAGACGAGTATGGCATAGGCGGGCGTTCTCCTGCGGTATCCGGTGCGGATGGCAGCAATGAAGCGCATGACAGCAAGGGCATTGTGCTGCAAAAAAACGGCTGCGCGCCTGTCAAAATGCAGTGGACGAAGGCGGCGGCGCGCATTGACACGCTGATTCGCCAGGGGCAGTACCTGACGCAGGATGCAGCCGCCGACCGTGGCAGACAAGAAGCAGACGAAGATGCCCTCCCAAAGGAAGTAGCGCCGGATGTGGACGATGAAAATCGGGCGGAGCAAGGCAAAGAAGCAGACGCACCTGTTTCTGCCGAAGAAAGCGCCGCACCTGCTGATGCCGCTGAAAATCCAACTTCATCAGAAACTACCGCCTATGCAGTCGGCGATACGGTCTATCTGGACGGCACGCCTTTTGTGATTGAGGCAAAAAGCGCGTTCGGCGTTCAGCTGCGCGACCCGTCCCAGCGCTATCCTATTTTCCGGGCGGAAAGTCTGCCGCGCTTTGAGCAGCTGCTGGCAGCGGACGAACGGAATGCGCATTTCCTGCCAGCGGCAGAAACCGCGCTGCGGAATATCGTGCTTGATTTGTCCGCCAGCGCATCCGAACAGCGCGAATCAGCGCCCGAACCGCCAGCGGCAGAAAACTTCCGCATTACGGATGAGCATTTGGGGGAAGGCAGCGCAAAGGCGAAATTCAGTGCGAACATCGAAGCCGTTTCCGTGCTGAAGATGGTCGAAAGCGAGCATCGTTCGGCATTACCGCAGGAACAGGAAGTGCTGTCCCGCTATGTGGGCTGGGGCGGCTTGCCGCAAGCCTTTGACGAGCGCAGCGAGGCGTGGCACAGCGAATACAGCGCACTGAAATCCCTGCTGACACAGGAAGAATACGAAACTGCCCGTGCATCCACCCTGAACGCGCATTACACCAGCCTGCTTGTCATCCGTGCCATTTATGCGGCGGTGGAACAGCTGGGCTTCCGGTCGGGCAATGTGCTGGAACCCAGCTGCGGCGTGGGCAATTTCTTCGGGATGCTGCCGGACAGCATGAAGGAAAGCCGCCTGTACGGGGTGGAGCTGGACAGCATCACGGGACGCATTGCCCAGCAGCTGTATCCCAAGGCGCACATCACCATTGCAGGCTTTGAAACGACTGACCGCAGGGATTTCTTTGACCTTGCCATCGGCAATGTGCCGTTCGGGGCGTATCAGGTGCAGGACAAAGCCTTTGCCCGCCACAATTTCCTGATTCATGATTACTTCTTTGGTGCGACTCGTTCCTAAGTGAAAAGCTTAGGTGCAAATTTTGAAAGGCAGGTGAACCAGAATATTTGCAAACTAACAATTCGATTGGTGGAATGATGGGGTAACGCCCTGAAACGCCATCCTTAATACTCCGACTGGCTCTGCTCAAAAGGCAGATGTTCAGAAGCTCGGTGAAGTCGGCAGAGAGCTACCGTCTTGCGGCTGTGTGAACACCGCAACGAAAGCTGTCCAGCGGTGGATGGTGTAGCCTATATGCCGGAGGTCTACAAAATATCTATGGTGAGAATGACCGTAAAAAGTCTGACGAATCCTCGAATGTAAGGGTCTATAAGTAGGCTGTATAGAAATGTGCAGTTATCCAAACGGATAGTATGTGGGGAAAAGTAAAAATCGAAGATATGAAATTCCCTATGCCGTTACAGGCGGTATCAAGCATACAGGCTTAGAGAGGACACCTACGGATATATGTATAGATAGAATTGTTGGAACGAGGAAAGCAGAAAAGCTAACCAATGGTTAGTAAACGCAGGAAATCATAACTGCGTGAGTTTTCTGTGAGAGCGATGGCACGACCGTTGATGTTTCTGTAATGTAAACGGAGGAACAGCCATTAGCCGTTTATGATTTTCAAATAATAACAAAGTAAACATTCACAGCTTCGAGTATGACAAAGAAAATCAAATCCGAAAGGAGGAGATGCCTGTGACAACTACGAAGCAGAAAAAGAACTCAAAACTACGCTATTTGGAGTATTACGACCTGCAAGATACGCTTGATATGTTGTATGCGGATAGTGGACGAAGAAAGATTTTCAATAATCTTATGCCGCTTATCGAGAGCGAGGAAAATATTCGCCTTGCATATCGTAACATTAAACGCAATTCTGGAAGCAATACAAGCGGAGTAGACAAACTGACGATTAAGGATATTGAAAAGATACCCGAAACGAGGTTTGTTGAAATTGTGAGAAAGAAACTCCAATGGTATAAACCCAAAGCAGTTAGGAGAGTTGAAATTCCAAAGCCCAACGGAAAGCTAAGACCGCTGGGTATCCCTGCAATATGGGATAGGATAGTCCAACAATGTATTCTCCAAATTCTTGAACCTATCTGTGAAGCTAAATTTAGTGACAGAAGTAACGGATTTCGACCTAACAGGTCGGCAGAACACGCTATCGCACAAGCCTATGCGTTTATGCAAAAATCACACCTGCACTATGTTGTGGACATTGATATTAAAGGCTTCTTTGATAATGTCAGTCACAGCAAGCTGATGAAACAGATGTGGAATATGGGGATACAGGATAAGAAATTGCTATGTGTAATAAAAGAAATGCTGAAGGCTCCGATTGTTTTACCCAATGGAGAAACAATTTATCCGCAAAAAGGAACACCGCAAGGTGGAATCCTATCACCACTTCTTTCTAATATTGTTCTGAATGAATTGGATTGGTGGATAGCGAGCCAGTGGGAAAAGCAACCTGCTCACAATATTCGTGACCATATCACAAAAACAGGTGCTACTCACAGAGGTCGAGCCTATGACGCATTCCGCAAGTCTGGTCTAAAAGAAATGCACATGGTTAGGTATGCAGACGATTTTAAGATATTCTGCTCAAACCGAAAGGACGCAAAAAGAGCGTATGAAGCAACAAAAGCGTGGCTTCATGACCGTTTGAAGTTAGAGGTAAGTGAAGAAAAATCTAAAATCGTAAATTTGAAAAAGGGCTATTCGGAATTTCTGGGTTTTAAACTCACTCTTATGAAAAAAGGTGCGTCCTATGTTGTCAAATCACATATCTGTGATAAGGCAAAAAGGCGAGAAACGGACAAGCTGAAAGGTCAAATCAAAAAGATAGCACATCCCAAAAACGATGAGGAACGAGTAACCCTCATCAATGAGTACAACGCTATGATTATGGGTATGCACAACTATTTTCAGATTGCGACCTGTGTAAGTTCGGATTTTGCAGACATGGGACGAGAAGTTGATGTTGTGAAATTAAGCCAATTAAAGCGAAAGGCACTTTCCACAAAGGGAGATTACAAAGGGTTTTCGTTCATTGAAAAGAAATACGGAAAAAGCAAACAAATCCGTTTTTACAGCGGAAAGCCTTTGGTTCCTGTGGGATATATCAAGCACAAGAATCCCATGTGGAAGAAAAAATCGGTGTGTAAATACACCCCAGAGGGTAGACAGAAAATTCATAAAAATCTTGGCATAGACACCAATACTATGCTCCTACTTATGAGAACAAAGGAAGTTGGTAGAAGTGTTGAGTATATGGATAACCGAATTTCTCTCTATGTGGCACAATACGGAAAATGTGCAATAACAGGACAAATACTGGCGTTGCATGAAATTCATTGTCACCACAAAAAGCCTGTCAGTCAAGGTGGAAATGATAGATACGAAAACTTGATTATTTTGCACAAGGATATACACCGATTGCTACACGCAACAAAAGAAACAACAATCAAAGCTTACCTTTCACAACTGCAACTCACCTACAAACAGAAGGCAAAGCTGAACAAGCTACGCCAACTGGCAAATTTGCAAGCTATCTAATATTAAAATGAGTTTCTTTACTGCTCGAACATTGTAAGTTTACTTTAGTTAATACCGAATCATAAACGGTGGAACGCCGTGTGCGGTGAAAGTCGCACGCACGGTGTGGAGCGGGGGAAAAGGTGGAAAGCGGTGCTGACGCACCGCTCAGACCTTACCTATCGCTATCGAAAACGCTGGAACAGGTGCGTCCCGGCGGCGTAATTGCCTACATCACCTCCAAGGGGACGATGGACAAGCAGAATCCGGCAGTGCGCCGGTACATTGCAGAGCGCGCCGAACTGTTAGGCGCGATTCGGCTGCCGAACACAGCGTTCAAGGCGAATGCCGGCACGGAAGTCACGTCGGACATCCTCTTTTTGCAGAAACGCGAGCGCCCGCTGGCGGTCGAACCCGCTTGGGTGCATCTGGGACAGACGGCAGACGGCATTCCGGTCAACAGCTATTTCGCAGCGCATCCTGAAATGATGCTGGGGACAATGGTGCGTGAACCCAATCTTTACGGCAACGAGAATGAAACCGCGTGCATCCCGCTGGAAGGTGCAGTGCTTTCCGAGCAGCTGACCGAGGCGGTGCAGCATATCCGCGGAGAATATCAGGCAGCAGAACTGCCGAATGAGCTGGAAGGTGAAGCGGCGGCAGACACGATTCCAGCTGACCCCAATGTGAAAAATTACGCCTTCACAATGGTGGACGGCGAGGTATATTACCGCACGAACTCTGTTATGGTCAGGCAGAAATTGCCCTTGCCTGCACTGGAGCGCATCCGCGGCATGATTGACCTCCGGCAGCAGGTGAACGACCTCATTCAGGCGCAGCTGGACAATGCGGATGATGCCGCCCTTGCGCCGATACAGGCACGGCTGAATCAGCACTACGATGCGTTTACGGCAAAGTACGGGCTCATCAATGCCCGAAGCAACGCCAGCGTGTTTTCGAGCGATTCTTCCTATTATCTGCTCTGCTCGCTGGAAGTCCTCAATGAGCAGGGCGGATTGGCACGCAAGGCGGATATGTTCACCAAGCGGACAATTCGCCAGCAGACGACCATTACGCACGTCGATACAGCGGCGGAAGCGCTGGCCGTCTCCATTGCGGAGAAAGCGCGGGTTGACCTGCCCTACATGGCGCAGCTGACGGGCATTGAGCCGGAACAGCTGACCAAGGAATTGAACGGCGTTATTTTCCCGGTTCCGAATCAAGACATTTATGTGACTGCCGACGAATATCTGTCGGGCAATGTGCGGCAGAAACTGCGGGAGGCGATGCAGGCAGCAGCGCAAAATCCCCTGTATCTTCCGAACGTAACCGCTCTGAAAGCCGCGCAGCCCAAGGATTTGGATGCTTCCGAAATCGACGTGCGGCTGGGGGCAACGTGGCTGGACAAGTCGGTGATTCAGGACTTTATGCTCGAAACCTTCGCGCCGCCGATGTATCTGCATCGGGTGATTCATGTGAACTTTTCTGAATATACGGCAGAATGGAACATTTCGGGGAAATCTGCGGTATCCGAGAGCAGCGTGACCGCGTATGTGACGTATGGCACAAGACGGGCAAACGCCTACCGGATACTGGAGGACACGCTGAATCTGCGGGATGTCCGCATCTATGATATGGTCACTGACCCGGATGGAAAGGAGCGGCGCGTCCTCAACCAGAAGGAAACGACGCTGGCGCAGCAGAAGCAGCAGGCCATCAAGGCGGCGTTCCACGAGTGGATTTGGAAAGAACCGAACCGGCGCGAAACGCTGGTGGCGCAGTACAATGAGCTGTTCAATGCCACCCGCCCCCGTGAGTACGACGGGCGGCACATCACCTTCGGCGGCATGACCCCGGAAATTCAGCTTCGCGAGCATCAACGGAACGCTGTTGCACACATTCTGTACGGCGGCAATACGCTGCTGGCACACGAAGTGGGGGCAGGGAAAACGTTTGAAATGGTGGCAGCAGCGATGGAATCCAAGCGGCTTGGGCTTTGCCAGAAGCCGCTTTTTGTCGTCCCCAATCATTTGACCGAGCAGTGGGCATCCGAGTTCATCCGCCTCTATCCCTCTGCCAGCATTCTGGTTGCTACGAAAAAGGACTTTGAGCGCGCCAATCGGCAGAAATTCTGCGCGCGCATTGCGACAGGCGATTATGACGCGGTGATTATCGGACACAGCCAGTTTGAGCGGATTCCCGTCTCGCAAGAGCGGCAGCAGCGCCTTCTCCGGGAGCAGCTGGATGACATTACGCATGGTATCGAAGAACTCAAGTACCAGCGCGGCGAACAGTTTTCCATCAAGCAGCTGGAACGCACCCGCAAACAGCTGGAAAATCGGCTCTCCAAACTGGAAGCCGAGGAACGGAAGGATGATGTCGTCACCTTCGAGCAACTGGGGGTGGACAGACTCTATGTGGACGAGGCACATTCATTCAAAAATTTATTTTTGTATACAAAAATGCGGAACGTCGCAGGGCTTTCGCAGACAGAATCGCAGAAATCATCGGATATGTTCCTGAAATGCCGATATATGGACGAAATCACCGGCGGTAAGGGCATTGTGTTTGCAACGGGTACGCCCGTCAGCAACAGTATGACGGAGCTGTACACTATGCAGCGCTATCTGCAGTACGGCACATTGCAGCAGAAAAGCATGTCGCATTTTGATGCGTGGGCTTCCACCTTCGGGGAAACCACGACCGCGATTGAACTCGCTCCGGAAGGGACGGGCTATCGGGCGCGGACGCGCTTTGCAAAGTTCTTCAACCTCCCGGAGCTGATGAATCTTTTCAAGGAAGTTGCGGACATCAAGACGGCTGACCAGCTGAATCTGCCCCGACCGACCGCGCACTACGAAACAGTGGTGGTGAAGCCGTCTGCCTATCAGCAGGAAATGGTGCAGGCGCTTTCGGAGCGGGCGGCAGCGGTTCACAGCGGTGCGGTTGATCCGAGCGTGGACAATATGCTGCGCATCACCTCCGACGGGCGGAAGTTAGGGCTTGACCAGCGGCTGATGAATCCGTTTCTGCCGGATGATCCGGGCAGCAAGGTCAACGCCTGCGTCCGGAACATTGTCCGCATCTGGCGCGAAGGGGCGGCGGAAAAGCTGACACAGCTGGTTTTCTGCGACCTGTCCACCCCGCGCGGCAAGGCGGCTTCGGAGAAGGAAGCAGCGGATGCGGATACGCTTCTGGCGGATGAAACGGGCAGCGAGAACTTCAACGTGTATGATGACATTCGTGCTAAACTGATTGCGCAGGGCATCCCGAAGGAGCAGATTGCCTTTATCCACGAAGCGAACACGGAAGTGCGGAAGAAGGAGCTTTTCGCGAAGGTACGCAGCGGGCAGGTGCGCGTCCTGATGGGCAGCACGGCGAAAATGGGCGCGGGAACAAACGTTCGTGCGACTCGTTTGTAACTGAAAAGGTTACGCTCAAGTCAAAATTCTGCAAGATTGAAAGGAGCTTGAAAATTGATTTGAAGAACTGATATTCCAACAGGTGGAATGAGGGGGCAACGCCCTGAAACGCCTGCCTTGATACTGCGGTGTGCGGCAAAATTTGTAGAAATTGAGCCGTGCAAAGCCCGCTGAAGTCGGCGGAAATCTGCCCCAACAGGCAGTCATGTGCTGTGGAAAGTGTCCCAGAGGTGGGATATGCAGATGATACGCCGGAGGTCTATAAAATCCCTATGGTGAGGATGTCATCCATGACCGACGAAGTCCGAGTGTTAGGGTCTATAGCGTGATATGGCAGAAATGTCATTGTCGTAAATGTACGGCGTGCGTGAGGTTGAGTAAAAATGGACGTTATGAAAAACCTTGGAGTGTTACAGGCACTTCCAAGCGCACAGGCTCATAGGACAGCCTAAGGGGATTATGCACAGATAGGAATATCGGAACGAGGAAAGGTCGGAACGCTGAGTGTCTGCACACGATGAAGCGGTGGTTACAAAAAATCGAGCAGTGAAACAAGTAACCTTTATCCCGACTGAGAGCGGCGGCAAGACTGATGAAGCTCCCGTAACAGGGGCGGAAGAATAGCCGCCAGTCATTTGCAAAACAAATATTCTAAAAAGCAATATATCAAAGGTTCGAGTAAGACTAAAAAAGGCGAAAGCCGACTTTGACAGGACGAAAACTGCTCAAACGCCAAAAGCTGAGGAACAACGAATATTATGATATGCAGTCAGTATTCGACGAACTGTATGAAAATAGTCTTGCGAAATGTGAATTTAAGAATCTTATCAGCATCATCACGGCTGAAGAAAATATCAGGTTAGCTTATAGAAATCTAAAAAAGAATGCTGGAAGCAGAACGCCCGGTACGGATGGGAAAACCATCGCAGACCTTGCAAAAATGAGTGAGCCGGAACTGATTGGTTTTGTACAGCAAAAATTCAACTGGTATCAGCCCCAGTCTGTCAGACGAAAAGAGATTCCCAAGGGTAATGGCAAAACCAGACCACTTGGGATTCCCACCATCATGGACAGATTGATACAGCAATGTGTCCTGCAAGTGATGGAGCCAATTTGTGAAGCAAAATTTTGTGAAACAAGCAATGGCTTCCGTCCCAACAGGGGCGTTGAAAATGCGCTGGCGCAGGCGGAAAAACATATGCAGAAAAGCAACCTTCATATTGTAATTGACATTGATATCAAGGGCTTCTTTGACAATGTAAATCATGGAAAGCTGCTGCGCCAAATCTGGGCAATGGGAATCCATGACAAAAAGCTGCTGAGCATCATATCCGCTATGCTGAAAGCAGAGGTCGCTGGTATCGGTTTTCCTGAAAAAGGGACACCGCAGGGTGGAATCCTTTCCCCGCTGTTATCCAACATTGTTCTGAATGAACTGGACTGGTGGATTACCAGTCAATGGGTTGGAATGCCTACAAGACATGAATACAGCGGAAAAATTCATGAAAACGGCACCAAAGACCAATCGAAAAAGTATAGGGAGCTCAGAAAAACCAATCTGAAAGAGTGCTATATCGTTAGATATGCTGATGATTTCAAAATCTTTTGCAGAAAGCACAGCGATGCGGTGAAGCTGTTTGAAGCGACAAGAGCATGGCTGAAAGAGCGCCTGGGGCTGGACATCAGCCCGGAAAAGTCCAAGATTGTGAATCTGAAACATGCATATTCCGATTTTCTGGGATTCAGAATCAAGGTTCATAAAGGCAAGAGAAATCAATATGTGGTCATATCACATATTGCACCCAAAGCATTGGACAGGATAAAGGAGACTGCGAAAAAGAAAGTCAAGGCAATCCAGCACTCATCCGGTGAAATGGAAGAATTCAAGGCTGTAAGCGACTACAACAGTTTTGTCATGGGTATCCACAACTACTACCGCATGGCAACTGCTGCGTCCCCGGACATACAGCGATTAGCATTTGAAATTAAGATTTCTATAAAAAACAGGCTGCAAGAGCGAGTAAGGCGACGAAGCAATCAAACAATTCCTGAATATGCCAAACGGTATGCAAGGAGCAGGGAAATACGCTTTATCGGCAAGAACATCCTGCTTCCAATTGGTTATATTCAGCACCATCCGCCAATTCATAAAAAGAAGTCGGTGAATAAATACACCGCTGCTGGACGAGCGGAAATACACAAGAATCTGGAGTGTGTAGACATGTCAATCCTGCACAGTCTCATGAAAAACCCCATTACGAGCGCCACAGTGGAGTATAACGATAACCGTATATCCCTCTATGTGGCGCAGCAAGGAAAATGTGCCATTACGAAAAAGCAGCTGTCCCTTGAAGAAATCCATTGCCACCACAAAAAGCCTAAGTCGCTGGGCGGTGGGGACAATTACGCGAACCTGATTATTCTGCATGAACGGATTCACAGACTGATTCACGCAACGCAAAAAGGTACTATTTCTGCAATCATGCAGACTGTACAGCTAAACAAACAGCAGCTTGATAAGCTGAATAAGCTCAGAAAGTTAGCTGGAATCGAGGCAATTACGTTAGAGCAGCAAGACACCTGCTGCTGATTAGAATAACAATTTGTAAATGATGGAAAGCCGTGTGAGTGGAAACGCTCATGCACGGTTTGGAGTGGGGGAAAATCCGGAGGTGAGTTCGCCAAAGGATTACCTATCACTATAGGATCGTCTCGCCGCGTCGCACGACCTTGACTGCCCGTGGCGGCCGGGGGATTTGGAGCAGCGCGCGGGGCGAATCGTTCGCCAGGGCAACCGGAACAAGGACGTGTACATCTACCGCTACGTTACCGAAGCGACGTTTGACGCTTATCTGTGGCAGACGGTGGAAAACAAGCAGAAGTTCATCAGCCAGATTATGACCAGCAAGAGTCCCGTCCGCGCTTGTGACGACGTGGATGAAACGGCGCTGTCCTACGCGGAAATCAAGGCGCTGTGTGCTGGCGACCCGCGCATCAAGGAGAAAATGGATTTGGATGTGGACGTGGCACGTCTGCGGTTGATGAAGGCCGATCACCAAAGCCAGCAGTATCGGCTGGAAGATCAGCTGCTGAAAGTTTTTCCGCGGCAGCTGGAACAGGATGCACAGCTGCTGGAAGGTTTTGCGCAGGATAGGGCAACGCTGGCGGCGAATCCCGAACCCGAAGCGGAGTTCGGCGGGCTGACCGTTCGCGGAAGTTTCATTGAGGACAAAGAAGCAGCGGGCAAAGCAATTCTTGCCGCGTGCAAGGAAGCCGCGCAGGGGAATCCGGTGGAGTTTGGCGCTTATCGCGGGCTGACCATGAGCGTCCAGTTCGATTCGTTTGCCAATAAATTCAGGCTCACCCTGCGCGGTGCAGTTTCGCATATCATGGAAGTCGGCAGCGACGCAAGGGGCAACATCACCCGCTTAACGAACCTGATTCAGACGCTTCCCGACCGAATGGCGAAGGTTCAAGCGCGCATTGATGCGACAAAGCAGCAGATGACAGCGGCGAAAGCGGAGCTGGACAAGCCCTTTCCGCAGGAGGAAGAGCTGAAAAACAAAAGCGCAAGACTGGCGGAACTGGATGCAGAATTGAACATGGATCAGCGTGCTGTCAGCCGAGAAAAGAGCGCAGAACAGGAACGATAATCCGAAAAAGGAGGACAAAATGGACACAATTGCAATGACAGCTGTCTACCCGCACGATGCGGCATATGCCCGCGCGCACGGTGAACTGGCGGCGTATCGGAATGCGCGCCGGCGCAATATCGCCTGCAAAGACGCCATCGAAGAAGCGATTGCGAAGCATTTCGACGGGATGCACTTGGACGAAGCGTGTGTCAAGGAGGTGCTTGACCAATACGGCAGCGAGCGGGTAACGCTGGTGCTGGCGGCGACGGTGCAGGAAAAAGTCTGGGATGGACGCTTTTCTAATGCGAACAAGCGCTGGGCGCTCGAAAGGGAGATTCCCTGCGAGCCTGACCGCTGGAGTGCGTATGCCGTCGCCGCGCATCCGGTGATTCTGGATGACTTCATCAATCTGGTGCGGCAGGAAATGCAGAAGCGCGAACGTCCGCCTGCTGCAAAAACCGAAAAAGCGATTCGACAGCCTTGCGCAAAGGCGTTTCAGGAGAGAGAATGAAGAAGGAGAACGCGCGGCGGTCGAAGATGCTTCACTTTGCCGTGACGGAAGAGGAAGCACGCATCATCGACGCAAAGATGAAGCAACTGGAAATTCACAACATATCGGCGTTTCTCCGCGCGATGGTGTTGAACGGCTATGTCCTGAAACTCGATTTGCCGCAGCTTCGCGAAATGATTCGCCTGCTGGGGAATCTGACGAACAACGTCAACCAGATTGCCCGCAGGGTCAACGAACACGGCAGCATCTACGAATCAGAGATTGACGAAATTCAGGAGAAAGTCAATCGGCTGCTGGGCATGATGAACCAGCTGCTTTCTACGCTCCAGCTGAACACGGTTTGAGGAGGGATTTCTATGCGCAAGAGAATCCTGAAAATCATCCTGTGCCCCGTTATCCTGCTGACAAGGCTCATCCTGTGCGCCGCTGCCTTCGTCACTTCGCTGGCGGGTTCTGTCATCGGGCTGACCGCATCGCTCTTTGGCATCCTGTCGCTGATGGCGTTTGTCACCGGCAGCTGGCAGAACGGGATTGCCTTTGCGGTGCTGATGCTGCTGGTGAGTCCCGCCGGTCTGCCCGGCATCGCCCATTTGATTTTGGAGAATGTCAGTCGGATGCTTGGCTTTTTCGAGCGGATGCTGACGTGAAAAACGCAAAAATCATGAAACGCGCTTCTCTTCGGAGGGGCGCGTTTTTCTGCAATCAGGAGGATAACAATGGCGACTACCCGCATCATGTCGATGCACATCAACAAGGGCAAGACAATCGCCCAGTGCCTGAAAGCACGGCTGGATTATGTGAAGAACCCGGACAAGACTGAGCAGGGCAAACTGATTTCCGCCTATGCCTGTGCGCCCGAAACCGCTGACCAAGAGTTCCTGCTGAACCGAAATGCCTATATCGCGAAAACTGGACGGCGCATTCGCAATGAAGTAATTGCGTATCAGGTGCGGCAGTCCTTCCAGCCGGGAGAAGTAACGCCGGAAGAAGCCAACAAAATCGGCTATGAGCTGGCTTCCCGGCTGCTGAACGGGGATTTCGCATTCCTCGTGGCGACGCATGATGACCATGCGCACATCCACAATCACATTGTGTTCAGCGCCGTTTCGCTGGACTGCACCCGCAAATTCAAGGATGTGCTTCGCTCCGGCAAAGTCGTTGCGGAGTTGAGCGACAGCCTCTGCCGCGAACAGCGGCTCGCCATCGTCGAAAATCCGCAGGACAAAACCGTCTCATACGACAAGTGGCAGGGCAGCAGCGCCCGCATCACCAGCCGAGACACGATTCGCATGATGATTGACAGCGCCCTGCGGATGCAGCCTGACGGTTTTGACGCGCTCATGCAGCTGCTGGAAGAAGCCGGATGCAGGGTGAAGCGCGGCGCACAAATCAGCGTGAAGCCGCCATCCGGCAAGCGCTTTATCCGCCTTGATTCTCTGGGCGCGGCGTACACAGAGGCTGCTTTGCGGAATGTGCTGGACGGCAGGCAGGTGCATATTCCCCGGATTCCGAGAAGCCAGTACACGGGCAGACAGATTGCGCTGCTGATTGACATTGAGAAGAAGATGCGCGAGGGCAAGGGCAGAGGCTATCAGGTATGGGCAGAGCGGCACAACCTTGATGCTGTTTCGCAGTCTGTCATTTATCTGAAAGAAAACGGAATCAATTCGTATGAAGAACTGATGCGCAGGATTGCCGACGGGACAAAGCGGCGAAATCAGCTCAAAGAGAGCATGAAAACTTGCCAAACGCGGATGAAAGCAGTCAGCGAGCAGCGAAAAGCAGTCTTGACATATCGCAGAACGCAGGCAATCTATGTGCAGTACCGGGAATCCGGCTGGTCGCCGCAGTTTTATCAGGCACACGCGAAGGAGATTGAAGCCCACAAAGCAGCGCAGGCGGTGTACGCGAAAGAGAACGGAAAGCTGCCGACGCTTGCGGAACTGTCCGCTGAATATGAGCGCCTGCTATGCCAGAAGCGAGCGGACAGCGCCGCGCTTGCCGAGGCAAAAGCGGAGTTCAGCAGCCTATGGCATATCAAAACGAACATGGATACCATTGCCAGCGACGAGCTGATTGAAGAAAAAGAAACGTCGCGCGCCGACCGAAACGCGCGCTAAGGCAAGCGCCGATGTCCCTTCTGCGCCAACAGCGTCGGATTTTCTGTTTTTTCGGGCGCACCGTGCCTGACAACCGCAGAGCCTGCTCTGCATTAGCGGGGATTGGGGAGCATCTCCCCAACAAGCAAGATGTCATTTTTAGCAAAATGACCCTGCTTGCTAATATGATACTGTCCGGTATTTATACTATTTCCAAATTCACCTGCGCCATCTGCTCGCGCCTTTTCCGCGCTTGCGTCCGCTCATTCCACTTAGCGCTGCTACGCTGCGTTTCATTCGCGTTAGCCAGCGCGAAAAATTCGCTTCGCATCTTGGCGCATTCTCATTTGGAAATAGTATTACGTTAGCGTAAAAGAGAAATTTGCTTTACATCCGAGCGTATTTCAGTGCAAATGCAAAAGAAAAATATACGCTATTTTTGAAAATCGCGTAAAAAACGGCGAAGAAATTGCCAGTTATAATGGAGGGGAAAGCTGTCATGCAGCAAAATAATAATTCCCCGCGGAGGAAAAAGATGAGCTTTACAATGAAAGATGCTTACAGCGTTATGCTGAGGGAGTACCCGGATGTAATGAACATCGAGCAGATGAGCCAAGCATTGGGGGTAAGCACCAAAACGGGTTACGGTCTGCTGAAAAGTGGCAAAGTTGCCTGCTTGAAGGTCGGACGCGCTTATCGGATTCCCAAGGTGCATCTGCTGGATTACATGAAGGTTATGGAGCAGGAGAAGTCAGGGAAAACTAACGGATGATAGCGGCGCAGCGACAAAAAGATGAGGGAGGGACAAGATTGTGGTTGCAGGACATTTGCAGGAAAAGAAAGGGTACTACTATGCGGTGCTCAGTTACAAGGATGCTGATAAGCGACGCAGGACAAAGTGGATTGCCAGCGGTCTGCCTGTGAAAGGCAATAAGAAGAAAGCAGAAGGATTTCTTCAGGAGCAGCGGCGCAGCTTTGAGATTCCGCTGGCGGATCAGCCTATTGCCAAAGATGGGCAGGAACTTTTTGCAGATTATCTTCAGCGATGGCTGCAAGTCGCCAAGACAACGGTTGCACCGACCACCTATGGTTCTTACGGCGGGCTGCTTCGGAATCCGATTGACCCGTGGTTCCGGAAGAAGCGAATTACGCTGCAAGGGCTGACCGCTTCCGATCTTCAGGCGTTTTATATGGAGCAGGGGAGGCGCGTGAAGCCGAACACAGTCATTCATTACCATGCTGTGATTCATCGAGCGCTCAAATATGCTGTCAAGATGGATTTGATTTCTGTGAATCCGGCGGATAAGGTAGACCGCCCGCGCAAAAATGGCTATCAGGCGAATTTTTATTCGGAAAGTGAAATTGCAGCGCTGTTTGCTGCAATTTCAGATACGCTGATTGAAGTGCCGGTGAAACTGGCAGCCTTCTATGGTCTGCGCCGCAGCGAGGTGATGGGCTTGCGCTGGGATGCCGTTGACTTTGTGCATAACACCATTTGCATTCGGCACACAGTGACTGGATGCACGATTGACGGGCAGTACCAGATTATCGCGGCGGACACGACCAAGACTCGCTCCAGCCGCCGTACCCTGCCGCTTGTGCCTACTGTGCGAGAAATGCTTCTCCGATTGAAGGAACAGCAGGAACAGAACCGAAAAATCTGCGGTCAATCTTACAGCCGGGAGTTTGCAGATTACATTTGCGTCAATAAACTGGGGGAACGGATTCGCCCAGCATATCTTTCCAGCTGCTTCAGCAAAGCGCTGGAGCAAAACCACTTGCGGCATATCCGCTTTCACGACCTGCGCCACAGCTGCGCAACGCTGCTGCTGGCGCATGGTGTGCCGCTCAAACAAATTCAGGAGTGGCTGGGGCACAGCGATTTCAGCACGACGGCCAACATCTATGCGCACCTTGATGCGGCTTCCAAGCAGAAGTCTGCCGAAACGATGGAAGAATTTTTGAAATTGGTGTGAGAGAACAAGAAAAAATCTCGACAGACTTGCATCAGGCTCGAAACGGTGCTACGATGTACTTGTCCAACACCAGCGGGTGTTCATGCGGCGCGAAAAGGAGGTTGCTATGGTCGCAGGACATTTGCAAGAAAAGAACGGCTATTTCTATGCCGTTCTCAGTTACAAGGATGCACAGGGCAAGCGGAAAACCAAGTGGATTCCCACAGGCTATCTAATCCGTGGAAACAAGAAGAAGGCGGAAGCGTTCCTGATGGAACAGCGCCAAACCTTCCAGCTTCCGGCGGAAGATACGGAGGCAGTGGAGAAGGGCGAACTGTTTGCGGATTATCTGGAACGCTGGCTGAAAATCGCGAAAAGCACGATAGCGATTACGACGTACAGCTCTTACGACGGGATGATGAAAAGCACCATCGTTCCGTGGTTCCGCAAAACAGGCGTGACCATCACGGAATTGACAGCCCAAGACATTCAGGACTTCTACACAGCACAGCTGGCGCGGGTAAAGTCCAACACGGTGATTCACTACCATGCCCTCATCCATCGGGCGCTGAAATATGCGGTAAAGACGGACCAGCTTTCCGTGAATCCAGCGGATAAGGTAGACCGACCGCGCAAGAACGGCTTCCAGCCTGCTTTCTATGACAAGGATGAAATCAACCAGCTTCTCGCCTGCGTAAAGGGAACGCTGATTGAAACGCCGGTCATGCTGGCGGCATTCTACGGTTTGCGGCGCAGCGAAGCCGTTGGGCTGCGCTGGGATGCCATCGACTTCCAGCAGAACACCATCACGATTCAGCACACGGTGATTGCGTGCAGGCTGAACGGGAAGTACGAGGTCATCGCCCGCGATACCACGAAAACGAAGTCAAGCCGCCGGACGCTGCCGCTTGCAGCGCCAATCCGGAAGTATCTGCTTGATTTGCAGGTTCGGCAGGCGGAGAACCGCAGACTTTGCGGCAACTGCTATTGCAAGGATTATGAAGGCTATATCTGCATCAATGAGATGGGGTATCTGCTGAATCCAAACAGGGTATCAGCGATGTTTGAGCTGACGCTTCAGCAAAACCATCTGCGGCATATTCGCTTTCATGACCTGCGGCACAGCAGCGCGAGCTTGCTGCTTGCAAACCATGTGCCGCTCAAACAGATTCAGGAGTGGCTGGGACACAGCGATTTCAGCACGACGGCGAACATCTACGCACACCTTGATGCGGCTTCCAAGCAGAACACAGCAGAAGCAATGCTGCATGGACTGGGATTGGAAGAAGAATGAGGCTGCTTCCAAACGAACATGCACCGAGGCGTGAGCAGACGAAAATAGGATGAAATTCGAGCCCAATAAAAAATTCGGCTAAATAACACACTTGTCATTTAGCCGAATGTGGCGGAGACGGTGGGATTCGAACCCACGGACCCTTGCGGATCAACTGATTTCGAGTCAGTCCCGTTATGACCGCTTCGATACGTCTCCACACGCTGTCCATAGAACAGCTTATTTAGTATAGCACAATTTCTCGCATTTGGCAAGCGCTTTTTTCGGAATCTGCAAAAATCCGCGCAAAAAGCGGAAATCCGGCGCGGATACCGCACAATTTGAGCATACCGCGCCGGAATCAGCTTTATTTTTCGTACTTGAAGAATCCTTCGCCGCTGCTCTGTCCGAGTTTGCCCGCGTCAATGTACTCCTTCAGCATCTTGTCCATGCCCTTGAAGTTATACGGCGCGAGGAATGACGGAATCTTCAGGTACATTTTGACGATGTTGTGTGCCGTCGTCAGCCCGACGGTGTCCAGAATGTGGAATGGCCCCTTCGGCGCGCCTGTGCCCAGCGTCCATGCCTTGTCGATGCTCTCCGGGTCGGAAATGCCGTTGACGTACAAGTCCATCGCCGAGAACAGCAGCGGCACAAGCATCGAGTTGAGCAGATAGCCGGATTTTTCCTTGCGGACGGGCAGCGCAATCATGCGGATGTCGTGGGCAAACTGCATTACCGTGTCGAAAACCTTCGGGTCGGTCTTGCTTTGCGCCATAATTTCCGCAATGTTGTTCTTCCAAATGGAGTTCGCGAAGTGCAGCGACAGGTATTCGTCGGGACGCCCGGTGTACTTGGCGAATTTCGACGGCAGCAGGGTGGAGGAGTTTGTCACCAGCACCGTCTTTGCGGGCATCAGCGGCGCGAGCTTCTGGTAGAAGCTGATTTTATCCTCCACGTTTTCCGCCATCGACTCGATGACGAGGTCAGCGTCTGCAACCGCCTTCGCCATATCGAGTTCGAGGTGAGTGTTCTTGTACGCCGCCTCCACCTTCTCAAGGCATTTTTTCGGGTCGAAGCCGTCGAAATCCGCGATACCGTTCGCCCAATTTGCGGGCGTTTGACCGTCAGGCGTTGCCATCAGGTTGATGGTGTCGATGTACACCTGATGCAGGTGGTCAAGTTTGGGCTGTGTGCGCCCGATGCTGCCCTCACTGCGCAGCCAGATGGTTACGTCGAACCCGCAGTATGCGCTCTGGAAAGCGATTTGGCTGCCCAGCACACCGCCGCCCGCCACCACCACTTTACGAATCATCAAAAAATCTCCCTTCTCGTGAACCGTGCGCACTTGGCGCAAATGGTTTCTTTCTGACAGAATTTTATCATACTCGGATACGTTTGACAAGTAGTTTGATAAAATTTTGCCGATGGGAGGGGGATTTTGCCGTGCGCAGCCCAAGTGGTGGATATGCCCAAAGTAGGTTAGTTCAGCAGCACAAAAAGTTAGCGAGGACGATCCCGAAGCAGCGCCCGCAGGCGCGTTCCACTTTCAACAATGAAAACCAAGAAACATGGGAGTGCACACCGAAGGGGTCAAGGGGGCGACCGCAGACATTCGTCTGTTTTCATTGCCCCCTCGTCGCCTCCGCAGAGGCGAAATCCCTGCGTATCGCAATGTGCTAACATAATTAGGAAAGAACTGCCACTCGGTCGCGCCAATGGGCGCGACAATGTTGAGGTGATGGAAAGAGCAAGTTGGGGGGCGCATCTGCGGATGCGCAAAGTTACTGGCAGGGACGCTTCGCTGCCTGCACCTTGTTGACTTCTCTTTTTGAGTGGGTTTGACGAGCAGCAGTTGGGGCGTTGCCCCAAATCCCACAAGGGAGCTCCGCCCCTTGACCCCGCAAGGGGCAGATGAAAAGGGACGAAGTCCCCCCCTTGACCCACTTCGCGCGATTGAGTTGAGCGCTTCGTCATGCTTTTTTCGCGTGTTACTTTTTTTCTTGTGCCTCAGCCCATTTTCTGACCGCTTTCGCCGCTGCCTGATTCATCCCCGGCACCTTCAGCAATTCCTCCTCCGTCGCCTCACGAATTGCCTTCATCGACCCCAGTTTCGTCAGCAGCGCCTTCCGTCGCTTCGGTCCAATCCCGGGAATATCCTCCAATTGACTGTGAATGCTCGCTTTCCCGCGCAATCCGCGGTGGTGCGTAATGCAAAACCTATGCGCTTCGTCGCGGACGCGCTGAATCAGGTGCAGCTCCGGCGTGTGGTGGTCAAGGCAAATCGGGTCTTCGCGGTCGGGAAGGAAAATCTCCTCCTGTTTCTTCGCCAGCCCGAACATCGCGACGTCCGCGCCCATGTCCAGCAGCGCCTGCCGCGCGAAACGCAGCTGCTGCGGACCACCGTCAATCAGCACAAGGTCGGGCAGGTCAGAAAACTTGCCGCCGATGGGGGATAGCCCTTGTTCTTCGCGTTCCGCCTTCTCCTGCAAGCCGTGCGCGAACCGCCGCCCCAGCACCTCGTTCAGGGAGGCAAAGTCGTTCGCGCCCTCGACCGTCTTGATGCGGAAGCGGCGGTATTCCTTTTTCGCGGGTTCGCCGTCGATGAACACCACCATGCTCGCGACGCTCAAAACGCCCTGCGTGTTGGAGATGTCGTAGCCCTCAATGCGCCGTGGGGCCTTGGGCAGCCCCAGCGCCTTGCCGAGTGCCGCCGCCGCGCCGACCGTGCGTTCTTCGCGGATGCTCGCGCGGGCGTTCCGCTTCTCCAGCGCGTCATGGGCGTTTTTCGCCGCCAGCAGCACCAAATCGTGCTTCTCGCCGCGCCGGGGCGTGACCAGCGTCACCGCCGCGCCCTTCTGCTGCCGCAGCCATTGCTCTAATTGGGCTTGCGCGCCGTCGGGCAGCTCCTGCACGAGAATGTTGCGCGGAATCAGGTTGCCCTCCTGATAATACTGCGTCAGGAACTCTGCCAGCACGTCGCCGGCGGGTTCGCTGCCCTCGCGGGGGAGGGCAAAGTGGTCGCCGCCGACCATGCGGCCGCCGCGGACGTATACCAGCTGAATCATGGCGTCCAGCCCGTCCTGCGCAATGGCGAGGATGTCCTGCTCGCTCCGGTCAGTCTGGATGGCGATTTGCCGTTCCATCAGCCCCTGCACGTCGCGGATTTTGTCGCGGATGACGGCGGCGCGCTCGTACTGCATCTTTGCCGCGTAGTCCATCATTTCGCGGTTCAGCACGTCCAGTACCTGCTTGTAGTCGCCGCCGAGGAACGCCAGCACGCCGTCCATCATGTCCCAGTACTGCTCTTCGGTGCATTTTCCGGCGCACGGGGCGAGGCATTTGCCGATTTCGTAGTTGACGCACGGGCGACAGGGTGTTTTCAGCGGCAGTTCCTTCCGGCACGTCCGCAGGGGGAACACGCCGCGAACCGCGTCGATGACCTGCCGAACCGCCGTCGCGCCGATGTATGGGCCGAAGTACTTCGCGCCGTCCTTCTCCATCCGCCGGGCGAGGGTCAGGCGCGGGAACGGCTCTTTCAGGTTGACGCGCAGGTACGGATAATGCTTATCGTCCTTGAGAAGGATGTTGTAGTACGGTTTGTGCAGCTTGATGAGGTTGCATTCGAGGCACAGCGCTTCGAGGTTGCTGTCGCACAGGAGAATATCGAAGTCGTCGATGTGGGAAATCATGGCGGCGACTTTCGGCGTGTGCTCCGTGTCGCGGAAGTAGGAGCGGACGCGGTTTTTGAGGTTGACCGCCTTGCCGACGTAGATAATCGTGCCGTCTTTGTCCTTCATCAGGTAGCAGCCGGGGCTTTCGGGCAGCATCCTGATTTTCAGCTCCAGCTTTTCGCCCCAGTCGATTTTTGCCATAAAATACCCTCCCCATAGATGACAAAAGCCGGAAGCCGGACAACCCGTCCGAACCTCCGGCAAGAAAATGCAAGAATCAACAAGTTAGTCGTTCGCCAGACCCCAGTCATCCAGCGTAGACGGAATCTGATGCCACAGCACGGCTTCCACCTTGCCCAGAATCATGTTCCGCGGCACAGCGCCGACGTGCGACGAGCGGCTGTCGTTGGAATTGTTGCGGTTGTCGCCCATCAGGAAATAGTGTCCTTCCGGCACGATGTACGGGCCGTAGTCGCTGTACATCCGCGCGGACAGGAATTTCTCGGTGTACTTCACGCCGTTGACGTACAGGTAGCCGCCGGAAATTTGAACCGTATCGCCCGGCAGACCCACCACGCGCTTGACAAAATTCGTGCTGCCGCGGTCAGGATAGCGGCACACCACGACATCAAAGCGCTCCGGCTCGCCGCCCAGCACAATCGGCTGATTGAAGAAGTACGACGTGCCGTAATGCAGCTTGCTCATCATCATGATTTCGCCGTTGTGCAGCGTCGGATACATGCTGTTGCCGTCCACCACCACGGGCGAACCCACGAACGCTTTCAGCAGGAGGACGAGCAGCAGTGCGCCGACAAGTGTCGCAATCCACTCAATGGCGTTCTGCTTTGCGGGCTTTTTCACCTTCGGGGTGACGACGTAGCCCTTTTTCATCATGCGCTGCTGCCATTTGGTGTAATACAGGGCGGATTCTTCCTTCTTTTCGGCAGACTCCGGCGCGTTTTCGGGGGAGGAGGGGGCGGATTCCGCCTGTTTGACCTGTTCGGGTTCAAGGTTGGACATGGGGAAAACCTCGCTTTCATGATGCAGAGGAATTGTTTCGCACAATAAACGAATGGGCGGAGCGATTCGCTGCACGTTTCACGTCAGGAAATTTCTGACTTATTCGGCAGCCAACTGGTCACCGCGTTTCATCAGAACTTCTTCAAAAAAATTCGCCAGAATAGGGGAAAATCCTGCCGAAGCATCAAAAAGTTGCAGAAAGTTTACAAACCGTCAAGCGTCGCCGTTGAGCCAGAAGGCGGGCTTCACCAGCACGGTTTCGTGCTCTTGGTCAATGTCCATCACCATCAGCGACTTTTCGCCCATCACGCGCTTCTTCACGGGTTTTGCGGTGGACATCACGAACGTCATGCCGACGACATCGACATTGAACTCGCGCATCAGGTCGACCATGCCCTTCGCCGTGCCGCCGCCTTTGAGAAAGTCGTCCACAATCAGGCACTTCTGCCCCTCCTGCACCGCGCGGCGCGAAAGGCTCATCGTCTCGATATGGCCGGACGACCCGGAAACGTAGTTGATGTTGACCGCGCTGCCTTCGTAGACCTTGGAGGAACGGCGCGCAATCACCAGCGGCACGCCCAGCGCGTTCGCGGTGGCGAAGGCGACGGGGATGCCCTTCGTCTCCATCGTCAGCACAAAATCCGGCGCGGCGGCATAGTATTCCGTCGCCATGATTTCGCCCATGCGGGTGACGATTTCGGGCGTAGAGAGAATGTCGCTGTAATAGAGGAAGCCGCCGGGCAGAACGCGCCCTTCTTCGCTCAGCTGCTGGCAGAGGTCGCCGATGAACTTGCGCGCTTCGGGACGGCGAACCTTCGTGCGGTAGCGAACGCCGCCCGCCGCGCCCGTGACCGTTTCCAGCTCGCCCAGCCCGAAGTGCGCCACAACGTCGCGCAGGATATCAATATCCTCGCTCATGGTCGATTTGGCAGACCCGAAGAGGTCGCAAAAATAGGAAAGCGTGAAGATGCGGTTCGGCTTGGCGGCAAGAATCTTCATCATAGCGCTCATGCGCTCGTTGCGGCGGATTTTGTCCACGGGGGTATCGCTCCTTTATTGGTGGTCGAATGCGAATCCCGATGCACCTGAATCATCCGGGAATCGTATGGAAATGGTACGGTTTTTTCGGGCACACCGGAGCAAATCAGGCAAAATAAAAAATCCGGCGATGCCTGAATCGTATTATAGCACAAATCTACGAATGATGGAAGAGGGCAAAATAAAAAAAGTTCGGTTTTTGTGCGAATGCGCGCAATCATCCGCCGAAGGAGTATTACCATGGACAAAACAGGCAAAATTGCATGAGAAAAGGACAAAAATCAGCCGCTTTCCGTTGCAAAATGGCGAAAATCACCCGAAAGGCAGGAAAAAAATCCGCTCCCTCTTGCATTTTTGGCAGGGAAATAGTATACTTATATTCGGACAAAAAGAAGGAGGTGGTTCACCTATGAAGTCCGTGAACATCAAGCTGAACCTGATGACCGATGGTGCCAAGTTCGTCCAGATCGTTGGCGCGTATCCGTATGACATGGATCTGCGCAGCGGTCGTCACGTTGTGGATGCTAAGTCCATTCTGGGCATCTTCTCCCTCGACTGGAGCAAGCCTGTGACGATGGAGATTTACTCCGACGATTGCGACGACCTGCTGGCCGAGATCAAGCCCTTCCTCGCGTAAGCGTCAGGGGGCATTCAGGACAATCAGCTGCGGAAAGGTCTGCAATGGGGCAAGTGCCGCCGGCGCGGACTTTCTGCCGACAAGCGCATCCCCTCAGCCACTGGCGGAGGGGGTGTTTTCGTAAATGCTATTAGTTAAGGCGCACGCCGAAGGTTTCCAAAGGGCGACCGCAAACTTCGTTTGTTTTCATGCCCTTTGGTCGCGTCCGCAGGCGCGAAACCCTCTGCAACAAGAGACTACTATAATGTAGAAAAAAACCGCAGGGAAGGAGGCTGATGCCGCGTGCAGCGCAAAATTATCCCCGATGCCGAGAACCGGCTGCTCATCCTCTATGCCCTCAAAACCGTCGGCGCAATGACCGACCAGCAGCTGCTGATTGTCATGACCGACACCGATTTGATGAACTACATCACCCTCCAGCTGACGATTGCGGATTTGGAGAGCGAGGGCAAACTGCGCCGTCAGGGCGACACATCCGGCGGGACGCTCGAACTGACCGACGCGGGACGCTACCTGCTCAACAGCTTCGAGATGCACATTCCGGTCAGCCGTCGCGGGCTGATTGACAGCGGCGCGGCGCAGTGGCGCGAGCGGTTTGCGGCGGAACAGATGGCGGCGGTGGAGATTTTCGACCTCCCGAACGGCGAAAAAGGGCTGCACCTGCGCATCGTCGACCGCCGAAACGTCCTGCTGGACATCACTTTTGCACTGCCGACGGGCAAACGCATCAACTGCCTCCAGCAGCGCTGGCAGCAGTGCATGAATCAGGTCTACCTGCTCCTGCTGTCCACCTTGGGCAGCGGCCACACGACGGAAAAGAAGCTGCCGGACGGGTGCAGCGTGCTGCAGGTGAGCGACTCGGAGTGGCTGACGACCGCCTGCGACAACCCGACGCAGCCGACCATTACGCTGATGGTGAGCCTGCCGACCGAGGAAACGGCGCATGAATGCGCAGCCGCTTTTCCGACCATGAGCGCTGTCGTTCGCGACGCAATTCTGGCGCTCCTGGACGGCGCACAGCTGCCGTAATGCCGCGCGCCGCACACTTTTCCCGAAAAAAAGTAAATTCCCTCTTGACAAAGCGGTGGAAACGTGGTATGCTAACAAAGCTGGTTCCATTATGGAGAGATGGCCGAGCGGTTGATGGCGCTGGTCTTGAAAACCAGTGATACCGAAAGGTACCGGGGGTTCGAATCCCTCTCTCTCCGCCAGTTTTCTTAACTGCATACGAGCTTGACATGGAGAAGTACCCAAGTGGCCGAAGGGGCTCCCCTGCTAAGGGAGTAGTGTGAGTAATCGCAGCCCGGGTTCAAATCCCGGCTTCTCCGCCAAAAACCCCGGAAACGTTGCGTTTCCGGGGCTTTTCGTATGCTGTTTTTTTATGCAGTGAAAAAGCCGTGAACGCGCTGACAAAATCCCGCTGGATTCAAACGAATCCTTCACCCAAGATACCTGTGAAGAACCAGCGCCCCTCATCGGTTAATCCACAGGCACGCCAAGGTCACCACCACAGCAGCTGCGCAAAGAATCCCCAAAACGATAAACCCCATGCGTTCATCTCCTTCCACCGCGGCGAAGTCCTGTCGGAATAGAATGTGCAGGCAGGGAGGAAAATATGCCGCATGGGTGGATCTTTTCCATGGGGACAGGAAAATATGTTGTAGACAGCAGCGCTTTCGGAAAAAATGCACAAAAATCCCCGGAAGCCTTGCACTTCCGGGGATTTTCTCCTGTACGCCCGGCAGGAGTCGAACCTGTGACCTTCAGAGTCGGAGTTGATTGAGAGAACAAATGTGCGATACATATGTCTGGAGATAAAATGTTTACAACAGGATCCTTTTGTGTTGACTGGTGTACCAACAATACTTTACCGTGAATAAAGCTTCGAAATACTTCTTTACCAAACGAGTTGATTGACCAGATATTACATTGAGGCACCACCGCACAATTCGGCGGCGCGTCTGCCGATGCCTTTTCCGCCATCTGCGGCATGCAAATTCCTCGATTCACCGCCAGTAAACCTTCGAAATTTGCATTTGCATCTGACGAAAAAATCCATTCGCCAGCCGACCACCTCATTTGTGCGGTGTTACCTTAAGGCTAAGCCGTAAAGTACTTTTTCGTTCAACAGTTGGCAAAAGGAGATTGACAGAATGCGGTGAAAAGGTTATAGTGTTATGAAAGGGGCAAATATATAGTAACAGGGGATACAAACAAGCATGAAAATCCGACTGAAGCATCTGTGTCTGGCGCTGGTTGCGTTGATGTGCCTTGTCCTGCTCAGCAGCTGCGGCAGTGCGCCTCAGCCCAAGCAAAGCGTTGCATCCATGGAAGACATCGGTATCAAGGCGCAGCCGAAGACCGCCTATATTCTCGGCGACCCCTTTGATGTGTCCGCCGGCGTCCTGAATCTTTTCTATGATGATGGCACGATCAAGGAGCTGCCCTTCACTGCAGAGGGTGTGACGATCAGTGCGCCCGATATGGCAACCGTTGGCACAAAGACGGTGAATGTGGATTATGATGGCTTCAAGGTCAGCTACATGATCACCATTGAAACGCAGAAGTACGCTGTTTCCTTTGACCTGAACTATGCGGGTGCGTCTGCGCCTGCCGTGCAGATGGTGGAAACGGGAGCATATGCTGCCCGCCCCTCTGATCCGGTGCGTGAAGGCTATCGCTTTGGCGGCTGGTACGCCGACGCCAATGCAACAACCGCCCTTGACTTCAGCACGGCGGCCATCACAGGCGATGTTACTGTCTACGCTGCCTGGACCGCCGTGTATAGCGTCACGTTTGACCTGAATGACGGCGCATCTCAGGCGACGACGGTTGTGGTGGATGCCGGTACGCCCATCCAGGAAATGATGGCGCCTGCCGCTGCCCGCGAAGGTTATGAGTTTGCCAAGTGGCACACCGATCCCGAAGCGGATACCCCCTACGATTTCACCCAGGCCGTGAGCGCCGACGTGGTGCTCTATGCGCATTGGGCGGAAATCCAGGCCGGTGCAACCATGGTTGCCGTGACCTTTGATTACAATGGCGCCGGCACCCTGACTGCCCGTACGGAAAGCATCGTCAGCGGAAATAGCGTGGAAAAGCCCCAGAATCCTGACGTGGAAGGCCGTACCTTCACCGGCTGGTTCACTGCGCCTGAAGGCGGCGAAGCCTTTGACTTCACGGCTGCTGTTACCGAGGATATCACCCTTTACGCCGGTTGGGATGTGGAGTACTACCTGGTGCGCTTCCACTACATCATCGATGGCAAGGATACTGTGATGCGTACCCGTGAAATCGATCCCGGTGCGAAGGCTGCTGCCGGTGCAGTACCCGTGGTAGCTGGTTATAAGTTCACCAATACCTGGTACACGGATGCAGAGTATACCCAGGTCTACGATTTCAAGAAGCCCGTCCATCAGGACTATAACCTGTACATCAAGCCCATGAAGGAATACCGCTTTGAGGCGGAGTACACCTTCATTGACGAGAATAAGGCCGGCGTCGGCTCCTCTGATAACTTCAGCGGCCTGAAGCTGATCTTCAAGGATAACGGCACGGCTGAAGCCAGCAATGGGTTCTGGGTCAGCGGTCTGTATTACAATACCGCCTTCGTGGAATTTGTTATTCATTCTGATGCGGCGATCAACGACGCCATGCTGCAGCTGCGCCTGTCCGCTGAGTGGGCAGACATGTACATCGCGCCTGAAGACACCAATTTCAACGGCAAGGACTATTACAGCTTCGCGATCTCTTCTGCTCCTGCGCAGGTGGATGAAGCCGGCAACGTCCTCAAGGATGAAAAGGGTTATGCCATCAGCGTGGCAGACCAGGCCCGCACCTTTGATTATACCCCCATTGCCATCACTGGTGCGATCACCTTCTCCCAGAGTATGGTCGATAAGCGTCCCTTCTCCGACTATCTGATGACGACAGAATTTGCCCTGCAGGAGGGCTGGAATGTTGTCCGTCTGACGGTCAACAATAGCCATGCCCCCTACGACGGTACCATGGAAGCGACTGCTCCCATGATCGACTGTATGAGCATTTTCACGGATGCAACGCTGACCTGGATTCCCATGGAAGAAAATGTTGCAGATCCCAGCAGGGTGAACAACGGCTGATCCATGAAAGGTGGATGCTGAATTGAAGACATTACAAACGCTTCGCAAGCTCATCTGGAGTTTGCTGCTGCCCTCAGGGCTGCTGCTGGTTGCGTCGCTGGCGCTGTATGCCCTGACGGGCAAGACGGAGTTTTCTCCTGAATTGTCCGGCAGGGTGCTGGGGCTGGGCTGCGCCTGCATCGGGTTGGAGGGTTGTGCCATCGCCGTTGCGGCGCTGCTGCATGACGAGGGCAAGCTGATTGCCCGGCTGCTGGATGTGATCATCTATGCAGCGTATGCGCTGGGCTTGCTGACCTGGCTGTTCTATCTCGTCAACGAGGTGAACTACATCACCAATATCCTCGTTGCTATCGATGGCACAAAGATTTCATTCGTATTCCTGGCTACTGCACTGGGGTTTGCATGCGCCTGGGTGCTGGCGCTGGTGTGTGCGATGCGCTGCAGCAAGGTGCTGAAAAAGGCTGAGGAAGCGAAGCGGGAAGGAGGCGCAGAAGCATGAAAAAACGATTGCCAAAGACGCTTTTCGTCCTCTTTGTGACCCTTCTGTGTATCCTGATTCCTGCCTATGACGTAATGACTGCATACAGCGCGATGATCAACAATGCCCTGAACATTCAGAGCTACCGCGTGGTGGAGTCCGACATTGCAGCGGATTACGACTCGGAATACTTTAAGGTTGATTTCAGCGACTCGGAAGCCTATGCCAAGGCTGCGGCAGAATTATGCCGTCAGGTGGAGGCGGAAGGTCTGGTGCTGCTGACCAATCAGAACGGCGCGCTGCCCCTGCCGAAGCAGGCGAAGGTCAGCTTCTTTGCACAGGGTGCGGTGTACCCGGGTTATGGCTCTACCGGCTCCAGTGCTGCCCAAACGGATGGCTACGGTTCTCTGCGCACAGCCTTTGAAAAGAAGGGCTTCTCTGTTAACGGAGCCCTGTGGGACTGGTACGCGCAGAAGGCTGCCCGTCTGCGCCTGAATACTGTGGACGGTCTGGTCAAGACTTATCGTACCAACGAGCTCCCTTGGGAAGACGTGACTGCGGCGCAGGGCGAGTCCTTCGCTAACTTCGGTGACGCTGCCATTGTCGTGCTTACCCGTGATAGCGGTGAGGGCTTCGACGTGTCCACCAAGGGCAGCGACGGCCTGGATGGCAGCTACCTGTCCATCACCAAGGAAGAGGAAGACCTGCTTAAGGGCTTGACCGAATTGAAGCAGTCTGGCGTGTTCAAGCGTGTCATCGTGCTGCTCAACGCGGCGGTTCCCATGCAGCTTGACTTCCTCTACCGCGCAGACATCGATGTGGATGCGTGCCTGTGGGTCGGCAACATCGGCATGTCCGGTGCGATGGGTATAGCGGACGTTCTGGCGGGCAGTGTGAATCCCTCCGGCCGTCTGACCGATACCTACACCCGCGACAATTTCTCTTCTCCGGCCATGGCATCCTGGGTGTTGAATCCCAACGGTATCTTCGCCCAGCCCTATGCCAATGCGACAGAGATGAACCTGAACAGCTCGCAGCAGTACTACGGCGTGTATGTTGAGGGGATCTATGTGGGGTACCGCTACTACGAAACCCGCTACGAGGACTACGTCATCGGGCGAGATCAAAGCGGCGAGTATGATTACTCGGTCGTGGCTTTCCCCTTCGGCCATGGCCTGTCCTACACGACCTTCGCGTACAGCGACATGAAGGTAACCCGTCAGGCGGATTCGGACAGCTACGTTGTGACGCTGACTGTCACCAACACCGGCAGCGCTGCCGGCCGCGAGCCTGTGCAGATCTACCTGCAGAAGCCTTACATCGAAGGCGGCCTGGAAAAGGCCTCCGTCGAATTGGCCGGCTTTACCAAGACAAAGCTGCTTCAGCCTGGCGAGAGCGAAACGGTTCGCGTTACGGTAAACGGAGAATTCTTCCGCACCTATGATGCGGTGGAGGCTCAGACCTACGTGCTGGATCCAGGCGATTACTACCTTGCAGCAGGCTACAATGCACATGATGCGCTGAATAACATCCTTGCCAGCCAGGGCTTCTCTCCCGAAAGCACGGGTGACCGGATGAATGCAGCAGGCAATGCTTCTCTGGCTGCTGTGGCCCTGCACCTGGATCAGCGGGATGCTGTTACCTATGCGGTTGCAGCTGAAACAGGCGAGCCGATTACCAACCTGTTTGACTTTGCGGACATCAACCGCTACGAGCATCGCGGGGATAATCAGGTTACCTACCTGTCCCGTGCGGATTGGGCGGGTACCTGGCCGAAGAAGCCAGTGAAGCTTTCAGTTGCCACCGAAGGCATGATGAGTGACATGGCCAGCCATAAGCCGCTGCCCAATGATCCCGAGGCGGTTTCTCCCCTGTACAACATTGACAGTGGCAGTCAGCTGATTGCCATGCGCGGTCTGCCCTATGATCACAGTACCTGGAATATTCTCCTGGACCAGCTGACCTATGAGGAACAGGCGCTGCTGGTGACCAACGCTGCTTTCGGTACCAGCGCGTTGGACTCCATTGCGCTAAAGGAAACCAAGGCCAGTGATGGCCCGACGGCTGTGTCTGCGTCTATCACCGCAGTGTCCTTCCCCAACGAAGGCATTTGGGCTTCCTCCTTTGACGTGGAGCTCATTGAACGTATCGGTGACTTCCTGGCAGAGGATGCGCGGCTGAACGGCGTTGATACCATGTATGCGCCCGGCGTCAATATCCACAGAACCCCCTTCGGCGGCCGTGCGCATGAGTACTTCTCCGAGGATCCTCTCCTGACTGCGTATGCTGCCATGGCTGAGGTCAAGGGGATGCAGAAAAAGGGCGTCATCCCTGTACTGAAGCATTACGCCTTCAACGATGAGGAATCCGCCCGCAACGGCATTGGTATCTGGTTGAATGAACAGGCTGCTCGTGAGATTTACCTGCTCCCCTTTGAGTACGCGATGCGTCCCTCCATGGGTGCAGGTGCGTTAGGAGCTATGTCCAGCTTCAATCGTGTTGGTGCACTCTGGACCGGCGCTTCCAAGGCGCTTCAGCTTGATATCAGCCGGAATGAATGGAATTTCCAGGGCTACTTCATTACGGACATGGCATCCTCCAATGGCGCGCTGTTCATGACCTTTGATGACGGCGTGTTCAACGGTACCGATCTGTTCCTGGGCAGCGGCAGCAAAACTGCCTTGAAGGAATGGAAGAGTAATATCCCCTTCCGCAACCGTGTGCGTGAGGCTGTGCATCGTGTGTTGTATGTTACCGTGAATGGTAACGCAGTCATGAACGGTGTTTCGCCCAGTTCCCAGGTCGTGCTTGTAACGCCCTGGTGGGCTATGGCTTTGCTGGCGGCGATTGCAGCCTCGGCTGTCATTGCACTTGGTAGTGTTGTGGTGCATATCTGGTTCATCCTGAAAGATAAGCGCAGTAAGGCATGACGCATGTGCCGCGGAAGAGCCACGTTTCGCTGGGCCTGATAGATCAAATGCACGACTGATTTCATAGAATACAAACAAGCAGCCCCGCCCCTCTTCTGTTCAGAGACGCTGTAGGGGCGGGGTTTGCCTTTGCGTCAGTATGGAGGATATGCTATGAACGGAAAAATTCATCAATTGGCAAAGCAGCTTACCCTGGCGGAAAAGTGCACTTTGTCATCACTGGCAAGATCAATCCCGGCGGCAAGCTGAGTGAGACCTTCCCGGTGGCCTACGCCGATTTACCCGTCAGCCAGTATTATCCCGGTACTGAGGCCACCAGCGAATACCGAGAGGGTCTCTATGCGGGCTACCGCTACGCCACCACCGCAAAGAAGGAAGTCCGCTTCCCCTTCGCCTTCCATCAGCCTGTCCGGCGGGAAGGTCATCCGTCTTGCCCGGGAGCTGAAGGGCTTCGCCCGTGTCCATCTGGAGGCAGGAGAGGAAAAGGCCGTCACGATTCCCTTTGACGAGTATACATTCCGCTACTTCAACGTGCAGACCAACAAGTTCGAGGTCGAGGGCGGTGCGTATGACATCCTGATCGCCGCGTCCAGCGAGGACATCCGCTTGCGCGGCACACTGGAGGTCAGAACCCCATCTGCCGCATGGTCGCCAAGCTCCTCGGTAGTATGATTGACAAGGCCATTGCGAGCGGCAAGCCCGATCTGAAGTGGAAGAATTTCGCCGACAAGCACCCCAACGCATCCATGTGGATCCGCGAGGGCGGTTTGTTCGTCATCGTCAGCAATGTCGTGACTGTGTTCAAGTACCTGATCCTGACCTTCCTGCCCTTGACCTTCAAAGGTCTGTGGACGGTAGATTTCGGCTGGCCGGGCATCGAGGCTGAAATTTTCGGTCAGCCCTTCACCTGGAATATCTTTGGTTACGCGGTCAAGGAAGGCAGCGCAGTGATGGGTGGTCTGGGCTACTTCATTGCCTGCATGATCGCCATGGTCATCGGCGAGGCCATCAGTTTTCCAATCCAACGCAGCTTCGTGTTCCGTAGCAAGCGCCCCGTCAGCCCGCAGATCGCGTGGTACGTTGTGGCCTTCTGCATCGTGACTGTGATCGTCAACTCGATCAACTGCATCTGGGTGGATGTGGCTGTTCAGTGGGTCGCAACCTGGCTGTACAACATCGGCACGACGGTGCTCAATGGCGGCGCTTCGATGGTCGTGTTCTTCTTCGTGAACAAGATTATCTTCCCGGAGGGTGAAGCCGCAAAGTAACAGGAAGCTTAGTTAGAATGTACGCCCACCATGTACCTCATACATAACCCGCAATCTCTCCAAAACAAAGCTATCCCCCAGAATCGCGAAGATTCCGGGGGATTTTCTCCTGTACGCCCGGCAGGAGTCGAACCTGTGACCTTCAGAGTCGGAGTCTGACGCTCTATCCAACTGAGCTACGGGCGCTCATCAGCCTAATTATTTTACCACAGCAGGGGAGGATTGTCAAGCGGAAATGCGGAAAAATCGCGGGGAAGGGGATCGAAAGGAAAGCGGAAAGGTATCCGCAAGGGCGCGAAGCAGGGGAAAATCAGCTATCGAAAAATATCTGCCACATTTTCTGCGCATTTTGGGGGGATTTTTTAAAGAAATGCTGCTTGCCCTCTTTTCAAACGGGCAAAAAACTGTTACAATAATACGAGAGCAGAAGATGCTCAAATCACGAGAGGAGAATGAATCCATGAAGAAGCTCGTTTCTCTCATCCTGGCGCTGGCGATGGTGCTGTGCGCGGTTTCCTTCGCGTCTGCGGATGAAACCTACCGCGTGGCGATGATTACCGACTCCGGCGACATCACCGACCAGTCCTTCAACCAGACGACCTACGAGGCCTGCAAGGCGTTCTGCGATGCCAACGGCATCGACTTCAACTACTTCAAGCCCACCGGTGACTCCGACGCGGAGCGCATCGCGCAGGTCGAAGCGGCCATCGACGAAGGCTACAACGTCATCGTCATGCCCGGCTACCTGTTCGCGGCGGCGATCGGCGAGTGCCAGCCGATGTACCCGGACGTGAAGTTCATCGCGCTGGACGTGAGCGAGTATGACCTCACCTCCAACGGCGTTGACCTGAGCAAGGCGTCCAACCTGTTCTCTGCTGTGTATCAGGAAGAACTTTCCGGCTACATGGCGGGCTATGCGGCAGTGAAGATGGGCTACAAGAAGCTCGGCTTCCTCGGCGGCATGGAGGTTCCGGCGGTGCAGCGCTTCGGCTACGGCTTCGTGCAGGGCGCGAATGACGCGGCGGTGGAACTGGGCATCGCGGCGGACGTCTCCTGCGAGTACGTCTACGGTGGCAAGTTCATGGGCGATGCTGACATCACGGCGTACATGGACAACTGGTACGCCACCAAGGGCGTGGAAGTCGTGTTCGCTTGCGGCGGCGGCATCTACACCTCTGCGGCGGAAGCGGCTGCGAAGGTTGGCGGCAAGGTGATCGGCGTTGACTCCGATCAGGCGCCCATCATCAACAAGTTTGCGGAAGGCATGACGCTGACTTCTGCTATGAAGGGCCTGGCGGCGACGGTTAAGACGCTGCTGACCGATACCGTTGCGGGCAACTTCGACCAGTACGCGGGCAAGGTGGAGAACCTCGGCCTCGTGTCCGGCGACGACCTGACCCTGAACTACGTCGGCCTGCCCGTGGAGACCACGGAATGGAACGACACCTTCACCGTGGATGACTACACCGCGCTGGTGAAGGCGATGGTGGATGGCAAAGTGACCGTTTCCAGCGACATTACCGCGCGTCCGGAAACGACCATTGCGGTCAACTACAACGGCAACATCAAGTAATCTCACCTTCCGGGGGATGGCAACGTCCCCCGGATTCTGACAAGAGCTTCCGCCGGGGGAATCCTCTGCCGCGCGGAAGTTTTTGTCAGAATCAAACGCATTTTCGGCGCACACGGGGAATCATCCGCCGCAAAATCGGCGAAATCAATGGGGAAAACAGAACATCAAGGAGGAAATGCTTCATGGAGAAACAGCGCGTTCAAACGCCGGACGAAAGCACACCTTATGCCATCGAAATGCTGCATATCACCAAGCGCTTTCCCGGCATCATTGCCAATGACGACATCACCCTCCAGCTGCGCCACGGCGAAATCCACGCGCTGCTGGGTGAGAACGGCGCGGGCAAATCGACGCTGATGAGCGTCCTTTTCGGCTTGTATCAGCCTGAGAAGGGCGAAATCAGGAAGGATGGCGAAACGGTGTCCATCCGCAACCCCAATGACGCCACCGCGCTGGGCATCGGCATGGTACACCAGCACTTCAAGCTGGTGGAGTGCTTCACCGTGCTGGACAACATCATTCTGGGCGTTGAACCGACGAAATTCGGCTTTCTGCAAAAGAAAGAGGCGCGGCAGAAGGTGCTGGCGCTGTCCGAGCGTTACGGGCTGCACGTCGACCCCGATGCGAAGGTGGAGGATATCACCGTTGGGATGCAGCAGCGCACGGAAATCCTCAAAATGCTCTACCGCGACAACGAAATCCTGATTTTCGACGAGCCGACCGCCGTCCTGACGCCGCAGGAGATTGACGAACTGATGCAGATTATGCGCAATCTGGCAGCAGAGGGCAAGTCTATCCTCTTCATCTCCCATAAGCTGGCGGAGATTATGGCGGTTTCCGACCGCTGCACGGTGCTGCGCAAGGGCAAGTACATCGGCACGGTGAACACGAAGGACACCACGCCGGAGGAACTGTCCGCGATGATGGTCGGGCGCAACGTCAACTTCCACGTCGAGAAGAAACCGGCGCAGCCCGGCGAGGTCGTGCTGAAGGTAGAAAACATGACCGTCGCGTCCCATGTGCACAAGAACAACGCGGTCAAAAATGTGTCGCTGGAGGTGCGCGCGGGCGAAATCGTCTGCCTTGCGGGCATTGATGGCAACGGTCAGACGGAGTTCGTGTACGGTCTGACGGGCTTGGAACCGCTCGTCAGCGGCAAAATCTACCTGGATGGGCAGAATATCACCCGCGCGTCGATTCGCCGGCGCTCGCTGGACGGCATGAGCCACATCCCGGAGGATCGCCACAAGCACGGCTTGGTGCTGGATTACTCGCTGGAAGACAACATCGTTTTGCAGCGCTATTTCGACCCGGAATTCACGCGCGCGGGCTTCCTGCGCCGCAAGAACATCCGCGCCTATGCCAATCGGCTGATTGACCAGTACGACATCCGCTCCGGGCAGGGCGCAACCACCATCGCCCGCAGCATGTCCGGCGGCAATCAGCAGAAGGCGATTGTCGCGCGCGAAATCGACCGCTCGCCGCACCTGCTGATTGCCATGCAGCCCACGCGCGGTTTGGACGTGGGCGCGATTGAGTACATCCACAAGCAGATTATCGCCGCGCGCGACGAGGGCAAGGCGGTGCTGCTGGTTTCGCTGGAGATGGACGAGGTGCTGGATGTGTCCGACCGTATTCTCGTGATGTACGAAGGCGAAATCGTCGGCGAGCTTGACCCGAAAACGACGACGGCGGAAGAAATTGGCCTGTATATGGCGGGCGCGAAACGGGAGGTGCGGTAAAGATGGCAAACGAACCTAAGAAAGTCCGGCAGCGCAGGTCGATGCTGCAAATTCCCGGCGTGCAAACGATTCTCTCGTCGCTGCTGTGCATCGTGCTGGGGCTGCTGGTCGGCTTCGTCGTGCTGCTGCTGATTGACCACGGCGTGAGCGAAAAGACGGGCAACCTCAACGCCGTTGATGCGATTCTGGTTATCATCAAGAACTTCTGGAAGTATGGCAGCAGCACCGCGCAGATGAAGTATCTGGGCAACACGCTGGTCAAGACTGCGCCGCTGCTCATGTGCGGCTTGTCGGTGCTGTTCGCCTACAAGGTGGGCTTGTTCAACATTGGCGCGGCGGGTCAGTACGTCGTGGGCGCGGGTGCGGCGCTGTACTGTGCACTGGCGTGGAACATGCCGTGGTATGTGTGCCTGCTGGCGGCGGCGCTCGCGGGTGCGCTGCTGGCGTGCATCTCCGGCGCGCTCAAAGCATTCTGCAACGTCAACGAGGTCATCTCCTGCATTCTGCTCAACTGGATCAGCCTCTATGCCGTCAACAGCCTGCTGTCGCTCGTGAAGGACAGCAACACCCCTTACACCGTCAAGCTGAGCGTGGGCAATCCGAGCGCGCTGATGCCGTCGCTGGGGCTGGAAAAGCTGTTCTCCAACAACCGCTATGTGACCATTGCCATTCCGCTGGCGATTGTCATTGCCGTGCTGATTTGGGTGCTGCTGAGCAAAACGAAGCTGGGCTACGAGCTGAAGGCGACCGGGCTGAACAAGAATGCCGCGAAATACTGCGGGATGCGCGAAAAGCAGAATCTCATCCTGACGATGGGGATTGCGGGCGCGCTGGCGGGCATCGGCGCGGGCTTCATGTTCCTCTCTGGCTTTGAGGAATGGGCAGTGGCGCAGTCGGCGGTTCCGGCGATGGGCTTCAACGGCATTGCCGCGGCGTTCCTCGGCGGTCTGCACCCGATTGGCACGATTTTCGCATCCTTCTTCATCCAGCACATCACCTTCGGCGGCGCGTATGTTGACCGCGCCATCTATTCTTCGCAGATTTCCGACCTCATTTCGGCGGTCATCATCTACATGTGCGGCTTCGTGCTGTTCTTCCGGCAGGTTATGACGCGCCTGGCGGAGCGCAAAGCGGAAGCGAACCTGCGGAAGGAGGCGAATCTCAAATGACACTCTTGCTGCAATATATGCTGATGTTTGCATCAGTCCTGCTGCTGGTGGCGCTGGGCGGCTGCTTCTCGGAGCATTCCGGCGTGATTAACATCGGGCTGGAGGGCATCATGGTTTTCGGCGCGCTCGGCGGTGCGCTGATGATGAAGTACATGCCCGACGGCACGGCGGTCGTCGTGGTCATCCTCCTGACGACGCTGATGGCGATGATTTTCGGGATGCTGTATTCGCTCCTGCTGGCGGTCGCGGCGATTAACTTCAAGGCAGACCAGACGCTCGTCGGCACGGCGATGAACCTGCTCGGCACGGCGGCGGCGACGGTCATCGTCAAGGCCATCAACATTGCCGAAGATGTGTCGAATGTGTCCTCCGCCATTACCTACATCAACGTTAAAAAGGCGTTTCTGGTGGATATCAATGGCTTCGAGTTCAACTGGTTCATGCTCATGGCGGCGATGCTGCTGGTGATTTCGTATGTCCTGCTGTACAAGACGCGCTTCGGTCTGCGTTTGCAGGCTTGCGGCGAGCATCCGCAGGCGGCGGATTCCGTGGGCATCAACGTCTACAAAATGCGCTATGCGGGCGTGATGATTTCTGGCGTGCTCGGCGGCTTGGGCGGCTTGGTGTACATCACGGCGGGCGTGAGCGAGTGGAAATTCGAGAACGGCGTGGCGGGCTTCGGCTTCCTTGCGCTGGCGGTGATGATTTTCGGGCAGTGGAAACCCTTGCGGATTGCGCTGGCGGCGCTGCTGTTCGGGTTGTTCCGCAGCCTGAGCAACGTCTATACCGGCTTTGACTTCCTCGCGCAGCTGAACCTGCCCAGCACGTTCTACAACATGCTGCCGTACATCATTTCGCTCCTTGTGCTGGCGCTGACGAGCAGCAAGTCCCGCGCGCCGAAGGCCGAGGGTATCCCATACGACAAGGGAAGCAGGTAAGGAGGGTGCCCATGTTCCCCTGCGACGTGGAAATCACGGACTTTCGCCTGCACACCGCAAGCGGCGCACCTGTGCTGACACTCTCCTTTTGTGCTGATGGCAAAGCGCAAACGCTCCGTTTCCTGTCTATAAGCGACGTGACGCTGCGTTTTCCCGCCATCCCGATGCAGATTTGCGGCTTCGAGATTCGCGACCACCGCGCGGACGGCTGGGATGCCGACCAGCGCTACGAAATCAGCGACTTCGAGGACGGCGCGCTGCACTTCTTCTGCCGCGAAATCGAGACCGAAAACGGCGAACCGCTGTCGTGATGCTGGCAAAATGGAAAACGAACGCCCTGCCGGGGTGAAAAATTCCGGCAGGGCGATTTTTATGCAAAAGTGTTTTGAAAACCAGAACGCAAGGAAAAGCAGTCAAGCCTGGACGCCACCGCCGTTCTTTCCTGCAAGAAACTTTTGCGGCGGGGGAAGGCCAGAGGGGGCTGAAGTCCCGACTTGCACCCTCTTCAGCCCCCTCTGGGCGCTCTTTGGAACCTTTCTGTCGCAACAGAAAGTAACGTCTTCGCCTCCGCAGAGGCGACGGGAGTGGCGGATGAAATCAAGATTGGTTTTGAAATCGAGCATGGGGAAGATGCTGCGAAAGGCGCATCAGTCGCATTCCAAATCGCCCCGAAACACCGCGTGACAGCGTGTGCAGCGCATTGTCACCCCAACCCAAGTGAACATATCGTCGGGATTCGCAAACGCCGCGAGTTCCTCCGCCTCCGGGTACTCAAAGGTCAACCGCAGCTGAAACGCCGCATTCCGGCACTTTGGGCAAATCGCCGGATGCAGGGGAATCGGCGCGGGCGGCTGCCTGTCATCCAGCACATTCGCATAGCCGTCGCATCGGCTGTCAAAAAGCGGAACGTCGCCGTCTGGCTGATGAAGCGCAACGCAAAGCACGTCCCCATCCGCCAGAAGCTGATTTCGCCCGAAAAGCCCGCGTTTCAGCCTTCCGCAGAGATGAATGTGCAGTTCTTTCGAGCCGTTCAGCACAATCGCACAGCGGACGCGGCTGGCTGTGCCGTCCACATCGGCGGCATAGGGACGTACGGCGGCGGGAAGCAGCATGGAGCATCCTCCTATTCCAAAAGCGGCAGGGGATTCCTCCACCTGCCGCCAAAGTTCCCTTACTTCATCCGTTCTTCCAGTTCAGCGCGGCGGGCTTCATAGCCGGGCTTGCCGAGCAGGGCGAACATGTTCTTCTTGTAGGCTTCGACGCCGGGCTGGTCGAAGGGGTTCACGCCCAGCAGATAGCCGGACAGACCGCACGCCTTCTCGAAGAAGTACACCAGATAGCCGAAGTGGTAGGCATCGGCTTCGTCAATCTCGATGATGATGTTGGGCGTGCCGCCGTCCATGTGCGCCAGCAGCGTACCCTGATACGCCTTGCTGTCCACAAACTGCACGGACTTGCCCGCCAGATAGTTCAGACCGTCGATGTCCTCGTCCGCCGCCTCGATGACCAGCTCACTGCGCGGATTCTTCACCCACACAACCGTCTCGAACAGGCTGCGCGTGCCATCCTGAATGAACTGCCCGATAGAGTGCAGGTCGGTGGAGAAGTTCGCCGCCGTCGGGAAAATGCCCTTGTTGTCCTTGCCCTCGCTCTCGGCGAACAGCTGCTTGAACCACTCGCCGGTCATCATCAGCGCCGGCTCGTAGTTCACCAGAATCTCGATGTTCTTGCCCTTGCGGTAGAGGATGTTGCGCAGCGCGGCGTACTTGTAGGCGGGGTTGGTGTCCACCGTGCCCTCCTTGCAGCATTCGCGCGCATCCGCAGCGCCCTTCATCATCGCGGCAATGTCGATGCCTGCCGCGGCAATCGGCAAAAGACCCACCGCCGTCAGCACGGAGAAGCGTCCGCCGACGTCATCCGGCACAACAAAGGACTCGTAGCCCTCGACGTTCGCCAGATTCTTCAACGCACCGCGCGCCTTGTCGGTCGTGGCGTAAATGCGGCCCTTCGCGCCCTCTGCGCCATACTTTTCTTCCAGCATCTTCTTGAACACGCGGAAAGCAATCGCGGGTTCGGTCGTCGTGCCGGACTTGGAGATAATGTTGACGGAGAAGTCACGGTCGCCGATAATCTTCACCACGTCATTGATATAGGAAGAAGAAATGTTGTTGCCCACGAAGTAGATTTCGGGGATGCCCTTTTCACGCACGCCGTTGTACATCTGCCCCTTGCAGAACTCAATGGCCGCGCGCGCGCCGAGGTACGAGCCGCCGATGCCGATGACCACCAGCACATCGCTGCCGCTCTGAATTTTCTTCGCCGCCTTCTGGATACGGGCAAACTCTTCCTTGTCGTAATTCACGGGCAGGTCGAGCCAGCCGAGGAAATCACTGCCCGCGCCCTTGCCGGTCAGCAGTTCGTCATTGACTGCATTCAGCAGGGTTTCCATGTTCGTCAGTTCCGCAGGCTTCACGAAGCCGTTCACGCCGGTGGTTTTCAGTTCCATAGCCATGAGAATATCCCCCTCTTTTTGTGTCAAGCGGCGAAAGGGAAAGACCAAATGCCGCTTCTGCGTGTATTATATAGCGTTTTGGGCGAAATGGCAAGCCTTTTTTGCGTTTCTGATGGCGCAGAAACAGGCAGACGCAGGGGTTTCGCCTCTGCGGAGGCGACGAAGGGCATGAAAACAGACGAAGTCTGCGATCGCCCTCTCGACCCCTTCGGTCCCCACCTGCATAGTTTTGGGGTATTGTTGCTTCTTTTTTCGTTCCCGGATAAACACGCGGGCATAGCCTGAAAGTGCGCTCAACTCAATCGCGCGAAAGGGAGTCCAGAGGGTCGAAGACCCTTTGGCGGGTGCAGGGCAGAGCCCTGCCGGAGTCCAGAGGCAGCGCCTCTGGGGGTCACTCCTTCAAGATGAACAGCACCCCCAGCGTGCCGGGGCCGCAGTGGCAGGAGATGACGCCGCCGGCGCGGGTTTCGATGACCGCATCGAAGTAGTTCAGGCTCGTCAAATAGGTGCGGACTTGCTCGACGACCTCCGGGTCGCAGCCGGAATGGGTGATGAAAACACGCTCCGGGCGCGCGCGGAGCAAATCGTCGTGCAAATCGTGCGTGTAGGCAGGGATGCAGCGGGCGAGCGAGCCGCGGTACTTCTTGTCCACCAGCATTTGACCGTCGCGCACGACAATCTTCGGGTGCAGCTTCAGCATACTGCCCATTAGCGCCGCCGCGCCGGAACAGCGCCCGCCGCGGTGCAGGAACGTCAGCGTATCGACGACAAAGGACGCGCGAACCAGCGGAATCAGCGAGGTTACATGCGCCACAATTTCCTTGGCGGATTTGCCATCCTGCGCCATCACCGCCGCTTCCATCACCAGCAGACCGATGCCGGTGGAAAGGCTCTGGCTGTCCACGACGTGGATGCGGTCGGACGCGCCCAGCTCCGCCGCCGCTTCCACCATGTTCGCCCCCGTCGCGGACATTTTGCCGGAGATGGAGAACGCCACAATCTCGTCATACGTCTCCAGATACTTCTGGAAAACTTCTTGAATCGTCCAGACGTTCGCACAGGCAGTCGTCGGCGCTTTCTTTGTGCTGTCCGACCAGCGGAAAATTTCTTCCGATGTGATGTTCACGCGGTCTTCGTACTGCTGGTCGCCCAAGCGAACTATCAACGGCACCAGCGTGATGTTATAGCGGTCGAGCAGATCCTGCGAAAGGTCGGATGTGCTGTCTGAAATGATTTTGACCATACGATTTTCACTCCTGTTCAAGGGGAATATATACACATTTTATCATTTTCGATGCGCAGTTGTCAACCGATTTTGCGGTGTCTCAACAATCGTTGCGAATATGGAAACAATAGGAAACTTGCATTTGCACACGGAATGTGCTATGATGGGGAACAGCAACGCGAAGGGAGCGTCAAAAGGATGCAGAAGTGGGTCAGCGTGTGGGGAAATGCGGTCAGCATTGCGGAAAATCGCCCGGAGCGGTATGCCAAGGACATTACCTTGCGCTATCCGATTGCCTTGCCGTTTTCTGGCAGCGGCGTGCGCCTGACGTTCGATAATTACTGCGGCACGGAGCCGGTTACGCTGGAAAAGGTGACAATTTTCTGCGGCGGCGCGTTTCACCCGGTCACGTTCGGGGGCGAACACCGCGTAACGCTTCCGGCGGAGGGCAATGCGATTTCCGACACGCTGGAAACGCCTGTAACTGCCGGGGAAAAGCTGCTTGTCAGCTTCTATTTGCGTGATTTCACGCTCATGCGCAGCGTCGTGTTCACCTGCGGCGCGCTGTCCGGCGGGCTGTACGCCAACGGCGACGAAACGGAACATCTCGATATTTCGATGGACACATCCCGCAAGACGCAGCTGACCTACTTCCTCAGCAATGTGTCCGTGCGTACTGCGCCGGAGAACCGCGCCATCATCTGTTATGGCGACTCCATCACCGCGCAGGATTGGCCGGATGATTTGCAGCTCCGTTGCCGCAAAGACGGCTTTGAGCATACCGCCATCATCCGCCGCGCCACCAGCGGATCGCGGATTCTGCGCGAATATCACTGCCTGACGTATGAATCCTACGGGCTGATGGGCGCGAAACGCTTTGCGCATGAAGTGCCGACCGACGGCGCGGATGCCGTTATCATCCAGCAGGGTATCAACGACATCATCCACCCTGTCGGCGAGCAGGTGAACCCCTTCCGCCCGATGAGCGATCTGCCAACGGCGGATGAGCTTATCAGCGGACTCAAGACGTACATCACGCAGGCGCGGAGGATGGGCTTGCGCGTCTACGTCGGCACGCTGCTGCCCATGGGCGGATGGCGCACCGACGCGCCCTTCCGGCAGGACTTGCGCCACGCTTACAATGATTTCATCCGTATGACCGAGTTGATTGACGGCTGCATTGACTTTGACCGCGCCCTGCGTGACCCGGCGAACCCTGATTTCTTCCTGCCCGAATACGATTCCGGCGACCACCTGCACCCAAGCAAGGCGGGCTATCAGCGGATGGCGGCGGAAGTGCCGGCGGAAATGCTGAAATAAATAGGAAAGGCGTTTTCGGAACGTGTACATCCGAAAACGCCTTTTTTAGGGGATTTGGTTGATTTAGAAGAGGTCATCCAGCAGCTGCGTCAGCTCAATGGTACCGATGGCATCCGGAATGACGGGGGATTCAGGTGTGCAGAGCGATCCCGTCAGGGATACCTGCTGCCCGGCGGCATCGGTGAAGGTCAGCGAACAGCTGGTGTCGGAAAGCGCGGCGAAATCCAGCTGGAAATCTCCGTCCGGCAGGGAGAAAAGCAGGCTGAAGCCGGTTGCCGTTTCCGTTAGGGCAAGGCGGTATGTCGTGTCGCCGTACACGCCGGTGCAGATCAGACCGTTGAGCGCGGTGCGGACGTGGGCGGTGAAGATATCGAAAGTGCGCGCCTGTGCAACAATATCAAGCCCATCCGTGGCAGGGGTGATCGTAAGCGTATAATAATTGTAATATATCTTGACACGGATATAATCCGATGTGGATTCAAGGGAAAAAACGTTGGCATTAAGGGCAAAAACGTTGGCATTCTCATTGTTAAGCCGCAAACTGAAATTGCTGCCAGCTTGAACGATGGACAGGCTGAAGCTGTTATCAACGCTGGCGATAAACACAAAGTTGTTTGCAGAACCGTAACTGCAAGTGACAGAGAACGCCGTATGCTGATTCTCGGAGTAGCCGCTCAAAGCAAAGTCGTATTCATTTCGCCAATAGAGCACACCATCAATGGTATCGCTGTTCGCAGTTGTCAGCAGATAATGCCAACTGTTAGGCGTGGTTTGCTCATAGGTCAAATGGTATGGCTCTTGGTAGGGCTGACGAAAAAGAAGTTCCCCTTTGTCAATGCCGATTTGCCCGGAAAGCCTGAAATTAGAGAGAAGGTATCCGCGCATCGCGGAACGATATGCGCGTGCAACCTCCGAAGATTGCACGACCGACGCAAGAAGATGATGGTAGATATCGCTGAAGTTCAAGCCGTCAAGATATTCCATGCTGTAGATCTTTCCCAGAACAGAAGCCGCCATACGATTCAGTTCTTCAGAAGTGATGGAAATTGTCCCTGTTTGCGCAGCAATGTATAGGTCGCTGAACAGGCGCGCAAACGCAGGGTCTCTTATCAAGGTCATTGGCAAGTTATAGAGCGAGGGAATCGCATCGAGCATCTTGTTGACATCCTCCGCCAACAGCCCCAGCACTTCCGACGGGGAGCGCCCATCCAGCAGCTTGAGCGGCGTGGTCAGCAGCGCCGCATCCACCGGATGACCTTCCACCAGCAATTGCGCCCACTGACCGCCCGACTGCACGCAAAGCCCTTTGTCCGGCGAGAAGGCGAGGTCAATCTGCCCCGAAGGCAGCGTCAGCGAGCAGAACGGCGTTTCGCCTAAGCCAGCCGTCATCCGCAGGGACAAGCCGTCGCCATAGGTGGAGGTCAGCGCGAGGTCAATGCCCTGCGGCGTTTCCGCCAGCGCGCAGGGAAGAAAAAGGGCAAGAATCAGCAGCAGGGAGAGGATTTTCCGCATGAAAAAACACTCCTTTCGATAAAGAACAAACGCTTTTGCTACGTACAGGATACAGCATTTGGTGCGCTTTGTCAAGGGCACCACCGCACAATTCGGCGGCGCGTCTGGCGATGTCTTTTCCGCCATCTGCGTCATGCAAATTTCTCGATTTACCGCCAGTAAACCTTCGAAATTTGCATTTGCATCTGACGAAAAATCCATTCGCCAGCCGACCACCTCATTTGTGCGGTGTTGCCCAAGGAAAATGACAAATTCCGCGTTCCGCATTGTTTTTTTTGTTTTGTTTTCTTTTTGTCCTTTCCGCTTCCCGGTCTTGACACGCGGCGAAGGATACGGTACACTTTTCCCTGTAGAAATGCTTCGGCTTTGGCGGAAGCGAGTAGTATTTGAAGGAGGTTTCCCTGTATGAAGAAGATGTTTGCGGTTTTGCTGGCGCTGTGTATGGCGCTGACCTGCCTGACGATGGCGAGCGCGGAAGAAAAGACGTATCACGTCGGCATTTTGCAGCTGGTGCAGCATGAGGCGCTGGACGCGGCGACCAAGGGTTTCCGCGACGCGCTGACGGAGAAGCTTGGCGACAAGGTTGTTTTTGATGAGCAGAACGCTTCGGGTGATACGGCTTCCTGCGCCATGATTGCCAATGGCTTTGTGGCGGCGGAGGTTGACCTGATTATGGCGAACGCGACGCCCGCGCTTCAGGCGGCGGTCAGCGCGACGGCGGATATTCCGATTCTCGGCACGTCGATTTCCCACTACGGCACGGCGCTGGAAATCAGCGACTGGAAGGGCTACACGGAAATCAACGTTTCCGGCACGAGCGACCTCGCCCCGCTGGACGGTCAGGCGAACATGATTGTGGAGCTGTTCCCGGAAGCAAAGACGGTTGCGCTGCTCTACTGCTCGGCGGAAGCGAACAGCGCCTATCAGATTGGCGTTGTGAAGGCGGAACTGGAAGCGAAGGGCATCACCTGCAAGGAATACGCTTTCACCGACTCCAACGACGTTGCGTCCATGGCGCAGCAGGCGACTGAATGCGACGTGCTCTACATCCCGACGGACAACACAGCCGCTGCCTACAGCGAAACGATTGCCAACGTCGTCGTGCCGGCGAAAGTGCCGGTTATCGCGGGTGAGGAAGGCATTTGCCGCGGCTGCGGTGCCGCGACGCTGACCATCAGCTACTATGACCTCGGCTACAAAACGGGCGAAATGGCGTATGAAATCCTCGTGAACGGCGCGGATGTTTCCACCATGCCGATTGCTTTCGCGCCTCAGTTCACCAAGAAGTACAACGCCGCGATCTGCGAAGCGCTGGGCATCACCGTCCCGGACGACTACGTCCCGATGGACTAATCATATAGATACATTTTGCGAAGCCATAGGGCATTTCGCCTTATGGCTTCGCTTGCGTTATAGTAGGAGGAAGATTCCGTGGAAATTATGAAGCTGCTCAACGCCTTGCCCGGCGCGGTTTCTCAGGGCGTCATATGGGGCATTATGGCCATTGGCGTCTACATTACTTACCGCATTCTGGACGTGGCGGACTTGACGGTGGACGGCTCCATCGCCACTGGCGGCGCGGTCGCGGCGATACTCATCATCAGCGGCTGCAACGCGTGGGTGGCGCTGGTGGCGGCGTTCGTCGTCGGGATGCTGACGGGCTTGGTGACGGGCGTGTTCCACACATGCATGGGAATTCCTGCCATCTTATCGGGCATTCTGACGCAGCTTGCACTCTATTCCATCAACCTTGGCATCATGAGCAACAAGGCGAACACGGCGGTGAATGCGAATAAGTATGACCTGCTGGTGTCCCTGCGCAACGTGCGCAATTTTTCGCTTGACAACCCGATTCTGCTGCTGCTCATTATTACCGCGGCGGTGATTGCGCTGCTGTACTGGTTCTTCGGCACGGAGTATGGCTGCGCACTGCGCGCAACGGGCGCAAACGTCAACATGGCGCGCGCACAGGGCATCAACACCGGGCGCGCGAAGGTCGTCGGGCTGATGCTGTCCAACGGCTTGGTGGCGCTCTCCGGCGCGCTGCTGACGCAGTATCAGGGCTATGCGGATGTCAGCATGGGGCGCGGCGCGATTGTTATCGGCTTGGCGGCGGTTATCATCGGCGAAGTGCTGTTTGGCAAGATTTTCCGCAATTTTGCCACGAAGCTCATCGCCGTGTCCATCGGCGCCATCATCTACTACATCGTCATGCAGGTGGTGCTGTGGCTGGGTCTGCCCACGAACTACCTGAAGCTGCTCACGGCGCTGGTTGTGGCGATGTTCCTCGCCGTGCCGCACTGGAAGAGCCAGCTTTTTACCGCCCGCAGCGCTCGAAAGGGGGAGAAGCAGGATGCTTGATATCAATCATATTGCAAAGACCTTCAATCCCGGCTTGATTACCGAGAAGCGTGCATTGGCGGATGTTGACCTCCATCTGGCGGAAGGTGATTTCGTCACGATGATTGGCGGCAACGGCGCGGGCAAATCCACGACGCTCAACGCCGTCGCGGGCACGTTCATGGTGGATCGCGGCAGCATCGTCATTGATGGCGTGGATGTGACGCACCTGCCGGAATACAAGCGCGCGAAGTATCTGGGGCGCGTGTTCCAAGACCCGATGAACGGCACGGCGGCAACGATGAACATTGAGGAGAACCTCGCGCTGGCGTATCGCCGCGGGCAGGGGCGGACGCTTCGCTGGGGCATCACGGCGAAGGAACGCGATGAGTACCGCGAAAAGCTGGCGACGCTGGGGCTGGGGCTGGAAAACCGCATGAGCAGCAAGGTCGGTCTGCTTTCCGGCGGACAGAGGCAGGCACTGACGCTGCTGATGGCGACCATCAAGCAGCCGAAACTCCTCCTGCTGGATGAGCACACCGCCGCCCTTGACCCTAAAACGGCGAAAAACGTGCTGACGCTGACGCAGAAAATCATTGCGGAAAATCACTTGACGGCCATGATGGTGACGCATAACATGAAAGACGCGCTGGAGTACGGCAACCGCACCATCATGATGCATGAGGGTAAAATCATCCTCGATATCGACGCGGAAACGAAGAAGCGCATTCGCGTCGAAGACCTGCTGGTGATGTTTGAAAAAGCAAGCGGCAGCGAAATCAACAACGACCGGATGCTGCTGGGATAAAGTCAAAAATGAAAAGAATGCGGACGAGGTGAAAAAAGCGCCTCATCCGCATTCTTTTTGCCGAATATGAAAGAAAAACAGCATAAAAGCGAATGATATGCAGAATAAGGATAAATAATAACCATTTTTTCGCATAGAGTTTACAATTCGCCATCGACAATTGGACAAAAATGTGATATACTGCTTTTTGTTCCTAAAGAATGGAACGAAACTTTCGCGGCGGCTCTCCGCAGCGAAAATATTCTGGAAAAGAAAGAGAGGAAAATGAACATGAAGAAGTTCCTTGCAATCATGATGGCGCTGTCCATGATGCTGTGCGCGTTTGCCGTGGCGGAAACCGCGAGTCCTGTTGCCAGCACGGTCGCCAGCCCTGTTGCCAGCCCCGTTGCGGATATGGTGGGCGACCCGGCGGATCTGCCGGCAATTGCGGCTGTGCTGAACGGCGGCAGCGAGGTCTATGTTCCCTCTGACAAGACGAACAAGACCCTGCAGGATGCCCTGAACCACGAGTTCACCGAGGGCGCGGGCTATGATTCCTTCGCTGTGCTGGATGTGGATGGCGACGGCAAGCTCGACGTGGTGCTGAATGTGACCGTGAACGGCGAAGCGCTGGGCTATCTGGTGCTGACCAGCGCCGATGAAGTCATCTGCGCGTACGGCTTCTACTACCGCGCGATGATTGGCCTGAAGGAAGATGGCTCCTTCTCCTTCAGCAGCAGCGCGGCGGAATCCGGCGTGGCGACCTTCTACAAGGACGAGAACCGCGATGCGCAGTACAATGTGCTGGCGGAAAGCAAGCTGGATGAAAACGGAAACGTCGTCTATTTCGTGAACGGCGAAGCGGCGGATGAAGATGCCTTCACCGCGGTCATCAACGCGCAGAACGAAAAGGCGGATGTGACCTTCGTGCCCGCGACGGCGGAAAATCTGGCGCTCTACCTGACGATTGAGTAATCAACCCGTCCAAAGCAACCTCCCGACATGGATTGTGCCGGGAGGCTGTTTTTTTCTTCAAATCAATAGATAATCACCGAACGAAAACCAATTTTCGATACGAAACCGTTTTTTCGTAAAAGGCAGCGAAAATCCGCCGAAAACTTGGCAGATATGGCACGAAAATATGGATAGACAGACAAGAATCCATTGACAAAACGATTTCGCTGATGCTATAATTAAGGAAACTGCGGTCAAATACGCAGAAGAAAGGAACGATGGATATGAAAAAGCGGTTCCTGCACCTGTTCAGCCTGATGCTGGCGGTGCTGATGCTGATTCCCTGCGTAGGGTCGGCGGAAGAGACGGAAGCGGTGGATAACGGCGTGATGCGCGAGGGCTTGACGGCGCTGGAGGCTACCCGCCTGATGGGCAACGGCATCAACCTCGGCAACACCCTGGAAGCCTGCGACAACAACGTCGGCATCAAGACGAACACGCCCCTTAGCTATGAGACGCACTGGGGTCAGCCGAAAACGACGCAGGCCATGATTGACGGCATGAAAGCGGCGGGCTTTGACACCATCCGCATTCCGGTGGCTTGGATGACCAACGCCACCCACCTCTACGAAGGCGACTACACCATCGACGCTGACTACATGGACCGCGTGGAGGAAGTTGTCCGCTATGCGCGCAAGGCGGGCATGTACGTCATCATCAATGACCATTGGGATGGCGGCTGGTATGGCATGTTCGGTTCGGAAAGCGCCGAAACCCGCGCACTGGCCATGGAAGCCTACAAGGGCATGTGGCAGCAGATTGCCGAACGCTTCCGTGATTACTCCGATTACCTGATTTTCGAGAGCGCAAACGAGGAGCTCGGCGGCCGCTTCGACGAGAATTCTCCGCTGTACTGCTCCGATTCCGTCGTTACCTACCTGAACGACGACGAGCGGTACGCGCTGACGAACGAAATCAACCAGACGTTTGTGGATGTCGTCCGCGCGACGGGCGGTAACAACGCGACCCGCTTCCTGCTGATTGCGGGTTACAGCACCGACATTAACCAGACCTGCGACGATCGCTTCCAGATGCCCAAGGACACCGCGGACAGCAAGCTGATGGTTTCTGTCCATTACTACGATCCGTGGTCGTACTGCGGCGCGTCCAGCGCGGTGAGCGCCACCAAGTGGGGCAAAGTGAGCGACTATGAGTACATGGATCAGCAGCTGGCAAAGATGACGAAATTCACCGAGGCGGGCTACGGCGTGGTCATCGGCGAATACGGCGCGCTGCCGTGCAGCGACGGGCTGAAGGACAACACGCTGGCGTACCACACGGCGTTCCTTGACGCCTGCACCAAGTACAACCTGACGAACTGCCTGTGGGATTGCAGCGGGCTGTACAAGCGCGTGTCCCAGACCTTCGCGGATGACGATATTCTGGCGATGTATCAGGAGAAGCGTCAGGCGAACGAAGAAGGTCAGGATTATGCGGATGTGCAGGCGGCTGCTGCGGCGGAAGCAGCGGCGGCTGCAGCGGAAGCCCCCGTGACCTTCCTGCAAGATGCCGTGGTCGTGGATGACCAGACCGCGCTGGCGTGGATTATGTGGAACGACGGCAGCTGGGCGCTCACCCACAGCGTCGGCGATACCTACAATGCGGATTCCATCTCCGAGGGACTTGTCGCGACCAACGCCATCATCACGGGCGAAGGCAAGTACACTGTCGGGTTGGATTTCACCGGCACGGCGCAGGGTTACTCCGCGTCCGTCGCGTTTGCCGCCATCGGCATCAGCAACGGCGAAGTGCTGTACCCGAACTACCTCGTTAACATCAAGGAAGTGCGCATCAACGGCGAAATCTACCGCCTGAAGGGCCGCGCCTACACGACCTCTGACGACGGCGTGTGCACGCGCGTGAATCTGTACAACGAATGGGTGACGAGCGTGCCCAAGACCGCGCGTCTGCCCGGCGGCAACCTCGCCGGCGCAACGCCGACCCCCATCAACCGCAACGATGCTGTCATCGCCGAAATCAAGACGATTGAAATCGACTTTGAGTATGTGCCGATGAACTAAGGCAAAAAGAAGCCCGAATCAGCGATGGTTCGGGCTTCTTTGAATGCGGATGATGATCTTGGCGGATGCGGATGATTTCACTTCCTATAATTGCGTGCTTTGTCGCAGAGGGTTTCGCGTCCGCAGACGCGGCTGGAGCAGCAAAAAAGACATGCTTGATGTTGAAAGTCAAGCATGTCTTTTTGCAATCTGCACTTACTTCAGATACTGCACCGCCAGAATCACAACGCCCAGCACCAGCAAAACCACGCCGACCACCCGGTTGAGCGTCTCCGGTTTCGATTTGTTCGCAATTTTCGCGGCAATCTGCGCGAACAGCAGCGTGAACGCCATGCACAGCGCCAGCGTCCATCCGTCCGGCAATCCGCCGATGGTGAAGTGGCTGACCGCGCCCGTCAGCGCCGTGAACGCCATGATGAACACACTCGTGCCGACGGCGGTTTTCAGCTCATAGCCCATGACGGAGGTCAGAATCAGCAGCATCATCATGCCGCCGCCCGCGCCGACGAAGCCGCAAATCATGCCGATGAACGCGCCGCAGACGATCGACTGCACCATGCGCTTCTTTTTGCTCACGTTCTGCATGGCTTCGCGCGTCGTCATCACCGGGCGGATGATGAACTTGATGCCCAGCAGCATCGTCATCAATACGCTGAAGCTGCCCATCGTTCGGCTCGGCACAAGGCTTGCGACGTAGCTGCCTACGACCGTGAACGCCAGCACCGCCGCCATCATCAGTAAGCCGTTGCGAATGTCGAGATTCTTGTTTTTGCCGTATGTCCACGCGCTTGCGGCACTCGCCAGCACGTCGCTCGCCAGCGCAATGCCGACCGCCTCATACGGCTCCATGCCCAAGAACGTAATCAGCATTGGGCTGATGACCGCCGCGGCGCTCATGCCCGCGAACCCCGTGCCTAAGCCAGCGCCTAAGCCCGCCAGCAGGCATACCAGTACTTTTCCCACCATGAGGAAAGCCTTCCTTCTGTCGATTCTTATGCACATTGTAGCGGATTCGTGTGTACTCAGCATGAACATTGCGGACGAAAATGCAAAATTCGCGCATCAGGCGAAAATCCGCCGCTGATGGCTGGAAAATTCCGCAAGAAGCCGCGAAACCGCTTGTGCAAACGCGCATTTCGGGCTATACTACCCTCATCAGCAGAAGGAGGATAAGCATCATGTGTACCGCGATTCGCCTGACCACGCGCGACCACTATTTCGGCAGAAACCTTGACTTGGAGTACAGCTATCAGGAGACCGTTGCCATCACGCCGCGGCGCTATCCGTTCCATTTCCGGCACGAGGGGACGAACAGCGACCATTTCGCCATGATTGGCATGGCGTTCGTCGTTGGCGGAATGCCCTTATATTATGAAGCGACGAACGAGAAGGGCTTGAGCATGGCGGGGCTGAACTTCCCCGCGAGTGCCGTGTATCACGACGTGAAGCCGGATTGCGCGAACATCGCCAGCTTTGAGCTGATTCCGTACATTCTGGGGCAGTGCGAAAGCGTTCAAGAGGCGAAAACGCTGCTCCAGCGCCTGAACATCACCCGCGACGGCTTCAGCGAGCAGCTCCCGCCGTCGCCGCTGCACTGGATGATTGACGACCGCGAAGGCTGCATCGTCGTCGAGTCGATGGCGGACGGGCTGCACGTCTACGACAACTGGTCGAACGTGATGACGAACGAGCCGCCGCTGCCGCTGCAATTGGAAAATCTGGCGCACTATCAGGCGCTTTCGCCGGAAGAGCCGGTGAATCGCTTTGCGCCCACGCTGCCGCTGAAGGTGGGCGGACGCTGCACGGGCGCGATTGGCTTGCCGGGCGACTGGTCGCCGTGGTCGCGGTTCGTCCGCGCAGCATTCCTGACGAACAACTCCGTCTCCGGGGACAGCGAGGAGGAGAGCGTCGGGCAGTTCTTCCACATTTTAGGCGGCGTGGCACACCCGCGCGGCTGCGCCCACCTGCCGCATGGGTATGAAATCACGGTGTACACAAGCTGCTGCAACGCCGACACGGGGGTCTACTACTACACGACCTACGGCAACCAGCAGATTTGCGCGGTGGACATGCACAAGGTGGATTTGAACGGCGGGGAAGTCGTGTCGTATGAACTGAAAAAGCAGCAGGGGATTCATTACCAGAACTAAAAGCAGGGCAGGGGTGCAGAACGCATCCTTGCCCTTTTTGCTTAACCGATGCAGATGACCGTTCCCGACGAGAAGTCGCTGGGCAGCAGCGTCGGGTTCAGCGAGAGCAGCCGCCCCCGCGTCGTCCGAAAGCGCACCGCCAGCGTGTCCAGCGTCTCCCTCGGCTGAATGGTGTACGAGCGCAAGCCGGCGCACGTCTGACGCGTGCCGGACGGCGGCGCACAGTACGCGGTGCCCGCAATCAGGTAGCCCGGCATCAATTGCGGATTCGCGCTGCGCATCGCCCGATAGCTGACGTTGTGCTGCACCAGCAAATCCGCGTAACTCTGCCCCGACTGCACCGCGGACAGCGTATATCCTGACGGACAGACACGGGTCGGCGTATCAGGCAGGGCGGGATATTCGCCGTCGTCCGGCAGGGGAATCACGGGCGTCTGGCTGTCATCGGGCAGGGCAGGGTACTCACCGTCGTCCGGCAGGGGGATGGCGGGCGTCTGCGCGTCGTCGGCGCCGTCCGCTTTTGCCGGAACACACAGCACCTGTCCGACTGTGAGATTGTTCTGTGACACGCCGGGATTCCGCTCGGCGAGTTCGAAGGTCGTAATGCCCAGCCGCGCGGCAATCGACGCGAACGTGTCGCCGTCTTCAACCACATACGGCTGACCGCTGATGCAGGTATAGATGAAATTGGGCAGACAGATTTCCTCCCCGGCGGTCAGCGTGGCAAAATCGACGCCGGGATTGATGACCTGCAGCGCCTGCACGGTGGTGGCGTATGTACGGGCGATACGCTCGGCGGTGTCGCCCTCCTGCCAAGTGTAGCTCTCCGCTCCGCGCGGACAGACGCGCCCGATGGCTCTGCGACCTTGCTGTTCCATGCCTGTTTCCCTCCTGTTTGCACTTTTCGGCGGGTTTTGCGCCCACCATTCAAAATTTATGCGCCGGGCAGTGGTTTCATCCCTTGCCCTCGCTGCTATTCTATGCTATAATGTTCGGCAGGTGTGCTGACGCGCCGATTTTCGTGTGCCTAAGTTTCACCAGAATCTGGTTGTTTCCCCTGAACCCGACACATTTCGGTGCGCCTCGGTTCGGGCGGGAAAACGAAAGAAACCATGATGCGTATACAGAAAATGTGCATCAATATGCAGCTTTATACTTCTGCGACATCTGCGAAGAATGATGGAGGGAATTCCCATGAAGCATCTGCTGAAGCTCCTCGACCTGAGCAAGGAAGAAATCACGGAGCTGCTTGACCTCGCTGACCGCCTGAAGGCGGAAACCAAAGCCGGCGTGGAGCACCACATCCTCAAAGGCAAAACGCTGGGCATGATTTTTGAGAAGTCCTCGACCCGCACGCGCGTCAGCTTTGAGACGGGCATGTACCAGCTGGGGGGTCATGCGCTGTTCCTGTCCAGCCGCGATCTGCAAATTGGCCGCGGCGAACCGGTGGAGGACACTGCGCGCGTCCTGAGCCGCTATCTGGACGGCATCATGATTCGCACCTTTGCGCAGGAAGAAGTGGAAACGCTGGCGCGCGTGGGCAGCATCCCGATTATCAACGGCTTGACGGACTTCTGCCACCCCTGCCAAGTGCTGGCGGATTTGCAGACCGTGCGCGAGTACAAGGGGCGCATTGAGGGGCTGAATATGTGCTACATCGGCGACGGCAACAACATGGCCAATTCGCTGATTGTCGGCTTCCTCAAAATGGGTGCGCATGTGTCCATCGCCTGCCCGAAGGCGTATCAGCCGGACGCGCAGGTGCTCTCGTTCACCGAGCAGTACCCCGGCAAGTTCGTCATGACCGAAAGCCCGGAAGAAGCGGCGAAGGATGCGGACGTCATTTTCACTGACGTGTGGGCTTCGATGGGGCAGGAGGAAGAAAAGGCGGTGCGCGAGAAGGCGTTCCGCGGCTATCAGATTAACGCGGAGCTGCTGGCGAAGGCGCATCTGGGCTGCATGGTGCAGCACTGCCTGCCCGCGCACCGCGGCGAGGAAATCACGGCGGATGTGTTTGAATCCCACGCCGACCAGATTTTCGACGAGGCGGAGAACCGCCTGCATGCACAGAAGGCAGTCATGGTTGCTGTTATGGCGGACAAGAAAGACTGGTAAGCAACACGCGGTTTTTGCCCCAATAGAAAAATGGAGGAAACGAGCATGAAGGGCTATCTGCTGCTGGCCAACGGTCAGCTTTACGAAGGCACGCTGATGGGCGCTGCGAAGCCGGTCATGGCGGAGCTGGTGTTCACCACGGCGATGACAGGCTATCTGGAAACCCTGACCGACCCGTCCTACGAAGGGGAAATCGTCATTCAGACGTTCCCGACCATTGGCAACTACGGCGTGATTCCGGAGGACTTCGAGTCTCCGCGCCCGCGCCTGTCCGCGTATATCGTCCGGGAACTCTGCGATGAGCCGAGCAACTTCCGCTGCCAAGGCAAGCTCGATGATTACCTCAAAGCGCAGGGCATTCCCTGCCTGACGGGCGTGGACACCCGCGCGCTGACCCGCGTTATCCGCAATGCGGGCGTGATGAATGCCGCGCTGCTGACCGAGAAGCCGGAGAATCCGGAGGAAATCTGCGCGCAATTGAAGGTGCTGCCGTTCCATCCGTCGATTCAGGAAGTGACGTGCGACGGCGTTCAGCCCGCGAAGAAGCGGGGCATCCACAACGTCGTCCTCTGGGACTTCGGCGCAAAGGCGAACATCCAGCGTGAACTTGAAAAGCGCGGCTGTGCGGTCACGGTTGTTCCGGCGAGCGCGACGGCGCAGGAAATCCTGAACCTGAATCCCGACGGACTGATGCTGTCCAACGGCCCCGGCGACCCGGCGGATAACACCGCCGTGATTGCGAACCTGCGCGAACTCATGCGCCACCGCATCCCTACCTTCGGCATCTGCCTGGGGCATCAGCTGCTGGCGCTCAGTCAGGGCGCAAAGACCGCCAAGCTGAAGTACGGCCACCGCGGCGCAAATCAGCCCGCAAAGGACGTCAAGACCGGGCTGTCCTACATGACGAGCCAGAACCACGGCTATGCGGTGGACTGCGACACGCTGCCGGAAAACGCGTCGCTGCGTTTTGTCAATGGCAACGACGGCACCTGCGAGGGCGTTGATTATACCGATATGCCCGCCTTCTCCGTCCAGTTCCACCCGGAAGCGTGCGGCGGCCCGCTTGACACCCGCTTCCTGTTCGACCGCTTTATTGCCATGATGGGAGGGAATAAGGAATGCCGCTGAATCCCGATCTGCACAAAGTAATGATTATCGGCTCCGGCCCGATTGTGATTGGTCAGGCTGCCGAATTTGACTACGCCGGTTCGCAGGCGTGCCGCGCCTTGAAGGACGCGGGGCTGGAAGTCGTGCTGGTCAACCCGAACCCCGCGACCATCATGACCGACCATTCCTCGGCTGACCATATCTACATTGAGCCGCTGACGCTGGAAACCCTGCGCCGCATCATCCTCAAGGAAAAGCCGGACTCCCTGCTGTCCACGCTGGGCGGGCAGAGCGGTCTGACCCTCTCCATGCAGCTGGCGAAGGAGGGCTTCCTCGAACAGCATGGTGTGAAGCTGCTGGGCGCCAAGTGCGAGACGATTGAAAAGGCGGAAGACCGCCAGCAGTTCAAGGACACGATGCTTTCCATCCACCAGCCCGTCATTCCGTCGGAAGTCGTGGAGACGGTGGAGGATGCGCTCGCGTTCGCCAAGACCATCGGCTACCCCGTGATTGTGCGTCCGGCGTATACGCTGGGCGGTTCAGGCGGCGGCATCTGCCAAGACGAAAGGGAGCTGGCGGAAATCGCTGAGAATGGCCTGCGCCTGTCGCCGATTACGCAGATTCTGGTCGAGAAGTGCATTTCCGGCTGGAAGGAAATCGAATTCGAGGTCATGCGCGACAAGCTGGGCAACGTGATTGCCGTCTGCTCGATGGAGAACATCGACCCCGTCGGCGTGCATACGGGCGACTCCATCGTCGTTGCGCCCGCGCTGACTTTGGCGGACAAGGAGTACCAGATGCTCCGCCGCGCTGCGCTGGACATCATCACCGCGCTGGAAGTCGAGGGCGGCTGCAACTGCCAGTTCGCGCTCAATCCCGATACGTTCGACTATGCCGTCATCGAGGTCAACCCGCGCGTCAGCCGTTCCTCCGCCCTTGCGTCGAAGGCGACGGGCTACCCGATTGCCAAGTGCGCCGCGCAGATTGCCATCGGCTATACGCTGGATGAAATGAAGAACGCCGTGACGGGCAAAACCTGCGCCGCGTTTGAACCCGCGCTGGACTACATCGTGGCGAAAATCCCGAAGTGGCCGTTTGACAAGTTCGTGTACGGCAAGCGCACCCTCGGCACGCAGATGAAGGCGACCGGCGAGGTGATGGCGATTGGCGTGAACGTCGAGCAGGCGCTGATGAAGGCGGTTCGCGGCGCGGAAATCGGCTGCGACACACTGCGGATGAAGTCGATGGCGAATCTCACCGTGGACGAGCTGCTGGAGCTTATCGGCAAGTGCACCGACCAGCGCATGTTTGCAATGTACGAGGCGATTGCGCGCGGCGTGACGCTGGAAAAGCTGCACGAAATCACGAAAATCGACTACTTCTTCCTCCATAAGTACCTGAACCTGTACAACATGGAATGCCGCCTGAAAGAGGGCAACATCGACGCGGAGACGTATCTGCGCGCGAAGAAGATGGGCTATCCGGACAAGGCGATTGAGCGCTTGTCGGGCGAAAAAGTGCCGATGCACCGCGACCCGGTCTACAAGATGGTCGATACCTGCGCGGCGGAATTCGCGGCGGAAACACCTTACTTCTACGCAACCTATGACGATGAGAACGAAGCGAAGGAGTTCCTCGATGAGCGCCCGAAGAAGCCGTGCGTCGTCGTCTTGGGTTCCGGCCCGATTCGCATCGGTCAGGGCATCGAGTTCGACTATGCGTCCGTCCACTGCGTATGGATGCTCAAACAGGCGGGCTACGATGTCGTGATGATCAACAACAACCCGGAGACGGTTTCGACCGACTTTGATACCGCTGACCGCCTGTACTTCGAGCCGCTGACGGCGGAGGACGTGCTGGGCGTGATTGCGACGGAGAAGCCGGTTGGCGTCGTCGCGGCGTTCGGCGGGCAGACGGCGATTAAGCTGACTCACGCGCTGGAGCAGGCGGGCGTGCGCATCATGGGTACGTCGGCGGATATGATTGACGCGGCGGAAGACCGCGAGCGCTTCGACGCGGCGATGGAGAAGTACGGCATCAAGCGCGCCAAGGGCCGCACGGTCATGACGAGCGAAGAAGCGGTGGCGGCGGCGAACGAGCTGGGCTACCCGGTGCTGGTGCGCCCGTCGTATGTGCTGGGCGGTCAGAACATGATTATCGCCTATCAGGACAGCGACATTGTGGAGTACATGCGCATTATCCTCGCGCAGGGCATCGAGAACCCGGTACTGATTGACCAGTACCTGATGGGCATCGAAGCGGAAGCGGACGCGATTTGCGACGGCACGGACGTGCTGATTCCCGGCATCATGGAGCACGTCGAGCGCTCCGGCATCCACTCCGGCGACTCCATCGCTGTCTATCCCGCGTGGAACCTGACCGGCGCGATGACGCAGCGGCTGATTGAGGTCACGCGGCAGATTGCGCTCGAACTCGGTACGCTGGGGCTTATCAACATTCAGTATATCGTCTATCATAACGAAGTCTATGTCATTGAGGCGAACCCGCGCGCCAGCCGCACCGTGCCGTACATCAGCAAGGTGACGGGCGTGCCGATGGTTGACCTCGCCGTCCGCGCGATGCTGGGCGAAAAGATTCGCGACATGGGCTACGGCACGGGGCTGTACCGGCAAAGCCCGTACTACGCGGTCAAGGTGCCGTGCTTCTCCTTCGAGAAACTGGCGGATGTCGATACTCACCTCGGCCCGGAGATGAAGTCCACCGGCGAAGTGCTGGGCATCGGCACGAACCTGCAGGAGGCCATCTTCAAGGGACTCGTCGCCGCGGGCTACAAGATGCGCCATCAGGGCGGCATTCTCGTCTCCGTCCGCGACAAGGACAAGCCGGAAGCCATTGACTGCGCGCGCAAGTTTGCCAAGCTCGGCTTCAACATTTTCGCCACGCCCGGCACGGCGCGCGCCATGCAGGAGCATGGGCTGTACGCCGCCGTCGTGAAGAAGGAAGCGCAGGAGAAAATGCTGGAAATGGGGCAGGTGCAGTACGTCATTTCCACGTCCAACAAGGGGCGTCTGCCGCAGCTGGAATCCGTCCGGATGCGCCGCAAGGCGGTCGAACGCGGCATCCCGCTGTTCACCAGCCTTGACACGGCGAATGCCCTCGCCAACGCGCTGACCAGCCGCTACTCGCTGGGCAACGTCGAATTGGTGGACATCAACAACATGCGCACCAAGCACAAGAAGCTGACTTTCACCAAGATGCGCGGCACGGGCAATGACTACCTGTACTTCGATTGCTTCGACCAGACGGTGGAAAGCCCCGAATCGCTGGCTGTGCGCCTGTCCAACCGCCGCACGGGTGTCGGCTCGGACGGGATTGTGCTGATTATGCCCTCGAACATCGCCGATGCGAAGATGCGCATGTTCAATGCCGACGGCACGGAAGGCTCGGTGGCGGGCAATGCCCTGCGCTGCGTCTGCAAGTACCTGTACGAGAACGGCCATGTGCGCAAGGACGAAATGGCGGTCGAGACTGGCAGCGGCGTTAAGACGGCGAAGCTGTTCATCCGCGAAGATCAGGTGTTCTCCGTGCTGGTGGACATGGGCTGCCCGGCGTTTGCTCCGGCGAAGATTCCCGTCAAGCTCGACGGAGACCGCGTGATGATGCGCCCTGTGTTCCTTGCGGGCGAAAAGCGCGAAATCAGCTGCGTCAGCATGGGCAATCCGCATGTTGTCATCTTCGTGGAGGATGTAAACCGCATCCCGCTGGAGCAGGTGGGTCCGCAGATTGAGACGGACAGCCTGTTCCCGGAACGCGTGAACGTGTCGTTCGCCCAGATTGTGGACAAGAACGACATCGTGATGCGCGTATGGGAGCGCGGTATCGGCGAAACGGCGGCCTGCGGCACGGGCGCGTGCGCGGTGGCAGTCGCGGCAGTCGAAAATGGCTTCTGCACCCGCGGTGCGGATATTGATGTGCGCCTGCCCGGCGGCACGCTCGTCGTCCGCTATCAGGAGGACGGCAAAGTCTGGCTGACTGGCGACGCCAACACCGACTTCACGGGGACTATCGAAATTTAATTGGCAGCGGCATCTCGTTTTTCACGCGGGATGCCGCCCTTTTTGCAAAAGGGGAGGAAATTTGCATGAAACACGTTCTTTGCTTTGGTGACAGCAACACTTGGGGCTTCATCCCCGGCACCTGCAAGCGCTACGACGAACACACCCGCTGGACAGGCATTTTGCAGGATGAACTTGGCGCGGACTGGCGCATCCACGAGAACGGGCAGAACGGCAGAACCACCGTCTTTCCCGAACCCGGCAAGAATTTCATGACCGGCTTGGGCGCGCTGCCTTACGCGCTGGACACCCTGCGCCCGCTGGACGCCATCATCATCATGCTCGGCACGAACGACCTGAAGGAGCATTCCGCACAGGCGAGCGTCAACGGCGTCGGCACGCTGATTCGCACGATTCAGACGTTCGACCAGCTGTACCCCGCGAGCGTGCCGTTGTTCGGGGATAACAAGCCGCGGATTCTGGTACTGACGCCGATTGAGATTGGCGAGAATGTGGCGGAGTGGGACACGCTGTACGGCAAGGGGCAGGAATCGCGGAAATTCCCGGCACTGATGAAGGGCTTGTGTGAGTGGCTCGGTGTGGAAATGATGAATACGCAGGAGATTGTGCAGCCGTCAAAGGTGGATGGGATTCATATGATGCCGGAGGAGCATCGGAAACTGGCGCTGGCGGTGCGGGATAGGCTGTTAGGGCTGGTAAAGGCATAAGAGCTGCGGCAGAGGATAGTAGGGAAGCGCAACCAAGCCGGGCGCCCAAAAAGGGTCAAGGGGCAATTGCCCCTTGCAGGGTGCAGGGACAGCGTCCCTGCTGGGGTTTGGGGCAACGCCCCAACTGTTCCGCGCGCGACCAATTCCAAGGAAGCCGCCAACAAAGGCGCAGGCAGCGAAGCGTCCCTGCCAGTAACTTTGCGCGTCCGCAGACGCGCCTCCAAGCTGCTCTTTCCCCCCAAGATTCCGTGAAGAACCGTAAAATTAGCAATGAGAAATGAGCAATGACTGGCGCGCAAACGCAATCATTGCTCATTGCTAATTTCTCATTGTGCCTTAAAAAAATCGGAAGTCAAGCCGCTCATTTGCGTGCTTGACTCCCGATTTTTTTCTTACTTCGTGTTCTTGATTTCCATCCACAGGTTTTCATAGATCTTGCGGAAGGTGTCGTCGATGTCGTGGAAGAATTCGCAGCGATCCTGAACCTCCTGAGAAGGATTCAGAACGTGGTTGTTCTCGTATTCCTCGCCCATCAGCTCAATCGCGCCCTTGTTGGGGCTGGAGTACCAGATGTATTCGCAGTTCATCTGCGCGATGTCGGGGCGGCAGAGGAAGTTGATGAACTTCTCGGCGTTCTCCTTGTTGCGGGCGGACTTGAGGATGACCGCGCCGTCCACCCAGATGTTCGAGCCTTCAGAAGGCACGAAATAGTCCAGATGGTCGTTCAGGTCAATGGCGTACTGCGCGTCGCCGGACCACATCAGCGCGAGCGCCGCTTCGCCAGCCACCATCTTGTCCTTCGTTTCGTCCACCTGATACGCCTTGACAACGCCGGACTGCTTCTGCTCAATCAGCTTATCCTTCGCTGCCATCAGCTCCGGAACTTCGCGGCTGTTCATGGAATAGCCGAGGTACTTCAGCGTGATGCCCATGCTGTCGCGGTAGGAGTCCAGCATGAACACATTCTTCTGGTACTGCGTGTCCCAGAGGATGCTCCAAGACTGGTTGGGTTCGGGAATCATGTCCTTGTTGTACAGGATGCCGACCGTTCCCCACATATACGGCACGGAGTACTTGTTCTCCGGGTCGTAGTCGGGATTGCGGAGCTTGTCGATAATCTGCTCGAAATTCGGCACGTTGTCGTAGTTAATTTCCGCCAGCAGATCCTTGGCAATCATGCGCTCGATGATGTAGTCGGACGGGAAGCACACGTCGAACGCACCGGGGTTCGCCTCGACCTGCACAATCATGTCCTCATTCGTGGTGAAGCACATGTAGTTGACCTTGATGCCCGTCTCTTCGGTGAAGAGGGTCAGGACTTCGGGTGCGATGTAGTCCTCCCAGTTGTAGACGTTGACGACCTCTTCCGCGAGGGCGGCGGGGGCGACGGTCAGCGTCAGGCACAGGAGCATCAGCAGGGAAAGCAGCTTTTTCATCAGAGATGTTCCTCCTTAAAATATAGTGGATTAGTCGTTATTCGATGCGGTGCGGCGGTTGACAATCAGCAGCAGCACCAGCAGAGCGACGAACATGAGCGCCGACAGTGCGTTGAGCGTCGGCTCGATGCCGCGGCGGGCGGCGGAGTAAATCAGCGTGGACAGATTCTGCACCAGCGGGGAGGTCGTGAAGTAGCTGATGGTGAAGTCGTCCAGCGAGAGGGTGAACGCCAGCATCGCCCCGGTGATGATGCCCGGCATACATTCGGGGATGATGACGTGGAACAGCGCGTACATCGGCGTTGCGCCAAGGTCAAGCGCCGCTTCGTAGGTGTGCCGGTTCATTTGCTTGAGCTTTGGCAGCACCGATAGGATGACGTAGGGCGTATCGAACGTGATGTGCGCCAGCAGCATCGTCACATAGCCGCGGTCGACCTTCGTGAAGAGGAACAGCAGCATCAGGCTGATGCCGGTCACGATGTCGGGCATGGTGTTGGGCAGGTTCGTCAGCGTCATCATGAACGACTGCGGCCGCTTCTTCATGGCGTGGATGCCGATGGCGGCGAGCGTTCCCAGAATCGTCGCGACGACCATGGCCAGCAAGGCAATTGTCACCGTGACGGTCAGCGCGTTCATGATGCGCGTGTCCTGAAACAGCTCCGTGTACCAGCGGAAGGAGAATCCCTCCCACTTCGCGCGGCTCTTGCCCGCGTTGAAGCTCTGAACAATCAACACGATAATCGGAAGATACAGGAAGATAAGGATGAGCGCCAGATACGCGCGCTTGCAGAACTTTTTCATGCGATGCCGCCTCCTTCGCCGTTGGGGTCGGCCTTGCGCAGGATGGAGAGCGAAATCAGAATCAGCACCATCATGATGAGGGAGAGCGCCGAGCCGACGTTCCAGTTGCCTTCGGTCAGGAACTTCGCCTCAATCAGGTCGCCGAACATCATCGTGTTGCCGCCGCCCAAGACGCGCGGGATGAAGAACGTCGTCACCGAGGGCATGAAGACCATTGTAATGCCGCTGACGATGCCCGGAATGGACAGCGGCATGGTCACCTTCCACAGCGTCTGCCAGTTGTTGCAACCGAGGTCAGCCGCCGCTTCGGTCAGGCGGTAGTCCATCTTGCTCAGCAGCGTGTAAATCGGGAAAACCATGAAGGGCAGGAAGTTGTACACCATGCCCAGCAGCACCGCGCCGGAGTTGTACATCAGCTGTACACCGTTAAAGCCCAGCGCGCGCAGCACCGTGTTAATCAGCCCGTTGTCCTCCAACAGGCTCATCCACGCAATGGTGCGCAGGAGGAAGTTCATCCACATGGGGATGATGAACAGCACGACGAGGGTCGGGCCGAGCTTGATTTCGCGGTCGGCCATAATCAGCGCCGCCGGATAGCCCAGCAGCAGGCAGATAAGCGTGCACTGGAACGCCATCCACAGCGAGTAAACCAGCGTATCCACGTTGACCGTGCCGCGGGAAATGTATGCCTGTCCGGCTTCTCCCATGGCGTCCAGGATGATTTTGTTCGATTCGTAGTTTGAGTCCCAGAAACTGCGGAAGTTGTCCAGCGTGAACGCGCCGGAGGAATCCGTAAAGGCGTAGTAGGCAATCAGGATGACCGGGACGATGGTAAAAATCATCATCCACAGCGCATAGGGCGACGCGAACAGGGAACGGTGCATACCGCGGTTGCGGTGGATGGTGATGGCAATCAGCGCGATAAAGACGCACAGCCCCGTGCCCATGAGCGCATACGCCCACCACGGGAGAGACAGGTTGCTTAGCATTCCGCATCCACCTCCGCCGCAGGCGTGGTGTCCTCCAGCCGCTTCATGATGTGGATGTTGAAGGGGACAATGTTCAGGCCGACGCGGCTGCCCTGCGGCTGCATCGTCGTCGAATGCACCTTGAAGGTGTACGCGCCGGTGTCAATCATCATTTCGTAATGCACACCCTTGAACAGCACGCTCTTGATGGTGCCGACCATCTGCCCGACGTCCTCGCCGACGAGCATGATGTCCTCCGGGCGGACGACGACGTCCACCGGCGTGTTCTCGCCGAAGCCGAAGTCCACGCACGGGAATTCCGTACCCGCAAACTCGACCAGCTCATCGTGAATCATCGTGCCGCGCAGCAGGTTGCTTTCGCCGATGAAGTCCGCGACGAAGGCGTTTGCCGGTTCGTCGTAGATGGTTTTGGGGTCGCCGATTTGCTGGATGGTACCGTCCTTCATGACGACAATCGTGTCGGACATGGTCAGCGCTTCCTCTTGGTCATGGGTGACGAAGATGAACGTGATGCCCAGGCGCTGCTGCATGGATTTCAGTTCCAACTGCATTTCCTTGCGAAGCTTCAGGTCAAGCGCGCCCAGCGGTTCGTCCAGCAGGAGAACCTCCGGCTCGTTGACCAGACTGCGCGCAATCGCCACGCGCTGCTGCTGACCGCCCGAAAGCGCGTCCACATGGCGCTTTTCGTAGCCCTTCAGGTTCACCAGCTCCAGCATTTGCCCGACTTTTTCGGCAATCTGCTTCTTCGGCAGCTTCTTCAGCTTCAGAGCGAAGGCGATGTTGTCGTACACGTTCAGGTGCGGGAAGAGCGCGTATTTCTGGAAGACCGTGTTGACGCGGCGCTTGTAGGGCGGTAGCGCGGAAATATCCTGCCCGCCGAAGAGCACCTGCCCCTCCGAAGGCGTCTCGAATCCGCCGATGATGCGCAGCGTCGTCGTCTTGCCGCAGCCAGAAGGCCCAAGCAGGGTAATGAATTCCTTCTTGCGGATGTAAAGGTTGATATTCTTCAAAACCTGCACGCCGTCAAACTCCTTCGAGATGCCGACGAGGTCAATCAAATGCTCTTTCTCCACCATGGGGGAAAACACTTCCTTCCAATTACTTAAAATCAGAACGACGGCGGTGTGGAAATCCACAGCACCTTCGCGTGGGATTTGCCCGCATTCATCAGGTAGTGCGTCTCATGCGGATGCAGGCAGAAGCTGCTGCCTGCCCGGATGCGCGTTTTCGTTTCGCCGTCCACCAGAAAGATGCTGCCCGACAGCACATAGCCGAATTCTTCGCCCTGATGCGGCAAAAGCTCGTACGTCCGCCCATCCTCGCCTAAATCGACCAGAATCGGCTCCATCGTATTCTTCTGCGCGTCCGGCACCAGCCATGTGATGCTGCCGCAAAGCTGCTCGTCCTCCTTGACGAACATATCCTGTGGTGTAAAGACGGTCTTTTCGTCCTTGTCCTCGCTGAAAAACTGACTCAGGCTGGAGCCGAGGCATTCCAGCATGTCTGTCAGCGTCGCGATAGACGGGGAGGCAAGGTTGCGCTCGACCTGCGAAATGAAGCCCTTGCTCAGTTCGCAGCGGTCGGCCATGTCCTCCTGCGTCAGCCCGCGCCGAATCCGCAGCAGACGCAGCTTTTCACCGATATCCATGGGGATGCTCCTTTCCGGTTGCTTTCAGTCCATATTGACGCAAAGTTCAGAAATACTAAACTGAAAGCCGTGAAAAAATGGTTTAGTGAAACTAAACCTCAAAGCGGGATTCATTAAACCATATTTCTTTGCGTATGTCAAGGGCTTTTGTCGATTTTTTCGGCAGAAAACGCAAAAAAAGATGAAAAGGCGAACGAAAAAGTCTGCAAAGCGCCTTTATTAGCCGAAACTAATGGATAAATCACCGAATTTGGCGGATTTTCACGCCCTCCGAAGCGATCAAAACAAACGTCAAAAAAGCCGCTCCTCCGACAAAAATCAGAGAAGCGGCGCGATTTTCGGTTTAGCGGTTCTGTTCTTTCACTCGCAGGGGATTAGTCCGGCAGCGGCGCATCCAGCGTCACGTTCGCATCCTTCACAAAGCCGTGCCAGCCGTTCACATCCACCTCGTACCATTCGCCGACCTTGTCCATCACGGCCAGATAAGCACCGACGCGAATTTTGTCCAGACGGCGGCGGCTCTTCGTCAGCTGATATACTGAGACGGTCGCGGTCGTGTTCGTCTTGCCTTTTGCGGACAGCAGCCCGGTCGTGAAAGCGTCCTCGTCCGGCGTTTCGTAGAACTTCAGGCAGCTGTTCAGCACCAGCCCTTCCACGCCATCATACACAATGCGCGTGTACACATCGCCTACGCGCAGGACGCTCACCACGCGCCCGGCTTTGCAGGTCATGATGATTTTGCCCTTCTTGCTTGCTTCCTCGCGCATGGTGCACTTGCCGGTCGAAGGCGCGTAGATAACGGCGATTCGCTGGTTGTCATCCGCCTCCGTTTCCCACGAGAGGGAAGCGGTCGGCACGCGCAGGAACTCGCCATCCATGTAGATTTCGCTCATGGCGACACCCAGCGTTTGGAGCGATACCGTCTGCGCCTCGTCGCCATCAGAATAGGTGACGGTCAAGCTGTTCCAAGTGTCGTCAGGCTTGCGGGACAAATCGCTGGCAGTCGCGCGGCTGCCGGAGGGCTTTGGCTTGCTGCTGTTCGAGCCGACCCACACCAGCGCGGCGGAATCCACCCATCCGCTGGATGTGCCGCTGCCGTTCCAGTAGCGGACGTTGCGCATGTTGCCGCTGCGCTCCAGAATGCCGACGTAGGTATTCGCAGGCAGCGTGCCGACCGGGACGAAATCCGACAAGTCCGAAGAAGTCGCTGTGCCTTGGGTCACGGCGTAGAGCGTCGTTCCAGTGCCGGTTTTCCACTCGCACTTGGCGTTCCACTCGGCTTCCGTTTCCGCCAGCGCAGTTGTCATCAGCAAAAGGCAAAAGGTGGTCAGGAGCATCAACAGACGCTTCATGTTATAAAACCTCCTTCAAATCTTCATAAGTTTGTAATCAATATAGCATATCTTTGTGAAAAAGTCAATCGCGTAAAACGATAAATTTTGCCGAATGCGCTTGCAATGCGGACAGAAATGTGGTATCATAAAGCCATGAAACCGATGAGAAGCAGGGGATGCGCAGAGTCGCCCGCAGCGAGCCGGAGAGGGTGCAAGTCCGGCGGTGGATGGCGCAGACCGTGGGGCTTCGAGGGCGCAGGGGAACGGCGAATGCCCAGTATCCCGCGACGGCTTTCCCCCGTGAACAGGATTTGAGAGGCGCAAGCATTTTGCGCAATTGGGGTGGCACCGCAGTCATCTGTCCCCAGAAGAGGGGATAGGATGGCTTTTTTTGTATGGCGAATCGCTCCCCGGCCGTTCGCCGCCTATTTTGAAAGGAGAGATTTCCCATGTCCGAAACGAATACCGCGCCCAAGCCCGAAAAGAAGCCGATTATCTTCTCCGGCATCCAGCCGTCCGGCACGCTGACGCTGGGCAATTACATCGGCGCGCTCCGCAACTTCTCCAAGCTGCAGGACGACTACGACTGCATCTACTCCATTGTCGACATGCACGCCATCACCGTCCGGCAGAATCCGGCGGATTTGCGCCGCCGCTGCATGGAGCTTGCCGCTATCTACATCGCCAGCGGCATCGACCCCAAGAAGAGCCTGATTTACTGCCAAAGCCACGTTTCCGCGCACGCCGAGCTTGCGTGGGTGCTCAATTGCTTCACCTACATGGGCGAAATGGGCCGCATGACGCAGTACAAGGATAAGTGCGCCAAGCACGCTGACAACATCAACGTCGGCCTCTTCGATTATCCTGTGCTGATGGCGGCGGATATCCTGCTCTACCAGACGAACCTTGTGCCGGTGGGCGTTGACCAGCGCCAGCATCTGGAAATCTGCCGTGATATTGCCATGCGCTTCAACGGCATCTATGGCGATGTGTTCACGATTCCGGAAGGGTACATTCCGAAAGTCGGCGCGAAGATTATGAGCCTGCAGGATCCGACGAAGAAGATGTCCAAGTCCGACCCGGAGGAGACGTTCATCTCCCTGCTGGACGACGCGGACACGATTCGCCGCAAAATCAAGCGTGCTGTGACCGACTCGGACGGCGAAATCCGCTTTGACCCGGAGAACAAGCCCGGCGTGAGCAATCTGCTGAGCATCATGAGCGCACTCGGCGCGGGCGACGTGGAAACGCTTGCCGCAGAGATGGCGGGCAAGGGCTACGGCGACCTGAAGGCGCGCACGACGGACTGCGTGATTGCGGCGCTTGAGCCGCTGCAGGCGGAGTATAAGCGCCTGATTGCGGATAAGACGTACCTGCAGGGCATTCTGGACGAGAATGCCAAGACCGCCGCTTATCTGGCGAACAAGACCCTGCGCAAGGTGCAGAAGAAGGTCGGCTTCGCGGCAAGAGGATAACAGGGGAATATATGAGCAAGCCGCAGGGCGTGGATATGCGCTCTGCGGATTGCTTTTATTCGTTTGGTGTGACTGATACTATTTCCAGATTCATACTATTTCCAAATTCACCTGCGCCATCTGCTTGCGCGTGCACATCTGGAAACAGGATTAGTACAGCTTCGCCCCAGCCGGAATGTGGTCATCCACCATCAGCAAATGCAACTTTTCTTCGTCGTTTTCGTGGTGCACGGCGGAAATCAGCATACCGCAGGAGTCAATGCCCATCATCTTTCGGGGAGGCAGGTTGGTGATGGCGATGCAGGTCTTTCCAACCAGTTCTTCCGGCTCATAATAGTCGTGAATACCACTCAAAATGACCCTATCTACGCCAGTTCCGTCGTCCAAAACGAACTTTAAGAGCTTTTTGGACTTCTTCACAGCTTCGCATTCCTTGACCTTTACGGCACGGAAATCGCTCTTAGAGAAGGTGTCAAAATCGACCTGATCAGCAAACAAAGGCTCAATCTGAACATTAGAAAAATCAATTTTTTCTTCCACAACGGGAGCCGTCTGAGTAGCCTCCGCAGGAGCCGAAACTTCCTTGGAAGCCTTCTTGTCGGAGTCCAACGGCTTCATTGTGGGGAAGAGCAGCACGTCGCGAATCGTCGCGCTGTCGGTCATCAGCATCACCATGCGGTCAAGCCCGAAGCCCAGACCGCCCGTCGGCGGCATACCGTACTCCAGCGCGTTCACGAAGTCCTCGTCCACCTCGGCGTTGATGCCCTGCGCCTTGCGCGCTTCCACCTGCGCCTCGAAACGGCGGCGCTGGTCAATCGGGTCATTCAGCTCGGTGAAGGCGTTGCCCATTTCGTGGCCGGTGATAAAGAACTCAAAGCGCTCGGTCAGCGCCGGGTTGGACGGCTTGCGCTTGGCAAGCGGGGAGATTTCCACCGGATAATCGGTGATGAACGTCGGCTGAATCAGGTTCGCTTCCACATACTCGTCGAACAGCGCAGCCAGGCAGTCGCCCTTCGTCGCGTCCTTCTCGACATGCACGTTGCGCTTGTCGCAGATGGCGCGGGCTTCCTCGTCGCTTTGCCACGTCGTCCAGTCCTCGCCGCACGCTTCCTTGACGGAATCCGCCATCGTGATGCGCTTCCACGGCGCTTTCAGGTGGATGACCTGCCCCTGATAGGTCACGTCAGTCGTGCCGAGGGTCTTGAGCGCCACAAACTCGTAGAGCTGCTCGACCATCTCCATGATTTCGTTGTAATCCGCGTACGCCTGATACGTTTCCACGGACGTGAACTCCGGGTTGTGGGTCGCGTCCATGCCTTCGTTGCGGAAGATTCTGCCAACTTCGTACACGCGCTCAAAGCCGCCGACAATCAGGCGCTTCAGGTACAGCTCCGTCTCAATGCGCAGGAACATAGGGATTCCCAGTGCGTTGTGGAACGTGCGGAACGGACGCGCGGATGCGCCGATTTCCACCGTGTGCAGCACGGGCGTGTCCACTTCCAGATAGCCGCGGCCGTCGAGAAACTCGCGCACGGCGGCGATGATGCGGCTGCGCTTGCGGAACGTGTCGCGCACTTCGGGGTTGACGATGCAGTCCACATAGCGCTGACGATAGCGCAGGTCGGTATCCACCAGCCCGTGGAACTTCTCCGGCAGCACCTTCAAGGACTTGCACAGCAGCGTCAGGGACTTGACGTGGATGGACGCTTCGCCGGTCTTGGTGCAGAACACCGTGCCGGACACGCCGATGATGTCGCCCAAATCGTCCTTCTTGAATGCGGCATAGGCATCCTCGCCCAAATCGTCGCGGGTGACGTAAATTTGCATTTCGCCCTGCGCGTCCAGCAGGTGCGCAAAGGACGCCTTGCCCATCACGCGGCGGGAAACCATGCGGCCCGCCAGAGAGACCGTCTTGCCTTCGAGCGACTCGAAGTTGTCGGTAATCTCCTTGGAATGGTGGGTGACGTCAAAGTGGGTGACCGCATAGGGGTTCTGCCCCGCGTCGATGAGGCTTTGCAGCTTCTGGCGGCGGATAATTTCCTGCTCCGACAGCGCCGGAGTATGGGGCGTTACGGGATAATCAGCCATGAGTAGATTCCACTCCTGTTATTAAATCAAAGTAGGGAAATGCGCACCCGAAGGGGTGCCGGGGGCGACTTCGTCTGTTTTCATGCCCCCTTGTCGCGTCCGCAGAGGCGAAACCTCCTGCGCACAAGTCCGATGCGAAAATCGGACAAATCAGCGATGGATGTCCACAATGCGCAGGTGCAGCGTGCCGCGCGGGATTTCCACGTCCACAATATCGCCGACAGTCTTGCCCAGCAGGGCAGCGCCAATCGGGGATTCGCTGGAAATGCGGCCTTCGTCGGGGTCGGCTTCGTCCGCGCCCGCGCCCACGATGCCGTACTCGGACTGCGCGCCCGTGTCGGTGTTCTCGTAGCGGACGGTGATGCCCACGGACACGCGGTCGGTGGACAGCTCGCTCTCGTCAACGACTTCCGCGTTTTCAATCAACGCCTTCAAGCGGGTGATTTCCGCTTCGTTCTTCGCCTGATCGTTACGCGCTTCCGTGTATTCAGCGTTTTCAGACAAGTCGCCGAAGCCGCGAGCGATTTCGATGGCGTTGATGATTTCCTTGCGTTTGACATTCAGCAGGTAATCGTAGCGCTCCTGCAATTTCTTCAGCGATTCCGCTGTCATGATATTATGTTTCTGTTCTTCTGCCATGTGGGCTTGCTCCTTTCATATCGCGGCATAAACCGCAAAGAAGCACCCGAAGGAGACGCAAGCGCGATTCCGGGTGCGAGGGGACTATGGGACAGCTTCCATTATACTTGTTTTTTCCGCGTCTGTCAATCGAAAAAGTGCTGGAATGTCGGATTTAACCGGGTTTAACTGCGTTTTGCCGGCGGCACGAAGCCCTCGAAAATCGCGATGTCGTATTTGCCGCGCGTGTGGTCGAGCGCTTCCTGCGAGCGGATCGTCCACGCGACCATCCACGGGCGCATCAGGCGCACAAGGCGCATCGGCAGATTCAGCCCGTGTTCGCTGATGGCTTCGTACGCCAGAAAATCCGGGCGGCTCAAAACGTGCTGCATCAGCGTGGAAATAAAGAACGCCGTCAGCGGCTTGACGCCCTTGTGCGCCGCTTCGCCGCCCAGCCCGAAGGCAAGCTGCCCGCGGATGATTTCCGGCGCGTTTTTCCGGAACCACTGCACCGCGCGCGGGTCGAAGCTCTCCATGCACCAAAGCCCGTTGTAATGCTGCATCCGCTCCCGGACGGCGCTGCACAGGCTGTCCACGTTCTGCTCCACCTTCAGCTCCACAATCAGCGGCACACGCCCGCCGACTGCTGTCAGCACCTCGTCAAACGTCGGGACGACCTCGTCCGTGCCGCTTAAGTGACACGCGCGCACCTCCGCCAGCGTGCTTTGCGCAATCCGCCGGTCAACACCGCACACGCGCTTCAAATTGTCGTCGTGATGCACCACCAGCACGCCGTCTTTCGTGCGGTGAACGTCCAGCTCAATGCCGTACCCCGCATCGACCGCCGATCGAAATGCGGACAGGCTGTTCTCCGGCCGCTGCGCATTCCATAGCCCGCGATGGGCATAATCCACCTTCGTCAGCGCGGACATATCGCGGCGGGGGAGACGCGGAATCAGCAGAAAGACGTACAGCAGAATCAGCACAATCAGAATAATGAGAAACACCATCGTGAACCCCTTCTTCCGAAAAAGATTTTCGATTGAATTATAGCACAGCTTTTGCTTTTTCGCCATCCCTGTGCTATAATAATCAAGCTGAAATTCCTCACGAGGTGACGATGAATGCGCATTGCACTGCTGGCTACGGGCGGAACAATCGCCTGCCGCCAAACGCCAGATGGACTCTCTCCGGCGCTCCATGCCGAAGAACTGGCGAAAAGCATCTCCTGCCGCGACGACGTGACGCTCCTGCCTGTGGACGTGTTTTCGATGGATTCCAGCAACATTCAGCCGGAAGAGTGGACGCAGCTTGCCCACGCCGTTGACCGCGCCATGCAGACCTGCGACGGGGTCGTCATTACCCACGGCACGGATACGATGGGCTATACCGCCGCCGCGCTGTCCTATATGCTCCTTGGGCAGGTGAAGCCCGTTATCCTGACCGGCAGCCAATTGCCCCTCGGCGCGCCCCTCTCCGATGCCGAAATCAACCTCTCCTGCGCCATCGAAGCCGCTTGTCAGGGCGTCGCCGGAACATACGTCTGCTTCAACCGCAAGCTGATTCTTGGCACGCGCGCCGTCAAAACGCACACGCTCTCCTTCGATGCCTTTGACAGCGTCAACCGCTCCCTTTCCGGCATGGTGGACAGCAATGGCGTGCACTTCCTGCGTCCGCAGAGGATTGACATGCCGTACCAGCTCCGCCCGGAGGTTGACAGCCGCGTGTTCCTGCTCAAGCTCTTCCCCGGTACGCAGCCCGATGTGCTGGACTTCATCGCACAGGCGGGCTATCGCGGACTGGTGATTGAGGCGTTCGGACTCGGCGGACTGCACTATATTCGGCGGAATCTGGTGGAAAAACTGCGGATGCTGAGGAGAAATGGCGTTCGGATACTGGTGCTGACGCAGTGCATGTATGAAAAGGCGGATTTGTCGATTTATGAGGTCGGGACGCAGCTGCTGCGGACGGATGTGCTGTCAGGGATGGACTTGACGACGGAGGCCGCGGTGACAAAACTCATGTGGGCATTGGCGCAGGAAAATACGGATGAGCTGCTAACGAAAAATTTGTGCGGCGAAATCAGGGACTAAAGTGTGGTTCTAAAATGAGACAGGTGCAGTTTCGAGCAGATTTTCTTGCAATTCAAGGGTGAAAACCGGAGGTTTCCTGGCGGTAAATCGAGGTTTGAAGACGCAGAAGCGCAAGATAAGATGCCGAAAATGCTGCTGGACGAATTTGAAAACACACGTTAGTATAAACACTGGCAGGACAATCACCGAAAGTCCTGCCATGCTTTTTGCCGCAAAGCCTCGTCCGACTGGAACGCATCCGGCATGACAATCGCCCGCCGCGCCGCCTGCTCCACCTCCGCTGCCCAGCCCGACGGGTACAGCGCCAAATCCTCCCGCACCGAAAACAGCCCCTGATGCACCAGCTGCTCCTGCGCGCCCCGGCTCACGAGAAACGACAGCAAGTCTGCCGCGCCATCCTGCGCACCCGCGCAAATCGACGAAAGCAGCACCTGCTCCGTCGTGACTGTCTGCCCGACCATCACCCGGAACGGAAAGCCCTTGCCCGCGCTCGTCAGCCCCGAAAACGCCACCACTTGCCCCGTCGTCAGCATCGCCGATGCGCATTTCCGCGCCCGGAAGCGCTGGTACACCGTGTCGGACGGCAGCTGCGCGAAGTCGTCCGTCCAGCGCGGGTACGCCTGATTCGCGAAAATCTCCCGCAGGGCGTCCAGCGCGCATCCGCCGGGGGAAAGCAGCGGACAATTTGCCGCGTCCGCCTTCTCCAGCGGAAACAGCGCGGGCGTCTGCTCCGGCGAAAGCGTTGATGATGGGCGACCCAGCAGCGTCGTCGGGGCGGGCGTGGCGGCAGTTTGCGGATCATACGCCGAATCCACCACCAGCACCCACGCGCCCCAGCAAAGCGGATACGCCACCTGCCGCCCGCCGGACAGCAGCCCCGCAAAAATCGGCGCATCGCCCGAAATCGGCAGGAAAAGCCCGTCTGGATCGGGGATGTCGCCGGGGCGGTAGAGCACCACGTCCGGCAGCAGGGTTTCCTCCGCAGTCAGCTCATCCGCCGACACCTGCCGCAGGTAAATCAGCACGCCCGGATGCTGCCGTTCGTAGGCGGACAGCTGCGTTTCCACCCACCGCGCCGCGCCGCCGGGGCTGTGGAGCATCCACACGCGCAGGAGCGTCCGATTATCCCCCGAAAGCCCCGCAATCGGGCGATTCTGCCCGTGCAGATAAAACGCCAGAACACCCGACAAAATCAGCAGAAGCACCGACAGTGCGCAGATGATGATTTTCTTCCTCATGTCCGCCCCTCCATGGGGCAGCGTATGCGGATTTTTTCGCCGGGATGCCTTGCAATTCTTGTCGGTTCATGGTATGATAAAAAAAGTCTGTCCAGCAGAGGAGAGGAAAGCATGGGTCGACTGTATCGCTGCCTTCGCGCAGTTGTGCGTGCTGTCACGCCCCGCATGACCACGACGTGGGAAGAGCCGTTTTCGGGCAATCCCAGCGTTTTTGTGTGCAACCACGTCGGGGCGTTCGGGCCGATTGACATGGTGGTTAAGTTCCCGCTGCGGGACGAAGTGCGCGTGTGGTGCAACGAGGGCATCATGAACCGCAAAACCTGCCCTGCCTACGTTCGGCAGGACTATTGGTGGAAGCCGGGCTGCCGCTTGGAGCCGCTGTATAACGCGACGCTGCCGTATATCGCCGCCGCCGTGCTGCCGCCGATTCTCCAGAGCGCGCCGACCATCCCCGTTTACCACGACGCGCGGGTGATGACGACGATGCGCCAGAGCATGAAGGCGCTCAAAGAAGGCAAGCACTTGGTGATTTTCCCGGAGCAGCCCAGCGGGTTTGGCGAGCATCACAACTGGATCAACACGGGCTGGCTGAACATCTGCACGATGTTCTACCGCGCGACGGGCAAGAATTTGACCCTCTACCCGGTGCATATCGACCAGAAGAAGCACTGCTTTGCGGTGCAGAAGCCGGTGATGTTCGACGGCAATCGCACCTTGGAGGAGCAGCAGGACGAGCTGGTGAAGCACTTGGCGGCGGGGCTGCGCGGGCAGCACATAAAAGAATAATACTATTTCCAGATTCACCTGCGCCATCTGCTTGCGCCTTTTCCCTTCTGGCGTCCGCTCATTCCACTTAGCGTAGCGCTGCTACGCTGCGTTTCATTCACGTTAGCCAGAATGAAAAATTCGCGGCGCATCTTGGCGCATTCTTATCTGGAAATAGTATAAGAAAGGCAGCGAATTCGGCAAATGGAAATTCGCTGCCTTTTTGATTTTTGGTGGATTTACGCCATCGTTTCCGCCATCTTCTTGCCGCCCAGCACATGGAAGTGCAGGTGCTGCACGCTCTGGCACGCGTCGCAGCCGCAGTTGCTCACCACGCGGAAGCCGCTCTCGGCGATACCCTCCTGATGCGCGACCGTCCGGCACGTCCGCAGGCACGCGGCAAGCAGCTCGTCGGACAGCGCATCCACCGCATCCAGCGACGCGACGTGCGTCTTCGGCACGACCAGCACATGCACCGGCGCCATCGGGTTGATGTCGCGGAAAGCGTAGGTCTTGTCATCCTCGTAGACCTTGGTGGAGGGGATTTCCCCGGCGATGATTTTGCAGAACAGGCAGTTTTCCATGAGAATCATCCTTTCTATATTGATTTTGTTGTGTGGCTGCGATGATTGGTGGGTGGAACTATGTGGTCGCGCCCATCTGGCGCGACAATGTGCAGGTAATGGGTTAGGCGGCTGGGGGGGCGCGTCTGCGGACGCGCGAAGTTTGTGTGCTGCGCTGAAAGCGCTTCGCTGTTCAGCGCTTGTGTTGCAGGGTTGAGCGCGTTTCCCTCGCTGGTCACACGACAAACAGTTGGGGCGTTGCCCCAAACCCCAGCAGGGGCGCCGCCCCTGCACCCTGCAAGGGGCATTGCCCCTTGACCCTTTTTTTGTCCCCCGGCTTGGTCGCGTTACCTTACAATCTTTTTCCGCAGATTATTCGCAAGGCGTGCCGTCCATGCCGCTTTCATTCAGTCCCGTCAGGCGGACGCGCACAAATTCCCCCTGCCGTCCATTGTACCCCTCCGGCAGCGTCACCGCGATATACTCCGGCGTATAGCCCGTCCAATGGCCGTTCACCGGCTCTTCCAGCAGCACTTCCGCCACCTCATTGACCCACTGCTCCCGGTACTGTCTTGCCATTTCGTCGCCCACGGCAATCAGCAGGCGCGCGCGGCGTTCCTTCTCGGCGTTTGAGAGCTGTCCCGGCATCACGGCGGCTTTTGTGCCTTCGCGCTGGGAGTAGGGGAAAACGTGAATCTTGGCATAGCGGGCTTCGCGGATGAAATCGCGCGTTTCCTCGAACTCGGCTTCCGTTTCGCCAGGGAAGCCAGTCAATACATCCGTTGTGAACGCCGCCATCGGGTAGACGGCGCGCAGGTTTTCCATCGCCTGACGGTACATGCGCATGTTGTAGCGGCGCGCCATCCGCTGCAAAACGGTGTCGCTGCCGGATTGCAAGGCGAGGTGGAACTGCGGGCAGACCTTGTCCATCGTGCGGAGGGCTTGCGCGAATTCTACCGTCGCGACGGTCGGCTCAAGGCTGCCAAGGCGGATGCGGCGCACGCCCGGCACGTCCTGCACGGCGCGAATCGCGTCCAGCAGCGTCTGACGGGGTGTGAAGTCCCGCCCGTAGCTGGTAAGATGGATGCCTGTCAGCACCAGCTCGGTGAATCCGGCTTGCGCCAGACGTTCGGCTTCGGCACGGATTTCATCCACCGGGCGGGAGCGAATCGGCCCGCGCACGCTGGGGATGATGCAGTAGGTGCAGTGGTTGTTGCAGCCCTCCTGAATTTTGAGCGTCGCACGGGTGTGTTCCTCCTGTGAGGTGATGGTCAGCGGCTCGAAGGGGGTCGTGGCGTTCAGCTCGTTGACGGCGTTGATGGATGTGTTCTCCCGCAGCGCCTTTTCCAGCAGTTTGACGACTTCGCCGCGGTGCTGTGTGCCGATGACGAGGCGCGCGCCGGTTTCAAGCAGATCCTCCGGCTTGCGCTGCGCCAGACAGCCCGCCAGAATCAGCGCGCTGTCCGGATGTTCGCGGCGCAGGCGGCGCGCCAATTGCAGGGATTTCTTGTCGCCCGTGCCGGTCACGGTGCAGGTGTTGATGACGTAAACATCCGCGTCCGCGTCGAACGGAACGATTTTATAGCCGGCGGCGCGGAATTTCTCCAGCATCGCCTGCGTGTCGTATTGGTTGACCTTGCACCCAAGGGTGTGGAAGGCAGCAGTTTTCATGGTTTCACTCCAATTCACCGTATAGGCAGAACAAGGCGCTTAAGGCGCAAAGTCCTGCGGTTTCGGTGCGTAAAATGCGCGGGCCGAGCGTCACGCTTTGGCAGCCGCAGTCTTTCATCCGGGCGATTTCGTCCGCGCTCATGCCGCCTTCAGGGCCGATGACAATTGCGAGGTCGCGAATATCCGGATGCTCCCGGTGGAAGGCGGTCAGGCTGTACCCGCGCGCGTCCTCCCACGGGACGATGGCGGCTTCGTGTGTTTTCAGCGCCGTCAGCAGGGCGGGGAAGGCAATCGGCGCATCCACCGCCATCATCTGGCAGCGCCCGGACTGCTTGCAGGCTTCGCGGGCAATTTTCTGCCAGCGCTCCTGCTTCTTCGCACCGTCCTTGGCGCTGAGCTGCACGACGCAGCGGCTCATGGCGACCGGGACAACCCGCGCCGCGCCCAGCTCCACCGCCTTTTGCACAATCAGCTCCATCTTCTCCGCTTTTGGCAAGCCCTGATAAAGCGTGATGCGCAATTTCGCCTCGGTGGAGGGCAGTTCGCTTATCAAGCGCGCCGTCACGCCCTCCGCTGTCATTTCCGCGATTTCGGCGGAAAAGCGCCGGCCGTCCAGGAACAGCTCTGCCGCGTCGCCCGGCTGCATCCGCAGCACGCGGGACGCATGACGCGCGTCCTCCTCCGACAGCGTGACAAGGCTGCCGATTTCACCCAGCCCGTCAGCATAAAAGCGGTGCATTACTTCTTCCTCCGGGACAGCATGGCGACCCACTCGCCCTTGCGCTTCGTTTCCAGAATCGTGTAATCGGCGGCGGTCAGCGCGTTCACCACGTCCTGTTCGCGTTCCTTGATGATGCCGGAGCAGATGAACAGCCCGCCGGGGACGATGTGATCCACCAGCGGCTGCGCGAACATGCAAATCACGTCGGCGATGATGTTCGCCACGCACAGGTCGCACACGCCGTCGCTGCTCGCCAGCAGATTGCCCTCCACCGCACGGACACGGTCGGACAGGTGGTTGTGCTCGATGTTCTCCTTTGCCACGCGCACCGCCACGGGGTCAATGTCGATGGCAAGCACGTCCTTTGCGCCGAGCATCGCCGCGCCGATGGCAAGGATGCCGCTGCCCGTGCCGACGTCGATGACCGATTCGCCGCCGTGCATCGCGTCCTCCAGCAGCTCCAGGCACATCGAGGTCGTCTCGTGCGTGCCGGAACCGAACGCCATGCCGGGGTCAATCTCGATGATGCGGTCGCCGGACTGCGGGTCGTAATGTTCCCACGTCGGCTTTACCACCAGCGAACGCCCCGCCTTGAACGGCTTGTAGAACTTCTTCCACACCTCCGCCCAGTCCTCATCACGAACATTCAGCGTCGAAATTTCCAGCGTGCCGAGGTCAAGCCCCAAATCCATGTGATGCAGTTCGTCGCAGCGGCTGCGCAGCGCCTGCATCCGGTCTGCGAAGGAACTGTCCGGCGTGAACCACGCGTGCACCAGCACATCCTCCGGCATGGAGGCAATCAGATTCGGGTCGATAATCTCCCAGTAGCCATTGGGCTTGTCGGGGTCGGGAATATCCGCGCGATCCTCTACCATCGTGCCGGTCGCGCCCTCCGCCATCAGCGCCTCGGACACAATGTCCGCGCCCGCCGTGGTGGTATGAATCGTCAATTCAATCCAGTCCATGTGTGTACCTTCCTTACAGATAAAATACCAACATAATTATATAGCAAAACCCTGCCGAAATCAACCCGGCAGGGTAAAGGAGATGAAAAACTGTGGCGGAAAGTGCTGGAAAGGGGGAAAATTCCGTGATTCCCCCTGCAACAACAAAAGTCAACTATGGGAGTGTGCACCCGAAGGGGTGGAGGGGGCGATCGGAAAGCCCCCTCCTCGCCTCCGCAGAGGCGAAATCCCTGCGCATGAAGCAGGATCTTCTACGCAGAAAGCACGAATCAATCAGTCGTAGAACGATTCTATCCCATCCAGCAGATGCCCCTCGCGCACATCGCGGGTGGTGGTGTACATCCGCCGCGTCAGCACCGTGCCGCCGCGGTAGTACAGGCAGATAAACGGGCAGTCCTTCGCAAACTGCTCCTGAATGTCGTACAGCACGGATTGGTAATCCGCCTGCGTGACCTGCGTGCGCAGCTTCTTGAACAGCGCATCCATCGTCTTTGAGCGGTAGGCGACGTAGTTGCAGGTGTTGCCGCTCATCAGCAGAAAGCCGGGGTCGGGGCAGACGTCCATGGCGAAGGAAACCAGCGCAATGTGGAAATTGCCCGCTTTCAGGCGTTCCTGCATCGTGCTGTACGACACCGTCTCCACCGTCGCCTTGATGCCGATTTGCCCCAGCATGTCGGCAATCATGTTCGCCGCCTGCACGCGCACGCTGTTGTCCGGCTCTTCGTAGGTGATGATGTTGTAGGTGAGGTCGGCGGCTTCGTTGTTCTTGTTGGGCTTGTCCACATAGCCGCTGCCATCGGTGTCGTACCAGCCGTCCTCCTCCAGCAGCTGCCGCGCCTTGTTCAAATCAACTTGGAAGTAGGAGGACAAGTTCGAGTTGTACATCCACGTTCCCTGAATCATGGGCGTGTTCGTCCGGTCAACCATGCTCATGTAGACGGACTGGACGATGGAATCAATGTTGATGCAGGAGCGAATCGCCGTGCGCATGTTGTTCGTCATCGAGCCGAGATAGTTGTTCAGCAGCAGGCACTCCAGCTGATTCGTGCGGTAGGTGATGGCAAGCGTGTTGGTGGAAGATTTGTACTGCGCAATGGACAATGAGCGGGAGAAAATGGCATCGACGTTGGAATACTGGTACGCATTTACCACGTCGGCGTCCTTGCCGTACAGGTCGAAGTAGAGATTCTTGAACTGCGGCGGCTTGCCGCTGTAATACGGGTTCAGCGAGAGTGTCATGCTGCCCTTCGTGCCGTTGGAATAGGGCGTGAAGGCCGTAATCATGTACGCGCCTGTGCCGGGGGGATTTGCGCTTTCCAGTGCGCTCGCGGGCAGCACCGGGAATGTCATGGCGTACAGCACGCCGTAATACTGCCGATCGGCGCGCACCTCCACCGTGTAGTTGTCCCGTGCCTTGATTTCCTTGACGAAGTAGCGCAGATTGGCATAGTATCCCTTGTTCGTCAGGTTTGTGTCCTTGGCGCAGGAAATGATGTAGTTCGCCGTCGCGACGACGTCGTTCGCCGTCATTTCCGTCCCGTCGGAGAACAGCACGCCCTGCCGCAGCGTGAACGTCCATGTGCGGCCGTTGCCGGTCTGCGTCCAGCTTTCTGCCAGACCGGCCTGCGGCTGATAGTTGTCGTCAATGGTGATGAGCGAATCGTACATCAGGTCGAAGATGGAAAGCATGTCCCGCTCGACCGGGAAGAGGGGATTCAGGCTCGTCGTCTTGCTGCTCTGGATGCCGATGACCAGCGCGTCACTGGTTGGCGACGCCTGCGCGGACAGCACAGGCAGACATAGAATCGCCATCAGCAGCGCCAGCAGCTTCCGCGCTTTCGTTGGGGTAGAGAAGGGCTTCGTAAATGCCATAGGATGTCGTCACTCTCCCTGCGTATTGTTTGGTCGGGCCGTCCGGCAGCTTGTCTACGGGGATGGTCACGCCGTCTGACGAAATGCCCTTGTCACTCAGCCAGCGGGTAACAGTCGTCTGCCCCGCGTGATAGGCGGAGGAGACAAGCACCGCGTCGCCCCGGAACAGCTTGGACAGGTAATTCAAGTACCAGCAGCCGTAGCGGATGTTCGTTTCCGCGTCGTAGAGGTGGTCGAAGGAATAATTGCTGTCGCCGATTTTCCCGGCAATCCATTCTGCCGTGTCTGGCATCAGCTGCATCAGCCCACGCGCGCCCACACTCGATTCCGCATCCGTGCGGAAGGAGCTTTCGTTGCGGATGATGGCGGCGACGAATGCGGGGCGGAGGTTGTATTCCGCCGCATAGCGCTCAATCAGCGGCTGATAGGTGATGGAATTTCCGCTTTCGCCCTCGACGACGTGATAGTAGCTCAGCGTGTTCTGCCGCGCGGTTTCCCACTCTTCGGCGCGCATTGTCAAGTACGCCTGCATCAGGTAGTGCGCCGCCAGCAGCCCCAGCAGCACGATGCACAGCCCGACAATCGTCCACGTCAGCCAAAGGGGCAGGCGATTCGGGTCGGCAGTTTCCGTCGGGACGGTTTCCGTCGGGGCGGTTTCCACCCGATGCGGCACGGCGGATTGCGTCGGAAGCGGGGCAGTGCGGCGCTGCGGCGGCTGCGAATACGCCGGATTCATGCCCGCATACGGCGCCTGCGCCTGACGCACGGGCGGCATTTGCGCGGGACGCTGCGGCGGACGCTGATTCGGCAGCTGCGTATAATACCCTGTCTGCTGCTGATACCACGCGGGCGCGGCAGAGCGCGGCTGCATGGCTTGCTGCACAGGCGAGGGCGGTGCATTCTGTGAATTTGATTGCGGCGGATAGCCCCGCGTCGGCTGCACCGGATGCTGCGTCACCGGCTGCGCTTCCTGCGCGGATGGGGCTGTTTGCGTCTGATAGCGGTCACTTCGTCTGGGACGCGGTGTGTTTTCCATGCGAACCCTCCTTGGCAAGTTCGGCGGCGTAAAGCGGGGGAATCAGCGCGGCGGTTTCTTCAATCGTGCCGTCTGTCGGGATGACGACGTTCGCCCGGCGCGCCTTTTCTGCCGTGTCCATTTGGCTGCGCAGGCGGTTTTCCGCTTCCTCGCGGGTGAAGCCGTCGCGTGCCATCAGGCGGGCAAGCTGCGTCTCGCGGGGGAGCGACGCGCACCAGACCGTGTTGCACAGCCCGTCCAGCCCAGCTTCGTAGAGCAGCGGCATGTCCAGCACGCAGATTTTCGCGCCGCCCTCCTTCGCGCGGAGGATTTCCCGTTCAATCATCTCCCGCAGGAGCGGCTGCATCAAGTCATCCAGCGCATGACGGCGCTCGTCGCTGGCGAAGATAAGGCTGCCCAGCGCGCGGCGGTCAAGCGTGCCGTCCGCGTGGAAAACCTCGCTGCCGAATTCTGCACGAATCGCGGGCAGTGCCAGCCCGCCCGGCTGCGTCAGCGCGCGGGAGAGCTGGTCGCCGTCGATGATGGTGGCGCCGAGCGATTTCAGCGCGAGCGAAATGGTGGATTTTCCACAGGCAATACCGCCTGTCAGACCGATGATGCGCATGAGAATATCCCTCCTTTTGGGCGCGCAGGTTTGCTTATCAAACGAATCAGCGCGCCAAAAGACTGCATTTCAATCCACGCTCCCCACGCGGGGAGCGAAAGCGCAAAGCGACAATTCTGCCTACCCAAACCATACGCTTTGCACAACAAAATCAACCGACAATGAAGCAAAACACCCCGGCAGGGCGTTTTTTTCGCGTCCTGCCGGGAGGTTTGGGGAGAAATCAAATCTTCGTTTCCAGCAGCTTCTTTTTGAGGTCGTTTTCCATCTGATAGAGCGTCTTTTCGGCTTCGACGCGCTTGGTGTGGCCTTCCTGCTGGATGGTCATCACCTCGTTGATGGTGTCGATGAGGCTCTGGTTCGTCTGCACGAGCGTCTCGATGTCGATGATGCCGCGCTCGGATTCCTTCGCCGTCTCGATGGTGCTCATCTTGAGCGTCTCGGCGTTCTTCTTCAGCAGCTCGTTGGTCATGTTCGTGACCGCGCGCTGCGCCTGCATTGCCTGCTGCGTGTGGTGCAGCCCAAGCGCCAGCACCATCTGGTTCTTCCACAGCGGCAGCGTGTTGGAAATGGTGGACTGAATGCGTTCCACCAGCAAGCTGTCATTGTTCTGCAAAAGGCGAATCTGCGGCGCCATCTGCATGGATACCTGACGGGTCAGTTTCAGGTCGTGCAGCTTTTTCTCGAAGCGGTCGCACTGCGCGGCAAGGTCGTTCGCCTTCTGCGCGTCCATCGCGTCGCCGGATTCTGCCGCCTTCGCCATCAGCTCCTTCAATTCGCCCTCGCGCACGCGCTGCAATTTCTCTTCGCCCGCGATGATGTAGAGCGTCAGCTGGCGGAAATACGCCGTGTTCTGGTCGTACAGGCGGTCGAACATGGCAACGTCCTTGAGCAGCTGCGCCTGATACCCTTCCAGCGAGGTCGCGATATTTTCGACGTTCACATTCGCCTTGTTATAGCGTGCCTTCATGCGCTCAATGCGGTTGTCGGCACTGTGGAAGATTTTGAAGATGCCCTTGGGTTCTTCCGCGTCCGCCTCAAAGCCCTTCAGTTCAACGACGAGGTTTTCCAGCATCTTGCCGACTTCGCCTGTGTCCGACGTGCGGACGGCTTGCAGCGCGCTCTCGGAGAAATCGCTGATGTGCTTTTGCGCATCCGCGCCGAAGAGCAGCACATGGTCAGGGTTGGTGATGTCCAGCTTGGTCAGAAAGTCCTCAATCGCGGCGCGCTCGGCGGGGGTCAGCTGGCTCTGGTCGAGGCGGGGCGCGGTCGCTGGGGCGCTGGTCTGCGGCTGCGCGGCGGCAGCGGTCGGCACGGCAAGCGGTTCAGCTGTGGTCGATGCGGGGGCGGGCTGCTGCTGAATGCTCTGCGCGGGGGCTGCGGACGGCGCGACGGGATCGGGAACATCCGGCGTGAGGGAAAGCATCGGGAACTGATCAGCCATGGGAAAATCCTCCTCGTGTATATTGATAATTGTTAATTCTGATAGAACTTCTTCTGCTGCCGGTCGGCTTCGGGAATATCCTCCTCCGGCATTTTCAGCACGGGTGCGCCCTGATTCATTTGCCGCGCCGCCGCCGTGCCAGATGTGTGCAAATCCGCCTGCTGCGTCGAATAGGGGACAGACGCGCTCTGCTGCTGCCGATTCGCCTCTTTCAGCGATTCGGACAGCACACTCTCCATGTAGCCGTCGCGCTTGAGCATCTGTTCCAGCACGTCCATGTCCGCGCTCATGTCCAGCATGTCGTCCTTGTGCATGGCGTCAAGCTGTTTCTGCGCGGCTTGCAGAATCATGTCCAGCGCGTGGATGAGGTTCTCACGCGTCGTGTTCATCTCGCTGTACGACACGCCGCGGGTTTTCATCGTGCGGTAGGACTGCAGGAGCTTGAGCGTCGTGGGCAGATAGTAGCTCATGAACTTGCGCATCCGGCTGGCTTCATTGGGGTCATCGACGACTGTTTGCAGCATCTTGCGCACCAATTCATCGAGGTCTTTCAGCCGCCGGGTCATCACGAACTCGTCAATTTGCTCGCGCTCGGCGGCAATCTGGCTGAGCAAGTCCAGCCCACCGGCGACAACTTCCTTCGCGCGCTGATCCTCCGGCGTACCCACCTGAATCACCGGCTCTTCCTTCACGCGCTCGCCATTCTCGGTGTGCAGGCCGTCCAGCGGCGTCGCCATCGTCTCAATCAGCTTCTTCAGCCCGGAGGCAATGGCGAATCCGCCGACGAACCGCCAGAAGCCGGGAATCGGCAGAGAAATAATCCCCAGAAATGACACCCAGAACGCAATCTGACCGGCGATAACCGCTTTGGTTTCCTTTTTCTTCTTGGACTTGCTCATGGAAGTCTCCTTACTCCTCAATCAATCGCGGGATGCTGTCATTATACCGGAAAGCGGCGCGGATGCGCAAGGGGAAGCGGCGGAAAAATACGCTTTGCCGCCTGAAAAATACACTGTGACCGCGCAAAACACAGCAACCCTTTCTATTATAGCACACTTGCCGGGCAAAAGGAAAGCACAAAAGATGAGAATTTCATGAAACTTGCGCGTTCTGCCGGGGGAGAATTGCGCATACCTTGTCCCGAACAACCGAAAGGAGGAAAACGCGGTGGATGCGCAGCTTCGGAAGGAAACGGTGACGATGGAGCAGGTGACGGCACACGGCGCGTCACAGGCGGTGGTGGAAGGCGAAATTACGCTGCCCGGCGGCCTGCGGGAGGAAACGCACGTCCTGCACGCGGGCGGGATGGCGGTGGTGGACAGCGCCGAAAGTGGGGCTGACCGCGCGACGCTCTCCGGCAAGGTGATTTTCCACGTCCTCTACACGCAGGGCGCGCCGAATCAGGTGCATGTGGTGGAGGCGACGGCGGATTTTATCCACCAGTGCGATTTGCCGGGCGCGCAGCCGAAAGGTAGGGTACAGGCACAGGCGCGGGTGGAGCATGTGGATGCCTCAGTGCAGGGCGGGCGGCTGAATATGCGCGCGATTGTGCAGTTGGATGCCCGCGGCGCGTCCACGCAGGCGCTGGAGGTGCTCACAGGGGTGAATGCGCCGGGCGGCGCGGAAGTCGCCACGCAGGAGATTGCCCTGCGTCGAACCGTCGCCAGCGGACAGGCGGATACGCTGTTCCGGGAGGAATTTGAGCTGCCGGAGGGGTTGCAGGTGCGCGAGACGCTCTGCGCGGACGCGGCGGCGCAAATCAGCGATATCACGGGCGGACAGGGCAGAATCGGCGTGGAAGGCACGGTGATCATTTCGGCCGTGCACGCCAGCGACCTGCCCGGCAAGCCGCTTGTCGTCACGCACCATGAGGCGCCGTTCAGCCAGACGCTCGAGCTCAGCGGCGAAAGCGGTGATTTGCTTGATGCCCGCGTGACCGTGCGTGACGTCGCGGTCGCCAGTCAGGACGCGGGCGACGGAGGAAAGACGCTGCGGGCGGAAGTCCTCCTTGGCGTGCAGGGGACGGCGGACACGCAGGAGAAGCTGACTGTCCTGCGCGATGCGTACAGCTATCAGGGTGCGGCGCTGACCTTTTCCGGGCGCGACGTGGTGATTCGCACGGGGCAAAGGCGCGCCTCTGCCGCTGAATCCGGCAAGACGACGCTGCTCCTGCCCGACGGCACGCCCCCTGTGCGCGGGATGCTCGCCGCGTTTGCCACGCCCATCATGACCGCGCAGGACAGCACGGGCAGCCGCTTGAACACCGAGGGGATGCTCGAAATCACCCTGCTGTACATGACCGACGAGAACACCGCGCCCGTGACCGTGCATCAGGAAACGCCGTTCCGCACGTCCTTTGCCGTCTCTGCCGCGCCGGACAGCATCATTACCCTGACGGCGGATGAGGTGGAAGCCACGCCGATTACCTCCGACCGCGTGGAACTGCGCTACGTCCTCCGCCTGACCTGCGACGGCGTGGAGACGCAAAGTGCGCACCTGTTGACCGACGCGCAGGAGGAAGCGGCGGATGAGGTGGACGACGGGCTGTACCTGTGTTATTGCCAGACCGGCGAGGATTGGTGGACGCTGGCGAAGGAATACCGCGTGCCGCAGGAAAAGCTGCGGCGACTGAATCCCGATTTGCCGGATGCCCTCAAAGCGGGCACGGGTGTGGTGGTGTGGAAGAAGAGCCCATAAGCAAACAGGTCGGAGGCAATCGCGCTTCCGACCTGCTTTGGCATATCAAATTTGTTCGATGACGCTCTCCATGCACGTTTCGCACCGAAACACCCTGTCATACCGCTGTGACAGCGCCGCAAACGCCACGTCCGCCGTGTCTTTTGTCTCGAACGCGCCGAACACCGCCGACCCGCTCCCGGTCATCAGCGAAGCCGCCGCGCCGTAATTCCGCAAATCCGCAATCGCATCCGCAATTGCTGGACGCATCTGCTCGCTTACCGGCTGCAATACGTTCCCCAGCGCCGGGGCCAGCGCGCGCAAATCCCCATCCGCCAAAGCCGCCTGCGCCGCGTCATTGTCCGGACGGAACGAAACCGCCTGCGCATGGTATGCCGCAAATACGTCGCGCGTCGAAAGCCCGCCGCACGGCTGAATCACCACCAGCGGGAAGCACTGCCCGCAGGGGAGTTCCTGCATTGCTTCCCCAATGCCGCGGGTGCGGGTCAATCCGCCGCGGATGCAGAACGGCACGTCCGCCCCCAGCGTCAGGCCGACATCTTCCAGCTCCGCCCGCGTCAGTCCGGTTTCCCATAGGCGATTCAGCCCCACCAGCACGCCTGCCGCGTCGCTGCTGCCGCCGCCCATGCCCGCCCCAACGGGAATGTGCTTCTCGACATGAATGCGCGCCCCCAGCGGACAGCTTGTTGCCTTTTGCAGCGCCCGTGCCGCCCGCAGCGCCAGATGATGCTCGTCCGCCGGGAGCAGCGGCGTGCCGCCCGTCGTCAGCGTGATGATGCCATCGGTCGTCTTCTCCAGCGTGATTTCATCGGCAAGCGTCACGCTCTGCATCAGCATGTCCATCAGGTGGTAGCCGTCCGCCCGCCGCCCGGTAATATCCAGCGTCCAGTTGATTTTCGCCCGTGCTCCAATCCGCAGCATAGCTTTTGACCTCCACAAAAGTGTCTTTCCTCTATCATACGCCAAACGCGGTGATTGTGCAAGGCGAAAAAATGTGCTATACTATAAGCGCCGCCGACAAAAGGCGGCAAACCACACGTTCGGATACAGTCCGAGAGGAGCAGAAGTGAAGAAACAGGATAAAACGCCCGTGCTGATTAACCTGGTCAGCACCATCCGCGACGAAGAGGGCGAGCAGGAAGCGCCGATGCAGCTGTTCTGCCGCGGAGAACTTAAGAAAACCGCCAGCGGCTATCTCATCCGCTATCAGGAGTCCATGCCGACGGAGGATGACAGCGAGATGGTGACGAGCGACGTGATTCTGTCGCTGTCCGAGCACCGCGTGACCATGAGCCGTCCCGGCGAATACGGCACGACGATGGTGTTCGTAAAGGATCAGCGCTTTGAGGGCGCGTATCACACGCCGTTCGGGGATATGGCGATGGCGGTGTTCCCGACGCAGGTCAAGTGCCGCGCGGCGGACGACGCCGGGATGGTGCACCTCGAATATCAGCTGGATGTGCAGGGGCGCTTCACCGCCATGCACACCATCCACATTGACTATTGCGCGACGGGGGCGCAGTAAGGATGCTGTCGACGCTTCGGCAGGAGCTGCAGGAGATGCTGGCAACCGTGCCGACGCTTCGCCGTCCGGCGCTGCGGCGGTCGGAGGACGCGAATGCGCTCTTCGCGACGGATTTGCCGCTTTTGGCGGATGCAGCGGATTTCTGCCGACTGGCAGAGAAGCACGGCTGGCGAACGTGGATACACGGCGGCTGGCTGCTGCTGGACAAGCTGCCGAATCCGCCGGATATGCCGACAAAAATCCCCGACGCGCCGGGTGAACTCGGCTGCTGCCTGTCGCTGCTTGCGCGCCATCCGGATGATACGGCGGACGGCACGCTGCTTCGGGCACTGCTGAAATCGGCGGATGCGGGCGATCAGGCGATGGAGAAATACTGCCGTATGCTGCATCGGGATTTAGCGGCGCGCTTGCGGACGCACAATCCGCTGCCGGGACGCTTGCTGCCGTACCTTTGCCGCGCGGCAGAAGAAAGGACGGGAAATCCATGATTATCAGCTGTATGGGGCACGCAAAATTTGTCATTGAGCTGGACAACGGCCTCCGCATCGTCACTGATCCGTATGATGCGTCGTGCGGCTATCCCGTGACGGCGAATCTGGCGGATGTGGTGCTGGTGTCGCATCAGCACCATGACCACAACGCGGTCGAGACGATTCCGGGGAATCCGCGCGTGATTGACCGGGCGGGGGATTTTGACCTCGGCGGCGGCGCAGCGGTGCGGGCGATTGAGGCGTACCACGATGAGCAGCAGGGGAAGCTGCGCGGCAAGACGCTGCTGTTCTGCCTGAAGGCGGAAGGGCTGACGGTGATGCACCTTGGCGATTTGGGGCACATGCTGACGACGGAACAGCGGTTGCTTTTGGGCAGTGCGGATATCGTGATGCTGCCCGTCGGTGGGTACTACACGATGGACGCGCCGATGGCGAAGCAGGTGGCGGACGTGCTGCACGCGCGGGTGATTCTGCCGATGCACTACAAGACGGAAGCGAATGCGTCGTGGCCGATTGCGCCGGTGACGGACTTCCTGCGCCTGTATCCGGAGAAAGCGGAGGAGCTGCCGCTGCTGCGGGTGTCGGCGGGAGATTTGTCGTGCCAGCCGCACTTGGTGGTGCTGATGCCGCTGAGTTTGGGGAATGTCAAAGCGTAATGAAAATGCCATCGGGAGCGAATTGCTTGCCCGATGGCGATTTTTTTGCTTTTGGGGATTTTGATTTTCCCCATGCAGTGCGCTTTTGGAAGCAAGGGTTTCGCCTCTGCGGAGGCGAAACCCTTGCCGCTCATGGCGCAGTCAACTCCTCCTCAATCCCATTCGCGCTGATTGTCAGCGGGCGGCGCAGCATCCACACGGCGATAATCAGCACCGCCGCGTAGACCGCGCTGCCGGTCAGCCGCGTCATCATCAGCCGGAAAGAACCCTGCGCCGTGCCGAAGCGGTCAATCAGCGCCGATTGCAGCGTCAGCAGCGACAGCAGCGCCGCGACGAGCGAAAGCACTTTCGCTGCCGAGAGAATCGGGCTGCCGAGCTTGCGGAAGCGAATCAGGTTCGAGATGGCAAGAAACATCATGACGAAGGTGTAGAGCGCGGAGAGGTAAATCAGGTGGCCGGGCAGTGCGGAGACGGATTGCCCCGACACCATCAGCAGCGTCAAGCCGCCAATCGGCACATTCAGCGCCAGCAGCGACCACGCGACGCGCCGATAGCAGCGGGATTCGTGGCGCGGCAGGGCGTCCGGCGGCAGCTTCCGCCCGCGGTGGTGCGAGAGCGTCAGGTCGGTGCGGACGATGGCAAGTATCAGCGTGTAGATGCCCAGCGACAGCAGCCACATCGACCCGCTTTGCAGACCAATCAGCAGGTTATAAGCCGCGTAAAGGTAGTTGAGCACCATCACCAGCTGCAAATTTACGCTCGCGCGGAAGATTCGGTCTTGTTTGTACTGCACCGCCAGCGCGCTGCCCAGCAGCAGCCCCAGCGCACGGCGGAGGCGCTTGCTGCCCGGATTTTCTTTGGGAGAAGCAGATGATTTGAAAAGCATCGTCGTTTCCTCATGAGAAAGCAGATTGCCAAAGCACTTTCCCTTTGGCAGTTTCAACGCGGGGAGGGCAAAATCCTGCTTGATAGCGCAAAAAAAGTGCAAACGAAAACAGGACACTGCCGAAGCAATGCCCTGTTATCTCTCGTGATAGCTCGTGAGAAGCAGCTGTCTCGAAAATTAGTTGAGACCGAAGCGCTTCTTGAAACGATCGACACGTCCGCCGGTATCCACCAGCTTCTGCTTGCCGGTGTAGAAGGGATGGCACTTAGAGCAGATATCCACTCGAAGTTCCTTCTTGGTCGAGCCGGTTTCAAACGTCTCACCGCACACGCAGCGAACGATGCACTTGCCGTAGTTGGGATGGATCTTTTCCTTCATTGCGATTTCACCTCTTTCGCGTATGCAATGATCAGCTTATTCAGCCGCAGAAATCATTGTATCATATTTGCCGGGGGATTGCAAGCCTTTTTTCTCTGAATCCGAAACTTTTTTCTGCTTTTTTGGGAAGCAAGGCGGATTACTGCTTCATCAGCGCCGCCCAGTCCTTGATGCGGACAAGCAAATCCTCATTGTTGGTCGTCTTTTCCAGCATCGACAGCAGCTGCGGAATCATGTCCACCGCGCGCAGGCTGCCCAGCATCTCGTGAATGAGCTTGATGCCGTCCAGCTGCTCCTTGCTGGCGATAAGTTCGGCGCGCTTCGTGCCGGAGAGCAGCAGGTTGACCGGGGGATAAATGCCCGCGCGCGCTGCCGCCGTGTCCAGCACCAGCTCCATATTCGCCGTGCCCTTCAGGTCTTCCGCGATGGAGTCATCGACGCGGCTGCCCGTTTCGATGTTCATGACGGCGAAAATCGTCAGCGAACCGCCTTCACGCAGGCAGCGCGCCGCGCCGAAGAGCTTCTTCGCTTTTTGCAGGCTTACCGGATTCACCATGCCGATGGTTTGCCGCCCCTGCTGAACAGCCGCGGTTGTGTAAACCTTGGAGAGGTAAGTCAGGCTGTCCACCAGCAGAATCACGTTTTTCTTCATTTCCACCAGCCGCTCGGCGCGCTCCAGCACCATGTCGGTGATGCGCAGGTGATTTTCCGGCGTCTGATCGAAGGTGGAGGCAATCACCTCGCCGTGCGTGTGGTCACGGTAGAGCGTCGCGTCCTCGGGCGTGCCGCCCAGCAGCAGCGTCATCACCACCGCACCCGGATGGCAGATGCTGGCTGCGTTGGCAATGGAGGACAGCAGATGCGCCTTGTCCACAGCAGGCGGGCAGTGAATCAGCCCGCGCTGACCAAAGCCAATCGGCGCAACGAGGTCAATCAGGCGCATGTCAAGGAACTCATTGCTGCCGCCTTCCACTTCGAGGGTGATGTGCTCGTGCGGATAGCAGGGCGTCAGGGCATCAAACGCGGGGCGGCTCGCCACCGAATCAGCGGGGCAGCCGTTGACCTCGGTGATGTAGAGCATGGCGGAGTACTTGTCGCCGTCGCGCTGGGGACGCACCTTGCCGGTTACAAAGTCGCCCGTGCGGAGATAGAAGCGGCGAACCTGCGCCATCGAGACGTAAATATCGCGATTGCTGGGGGTGAGCGACGCGCCGCGCAGGAAGCCGTAGCCGTCCGGGTGCAGCTCCAGAATGCCCGAACCATCCTGACATTCCGCCGGGGAGAGCATATCGCTCGGCGAACCTGCCCACATGCTCTGCAAGTCTGACGGTACGTCGCGCTGGGGACTGTTGAAGCCGGGCTGGCGGGCGCGGCCGCTGTCGAAGGCGCTCGGCGCATCGTAGGAACGGGAATAGCGGGGAGCGTCCGTGCCGAAGGCGGAACGCGGCGCATCCGTGCCATAGGCAGGGCGGCGGTCGGGCAGGTCACTGCCGTACGCGGGACGGCGATCAGGCACATCCGAGCCATAGGCGGGGCGGCGATCGGGCACATCGCTGCCGTACGCGGGGCGGCGGTCAGCCCAGCTGCTGGTTGTGCGGGGCGCGTCATACGAGCGGTCATTCGTAGAATCCGCCTGCGCCGCCGGGCCGAAGCGCGTGTAGTTTACCGGACGCGCCGGGCGGGCAAAGTCGTTCCCCTGCGGACGTGCCGGGCGATTGCCAAACGAATTGCTGGATGCCTGATATGCAGGCTTGCTGCCGAAGCGCGGCGGCGTCGCGGGCGCTTGATACGCCGGGCGGAAGCCACTTATGGCGGGGCGCGCATCCGATGCGGGCTGTGCGGGCGCAGCGGGTTTTTCCGCTTCCGGCTTGGGCGCGGCGACCGCGGGTGCGGCAGTTTCCGGTTTGGCGGCGGCAGGTACGGGTTGCTTGTTGGCAGGCGCAGGGGATTCCGACGGCTTCTCATCCTTCACGGCAGCGGGAACCTCGGCTTTTTCCACGGGGGATTCCTGTTTGTCGTCAGACTTTGGTATGGGGGTGAAATCCATCGGCACAGCGGGGATGTCGCTGTATTTCGCGTTGCGCGCGCGGTCGAGTTTCTCGACGATACCTGCCTTGGAAATGCCCGCGCCGAGCTGCACGCCCATGGCCTTGGCAACCTTGCGCAGCTCCAGCACCGTCAGCTGACTAAAATCTTGATTCTTCCATTCGGACATAGCTTGAAAAAGCCTCCTTGCTCTCCCAAATCTCTGTAATCTATATTATCCGTTACGGCTGTTCATTGCGGGCGACGATGAAGTCGCGGTGCACTGCCTGCTCAACGAAATGCGAAAAGTCATCATACGGCGGCTCGGTCAGCGGCGTGAAGCCTGCGTTTTGCAGCAGCGTCAGCAGCGTATCCTTGCGCAGCGTCAGCGTGTTGAAGGAAATCGCCGCCGCGCCGCCGCGTTTGAGCGCCCGACGCCACGCGGGGAGGATGCGCTCCAGCAGCTTGGGGAAGCTCTCCGCCTTTTTCCCGTTCTGCGGCGCGTGCTGCACGCCATAGGGAAGGTCACAGACGAGCAAATCCGCCGGACGCTTCTTCAGCAGGTCGCCGACAAGCCCGCTGTCCCCCTCCGCCAGCATCAGCGTGCGCACATCATCCGCCGCGAAATGCTCCTTCGTGTCGCTGAAGGTGTATTCGGCAATCGGCACGGGGGTCTTTTGCAGCGTGCGGCTGCTCTGCGCGAGGCGGTGCTTCAGGCGGTGGAATTGCAGATAATTGCTGAAATAATCCGCCGCTTCCTTCAAATCCTTGCGGTCTATGTCGAGGCAGACGGCGTTCATGCCGTTTTGCAGCGCGACGAAGCCGGTTGTGCACTTGCCGCACATGGGGTCAAGCACGGTCAGCGGCTGTTCTGCAAGGGCGAAATCACTCGCGGCACGGGCGCAGTTCATCATCATATGGGTGAACGCGGCGCTCGTTTTGCCCTTGTACTTCAAAATCTCCGAGAGGTCGTCGGGCAGATAGGCAGTGCGTTCCCAATCCAGCGGGCGCAGCAGACCGCCATCCACGCACTCGAAGAGCATCAAACGCGTGCTGTGCGTGCCAAGCAGCGCAAGGGCTTCAGGAGTCAGCGCCTTCGCAGAGAAAGTCAGGCATGGTACGCCGCCGATGGTCGTCACCTGCGTTTCAGCGGGCAGGGAAAGCGCACACAGCAAACAGGTCAACTCGGCTTGACCAAGTTTGACCTGCGCGTCACGGTAGCGGATATTCGCGTGTGGGGCTAACTGCAAGCAAAATTGCATAGAAGAAACATACTCCTTAGCGCAGTAAAATCAGGGTATCAAAAAAGGCACACGAAAAAAGAATAATGATGTAAAAAAATCAGCCAGCAGGGACGTAAAGTGCAAAATCACCATATAGAAAGGCATGAGAAACCTGCTGTTGCCAATAGTATAGCAAAATACACGCGATTATGCAAGGGGCGAGAGGAAAGATTTTTCTTAAGGTAACACCGCGCAAATGAGGTGGTCGGCTGGCGAATGGATTTTTCGTCAGATGCAAATGCAAATTTCGAAGGTTTACTGGATGTAAATCGAGAAATTTGCATGCCGCAGATGGCGGAAAAGACATCGCCAGACGCGCCGCCAAATTGTGCGGTGGTGCCTTAATGCGGAATGCGGAATTAAAAAGAAAACCCCTTCCGAGGAAAAACCTCGAAAGGGGAATGCCATTGCGCACAATCAGCACATTCGTGGCGAAGGGCAAAGAACCCTTACAGCCGGACCATTGAGAAATGCCGCGGGGCAATGATGACAAAAGTCATCAATACTTGCGCTTGCGGGCAGCTTCGGCCTTCTTCTTGCGCTTGACGCTGGGCTTTTCGTAATGCTCACGCTTACGAACTTCCTGAATCACACCACTGCGGGCGCACTGACGCTTGAAGCGCTTCAGAGCACTCTCCAGGGATTCATTCTCACGGACGCGTACCTCGGACACTGTTATCCCTCCTTTCGCTCATCTCGCCTTGACATCAGCCACATAGACAGACGGATGGCGAACCGTATAGCTATTATAGCAAAAGATGATGCGCACGTCAATGCCTAATTGCAAATTTCCGAAAAAAATCTCCTGAAAATTGCGGATTTACGCGTTGCGGACGATGCTTTCCAGCACATTGACCATTGCTTCCATCGCCTCGACGGTAATCATTTCCTTTCTGCCGTGAAAATTATAACCGCCGGTGGAGAGATTCGGGCAGGGCAGCCCCATGTAGGACAGGCGCGCGCCGTCCGTGCCGCCGCGGATGGGGGAGATGACGGGGGTCACGCCGTTTGCCTCAAATGCCGCTTTTGCCTTCTCCACCACGTCCATGTGCTGCTCCATGATTTCGCGCATGTTGCGGTAGCTGTCGCGGATGACGCACTCGAACGTCCCCGCGCCCCACTTCTGGTTCAGGTAGTCGGTAATCTGCTGCACGGTCGCTTTGCGCGCGTCGAACTTCTGCGCGTCGTGGTCGCGGATGATGTACTGCAGCGTCGCCAGTTCCTCGTCGCCCTCCATGTGCATCAGGTGGTAGAAGCCCTCGTAGCCGCAGGTGTGCGCGGGCGTTTCCGCCGGGGGCAGCATGCTGTTCCACTCAATGGCCATCAGCAGGGCGTTGCGCATCTGGTTCTTCGCGCTGCCGGGGTGGATGTTCACGCCGTGTACCTTGATGGCGCACGACGCGGCGTTGAAATTCTCGTACTCCAGTTCGCCCAGCGCGCCGCCATCCACCGTGTAGGCGTAATCCGCGCCGAAGCCTGCTACATTGAAGTGATCCGCGCCGCTGCCGATTTCCTCGTCCGGCGTGAAGCCGATGCACACCGTGCAGTGCTCCGGCGCATCGGGGGCGGTCAGCCGCTTGCACAGCGCCATAATTTCCGCCACGCCCGCCTTATCATCCGCGCCCAGCACGCTGTCGCCGCTGGTGACAATCAGCTCCTGCCCCTGCAAGTCCTTCAGGAACGGGAAGCCGTCGATGACCACGCCGTTTTTGAGCGTGATGGCGCGGCCGTCGTAGTGTTCAATGATGACGGGGTGCGTCGGGCCCTTCACGCCGTCGGATGTATCCATATGCGAAATCAGCCCGACTTTCGCCGGATGATTGCCCTTGGCGGGAATCGTCGCGTACACATAGCAGTGGTCGTCTACGCGGGCGTTTTCGATGCCCATTGCATGCAGCTCGTCCACCAGCATTTTTGCCAGCACCCACTGGTTCGGCGTGGACGGGCAAGTGCCGCTCGTCTCGCTGGAGGTCGTTTCAATCTGGACATACCGCAGGAAATTTTCTTTGACGTTGGACATGGGAAACCCTCCTTATATAATGTAGATTTTGTGGATGATGTGGATTTTTGCCGTCGCTGACCGGGCTTGGCGTTTTGCAAAGGCGGAAGCGCTTTATTCCGCGTGATGATGCAGCGCCGCGAGCGCCGTTTGAATCCCATCCACCGCCGCCGACACGATGCCGCCCGCAAACCCCGCGCCTTCGCCCGCCGGGTACAGCCCATCCACCCGCTCCGCCATCAACGTCTCCCGATTTCGGGGCAAACGCACCGGCGACGACGAGCGCGTCTCCACGCCTGTCAGCAGCGCATCCGGATGCGCAAAGCCGTGCAGCTGCCCATCCATCCGCCGAATGCCGAACTTCAAGTCCTCGATGATGAAATCAGGCAGGCACGCGCGCAAATCCGTCGGCACAACGCCCGGACGGTAGGTCGGCTGCACGTCGCCAAGGCGCGTCGTGGCGCGGTCGTGCAGCAAATCCTCCACGCGCTGCACCGGCGCTTTGTACCCGCCGCCGCCAAGCCGGAACGCCGCCTGCTCAATGCTCCGCTGCCACACGAAGCCCGCCAGCGGGTGATCATCGCCAAAGTCCTCCGGACGCACGCCCACCAGCAGCGCACTGTTCGCGTTTTCGCCCGCGCGCGCGTGATAGCTCATGCCGTTGACGCACAGACCATCCGGCTGACTTGCCGCCGCAATCACCTCGCCGCCCGGACACATGCAGAAGGTGTATGTTCCGCGGCCGTCGGGCGTATGGACGGCGAGCTTGTAGTCTGCCGCCTTCAGCGCGGGGTGCGTCCAGCATTTGCCGTATTGGCTCTGGCTGATGAGCGCTTGCGGATGCTCAATGCGCACACCCATGGCGAATGGCTTCTGCTCCATGCGCACGCCCTGCCGGAACAGCGTCTGCATGGTGTCGCGCGCGCTGTGACCGATGGCGAGAATCACCGTGTCGGTGCGAATTTCCTGTGTTTCGCCGCCGCAGAGCACCGTGATGCCCTCCATGCTTTCGCCGCGCATCATCAGCCCGGTCAGGCGCGTGTCAAACCGCACTTGACCGCCCAGCTGGATGATTTCCTGCCGCATCGAGCGTACAACGCCCTTGAGCAAATCCGTGCCGACGTGCGGTTTTGCGATGTACAGGATGTCCTCCGGCGCGCCGTGATCGACGAAGGTTTGCAGCACCGTGCGAATCAGTGGTGATTTCGTGCCGGTGGTCAGCTTGCCGTCGGAAAACGCGCCCGCGCCGCCCTCGCCGAACTGCACGTTGCTTTCCGGGTCGAGGATGCCCTGCTCCTGCATCATCTGCACGGATTTCGTGCGCTCCTCGACGGGTTTGCCGCGCTCGATGAGAATCGGCTGCACACCCGCGCGTGCCAATGTCAGCGCAGCAAACAGCCCCGCCGGGCCAGCCCCGACAACCACGGGCGGATGCTCGAACCGCGCTTTCGGCAGCGTCGGCGCTTTGGGGAAGGTGAACGGCGCCGCAACCCCCGGCTTGAGCCGCGCGAGCACCTTCGCTTCATCCTTCAGCGTCACCGCAACGCTCAGGACGAAGTGCACATCCGCCTTGTCACGCGCATCGACCGCCTTTTTGAGCGGTACGACGCTTTTGAGCTGCTCCGGCGCACATTTCAGCTTGCGGAGAATCAGCGCATTCAGCGTTTCAGGGGTGAAATCGAGGGGGAGGGAGAGAGAATCGAGACGAAGCATGGGGAACTCCTTTGTTTAATGCGGAATTAGGCACGCCGTCCCCCGGATCAACACGCGGGCACAGCATGAAGATGTGACCAACTGAATCGCGCGAGAGGGTCAAGGGACGAAGTCCCTTGTGGAGTCCAGAGGCAAAGCCTCTGGCGGGGGTTAGGGGCAGCGCCTCTCGGTCTCCCCCAATCAACACGCGGGCAAAGCATGAAGATGTGACCAACTGAATCGCGCGAAAGGGTCAAGGGACGAAGTCCCTTGTGGAGTCCAGAGGCAAAGCCTCTGGCGGGGGTTAGGGGCAGCGCCCCTCGGTCTCCCCCAATCAACACGCGGGCAAAGCATGAAGATGTAACCAACTGAATCGCGCGAAAGGGTCAAGGGACGAAGTCCCTTGCAGGGTGCAGGGACAGCGTCCCTGCTGGGGTTTAAGGGGCAACGCCCCTTGGTCTCCCCCAATCAACACGCGGGCAAAGCATGAAGATGTAACCAACTGAATCGCGCGAAAGGGTCAAGGGACGAAGTCCCTTGTGGAGTCCAGAGGCAAAGCCTCTGGCGGGGGTTAGGGGCAGCGCCCCTCGTCTCTCCCTTTACATCGCTTCCGTCCGCTGCACAACGCCGCCGTGACCGGGGAAAATCAGGTAGCCTTTGCCGTCCAGCATGGCGAGGACGGCGCGGAGAATCGCGTGGTAGCGCGGGGAATCGACGTTCACGCTGCGGGCGAGGTAGGGGGCAAGGCGGTCGAATTCCTTCTGCGGCGGGGTCATGTTGTGCGGGTTGATGTAGTCGTCGCCCGTGAATGCCACGCGGTGCACGGGGTCAATCAGCATCGTTTCGCCCGGCACATGCCCGCCGTTCCCTTGTAGGACGTTAAAGCGCATGTCGCCGAAGAGAAATGCGCCAATCGGGCTGATGGGCTGCTCGTCATCGCCGTGGGACGTGTTCAGGATGCGCAGGCGGTTCAGCGGCGGCACGGCGTATTCCGTAATCAGCTTGTTCAGCCGATAGTAGGGCAGCCCCGTCGCGCTGGCTTCCCGCGGGGATGGCAGCCCCAGCGATTCGTTCGCGAAGCAGTCCGCCGTCCGCTGGCTGCACCAGATGACCGGCATACTTTCCGCCAGTCCCGTGTGGTCGGAATCTGAGTGTGTCAGCAGCATTTCGCGCTTCCGCTCGTCAAAATCAGGAAAAATCGTCCGCAGCTGCCGCAAGGTGTAGCGCGCACAGCACCGGAAGCCGCTGTCAATCACCAGCAGCGCCCGCGTCTTTGTGTCCTCCAGTACGGTGATGTTGCTCCCGAACGGCGGCTCCAGCACAACCGCCCGAACTTGCTCCGTCAGCGGCACATGCGTCACGCGGCACTCGTACGCCGCACCGTTGTGCTCCGCCACGAAGCGCGCAAAGCGGTTGATGTACTCAAACGTCTTGCTCGGCGGCTCGTTCCGCTCGTCCAGCTCCTGCATGATGAGGTTCGCGTAATAGGTGAACTCGTTCGTCTGCTCCTGCGTCAGGCGCAGAAGCCGGCGGATTTCCGACGCGAAGCGCAGGTAAAACACGGTGGTATCCAGCTTCTTTTCGCCGGAATCGTACGAGAGAATCTGCACCGGGCACAGCGCCGACAACTCCCGCAGCAGCGTATCCATCACGCCCGGTTCTTCGATGTACAGCCCCATTTTCAGCGACGCATGACCGCTGTCATTCGACTGGCTGGAAATATAGGAGATGTTGACGTGATGGCGGTTCAGCACTTCCAGAATCGGCACGACCGCGCCCGGATGATCCGGCACGTCGAACTGCGCCAGAATAATCTTCGCGTGCGGCACGGATTTGAGGAATCCCGCCTGATTCAGTTCGCCCTCGATGGCGCTGAGCACCGCGTCCTCCGCCTCAACATCCAGAAACAGCGCGTGCACATCCACTGCTTTGTTGTAGCTCACGCGCACGATGTTCCCTTGATGGCGCTCGATAATCCGGCTTGCCGCCAGAAACGCGCCGCACTGGTCGGGCATATTCGTCATGAATGATTTTACCATGGGAGAAAACAGCTCCTAAACAGGTTATTCCTCGTGCCAACGGACGGCTTCGGGCATCCGAAACGCTTCCTCCGGGTAGTAGACTTTCGTCAGCTCCAAGCCGTGCGGCGGCGCGGTCACGCCCAGCGACAGGCGGTCAAGCGTCCGGAACGCCTCGGTGAAGGCGTCCGCACTGCGCCGATGCAGGCCGATTTCGATGAGCGTACCGGCAATGATGCGCACCATATTATATAGGAAAGCATCCCCCTCGACAAGGAGGATAATCTCGTCGCCCTGCACGGTCATCTCCGCCATGCGGATGGTTCGGATGGTCGTTTTCGCCGTGCCGCCGGACGCCTGATACGCGGCGAAATCGTGCGTACCAAGCAGTGTCGGCAAAGCCTGACGCATCGCGTCCACATCCAGCGGAATGGGTACATGCGCGAACGTATTCCGGCGGATGGCGCTGCCATGGCGGCTGTTCAGGATGCGGTAGGTGTAGCGCTTGCCGCAGGTCATGAAGCGCGCATGGAAGCCGTCCGGCACTTCGCGCCCCGCCTGCACGCGAATGTCGCGCGGGAGCATGGTGTTCAGCACGAACGGGTACTTTTCCGGCGGAATGCGGGAGGATGTGTCGAAATGCGCGCACTGCCCCAAGGCGTGTACGCCCGCGTCCGTCCGGCTTGCGCCTGTGATAGTGATTGTTTCGCTCGTTGCGCGGGTGAGCGCTTCCTCAATCAGCTGCTGCACCGCCAAGCCGTTATACTGCCGCTGCCAGCCGGAATACGCCGTGCCGTCGTACTCGATCGTCAGCAGAATGCGCCGCGCCATCAGAGGATTCCCCCGATGTGCGACACGACGACACCTTCCAGCACAATCAGGAGCATCAGCGCAAGCACCGCGCCGCCGGCGATGTAGTCGTTTTTCGTAATTTCCAGCTTGCGCAGGCGCGTGCGGTTCTCGCCGCCGTGGTAGCAGCGGGCTTCCATTGCCATTGCCAATTCACCCGCGCGGCGGAACGCGCTGACGAACAGCGGCACCAGCAGGGGAATCATCGCCTTCGCGCGGGCGAAAAGGTTGCCCGTCTCAAAATCCGCACCGCGCGCCATCTGCGCCTTCATAATTTTGTCCGCTTCCTCCATCAGCGTGGGGATGAAGCGGAGCGCAATGGACATCATCATCGCCAGCTCGTGCGCGGGAAAGTGAAAGCGCTTGAGCGGCGATAAAAGCAGCTCAATGCCGTCGGAGAGCGCGATGGGGGAGGTCGTCAGCGTCATCAGCGAGGTCGCGAGGACGAGGAACACAAGGCGCAGGGAGTAATGCACCGCCTGCGTCAGCCCTTCGCGGGTGATGTGGATAATCCACCAGTCGATGAGCGGGGTCGTGCCATTGGAGAAGAACAGGTTCAGCACAAACGTCAGAATCAGGATGATGCGCAGGGGCTTGATGCCCTTCATCAGCATCTTGAAGGGGACATTCGAGCATTTCGCCGCCCAGTAGAGGAATGCCAGCACCAGCGCGTACCCGATGAGCGAATGCACCATGAACACCGCGACAATCATCAGGATGGTTAGGAGGATTTTCGTGCGCGGGTCAAGGCGGTGGACGAAGCTGTCAACGGGGTAATACTGCCCCATGGTGATGTTCAGATTCATTTCGCCGCCTCCTTTTCCTGCTTTTCTTTCCACAAACGAAGCAGATGGTCGTGCAGCTCCTCCTGTGTGAACAGGTCGTCGGGCAGTTGAAGCCCAGCGGCGCGCAGGCGACCGCACAACTCTGCCGCTTCCGGCACACCCAGCCCGATGGAGCGCATCAGGTCAGCTTGGCGGAAGACATTGCGCGGCGTGTCAGTCAGCACCAGTTCGCCTTTGCTCATCACAATCATGCGCGTCGCCAGCCGGGCGCAGTCGTCCATGCTGTGGCTGACCATGACGATGGTCACGCCGCCCTCGCGGTGCAATTCCTGCAGCATCCCCAGAATGCGCTCACGGCCGCGCGGGTCAAGCCCGGCAGCGGGTTCGTCCAGAATCAGCACCTTCGGCTCCATCGCCAGCACGCCCGCAATCGCCACGCGGCGCATCTGTCCGCCGGAGAGGTCGAACGGGCTGCGCTCGGCGTACTTGTCGTAGTCCAAATGCACATGCGCCATGGCGCGGCGCACGCGCTGGTCGATTTCTTCCTCCGACAGCCCTTGGTTCTTCGGGCCAAACGCAATGTCCTTGGCAATTGTCTCTTCAAACAGCTGATATTCCGGGTACTGGAACACCAGCCCGACTTTCTGCCGGATGCGGCGGCGGTCAACACCCTCGCCGTTCATGTCCTCGCCGTCGACGAGCACCTGTCCGCTGGTGGGCTTGAGCAGTCCGTTCAAATGCTGCACCAGCGTCGATTTGCCGCTGCCCGTGTGCCCGACGATGCACACAAATTCGCCGTCCTCAATCGTCAGCGACACGTCATGCACGGCGGTGGCCTGGAACGCGCTGCCGGCGCTGTATGTGTGGGTCAAGTGCTTTACTTCGAGGGACATAGCAGCGTCAGCACCTCCTTGGTCATTTCGTCAACGGTCAGGATGTTCCCCGGCAGGGGCATCCCGTCCCGGCGGAGCGAATCCGCCAATGCGGTCATGTGCGGCACGTCAAGGTGCAATTCGCGCAGGGTGTCCACCTGTGGGAACACCTCGCGCGGCGTGCCGGACAGCGCCACCTCGCCCTGATTCATCACGATGATGCGGTCTGCCTGCGCCGCTTCTTCCATGAAGTGAGTAATCCACACGACGGTGATGCCCTTTTCGCGGTTGAGACGGCGGATGGTGGACAGCACCTCCCGCCGCCCGGACGGGTCGAGCATGGCGGTGGATTCATCCGCGATAATGACGGACGGCTGCATGGCGAGAATGCCCGCGATGGCGATGCGCTGCTTCTGTCCGCCGGAGAGCATATGCGGCGCGGCTTCGGCGAACTGGCTCATGCCAACCGCTTGAAGCGCCGCGTCGATGCGCGGAATCATCTCTTCGCGGGGAACGCCAAGGTTCTCCAGCCCGAATGCGACATCCTCCCGGACGACGGTCGCGACAAGCTGGTTATCAGGATTCTGGAAAATCATCCCTGCCTTCTGGCGGATTTCCCAGAGCTCCTCGTCGCTTTGGGTATCCATGCCGCAGACGGTGATATGCCCTTCTGTGGGCAGATAGAGGGCATTGAGGAGCTTTGCGAGGGTGGATTTGCCGGAGCCGTTATGGCCGAGGACAGCGAGAAATTCGCCCTCGTGGACTTGCAGGGAGACATGGTGGAGAGCGGGTTCAGGGGCATCCTCATAGGTGAAGGAAACGTCCTGAACGTCGATGCATACATTCATGATGATAACTCCTTTTCGGGGTGGAAAGTGAAACCGGGTTTTATTTTAGCACTAATAAGGTAAAAAAGCAATTAGGAATTAGGGAAGGGAGGGGGAAAAGGGGACTAACACGCGGAAGAAGTAAGAAAGAGAGCTCAACTCAATCGCGCGAAAGGGGTCAAGGGGGGACTTCGTCCCTTTTCGTCTGCCCCTTGCAGGGTCAAGGGACAGCGTCCCTTGTGGGGTTTGGGGCAACGCCCCAACTGTTTTTCGGGCGACCAATTCCAAGGAAACCGCCAACAAAGGCGCAGGCAGCGAAGCGTCCCTGCCAGTAACTTCGCGCGTCCGCAGGCGCGCCCCCAAGCCGCTCTACCAACCTTCTACATATTGTCGCGCCAAATGGGCGCGACCGAGTTGCTGGTCTTTCAAACATAGCGGCTCTTTTCCGAAACGCAGGGATTTCGCTCCTGCGGGAGCGAGGAGGGGGCTTTGCGCTCGCCCCCTACCCCTTCGCAGTGCACACTCCTGCTTCTTAACTTTTATTGGAGCAGGGAGAATCGCCGCTGCGGCGGCGACAAGGGGGCTTTGCGCTCGCCCCCTTGACCCCTTCGGGTGCACACTACCATGCTTGAGTTTTCTCATTGCAGGGCATTCCATTTTTCCGCAAATGGTGATATACTGATTTTTGAGAAAGTGTTAAGGGGGATGCCGAGATGGATCAGCTCGAAGCAACGGTGGAGGGGACGGTGTACCGCAATGCCGAAAACGGGTATTCCGTCGTGACGGTGAAGCCGGAGCAGAAAATAGGGCTGAGAACCGTGACGGTCGTCGGTACACTGCCGATGCTGTCCGGCGGCGAAATGGGCATCTTCTCCGGGGAGTGGATGGAGCATCCGCAGTACGGGCGGCAGTTCAAGTGCCAGAAGGTGGAACTGCAGCGCCCGACGACCCTGCAGGGCATCCTGAAGTACCTCTCCAGCGGCATCATCCACGGGGTTGGCGCAAAGACCGCGCGCGATATCGTCAACTGCTTTGGCGAAGATACGCTGAAAATCCTCGATGAGCACCCCGAACGATTGCAGGAAGTGCCCAACATGGGCAAAAAACGCTGGAAGCAGATTATTGAGGACTATCAGCAGCAGCAGAGCACGCGCGCGGCAATGGTGTTTTTGCAGACGTACGGCGTGAGCGCGTCGCTGGCGCTGAAAATCAGCAAAGTGTACGGGGAGCGGACGCAGGCGGTCATCCGGGCGAATCCGTATCAGCTGTGCGACGACATTGACGGCGTGGGCTTCAAAACGGCGGATGCTATCGGCACGGCCATCGGCATCCCCCCGGACAGCGACGGGCGAATCAGCGCCGCGCTCAAGTACGTCCTGCGCGATCAGGCAGTGAGCATGGGGCATGTCTATCTGCCGATGGATGAGCTGCTGAACCGGTGCACGGCGCTTTTGCGGGTTTCGCGGGAGATGGTGGCGCATCAGCTGAAAACGATGCAGCTGCTGCGTGAACTGGTGATTTCCGGCGACGATGGCGATGAGCATGTGTACCTGCCCGCGTACGACAGCGCCGAACGCGAGGTGGCGACGCGCCTGTGCGAATTGATGGCATCCACTGTGCCGTCGTGCGCCACAGATGCCGAGGATAGCATCGACGCGTTTGAAGCACGGTATCACATCGAGTTCAGCCAGCGGCAGCGGGAAGCCATTTTGATGGCGCTCCGGCGCGGCCTGCTGGTGATTACGGGCGGCCCCGGCACGGGCAAAACGACCATCATCAAGTGCATTATTTCCCTCTTGTCCGAGTTCGGGGAGGTGGTGCTGTGCGCGCCGACGGGCCGCGCCGCCAAGCGCATGACCGAAACCACCGGGCATGAGGCGAAAACCATCCACCGCCTGCTGGAGTACGGCGGCGAAGAGGGGCAGTTCGGCCGCAATCAGGATACGCCCATTGAGGGCGACTGCATCATTGCCGACGAAACGTCCATGGTGGATATGATGCTCATGCGCTCCTTCCTGCGCGCGGTTGCGCCGGGTACACGCCTGATTCTCGTCGGCGACGCCGATCAGCTGCCGTCCGTCGGCGCGGGCAATGTATTGGGCGACATCCTGCAAAGCGGCGTGATTCCGTCGATTCACCTGACCGACATCTTCCGCCAGTCAGAAACGAGCCGCATCGTCACCAACGCGCACCGCATCAACGAGGGAAAGATGCCGCTGCTGAACGAGAAGAACACCGACTTCTTCTTCGAGCGGCAGATGAGCTTGCAGCAGGCAGCGGACACCATCGTCGCCCTGACGACGCAGCGTCTGCCGAGGTTCCTGAAGTTCGGCGACGACTGGCGCAGCCGCTCCGTGCGTGAAATTCAGGTGCTCGCGCCGATGAAAAAGGGCGAATGCGGCGTACAGGCGCTGAATATTCGTTTGCAGGAGGCGCTCAATCCGCCCGCGCCCGGCAAGCCGAGCATCACTTACGGGGAAACCATCTTCCGCGTTGGCGATAAGGTGATGCAGACGCGCAACGATTACGACATGGAATGGCGCAGGCGCGTGAATCTGGGCTGGGAGGACGGCAAGGGCGTTTTCAACGGCGACGTGGGCTTTGTGACGGCGGTGGATACGGAGAATCACGCGCTGACCGTCCGCTTCGACGACGAAAAGGACGCGGAATACACGGGTCAGCAGCTGGAAGACCTCGATTTAGCGTACTGCCTGTCTGTGCACAAAAGTCAGGGCAGCGAGTTCCCGGTGGTGATTCTGCCGGTGGTATACGGCCCGATGATGCTGCTGACAAGGAATCTGTTCTACACGGCGTTGACCCGCGCGAGAAAGCTGGTGGTGCTGGTCGGCAGGGAAGAGATTATCCGGCAGATGGTGGAGAATGACCACATCATGAAGCGGTATACGACGCTGAGTGACCGACTGCGGCAGGTGGCGACGATGCTGCCGAAGGTGGATGTGTTCGGCGCACCCATAGAGGAGTAAAAAAAGAAAAAAGCAACACGCGGAAGCAGTATGAAAGTGCGCTCAACTCAATCGCGCGAAGGGGTCAAGGGGGGACTTCGTCCCTTTTCGTCTGCCCCTTGCAGAGTCAAGGGACAGCGTCCCTTGTGGGGTTTGGGGCAACGCCCCAACTGTTTCTCGGACAACCAATTCAAAGAGAAAGCTCAAGCAAGGTGCAGGCAGCGAAGCGTCCCTGCCAGTAACTTTGCGCTTCCTCAGAAGCGCCCCCCAAGCTGCTCTCTCCAACACCTGCGCTGTGTCGCGCCAAATGGGCGCGACCGAAGGGCATGGAAACAGACGAAGTCTGCGATTACCCTCTGGAAGCCGCTAATATGTCCAGCTTGAAAGAAAAGTCAACGCAATTCACCCCGAAAAAAAACACCGATTTTCCAATGCTTTCACGAACAACGAAAGGAGCCACCCACACAATGCCTATCCTGCGAGGAAAAAACGTCCTGCTGCGCCCGTATCGCCGCAGCGACCTCCCCGGCATTCTGTCGTGGACAAACGACACCGAAGCCACCCGCTACCTGACCGAAATTTTCGACCAGCCATATACCGAGAAAAACGGCGAGGATTTCCTGAATTACGCGCTTTCCGGCGGCAGCGACCGCATGATGTTCGTCATGGCTGACCCCGTGACTGAGGAATACTGGGGGCAGATTTCGCTGGAGCGCATCAGCCGCCGCGACGGCACGGCGGAAGTCGGCGTCGTGCTGGCGAAGGAGGAGCACCGCGGCAAGGGCATTGGGCGCGAGGCGCTTTCGCTGCTGCTGCGCTATGCGTTCGATACGCTGGGGCTGCGCCGCGTGGAATTGACCGTGTTCGCGGAAAACAGCCGCGCAAGGCTCTGCTACTTGAAAGCGGGCTTCACCGAGGAAGGCGTGGCGCGTCAGAAAACGTGGAAGAACGGCAAGTTCCATGACATTGTGTCCATGGCAGTGCTGCGCGACGAGTGGGCGAAACGGGAGGAACAGGCATGATAGAGGGCAAGAAAATCCGCCTGCGTGCGTTTGAAGGCACGGACGCGGCGGCAAACCACGAGTTCGTCAACGACCCGGAAACCTTGCGCGGGATGATGAGCGGCATCCCGTTCCCGTCGTCCTACGCGGATGAACAGCAGTGGCTGTCCCAGCAGTCCAGCTACACGCGCGGGGAGTACCAGTTCGCCGTGGAGACGGTCGATGGCGACGAGCTTGCGGGGCGCTGCGGCATCATCCGCGTGGACTGGAAGAACCGCATGGCAAAGCTCGCCATCATGATTGGCAAGCCCTACCGCGGCAAGGGATACGGCAAGGAAGCGATGGAACTGCTGTGCGACTTCTGCTTCCGGGAGATGAACCTGCACAAGCTGCGCGTGTCGGTGTTCGCGTTCAACGAAGCGGCTGTGCGATGCTACCTGTCCTGCGGCTTCCGTGAGGAGGGGCGGCTGGAAAAGGAGCTGTGGCGCGACGGCGCGTACCGCGATGTGCTGATTCTGTCGCGCTTTGCCGACGCGTGACGGGGAAAAATCAGGCGTATCGCCCCCTTTTTCGTTCGGAATCTGTATTTTTGCGGCGGAATTGTTGACAATCGCGCTGGAAAACGGTATGATGAGAGGCGCATCGCAAAAAATATTCGGATGTCATGCCGCAAAGAAGCGGGATGATGCCTTGGAGGATTGGGCGCATGAAAAAGATTGTAACGAAGTTTGGCGGCAGTTCGCTGGCGGATGCCGGGCAGTTCCGCAAAGTAAAGAATATTCTGCTGCTGGACGAAGCGCGGCAGTATGTGATTCCCTCTGCGCCGGGCCGCCGCTTCAAGGACGACGACAAGGTGACGGATTTGCTCTACCGCTGCCACAAGCAGAAGTCGGCGGGCGAGGATTATCAGGATACGTTTGACCTGATCGCCGCGCGCTACATGGACATTGCGGAGGAACTCGGCCTGCATGTGGATTTGGGCGCGGCGCTGGATGAGGTGAACGAAAAGATTGACGCGGGGGCGAACGCGGATTACTGCGCCTCCCGCGGCGAGTACCTGAACGGCATGCTGCTGGCGGACTTCATGGGCTGGCGGTTCATGGACGCGGCGGAAGCAGTCAAGTTCACGGCGGATGGCGCGTTTGACGCGGAGACGACGAACACGCTGATGGCGGAGAAGCTGTCTGACGGCGTGCCGACGGTCGTGCCGGGCTTCTATGGCAGCTATCCGGACGGCACAATTAAGACATTCTCGCGCGGCGGATCGGATATCACGGGCGCGATTGTCGCCCGCGCGGTCGAAGCCAGCGTGTACGAAAACTGGACGGACGTGTCGGGCTTCCTGATGGCTGACCCGCGCATTGTGCCGCATCCGCGCGAAATCAGCTCCATCACTTACAAGGAGCTGCGTGAACTGTCCTATATGGGCGCGTCCGTCCTGCATGAGGACGCCATGTTCCCCGTACACAAGGCGGGTATTCCCACCAACATCCGCAACACCAACGACCCGTCGCATCCGGGCACGATTATCAGCCTGAACGCGCCGCATGATGATTTGCACCCCACCATCACCGGCATTGCGGGGCGCAAGGGCTTCTCGGTCATCAGCATTGAGAAGGCGATGATGAACAGCGAGCTGGGCTTCGGGCGCAAGGTTTTGCAGGCGTTTGAGGAGAACTGCGTGTCCTTTGAGCACCTGCCTACGGGCATTGACACGCTGTGCGTCGTGGTGTCGGGCGAAGTGTTTGCGCCCAAGCGCGATATCATCCTCTCCCGCATCGTGCATGAGACGAACCCGGACACCATCACGGTCTACGACAACATGTCGATTATCGCGACGGTCGGCCGCGGCATGGTGCACAACTGCGGCACGGCGGCGCGCCTGTTTGCGGCGATGAGCAAGGCGGGCATCAACGTCCGCATGATTGATCAGGGGTCGAGCGAGCTGTCGATTATCGTCGGCGTGAACGACGCGGACTATGAAAGCACGATTCAGGCGATTTACAACGCCTTCGTGAAGTAAATCCGCATCCCGAAAATGAAAATTTGATGAAAACCCGCCGGAAACGGCGCGAAAGGGTGTCTTTTGCTTGCAAAAAGGCACCTTTTTGTGTTATGATAAGAGAATCGCGGAAAGGCATCAGTATGCCCTGACGTGATGGAAAAAATCGGGAGGTGTGCAAGTGTCAGAGCCGGAAGTTCTGCTGCGCGTGCCGGGAGACAGGCAGTATGCGCTGGCGATTCGCACCGCGCTGGGCGGTGTGGCGATTTTGAAGGATTTGGACGCGGATACCCTCGATGACTTGCGCATGGCGGCGGACGAAATGTGCGACTGCCTGCTGCATCAAGGAAGAACGGTTGACCATCTGGAAGTCGCCGTCTATGATGAGGGCGACTACTTGAAAGTGGCGATTTCCGCGTGCTATGGCGAGAAAAAATGCCCCTGCGAGGACGAAACGGAGATCACCCGCGCCGTTTTGCAGACCCTCGCCAGCGACGTGGAGATGACCCGCTGCGGCGACTGCGTGCAGTGCATTACGCTGCTGCTGCACAAGGCGACTGCGCCGCTGAAAAAGCAATGACACGCCCGGAAGCGGACAACCTTTTCCGGGAGTATGCCCGAAGCCGCGACCATGCGGTGATGGCGCGGCTGGTGGAGGAGAATCTGCCGCTGAGTCAGGCGGTAGCACGGAAATTTCAGGGGCAGGGCGTGGAGAAGGACGACCTCGAACAGGTGGCGGCTATGGCGCTCATGCAGGCGATTGAGCGCTTCGACCCCGAACGCGGTCTGCAATTCTCCACCTTTGCGCTGCCGACGATTGCGGGCAGCGTCCGCAATTACCTGCGCGACCGGGGCGGTACGATTCGTCTGACACGCTCCCTTCGCGAGCAGTTGACGAAGCTCCGCCGCGTGAGCGACGAGCTGACGCGCAAATTGCAGCGTGAACCGTCCATGCGCGAGCTGGCGGAGGCAATGGAACTGCCGCCGGAAGAACTGCTGACGCTGCTGGACGCGCGCCGCGCGGCACAGACCGTGTCGCTGGACGCGGAAACGTCGGACGACGCGGAAGCGCCGCGGCTGGAGACGTTTCTGGGGCGGCTGGATGAAGGCTATGAGCAGGTGGAACAGGCGCAGTGGCTGAACTGGGTGTACGGGCAGGTGACGCCGACGGAAAAGCTGCTGCTGCAAAAGCGGTTTGAGGAACGATTGGGACAGCGGGAGACGGCGCGCGCCCTCGGCGTGAGCCAGATGCAGGTCAGCCGGATGGAACGGCGCCTGCTGACGCGGCTGCGGGAGAAAATGACGGCGGCAGTGCAGTAATCCCGCGCCATTGGTGATAGAGGAAAGGAAAATGCAAGCATCATGAACGACCAGAATCAGCGCGTGTACATGGGCAACGACGATGCCGGAAATCCGATTTATGGGGAGTACGTCGGCAGTGATGCGGTCGGGAATCCGATTTTCGGCGTGTTTCAGGGCTATGATGCTTACAAGCAGCCGGTGTTCAGCGGCATCTGCGGGCAGGATGAGCAGGGCCGCCCGATTTGGGACACCATGGGCTTCAACGAGCAGGGGCAGCTGGTGTACGGCATTCCGGCAGTGTATGACGTGAACGGCAATCCGCTGCCGCAGCCCGCGGAGCAGACCCCCGGCGGTTTCACCGAAGCGGGCAAAGAGCCCGGCAAGGTGCGCCCGCGGCTGCATATCACCCCCTTGATGGTGATGATTATGCTCGCCGTCATCGGCCTGACCGCGTGGTTCTGCTACGAGCAGTTTGCCCCGCAGGCGGCGCGCTACGGCGCGATTGAGCTGGCAAGCATCAACGCCACCCACACCGGCGACGCGCTGATTGCCCGCAACGAAGCGCCTTACACCGCCGACGGCGTGACCTCCATCACCTACATTGCGGAGGAGGGCAGCGAAGTCGCGCAGGAAACGCGCATCTGTCAGGTTTACTCGGCAGGCTTTTCCACGCGCGAGGTGACGACGCTGCAAAGCTATCAGGAGGAAATCCGCGATTATCAGAAAGACCTTATCACCAGCGCCATCAGCGACGCGCGCATGGATCGCCTGATGAGCGAAGTGACGGGGCATTTGCGCGAGCTGCGCGAGATGATTTGGAGCAACACGGGGTCGCTTGACAATCAGGAGACGCTGCTGAAAGCCTCCATCAAGACGCGGCAGGAGCAGATTAAGACCACCTATGCGGATGACCAGCGCTTCTCCCGCAAGCTGGATGACGAACTCTCCCAGCAGCAGCGCATCAACAGCTGGACGAAGGACTTCACGAGCAACTACGTCGGCATCGTGTCGTTCTACCTGGATGGCTACGAATATGCGCTCACCTCCCAGACCTACCAGAGCTTCACGCCCACGCAGGTGCGGCAGATGGTTCGCGGGCAGGTGCCGGATCAGGACGACGCCCTCCGCGGCAAAACGACGCTCTACCGCATCGTGCAGAACGGCTCGTGGAACGTGCTGTTCCTCTCGGCGGATAAAGACTGGAACCCGGTCAACGGGCAGACCTATCAGCTGAAACTTGGGCGCTTTGACAGCACGCAGGTCTCCGCAACGGTGGAATCCTTCAGCCGCTCCGGCGGCGAACTGCTGGTGCGTTTGCGGGTCGAAAGCGACGTGCATCCGGTGCTGTACATGCGCTCCACCGAAGCGACGCTGGGCGAGAACATGGACACCTTCCGCGTCCCGGAGCGCGCGCTGTATGTGCAGAACGAGACGCAGGGCATCGTCGTCGTCGAAGGGCAGACGGAATCCTTCCACCCCATCAGCGTGCTGACGAAGGCGGATGGCTACATCTACTTCCAGCCCGTCCAGCAGGGGCTGCTCTACGAGGGGCTGACGGTCAAGCTGTTCTGATAGGGGATTATCACGGGCGCAAACGCTCTGCAACGATAAAAAGCAATCCGCAGGAGCAAAATCCTGCAAAAAACAAGGCAAGTAATTTCTGGAAGATAGGAAGCATTCGCATGGAAAACTTGCAAGCCAACCTGACGCTGATTCAGCAGCGCCTTGCCGCTGCATCGGACGGCAAGTACCCTGTCCCGAAGCTCATCGCCGTCACCAAAACGCACCCGGCAGAGGATATTCTGCCGCTGCAAAATCTCGGCGTCACGGACATCGGGGAAAATAAAGTGCAGGAAATCATGGAAAAACTGCCTGCGCTGGAGAAGAATTTTCGGATTCACCTCATCGGAAGGTTGCAATCCAATAAAGTAAAGTATATAATAGACCATGTATGCCTGATTCACTCGGTGGACAGGCTGTCCCTCGCGCAGGAAATCGACCGTCAGGCGCAGAAGCACAATCGCGTGATGCCTGTGCTGATTCAGGTGTCCCCCTGCGGCGAGGCGCAGAAGGGCGGATTGCCCCCTGAAGAGCTAATCCCCTTCCTGCGCACGGTTTCGCAGCTGCCGGGGCTTTCCGTGCAGGGGCTGATGGCGGTGATGCCCAACACGCCGGATACGGCGCTGCTGGACAAGCTGTTCGCTGATATGCGCACCCTCTTTGAGCGGGCGCGGGCGGAGGCGATTCCCGGCATTGAGATGAAGGAGCTTTCCATGGGCATGTCCCATGATTACGAATTGGCGGCGCGGCACGGCGCAACGATGGTACGCATCGGCAGTGCGCTGATGGGCGCGCGCGACTACGGCCCGCAAGGGCAACATTGATGGAGGCTGTTCTGATTCGTCGGAACATGCCCGAAGCTGGAGGAGCAGAGAAGCAGCATGGCGATTTTCGATAAAGCCAAGGAGAAATTTCAGGGATTCATGCAGGGCAGCGAGCAGGCGAACCGCAACCGGCGCAGCAACGGCGGCACGAGCGGCTATCGCCCGGTGCGCAATCAAAATACCCCCCAGCCGCAGCAGGACGTTCCGGCGGGCGCGTTCGGCGGCGGCGTGATGCCGGACACCATGTTCGGCGGGAATGCCGGCTTCGAGAGCGTCGCGGCGACGGGGCGGCAGAATCCCAGCGGGGCGGCTCCTCAGCAGACGGCGAAGCACCGCTCCTTCCAAGACCTGCTCAACCGCGCGCTCGGCAAGCAGGATAAGCAGAGCGGCACGCAGCGGCAGCAGCCCGTGCAGCCGCCGCTGCAGACGGGCAATGTGCCGTACGGGCAGGGGCAGCGCTTCCAGAACAACGGGCAGAATGCGCAGGGCGGCGGAAACGCCATGAATAGCCAGAATCCCTACAACAATCCGCAGTACGGCATGGGCCAGCGCTTCCCGAACGCGCAGAACACGCAGAGCACGAACGCGCAGTACAACAATCCGCAGTACGGCACGAGCCAGCGCTTCCAGAGTGCACAGTTCGCTCCGCAGGGGCAGCCGATGGGCGCAAGCCAGCGGTACAATACGGGCTATAATCAACAGCCGAACGGGCAGCCGGGGTACACAGGGTATCAACCGCAGGGCAGCATGGGCGGGCAGACGGGCTATCATAATCCGCCGCAGAACTATGCGAATCCGCCGCGGGGCAACACGATGAGCGGTCAGCCCGTGCAGGGCACGCCTGTGGGCGGGCAGACGGGCTATCAGCAGCCATACGGGACGAATCAGCCGTATCAGCAGCCCACCGGGCAGATGAACCGGACGCAGCAGAACGCGCCGGAGCAGGTGCGGGGCAATGTGAGCTACTTCCCCGGCTCGTTTGTGGAGGAGGACGGCACCAGCTACCGCGCGGTGCTCAACGTCGTGCAGGTGACAAGCGTGTCGTCGTGCTATCGGCTGATTGAGTTCCTTCAAAATAACGAGATTCTGCTGGTGAACGCCGAGGATATCTCCGACCGCATGGAAGCGCGCCGCTGCCTGGACATCCTCTACGGCGCATGCGTGGTATCGAAATGCCGCCTGACGCGTGTCTCGCGCGATACGCTCTACATCATCGCCCCCGCCGACGTGAAGCTGGCAGCATTCGACGGCCTCCGCCGGATGGGCGAACAGGATATTCAGCTCAACTGGCCCTACCCGGACAACGGCGGATTCACGTCGTCTTTCGGCGGCGTACAGGCCAATTACCGCACCGTCGGGGGCTATCAAAACGCTCGCTAAGGGAGGTACATCATGATTGTTTTGAAGATTCTGGATATGCTGCTCCGCCTGTACATGCTCATCGTGCTGGCGGTGGTTATCATCCGCGTGCTGCAGGTGACGCCGAACAAGTGGACGAACCTGCTTGACCGCATGACGGAGCCGCTGCTCTCGCCGATTCGGGCGCAGCTGAACAAGCACCTGCCGGAGAGCTGGAACGCGGTTGACTTGTCGCCGCTGGTGCTGCTGCTGCTTGTGTGGCTGGTGCGCGCGATTCTGCTATGAGGGTGGACGCGGAAGGGCAAACCGCGCTTCGGCTTCGGCAGGGAGCACAGCGTGCGGAGAAACTTGACCGCGCGGTTCCGGGGCGCTTTGTGACCGGCATGGAGCGGCAGGAGGCGCAGCGGGAGGCGAAGGTCTGCGGCGTTTTGGCTTCCTTTGACGGCGGCTGGGACGACGCGGAACGTGTGCAGGTGTGTTTTCACCCGGACGGGGTGGACGCGGAATTTACGGCGGTTTGGCTGGAAATCAGCTGGGCGGCGAAATTCGCCCGCGTTGGGCACAGTGACCTGCTTGGCAGCCTGATGGCGCTGGGCATGGACAGAAGCCTGTTCGGGGATTTGATGGTGGAGGATGGCACGGCGTACCTGCTGGCAATGCCTGAAGCGGCGAAGTCACTTCAGGACGAGTGGCACGAGGCGGGGCACACGGCGATTCGCGTGCGCCAGCTGGACGCGCCGCCGCAGTTCACGCCGCCGCAAGGGGCGCAAATGCGCGACACGGTGGCGTCCCTGCGGCTGGATTGCGTGCTGGCGGCGGGCATGTCGCTTTCGCGGGCGCGCGCGGCAGAAATCATCCGGCAAGGCCTTGTGCAGCGGAATCACACGCCGGAAGAGCGCGTTGATACCCTGCTGGAAGCGGGCGATTTGCTCTCCATCCGTGGTTTTGGGCGCATTCGGCTGACGGAAATCGACGGTCGGACGCGCAAAGATAGAATCAGCATTCAATTGGAAGTATTCAAACGGGAAAGGTCATCATAAAACATAAGGAAGCATTAGAAAGGAGCAGCGACAATGGAACAGCGGATTACGGTGGACAGCATTCTGGACAAGAAATTCAGCACGGTGGCGAAGGGCTTCAATCAGCAGGAGGTTGATGAATACCTCGACCAGATTTGCGACGAGTTTGACCGCCGCGACGCGGAAATGAACACCCTGCGGCAGGAAATTGCGCAGCTGAAGGCGGCGCAGGCGAACGGCAGCAATACCGTGCCCCAGCAGACCCGCCCGGAAGCGGCGACGGACGACAGCTTCCGCGAGATTCTCGAAATGGCGAAGCGTGTCAAGGATCAGACGATTGCGGATGCGCAGACGAAGGCATCCCAGATTCTGGCGAACGCAGAGAACGAGGCCCGTCAGCAGCTGAGTGACCTGACGAAGCAGAAGGAAGACCTGACCGCGCAGGTGAACAGCCTGAAAGCGTCGGCAAAGTCCTACTACGAGCAGGCGCAGAATGCCCTGAATGGTCTGAGCAAGCTGCTGTAAGGTTCATAGAAAAACTTTCGGAAAAAAACTACTCCGGTAGTGGCGACCGAAGGGGAGTCGGGGGCGATCGCAGACTTCGTCTGTTTTCATTGCCCCCGACTCGCTCCCGCAGGAGCGAAATCCCTGCGTGGGCAATGCTCGCTATGCGGAAATAGCGCAAATGGCGAAAATCGGACAGTACGAGCGGCAGATGGCGAAGCAGCTGTCTGCCGCTTTTTGTCGGAAAGGAGCGCGCCGTGGAGAAACTTCGCGTCTCGGTTCGGGAACTTGTCGAATTTACCCTGCACGGCGCGGATATCCGCCTTATCTCCGGGCGGATGCAGGACATGCTGGATGGCACGCTGGGTCATCAGGCGCGGCAGAAGCTGCTGGGCGACGGCTGGCAGGCGGAAGTTCCCCTGAATCTGCCGATTTTGGTAGAGGACGAGGAACTGACGCTCGTCCTCGGCGGGCGGATGGACGCCTTCCGTGACGCAGCCGACGTCCCGTGCGTGGAGGAAATCAAGCTCTGGCAGGGGGAGCATCCGCCGGAAGCGCCGATTCCCGCACATCGGATGCAGGCGGTCTGCTATGGGCATATGCTCTGCGTGACGCGCGGGCTTCCGGCAGTGGACGTGCGCGTGGTATATGTGACGCGGCGCGGGAAGGTGCAGGGGGAATTTCCGGAGCGGCTGACGGCGGAAGAATGCCGGGCGGAATTCCAGTCGGTGCTGCTGCCGTATCTGCGGCGGATTCGGGCGGTTCGGCGGCACACGCGGGCGCGGAACGCGTCGCTCGCCGCGCTGAAATTCCCGTATGCCAATTACCGACCGGGTCAGCGGGAAATGGCGGTGCAGGTGTACACCGCTATTAAGCGGAAAAAGCGGCTCTTCGCCTGTATGCCCACGGGCACGGGCAAATCCTCCGCGACGCTCTTTCCGGCGCTCAAAGCGCTTGGCGAGGGGCTGACGGGACAGGTTTACTACCTCACCGCGCGCACAACGCAGCGGCAGGGGGCGCTCGACGCACTGGCGCGCCTGCATCAGCAGACGCTGCACCTTTGGGCGCTGGTGATTGACGCGAAGGACAAGCAATGCCCGACACACACGCTGTGCCACCCGGACTACTGCGAGCGGGCGAAGGGGCATTTTCTGCGCGACACGGAAGCCATCGAGGAGATGATGGCTGCGGACGACTGGTCGGCGGAAAACGTGCGGGCGGTGGCGGACAAATACTGCCTGTGCCCGTTTGAATTCGCCATGTCGCTGTGCGAAATCGCGGACGTGGTCATCTGCGACTACAACTACGCGCTTGACCCGGCGGTGCACATCCGGCGGATTTTCGACGCAACACGCGACGCGACGCTGCTCATCGACGAGGCGCACCACCTGCCGGAGCGGATTCGCGATATGCTGTCCGGGTCGGTAGACTCCGCCGGGCTGCGGAAGCTGCGGACGGTCGTCGGCAAGGCGGCGGGGAAGAAGCATCCGCTGTACAAGGCAATGACAGACGTGATTCACGCGGTGGACAATCTGCTGCTGCCGGAGGATGGCTCGACGGAAGGGACACTGCCGAAACTGCCGGATGATTTTGACCGCGTATGCTTGTCACTGGCGGATGCGTTCATGGACGCGCGGCAGGAGCATTTCCCGTGGGAGGATGCGGGCGGACGGCTCGGCGACACGCTGATGCCGCTGCTGTCTTTCAACCGCGCCCGTCAGCGGGATTCGGCGGACTACGCGATTCTCTGGGAGGGGCGCAGGCATCCGAAGATTACCGCGTTTGCACTCGACAGCGCGGGGTACTTCCAGCAGGCGACGCAGGGGCTTTCGGGCGTAACGTGCTTTTCCGCGACGCTGCATCCGCTGCCGGAAATGCGGCTTCTTTTGGGCGGCGCGGAGGATGACGCGTGTTTCGCCATGCCGTCGCCGTTTCCGCCGGAGCACCTGCAAATCCGCCAAGTGGACGTGAACACACGCTATGCGCACCGCACATCGGCGTGCATGGAAATTGCGCGGCAGATTACAGCGCTGGTGACGCGAAAACCCGGCAAGTACCTTGTGTTTTTCCCCAGTTTTGCATTTCTGCGGATGACGGCGGAGCGGCTGATGCTGCCGTGTCAGGTGCAGGAGAAGCAGATGGACGAGGCGGCGCGCGCGGCGTTTCTGGATGCCTATCGGCAGGAGGGCGGCGACGCGCTGAGCCTGTGCGTCCTCGGCGGCGTGTTTTCGGAGGGAATTGACCTGCCGGGGCGGCAGCTGGACGGCGTGGTGGTCGTCGGGGTCGGGTTGCCGCAGGTGAATCTGTATCAAGAGGTGCTTCGGGCGCACTTCGAGCGGACGCTGGGCGACGGCTTCCTGTATGCGTACATGCTGCCGGGAATGCAGAAGGTGACGCAGGCGGTCGGGCGGGTGATTCGCACGGAGACGGACACGGGGGTCGCGCTGCTGCTGGATGACCGGTACAGCTATCCGGCGTATCGGCGGCTGATGCCGGAGCATTGGCGGGTGACCCGATGAGCGCGGGTTGCGTGCTTGGCGGCTTGCTGTGCTTGATGGATTTCTTCTACTATATTGACTTGATTTGTCGCAGGAATTTCGTCACTGCGGTGGCGACCAGAGGGCTTTGCGCTCGCCCCCTTGACCCCTTCGCAGTGCACACTCCTGTTACTATATGGTAGTATTTATTGGGAGAACCAAAAGTACACTGACTAAATAACTTTAGATAAAAATCAAGTAACATGGGAGTGCACCGAAGGTTTCCAAAGGGCGATCGGAAAGCCCTTTGGTCGCCTCCGCAGAGGCGAAATCCCTGCATCAACACAAAAAATCAGTATGCAAATGCGCGCAACACAATCGCGCAAAATCGCCAAGGGGGGCAACACACCCCTTGCGGGAGGTGTTATCTTATGCCGATGGATGGCTTGACACTGGGGTTTGTGACGCGGGAGATGAACGCGATTCTGCCGGGCGGGAGAATCGACCGCATCATGCAGCCGGAGAAGGATACGATTGTGCTGCTGGTTCGCGCGGGAGCGGCGAATCATCGGCTGCTGCTGTGCGCGTCGCCGAACAATGCGCGTTGCCACTTCACGAATTTGAATTTCCCGAATCCGCTCGAACCGCCGATGTTCTGTATGCTCCTGCGCAAGCAAATCCTCAGCGGGCGTATTTTGAGCATCCAGCAAATGCACGGCGACCGCGTGATTCACGTCGATATTGACACGGTGAATGAACTGGGCGACCACGTCCTGCGCCGGCTGGTGCTGGAAATCATGGGGCGGCACAGCAATTTGATGCTGCTGGACGAGGACGGGCGAATCCTTGAAGCGGCGCGGCACGTCAGCGCAGACATGAGCCGCGTGCGCCAGATTCAGCCGGGGCTGCCGTACCTGCCGCCGCCCGCGCAGGACAAAATCGCCCCGGAAGACGCCGACGCGGAAAACCTGCTTGCCAAATTGGAAGCGCAGGGGGATGTGCCGCTGCAAAAGGCGCTTGCCGCCAGCGTGTCGGGACTGTCGAACCCGGCGGCGAAGGAACTTGCTTATCGTGTGCTGCCCGCCGGGTGCGACCGCGCGGACAATCTGCCCGAAACGGCGGCGCGCCTTGCGGAACTGCTGCGCCGCCTGCCGCAGATGGCTGATCCGCGCGTGCTGGAGGATGAACAGGGCGAACCGGCGGACATCTTCCCATTCCCATATTTGAGCCGCGATTTGGATCGGCAGAAGCCGTACCCGACTGTGTCGCAGGCGCTCGAACGCTATTTCGGCGCGCGTGACCAGCAGGATCGCATCAACCAGAAGAGCGCGTCCATGGTCAAGCTGCTCAAGGGGCAGATTGAACGCTGCGAAAAGAAACTCGCCCAGCAGGAGGAGGACTTGTCCAGCGCCGCGAGGATGGACGAATACCGCATCATGGGCGAGATCATCAACGCGAACCTGTGGCAGCTGAAAAAGGGGCAGACTGAAGCGACGCTGCCGAATTTCTATGACGAAAACGGCGGCAGCATGACGATTCCGCTGGATAATCAGCTGACCCCCGTGCAAAACGCCCAGCGGTACTTCAAGAAGTACCAAAAGGCGCGGACGACGCGGGAGATTGCCGCCGAGCAGAAGGAAAAGACGCTCAAGGAGCTGGACTATCTGGAAGGCACGCTGCTGGACGTGGGCAAGTGCATCGGCGAAAGCGAACTGGAGGAAATCCGGCAGGATTTGATGCGCACGGGCTACATCCGCAAGGGCGTCAACCGCCGCCAGCAGAAGGCGCTGCCGAAATCCAAGCCGTACCACTACCGTTCGACGGACGGCATCGACATCTACGTCGGCAAAAATGCCGCGCAGAACGACCGCCTGACCGGGGACGCGCGCCCGAACGAAACGTGGCTGCACGCCAAGGACATGCCCGGCAGCCACGTCATCATCCGCGAAGAAGGGGAGATTCCGCGCCAGACGCTTTTGGAAGCCGCGATTCTTGCCGCGTGGTACTCCAAGGGGCAGAATTCCTCCGGCGTGCCGATTGACTACACGCTCCGCCGCTACGTCAAGAAGCCCGGCGGCGCCGCTCCCGGCATGGTCATTTACACCAACCAGCGGACGCTTTTCATGACGGTCAGCGAAAGCGACGTGCGGAAAATTCAGCTGGTGGAAGAGTAACGTTCACCTGCGCCATCTGCTTGCGCTTTGGCGCATTCTCATTTGAAAATAGTATAAAACACGGGCGAATGCGCGGAAAAAACAGCGCGTTCGCCCGTTTCAATTATGGTTCTTCACGGAAATTTTGGGGGAAGAGCGGCTTGAGGGCGCGTCTGCGGACGCGCAAAGTTACTGGCAGGGACGCTTCGCTGCCTGCACCTTTGTTGAGCGCATTTGGCATACTGGTCGCCCGTGGAACTGTTGGGGCGTTGCCCCAAACCCCACAAGGGACGCTGTCCCTTGACCCTGCAAGGGGCAGACGAAAAGGGACGAAGTCCCCCCTTGACCCCTTTTCGCGATTGAGTTGGTCGCGTTTTCATGCTCCTTCCGCGTGCAGCTTTTTGGCGCTTCGCCTAAGCCCTTGTTTGCTCCCCCAACTTTCCGTGAAGAACCATTATTGCTCATTGTAGAAATCAAGGTCATAGTGGATGACGCACCGATAACGCGGGTCAAGCGCTTTGGCGGCGCGCGAAAGCTGCTCCGTCAGCGGCGCGGTGTCCTTGCACTCCGGCGGCACGGCGACGTCAAACACCAGATTCACCACGTTTTCCCCCGGCACCATCCGCAGGTCGTGGATGTGCGTACCTGGGTACTGCTGGCTCAGAATGTGGTTGAAATGCGCCGTAATGCTGTCAAAAATCGGGTCTCCGACGACAATTGGGTCAATGTGGATGCAAATCGGAATGTGCAGCGCACGGCTGATGTCGCTCTCCGCGCGGTCGATAACCTCGTGAATCGCGACGAGATTCGCGTCGGCGGGTACTTCCGCGTGAATCGACGCGACGCAGCGTCCCGGCCCGTAGTCGTGAATCATCAGGTCGTGCGTGCCGAGAATCTCATCATATTGATTCAGCATCGCGATAATCTGCCGCCCAAGCTCCGGGTTCGTTTTTGCGCCCATCAGCGTATCCATCTGATCACGCACGACGTCAAAGCCCGTTTTGAGGACGAGCAGCGCAACGATGATGCTCATCACGCCATCGACCGGAAACGCCGTGAACTGCCCGATGATCATCGAAAGCGCGACGGCGGAGGTCGCCAGCACGTCGGAGAGGGAATCGCGGGAGGCGGCTTTGAGCGAATCCGCGTCAATCAGCCTGCCTACATCGCGATAGAAGAAGAAAAGCGCGCCCTTAACGGCGATGGAGAAGAGCAGAATCAGGAAAGGAACCCAGGCAAAGCGCATGGCTTGCGGGGTGATGATGCCGCTGACGCCGCTTTTGAGCAGTTCAAGCCCCATGACGAGAATCAGCGCGCCGACGCCAAGCGCGCCGAGGTACTCGATGCGCCCGTGCCCGAAGGGATGCTCACGGTCAATGGGCTTTTGGGCAACGCGGACGCTGATAAGCGACACAATGCTGCCTGCCGCGTCGGACAGGTTGTTGACCGCGTCCGCCGTGACTGCCAGCGAGCCGGTCAGCGTGCCGATAATGACTTTCGTCAGCGAAAGCAGGATGTTCGTCCCGATGCCAACAGCGGACGCGAACGTCCCCAACCGCTTGCGGACGGGCTGGTCGGACGGGCTTTCGCCGGGGCGAATCAGGCGCTGGGCAAGGCGCATCATGACATCCCTCCAAATTGGCGGATGGCGGCGTCAAGCAGCGCATCCCGCGCGTTCGGCAAGCGCTCCGCCATTACTTCATCGAGAAGATATGCCAGCGCCTGCCCGACAATGTGTCCTTTGGGCAGACCCGCCGCCATTAAATCGCGCCCGGATACCGCCAGCGATTTCAGCGTGAAGCAGGGCGACGTTGCCATCAGCGCATCCAGCGCGGCGACAACTGTGCGGTACTCCGCCTTGATTTCCTCCGGCGAAATCGTGCCCTTGCCCAGCTGGTCGGCGCGCTGGAGCAGCAGCAGCTCGCGCAGGGCTTCTTCGCCAAGCTGATTCAGGCGGCGGCGCAGCAGCTTTGGGTCGGGCGAAACGGACAGGGAGTGGCTGCGCACCAGCAGCGTCACGCGCTCGCGGGTCGCGTTGTCCACACGCAGGGAGGAAAGCACCTCGTCCGCAATCTCGGCGGAACGCTCCGCGTGCCCGTGCATATGCCCGATGCCCGCCTCATCCAGCGTGAAGCAGTCCGGCTTGCCGCTGTCATGCAGCAGAATCGCCAGCCGCAGCGTCTCCGTCGGCGGAATATGGGGCAGCGCGCGCAGGGTGTGCTCCCACACATCATAGCGGTGGTGCGGATTATGCTGGTCGAAGCCGTGCATTGCGCGCAGCTGGGGAAGCAGGACGAACACCACGTCCGGATACGCGCGCAGGATATCCGCCGCGCCCTGCCCGCACAGCAGCTTCGCCAATTCAATGCGGATACGCTCGGCGGCGACGTCCGTCAGCGTATGGCACAGGTCGTGCGCCGCCTGACTGGTGGCGTCATCAATCCGGAAACCGTACACGGACGCGAACCGCAGCGCGCGCAGAATCCGCAGCGCATCCTCGGTGAAGCGCGTTTTGGGGTCGCCGACGGCGCGGATAATGCCCGCGCGCAAATCCTCCTGCCCGTGAAAGGCGTCCACCAGCCCGGTTTGCGGATTCCACGCCATCGCGTTGACGGTGAAATCGCGCCGGGCAAGGTCGTCCACCACATTAGAGACAAACGATACGCTGTCCGGGTGGCGGTGGTCGGTGTAGCCGCCATCGACGCGGAAGGTCGTCACTTCATAGGGAATACGGTCGCGCAGGACGGTCAGCGTGCCGTGCTTCAGGCCGGTTTCAATCACACGGCAGTCGGCAAAAACAGCCTGCATCTGCTCCGGGCGCGCGCTGGTGCAAATATCCCAGTCATGCGGGAACAGGCCAAGCAGACTGTCGCGTACGCATCCGCCAACGACATAGGCGTCAAAGCCGTTTTCCATCAGCCTGCGCAGGATAAAATTCGCTCCGTCAGGGATTGTCAGCAAAAAAATCCTCCTCCTTTTGGGAACAACTCTATTATAATCGAAGAAACAGCGGCGTGCAAGGGATTTATGTTTGATAATTGATGCAATATGCACAAAAATCGGACGAAAATTTCTATACCGAGGAAGCGGAAAAAGAAGCTGGAAAGTTCGTGCAACCTCTTGATTTTCCGATGGGTTTCGTGGTACAATAACAGACGGTTAGCAACTGGTCGCACTGGTGGGCGGCTGCATGGGCTTCTTCTTCTAAACATAAGCCTGTGTTCCACCAGCGCACCGATATGTCTTCTGACATGATTACGCTTTCTCTTCGCAGCCTTCCAAATTGCGAAGGGACGGCGTTGCTTTGCGCTTGCATCACCAAGCGCAGGCACAGCAAGGGTGGCGGACGGCACTGACAGCTCCGGGGTGGGTTGCCTCTGAGAGGTTGGTGGACGAACCGCGTCTTTGATGGCGGACGGACAGTTCGTCATAAAATTACGGAGGTGCATTTAACACATGGCACGCATTGCAGGTGTGGACCTGCCCAGAGAAAAGCGCGTTGAGATCGGCCTGACCTACATCTACGGTATTGGCCTGACGACCTCTCAGAAGATGCTTGCGGAAGTCGGCATTAACCCCGACACCCGCGTCAAGGATCTCTCCGAAAACGACATCAGCAAGCTGCGCGACTACATCGAGCACCACCTGAAGGTGGAAGGCGATCTGCGCCGCGAAGTCTCCCTGAACATCAAGCGTCTGGTGGAAATCGGCTGCTATCGCGGTGTGCGTCATCGCCGTGGTCTGCCCGTTCGCGGTCAGAACACCAAGCAGAACGCGCGTACCCGCAAGGGCCCGAAGAAGACCATCGCTGGCAAGAAGAAGGCCACCAAGTAATTCACTGGAATTACGCGGTGAGAGCCGTTTCGTGAAATAACGGAGGGAAAAACAATGGCACCCAAGCAGCAGAGCAAGCTCAAGAAGGTCGTGCGCAAGCGCAAGGAGCGCAAGCTCGTCGAGCGCGGTGCGGCGCACATCAGCTCTTCTTTCAATAACACCATCGTCACCATCACCGATACGCAGGGCAACGCCCTGTCCTGGGCCTCCTCCGGCGGCCTGGGCTTCCGCGGCAGCAAGAAGTCTACTCCTTTTGCTGCACAGACCGCCGCTGAGACCGCTGCCAAGGCCGCAATGGAATATGGCCTGAAGACGGTTGAAGTGTATGTCAAGGGTCCGGGTTCTGGCCGTGAAGCCGCTATCCGCTCCCTGCAGGCCGCTGGTCTGGACGTGAGCATGATTAAGGACGTGACGCCGATTCCGCATAACGGCTGCCGTCCGCCCAAGCGCCGTCGCGTGTAAGCAAACGAAGGAGGACTGTAAAACATGGCTATCAATAAGCAGCCCGTCGCCCGGAAGTGCCGTGCACTCGGCGTCAGCCCGGCGGAAATGGGTTATGGCAAAAAGCAATCTAAGCGCAATCCCGGCGGCACCCGTCGTAAGAAGGTTTCTGAATACGGCGCGCAGCTGAAGGAAAAGCAGAAGGTTAAGTTCGTCTACGGTGTGCTGGAAAAGCAGTTCCACAAGTACTACCTGAAGGCGACCAACATGAAGGGCATCACCGGCGACAACATGCTCCAGCTGCTCGAACTGCGCCTGGACAACGTTGTGTACCGTCTGGGCCTGGGCAAGACCCGCCGTGCCGCCCGTCAGATCGTTGTGCATGGTCACATCCGCGTCAACGGCCAGAAGGTGGACATTCCGTCCTACTCCGTGAAGGTTGGCGACGTGATCACCCTGCGCCAGAAGAGCACCGAGTCCGAGCTCTTCAAGCCGCTGCGCGAAGGCACCAGCGTCGTCACCCCCAAGTGGCTGACCTTTGATGCCCCCAACCTGACCGGCAAAGTCGTTGCGCTGCCGACCCGTGAGGACGTCAGCCTCGAAGCCGAAATGAGCATGATCGTCGAATTCTACTCCCGTTAAGGAAGGGAAACGGGATGCGGATGACGGGATGCATGAAGCTCGCTTTCGCATTCCTCCCTTCGTCACTCCGAACCTGAGCAAGGAGGGTAAAAATAATGGCCGTAGAAATCGCAAAAGTCGAATGCGTCGAAGTCGGGGACAATGGCAAGTACGGACGCTTTGTGGTCGAACCGCTCGAACGCGGGTTTGGTCACACGCTGGGCAACAGCCTGCGCCGTGTCCTGCTATCCTCTCTGCCCGGAGCGGCGGCGTCTGCTGTTCACATCGAAGGTGTGCAGCATGAATTTTCCACCATTCCCGGCGTGAAAGAGGATGTCACCGAAATCATCCTGAACCTGAAGGGCTTGGCTGTCAAAATGTACAGCGACGGCCCGAAGTCTGTAATCGTGGACAAAATGGGCCCGTGCGAACTGACCGCGGCGGATATCAAGGTTGATGATGAAATTGAAATCATCAACCCCGATATGCACATCGCAACGCTCAACGAGGACGCGCATCTTCAGATGACGCTCCGCCTTGAACGCGGCGTGGGCTACGTCAGCGCGGACAAGAACAAGGCCCGCAATGCCGGCTCGATGCCCATCGGCGATATCGCCATGGACAGCATCTTCACCCCCATCGTGAAGGTCAACTACACGGTGGAGGACAAGCGCGTCGGCCAGTCCAACGACTTTGACCGTCTGACCCTTGAGGTGTGGACGAATGGCACCCTGAAGCCTGAAGAGGCCATCAGCTGCGCGGCGAAGATTCTCACCGAACACCTGATGCAGTTCGTCAGTCTGACGGATCAGGTGCTGCCGGTCAGCATGACGCAGCCTGAGGACGACAAGAAGGAAAAAGTCCTCGAAATGACCATTGAAGAGCTGGAGCTCTCTGTCCGTGCCTACAACTGCTTGAAGCGCGCTGGCATCAACAGCGTCGCCGAGCTGGTGCAGCGCAATCAGGAGGACATGATGAAGGTGCGCAACCTTGGTCGCAAGTCCTTGGAAGAAGTGGAACAGAAGCTGCAGGATCTGGGTCTGAGTCTGCGCCAGAACGAAGAATAAGACGGGGCACAACGATGGCAGCCTGATTTTACCCGATCGCACGTCGGTTAGAATCGCTGCTTGCCCGTGATAGGAGGAAATAATCCCATGGCACACCAGCGCAAACTGGGTCGCACGGCCGGTCAGCGCAAAGCGCTGCTCCGCGGTCTGGTGACGAACCTGTTTCAGAATGGCAAGATCGTGACGACCGAAGCTAAGGCCAAGGAAGTCCGCCGCATTGCCGAACATTACATCACCCTGGCAGTCAACGAGTGCGACAACACCGTGACCACCACCAAGATCACCCACAACGACAAGGATCAGAAGGTCGAACTGCAGGTGGTCAACGATGCGCCGTCCAAGCTGCACGCTCGCCGTCAGATGACTGCGTATCTGTACAACGTACCGCAGCAGAAGCTGGCGGACGAGAACAAGAAGGAGTACAAGGAGCGCACCAAGGACGTGAAGTATCCCGTCGTTGAGAAGCTGTTCCGTGAGTACGGCCCGATGTTCAAGAAGCGCAACGCCGAGAAGAACGTGGCTGGCGGCTACACCCGCATGTACAAGCTGGGACCGCGCCGCGGCGATGCTGCCGAGTTGGTCATGCTGGAGATCATCAACATCCCCGGCACCGATGCGACTGCTGAAGCTAAGTAAGATTGCGTGACGCTTGTCACGTTTGAACGTTTTGTTTTCTTTACGCACACATCAAGCAAGCACAAGCCGTTCCCTCCGCACAAGGGAACGGTTTTTTTTCATGTGGATGATGATTGGTTCATCACGGAATCTTGGGGGGAAGAGCAGCTTGGGGGCGCGTCTGCGGACGCGCAAAGTTACTGGCAGGGACGCTTCGCTGCCTGCGCCTTTGATGAGTGCGTTTGAGATGCTGGTCGCCCGCGGAACAGTTGGAGCGTTGCCCCAAACCCCACAAGGGACAGACGAGAAGGGACGAAGTCCCCCCTTGACCCTGCAAGGGGCAGACGAAAAGGGACGAAGTCCCCCCTTGACCCCTTTTCGCGATTGAGTTGGTCGCGCCTTCATGCTCCTTCCGCGTGCAGCTTTTGGTGCTTCGCCTAAGCCCGTGTTTGCTTCCCCAACTTTCCGTGAAGAATCCGAAAAATCCCCCTCTTTGCGCAGAGGGGGACGCAATGTTACGCCATTTTGAGCTTATATCCTGTTTTATACACCGTTTCGATGCACGATTTGCCCAGTTTCCGCCGCAAACGCTGAATGTGCACGTCCACCGTGCGTGTTTCGCCTAAATCCTGATAGCCCCACGCCGTCCGCAGGAGCGTTTCGCGGGAGACGGCTGCCCCCGGCGTTTTCACCAGCACTTCCAGCAAGGCAAATTCCTGCGCGGTGAGTGTCAGGTGCTCGCCTGCCATCGTCACGCGGTGGTGCAGCGTGTCCAGCCGCAGCGGTCCGGCACGCAGGAGCGATTGGGAAAGCAGCAGCAGGTTTTCCACTGCATTCATCAGCTGCTTGGGGGAGAAGGGGTGCACCAGCGCGTCGCACGGCAGGTCGAACAGCGATTGCAGGTGCGCAACGTTTGCCGCTTCCGCCGTCAGAAACAGCACGGGCCAGTCGTTTTCCTGCGCCCGGCTGAGCAGCTCAACGCTCTCGCACCACGGCAGGCGCGCGTTGAGAATCGTCAGCATACACGCCGAATTTTGCCTGTCCTGATAGAAGGGGAGCGCGTCGTGCACCGAATCCGCCATAAAGCAGCGGAAGCCGGACTGCATCAGCGTTTGGGCGAGCATCTGCCGGCGTTCGGCATCGGGCTCAAGCACCATTACGCGCTCCGGACGCGCCTGTGTTCCCTCCGTCATCGTAAATCACCTCGTTATTGCGTGGAATCGGCGGCATTAATAACATAACCGCCTTCATGATATAAGACGAATGAAAAGGCGATTTCGTTGCATCGAATCGTCATTTTTTTGTGATTTTTTTGATTTTGGAGGGGGAAAGCTGCTTTTCTGCGCGGTGCACACCCATGCTTCTTGGTCTTTTTTGTTGCGCAGGGGTTTTGCTCCTGCGGGAGCGACGAGGGAACTTTGCGGTCGCCCCCTCGACCCCTTCGCGGTGCACATTCCCATGCTTTTGGGTTGATGCGGTCGAATCAACACGCGGGCATAGTCTGAAAGTGCGAACAACTCAATCGCGCGAAAGGGTCAAGGGAGGAACTCCCTTGCGGAGTCCAGAGGCAGAGCCTCTGGTGGGGGTTAGGGGCAACGCCCCTTGGTTCTCCTACAATACAAAAGAAGCCGGATTTCTCATCCGGCTTCTCGGTTGCGATGAACTTACGAGTTCTCCATAATCATCATCTGCACAATGCGGGTCAGCTCGCGGACAAACTGGTCGACGGTGATATTGCCGTCCATGTAGCGGTTCACAAGCGTGGACGCTTCGTTGTCGTCGCCGTAGAACACGGTCGATTCAATGATGCGCACATTCTCCATCTGCGAATCGTAGAGGAGGATGTCCTCGGTCGTGTACTGGTAGGGGGAGAGGCGAGTCAAAGCGTCCGTCAGGTTCTGAATCGCTTCCTGATAGTCGCGCTTTTCGCTGTCGTCGGCGGTCGCCATTGCTTTCGTCAGTTCGTCAATGTAGCTCTCGTGGTTCGCCTTGTTCTCCTCGTAGAACGAGTCCTCAATGTTGTCCGTGTAGGCAGGGGAGAGAAGCGACTTCTGATAATCGCTGCGGTTGACGGCGAGGTACGTCAGCAGGTTCATGGCGGCATCGGCGTTCTTGCTGGAGCGGTTGACCGCCATCACGCGGAGGTTGCCGATGACGCTGCTGTCGTGGTTCGGCTGGATGGACAGCATCAGCGGGACAGCCGTGCTTTCGGGGTTGCTGGCATAGTGAATGTCGATGCTGGCGTAGCTGCTCAGGAGGGGAACTTCGCTGATGCTGGCGTCATACGAGCCGACAATCATTGTGTTGCTGCTATAGACAATATTGCCGCTGTTGTTGTCGTCGTTCCACTGATCCTCGTACGCCTTCAGCTTCTCGCGCATACTGTCCAGCTTGTTCAGCGTGGCGATGAAATCCGCGTCGGTGAAGGTCAGCGTGCGGCCGTCCGCCTCGCACTCGGCAATCTGCGCCAGCATAATCTGGCTGAACAGCTGCATTGACAGGCTGTACGGATAGTCCATCAGCGCGTGCTCCGGGTAATCCTCAACGTAGGAGGTAATCCATTCGTCGATGAGGTTCAGCAGCTCCAGATACGTCGTTGGCACATCCTCCGCCGTCAGCCCGACATCCTCCAGTACGGCGGTGTCAATCGACCAGCAGGAGGTGCTCACTTCGACGGGCAGGGCGTAAAGGTGGCCATCCACCAGCACCTGCTTGGTCAGATTCGGGAACATCTCGGAAACAGCCGCGAGCAGGTCGCTGCTGCCGGACAGCTCCGCCAGATACCCCTTGTTGCGCAGGGCAGCGAAGGCGTCGCCCGGCAGATAGAAGGAGTAGAGGTCAAGCGCCTCACCGCTCTGCATGTGCTGGGTGTAGTCCGGCGCGGTGGATGCGCTGGTGGATGCGTACACGATGCCGACTTCCGGGTGCTCCTTGGCGTACTGGCGCACCAGATCCCCCGCGTCGCCCCAGCTGATGGAGGAGTCGATGCGCAGGACGGTCGCGGGCAGCGGCGCAGTCAGGTCAACCGAGGTCAAACCGGCGTCGTAGTTGTAAGTATAGTAGGAATTGCCGGACACGCAGCCGGGCAGATTGGTGTACACATACGCCGGGGGCAGGTAGCCAACCGTCTCCACGGTGTCATACGGCGCGGCGACGCGCAGCACCTGCGAGCCATCGTTGAAGACGACGGACGTGCCGGACATGGTGAAGCCGGAGAAAGAGGAGTCGGACTCCATTTCGCACAGCGTGTCGGTCAGACCGGTCTGACGGTTGATGCGCACGAGCGCGGTCAGCGGGTCGTCCGCGCCGGTGTAGCGGTTGTCATAGTAGCCGATGAGAGACGTGTCATCCAGCGGCAGGATGATGCCGATGTAATCCTCCGTCACCTTGCGGACGCTGCCGTCCTTGAGGTTCAGCTCAAACAGCTGATTCAGCCCGTACATCGCTTCGGGATTCAGCCCGTAGGCGGTCACATAGGCGTAATCGCTCGTCAGCGCCGCGCCTTGCAGGGAGAAGTAGAGACTGCCGTCCTCGTCGCCGCTATCCTCCACCAGGCGGAAGGAGTGCACGCGGGTGACGTCGCTGCCGTCGAGCGGGATGCGCAGCAGGTCAATCACGCCGTCGGAGTAGGGGTAGAGCAGCAGCAGCGTGCCGTCCTCATCCACAGACAGCACGGCGGACGTTTCGTCGCTGTAAAAGGAGTAGTCATCCGACACGCGCAGGACGTCCGAAAAGCTGCTCGCCACCACCGCGATGCGCCAGTTTTCGCCGTCGAATTCGCAGATGGTCGGGCCGGAGGAGATGGTGTAGAGCTTGCCGTTTGCTTCCACCATGCTGCCGACTTGGTACATGTCGAAAATGTCGCCGACCTTCTCGACCTCATCTTCTTCGATGCCGCTGTCGATCTGCTCGGTCTGCTCGACTGCCTCCGCAAGCGCACCGGGCAGCAGCAGCGCCAGCATCAGCAGCAGGCACAGGAAACGGGAAAGATGCTTCATGATGATAACCCTCCATTCATAGGATTGATTCTTCTTGGGAAAGGGGAGGTATCCCCTAAATATGAAACGCTTGAAAGAGGCGTTTTGTTGCAGGCCGCGCGGGAAAAATTCACGAAGACACGCCGTTTTCAAGCGTCATCATCTGCACGATGCGGGTCAATTCCTGCACGAACGTCTCCACGGTGCATTCGCCGTCCAGAAGGCGCTGTCGCAGGGTGGATACATGCTGGTCGCCGCTGACCCAGAACGACGATTCCAGCAAATGCGCGTGATTCAGGCGCGCATGATACGTTGCGATTTCCGCCGCGCTGTATACATTCGGCGGAATCTGATGGAGCGCAGCGCGCGCGTCCGCCAGTATATCCTCCGCCTGCTTCTGCTCCAAGGGGGACAGAGTGGCGCGGTACTGCGTGTAAAGCGCTTCGTCGTCCAGAATCTTCTGCGCCGCCTCTGTGTATGCCGGATTCGGCTGAAGCGCCGCGTAATCCGGCAGAAGCGCCAGTTTCGCATCATACGGCTGATTGTCCAGCAGGTAGGACAGCAGCGACGCGGCATCATCCGGGTATGCCGAGCGGCGATTGACTGCCAGCACCGAGTACGTTATCGGAATGAGCAACGCGCCGCCTTCGCTGAACGACAGCAGCAGCGGAACTTCGTCCGTTTTGCTCGGCGTAAGCGACGTGTTCAGGTGCAGCAGCGAGGGCTGACTGCTGGACACGGAGAGAACCGTGACGATGCCGCCCGTGTCGCCCAGGTCGCCCAGCGAAGAAGACCGTTCTGCCAGCCAGCGGGTTTCGTAGTCCACCAGCGCCGGGCGGAGCGCGATGTACTGCCGGAGCGCCGCAACGAAATCCGCATCGGTGAACGACGGCAGGATGCCGGATGCTTCACAGCGCGCGAGCTGCGCCCAGAAAAGCTGCTGGAAGAGGGAATCCGCCATGCCGCCCGGATTGTCGGCTAAGGCAACGTCGGAATCAGACGCGAAGTCGGTGAGGTAGGTGGAAATCAGCGTCATCAGGTCGGCATACGTCGCGGGAACGCCCGTCAGCCCCAAGGATTCCAGCGACGATTGGTCGAGAAACCAGCACGAGACGCTCGGCGCGCCGCAGGGAATCGCGAACAGCCCGCCCGCCTTTTCCAGCGGCGCAAGCACCTGCGGCAGGAGCGAATCAGGGGTGTCCGCGCCCATCAGCGGGCGCAAGTCCAGCAGGTCGCCCTTGTCGCGCAGGGGGATGAACGATTCGTTCGGCAGCGTGAAGGCGTAAATATCCAGCGCGTCGCCGCTCTCCATGTGCTGGCGGTATTCCGGCGCGGTCGATGCATTGTGCGGCGCATAAACAACGGCAACGTCCGGGTGCGCACGGAGGTACTGCGACACCAGCGCCCGATTCACATTGGAAAGGCGGGCATCCACGCGCAGGGCGCAGCGCGGCGCGGTATGGAGCTGCGCTGCGAAGAAACCCAATTCGGCATTGCACACGCAGTAGCAATTATCGACCATCAGCGCGGGCAGACGGGCGCTCGTGTCCAGCGACGGCAGATAGCCGACGGATTCCACAGCATCATAGGGCGGCGCGGCGCAGTAAATCGTCTCGCCGTCGGTGAAATAGAGGGAATCGCCGTCCAGCGCGAAGCCCGCGTATGCCTTGTGGACGGGCAGGGCGCAAAGGCGGCTGGATTCGCCGGAATCCGCATCCAGCAGGGCGAAGCAGCTTTCGTCGATGCTGCTTATGGGCGGATTGACACACGCCAGCAGCTGCCCGTCCGCCAAGGGCATCAAGAAGCGAATCGGCGCATCCGAAAGCAGAAAAGACGACCCGTCCGCCAGCGAAAGCGCATAGGTGCTGTATGTCGCGAAATTGCTTGAAAAGGCAGCGTACAGCGTGTTTCCGGCGCGCGCAGCAGAAAGGAGCGTCCACTGCGCGGTCGTTTCGCTGTCCGTCGGCAGGAAATCTGCGAACACCCGCGTCAGCTCGCACGTCGCTCCGGTCAGGGACAGCACGGCGATTTGCCCGCTCGTGTCGGGCAGGAGCAGCAGCGCGTATGCACTATTTTCGCCCGGCAGGAGCAGCGCATTCGCCGCATCCGGCATGAATCGGGGCGGGCAGGCAGCGGAAATCTGCTCGGCGGAAAGGACAAGCGCCCAGTCGCCCGCACTGTCCCGGCAAAGGACGCGCAAATCCGGCGAAACGGCAAGCACTGTGCCATCCGCACAGGAGAGCAGGGAGGCGGCATCGGGGGCGTCAAGGGCATCTTCCGCCAGCACAGGGTGAATCAGCAGCAAGGTCAGCAGGAGACAAAGCAGCTTCTTCATGGGGAAAAATCCTCCGGAATTACATCCGCACCACGTCCGACACGTCCAGCTCGTGGTGCACGACGCGCACGGTTTCGCCCGCCGCGATGGCGGGGAAGGGCTTCTCCGCGTCGAAGTAGAACAGGCGGTCATACGGGCGGCCCTTCGCGTCGAGGTCGGAGCAGGTCATGGCGCGGTACGGCACGCCGTCCACCAGGCTGATGTCGTCCGAAATCGCCAGAAACGGCAAATCCACCGCGCGGCGGCGTCCCGAAATCACGTTGTCCAAATGACGCTGATAGCACCGCAGCGGCTTCAGGAAGAGGTCATAGCAGAAAATCAGCGCGGACAGACTGACAATCGTCAGCACATCGGTCGCAACCTCGTTGCGCTGGATGGCGAAATAAATGGCGGCACCCAGCAGCGCAAGCACTGGAATCAGCACCAGAATCAGCCGCTTTTTCAGCTGCGCGCGAATCGCCGCCTGATCCTGCGCGGAAAAGAGAGAAGACGGCTCGGTCGTCACCTGTTCATCAGCAATCATGAAAAAAGCCTCCTCGTCATATCGTTTGCCACCTGTCCCTATTTTACAGGAAAGCGCGGGTAGTTGCAAGTGTTTCGGGCGGCAGGATTGGAAATAAACCGTGAATATTCTCTTTTGCGCCTGAAACCCTTGCCAATTTAGGCTTCTCATGGTACAATACGGGCAAAGAGAATGCGAAAGGAGGGTCGATGGCTTTGCGGAAAAAACCGCCGACGACCCTGCTGCTGACGGATATGTCCAGCCTGTACGGATATATCTACTGTATGCTGATTTCCGAGGGCTTATCCGGGATGCCGCTGTATGGCGGCGCACTGTATATGATTGGCCGCGTGACAACGGTTTTCGCCCAGACGTTCAGCCCCGAGGAAGCCATTTATCTGCCAAAGGCGCTGCGATGGATGCGCGTTCCGCTGATGATTCTGCTGCTGCTGCTCTCGCTGTGCCTTGTCGTGCTGTACCCCATGTCGTTCGGCAGCACGCAAATGTGGCTGATTTTCTCCGTTGTGCTGTCCATGCAGCTGCGGGACAGCCTGTGCCAGCGCATGGGGCGGCTGTGCCTTGACGGGCGGATGGAGCAGACGACCTTCCTGTGCCTGAGCGGGGCGCTGCATGGGTGCATGATGGCGCTGCAAGCCCTGATTCTGGCGGTCAACCTGCCGGTGCAGCTCTCCGTGCCGATGATGATCGGGTACCTTCTGTGCGGGATGGCAGCGTTTTACTCGACATACGCGGCGTATGAAGAGCGCGCCGTGCTGCCGCGCCCGAACTTGGAGGAAGCGCACTTCACGCTGGAGACGATTCACCGCGCGAACGCCTTGAGCGCCTTTGAGCGGCTGAGCATGGTGCTGCTGACGGCAATGGAAATGACGCTCATCGTCATGTACACCTTCCTCGCGACGACGGCGGAGCAAATGCTGATTCGCATGGCGATAGCGGTGCTGACGACGCTATTGTGCGAGGAACTGGCGACGCTGCTGCTGAAAAAGCGCGAGAAGAAAAACAAGAATGAACCGATTTCGCTGCTGCTGATGGGCATGTTCCTCTGGCTCTACGGGCTGTGGATTTTTTCGCGGATGCTGCGGCACCACACGACGGATATCAGCATCACCTACTTCTGTCTGGCGCTCTGCTCCGTCGGCTGCGCGGTATGCAAGGTCTGCCTGAGCAAAATGGAAAGCCCGATGGGCGCGGTCGCGAAATTCACCTCCGGGCAGGAAATTCCCGGCTATCGGCTGATGCGGCGCGTGTCGCGCGAAGTGGCTTCGCTGCTGGGGCAGATGCTTGCGCTTGTGGCGCTGACGGTGCTGTGCTTCCTTGCTGGGCAGCGGCTGCCGCACACGGCGGAGGAAATTGCTGCAAGTTTCCAGCCGGTGATGGTCGTTCCGGCGCTGATTACGGCGTTCATCGCCCTGCTGTGCGTGCTGCGCTTCCCGCTGTCGAACCGATACATGCAGAAAGTGCTGCGGTTTTTGCACATCCGTGAATCCGGCGAGGAAAACAAGGCGCTGGAGCAGCAGCTGGAGGAGGTCGTCATCAAGCGGCACGTTCAGCCGCTGGGCATCCGCTTTTTGATGGCGGTGATGCGCCCGTTCTTCCACCACACGGTCAAGGGTGCGGAGAACATTCACCCCGATGACAGCAACCCGCTGGTGTTCCTCTGCAATCACGGTGAAATTTACGGCCCCGTCGCGGGGATGCTGTTCTGCCCCGTGCCCGTGCGCCCGTGGACAATCAGCGACATTTCCATTGACCCGGACGAGGTTGCGCAATACGTCTACAAATATACATTTTCGCAAATGAAGTGGCTTGGCCCGCTGCGCTGGCCTATCTCGAAGCTGTGCGGCCCGCTCAGCGTATGGGCAATGAAGTCCGTGGAGTGCGTGCCGGTCTACCGCCACAAGCCCCGCGAGCTGACGACAACCTTCCGCAAGTCGGTGGAGGCCATGCAGGCGGGCGATAATCTGCTGATTTTCCCCGAAAACCCCGATGCTGACCCGAATCGCCCCGGCTATGAGCACGGCCGCCCCGGCGAATTGTTCCGCGGATTCACGATGCTGGCGCAGGTGTATTACGCGCGGACGGGTAAGTGCTGCCGATTTGTGCCGATGCTGGCGCATAAGGGGATGCGGACGCTGTCATTCGGGACGGAGATTGATTACGACCCGGAGAAGCACCCGATTGAGGAAAGAGATCGGGTGGTGGAGGAAGCGCAAAGGCAGATGTGGGAGATGTTTGACAGGGAAGAAGCCCTGTATCAGGAGAAAAAGGCGAAGGAAAAGGCAAAAAAAGCGCCGGAAAAGAAGAAGTAAGGAAGCGCGACCAAGCCGGGCGCCGAAAAAAGGGTCAAGGGACAATGTCCCTTGCAGGGTCAAGGGGCGGCGCCCCTTGTGGGGTTTGGGGCAATGCCCCAACTGTTTCACGTGCGACCATTCCAAAGGAAAAATCAACAAAGGTGCAGGCAGCGAAGCGTCCCTGCCAGTAACTCCGCGCTCCCGCAGGAGCGCCCCCAAGCTGCTCTATCCAACTTGCCGCATATTGTCGCGCCAAATGGGCGCGACCACATAGTTGGTCTTGCGACCATAGTGGCTCTTTTCCGCAAGCAGGGGATTTCGCGCCTGCGGGCGCGAATCAGCACGCGCGCATAGCCTGAAAGTGCGCTCAACTCAATCGCGAAATGGGTGTCGAGAGGGTCGAAGACCCTTCGCGGAGTCCAGAGGCAGAGCCTCTGGTGGGGGCAAGAGGCAACGCCCCTCGGTTTCCCCTCAACTGCACAAAAAAAGCATCCCCGACAGGCATTGCCGTCCTGCCGGGGATGCTCTTATATTCCCTTATACTATTTCCAAATTCACCTGCGCCATCTGCTCGCGCCTTTTCCGCGCTTGCGTCCGCTCATTCCACTTAGCGTAGCGCTGCTACGCTGCGTTTCATTCGCGTTAGCCAGCGCGAAAAATTCGCTTCGCATCTTGGCGCATTCTCATTTGGAAATAGTATTACTTGCTCGAAAGCGTGTCCAGCTTCACCCAGCCGCGGCGGGTGACATCCTTTGCATAGGAGTAGTACTCCACCTGCGCCCAGCTGCCCTCAATCTGGCAGATAATCGCGGTGTCGCCCTCGTAAATCCACGACCAGCCGTACTTGCGGTATGTCGTCGACGGCCCGAAGTAGACCGCGCCGGAGGTAATCACCGTCCGCGTGTCGTTCAAATTCGTTTCCGTCGGGATGCTGTCGCTGCTCACATCCACGCGATTGGCGGGCGTGTAGGCGCGCATCCAGCCATTCGACGTGTTGAACTCAATCTGATACCACCAAATGTCGTTCTCGCTGTCCCATGCCTTGCTGATGACGTTGACGATATCGCCCGCGTTGTAGAACGAGCCGGGCTCATCGAAGCGGTTGCTGGGGCCGGAGCGGGTCGCCGCCCGCTTCGTCAGCGCCGCCGCAACACCCTTGGACGGGAATACAGGCTCTGCCGTGGGAGTCGGGGTTGGATCAACGTCCTTCGTGACCGTCGGGGCTGCCGTCGCGCCAGTCGGCGTGGGGGTAATCCACTCCACCGTCGAGGTCGGCGTGGTGGACGGGCGCGGGGTCACATAGGCGATGTAAGGCTTCGGGGTCGCGGTGGTGTAAGCGCGCGGAGTCGCCGTGGCGTGCACATCCGCCGCAAGGGCAATGTCCGAAATCGCCGCGCCCGCGTTCCCTCTGCCCGCGTAAACCGTCTCGATGGTCAGGTCAATCTGCGTCACGCCGGTGTATTCCTCCGGCAGCAGCAGGCGCTGGTAGCCGTTTGACCAGTCGGCGCTGCTTGTCGTGGGCAGGAAAGCATCCGACAGCGTGTAGCGGTAGGTCACGCTCTGCTGCCCGTAGGCATACCAGATTGTCACGGCGACGGTCGCGGGTCGGTCATAGCTGTTGTAGTAGTTCTGGTTGTAGCAGTAGCCGCTGCGAATCCAGATTTCGCCGACGCTGGCGCCGCTGAGCGCGAGGGACAAGTCCGGCGCGGCGGCGCTGGTGCGAACCCACGCGGTGGCGGTATTGCCATCAAGCAGATCAGCGGTCACATCGGTTTCACCGCTGTGTTCGGTGGCGGAGAGAATCGCGCTGGTCGCGCCGCGCCCGCTGCTCGTCGCGGGAACGTCCGCCAGCACGGGAATGCAGATCGCTGCCGTCAGCGCGGCACAGAGCAGAATCTTCAAGGTGCGCTTCATGTTCATCATCCTTTCCGGATAGGGGGCGTTATCCTCCTGTCACTCATATAACGAACGACAGTGGGTAATTCTTCATCTGTTGCAAAATTTCCTCCAATTTTTTTGCTTTTCATGAAAAAAAGCATCAAAATCATCCATGCCCCCCTTCTCAAAAAGCAAAAAACGTTGTACAATATGGAATGAAAGGTGCTGCGTTCAGACAGTGCGTTTCTTTATCCTGATTTGTAAGCACTTACACAACGAAGGAGGACTTCTTCATGGAACTTCGGACGGCATCCTCTCCGCGCGACGTAAAGACGTACGACACGCAGCGGCTCCGCGAGGAATTTTTGATTGACGACCTGTTCCGCGCGGATGATATCAAGCTGGTGTACAGCCACATCGACCGCATCATCACGGGCAGTGCCGTGCCGGTGAAGGGTACGCTGGCGCTGACGGCGGGCGAGGAGCTGCGCGCGCAGTATTTTCTGGAGCGGCGCGAGCTGGGCGTCATCAACATCGGCGGCGAAGGCACAGTGACGGTGGATGGCACGGTGTACACGCTGCGCCACCGCGACGGGCTGTACGTCGGGCGCGGCAGCAAGGACATTGTGTTTGCATCCAAGGATGCGGCGAATCCGGCGAAGTTCTACCTCAATTCCTGCCCGGCGCACACGGCGTATCCGACGGTGTACATCCGCCCGGAGGACTGCGTGCGGCAGGAACTGGGCAGCCTGGAAACGGCGAATCACCGCACGATTTGCAAGTACATTCTGCCGGGGCAGGTGCAGTCCTGCCAGCTGGTGATGGGCATGACGAAGCTGGAGCCCGGCTCTGTGTGGAACACGATGCCCTGCCATACCCACGACCGCCGCATGGAGGTCTACCTCTATTTCGACATGCCGGAGGACGCGTTCGTGATGCACTTCATGGGTGAAGGGCAGGAGACGCGCCACATCATCATGCGCAACGAACAGGCGGTCATCAGCCCGTCGTGGAGCATCCACAGCGGCTGCGGCACGCAGGCGTACACCTTCATCTGGGGCATGTGCGGCGAAAACCAGGACTTCGACGACATGGACGGCATCGCCATGAAGGACTTGAAGTGAGGGAGACCCAAGGGGCTTTGCCCCTTGACCCCAGCAGGGCGCTGCCCTGCACCTGCCAAAGGGTCTTCGACCCTCTGGACTCCCTTTTCGCGATTGAGTTGAGCGCACTTTCAGGCAGTTTCCGCGTGTTTATCCGCGATCATTGAAAGGAGATTTCCCATGAGCAATATGTTCTCTCTGGAGGGCAAAATCGCCCTCGTCACCGGTGCGTCCTACGGTATCGGCTTCGCCATCGCCTGCGCCATGAGCGACGCCGGCGCGACCATCGTATTCAACGACATTAAGCAGGAATTGGTGGATAAGGGCATTGCTGCCTATGCCGAAAAGGGCATCAAGGCGCACGGCTATGTCTGCGACGTGACCGACGAAGCCGCCGTCAACGCGCTCGTCGCCAAGATTGAGGAAGAAGTCGGCGTGATCGACATCCTTGTCAACAACGCGGGCATCATCAAGCGCATTCCGATGTGCGAAATGACCGCCGAACAGTTCCGTCAGGTGATTGATGTTGACCTGAACGCGCCGTTCATTGTCTCCAAGGCGGTGATTCCGTCGATGATTAAGAAGGGTCACGGCAAGATTATCAACATCTGCTCCATGATGAGCGAGCTTGGCCGCGAGACGGTGTCCGCCTACGCCGCGGCGAAGGGCGGCTTGAAGATGCTGACCCGCAACATCTGCTCCGAGTACGGTAAGTACAACATCCAGTGCAACGGCATCGGCCCGGGCTACATCGCCACGCCTCAAACTGCGCCCCTGCGCGAGATTCAGCCGGACGGCTCCCGTCACCCGTTTGACAAGTTCATCATCGCCAAGACACCTGCCGAGCGCTGGGGCGACGCGGCGGATTTGGGCGGCCCGGCGGTGTTCCTTGCGTCGGACGCGTCTAACTTCGTCAATGGCCACATCCTCTATGTGGATGGCGGCATTCTGGCGTACATTGGCAAGCAGCCCTAACGGATGCGCAGGCATAGGGGAGAAAATGCCGCCCGCAAGGGGGAGTTTTGCGGAAGAAATGCGCGCAAAAACCGCTTTTTCTGCAAAAGCCCCTTGCGTTCCAGCGAAAAATGTGATAGACTGTAAAGCGTTGATTTCTCCCCAAGGAGGTTTGAAGCATGAGTGCATTTGGTGTGGTTCTGACGGTCATCATCACGATTTCCGCTCTGTTCATGATTTTTACGGTTCTGATGCAGAGCAGCAACGTGAAGGGTCTGGGCGCAATCGCCGGCACGTTCGACAGCTATTTTGACAAGCACAAGGCCAAGAGCGCGGAAGCGAAGCTGGCGCTGGGCACCAAGATTGCTGCGGCGATTTTCGTGGCCTGCTCCCTGCTGATGCTGCTGGTCAAGTAATCAGCGGTTTCGCATGGCAAAATAGGGCTGACAGGTGACTGTTTAGCCCTTTTTGTCGTTGATGGAAATGCACGTTCTTCGCGAACAGTGCGTTTGTGTTGCAGGGGTTTCGCTCCTGCTGGAGCGACAAGGGGGCTTTGCGATCGCCCCCTTGACTCCTTCGCACGCCCTTCGGAAGTTACAATTTGGTTATGTTAGCTGTTTTTGTTTAGTGGACGAATAGTACACGAACTATAGCAACTTTCGCTATAAACCAATATACATGGGTGCGCACCGAAGGTTTCCAAAGGGCGAGCGGAAAGCCCTTTGGTTGCGCCCGCAGGCGCAATTCCCCCTGCGAGAATCAAAATCAAGTATGAAATTGCCATCAACTGCACGAAAAAAGAGCAGGTGGACTTGCAACCTCCACCTGCTCTTTTCCGATTACTTAACCAGCTCGCAGAACTTGTCAATGTTCCCCTTGACAACCTCCAGACTGGAGCGCCAGAAGTCGGGATTCCGTACATCAATCCCCACGCTGGCGGCGACGTCGGCAATCGTGCCCGAACCGCAGGAGCGCAGCAGACGGCAGTAATCCGGCACAAACGCCGCGCCCTTTTGCAGATACTGCGCGAACACGCCCTTGGCGAACAGCTCGCCGAACGCATAGGGGAAGTTGTAGAAGTTGTAGCCGGACGAATAATAATGGCTCTTGCACGCCCACATGTACGGGTGGCGAATCTCCGGGTCAAGTCCGTCGCCGTAGGACGCTTCCTGCGCGCGCAGCATGGCGTCCTTCAGCTCATCGACGTTCATGGCATGGTCGGCGCGCGTGTCGATGACTTCCGTCTCGAACAGGTAGCGGCTGTAAATGTCCACAATCGTCTGGTTCGTTTCCATCAGGCTGCCTTCCAGCAGGGACAGCTGCTCATCGGGGCTTGCGTCCTTGAGCACCATGTGCGCCAGCAGCTGCTCGTTGAAGATGGACGCGGTTTCCGCCAGCGGCATGGGCGTGTCAATCAGCGAGTACGGCAGTCCTGCCAAGCAGCGGTTGTGCCACGCGTGACCCAACTCATGCGCGATGGTCGACACATCGGAGAAGCTGCCGGTGAAGTTCGTCATCACCAGCGAACGGTCAGCAAAATGCACGGGGGAGCAGAACGCGCCGCCGGTCTTGCCTTCGCGCGGGTAGATGTCAATCCAGCGCTGCTCAAAGGCGTTGTCGATGAACTTGCCCATTTCCGGCGTGAACTGCCCCATCAGGCGGACGAGCATTTCGCGCGCTTCCTCCACCGTGTAGGTGTGCACGTTCTGCCCGACCGGTGCAAACAAATCGTAGAACGGCAGGCCATTTTGATGCCCCAGCAGCTTCGCCTTCGCCTTCATGTAGCGGCGGAAGTGCGGCAGATATTCGCGGATGGCGGTCAGCATGGCGTCCAGCGTCGCACGGTCCATGCGGGAGTCGCTCAGCGTCATGTCCAGCACGGAAGGATACCCCTTCGCCTTGCTCAGCGTGCGCGCCTCCATTTTGACGGCGTTCAGGCAGTAAGACATGGGCAGCTCCATCTTCTTGTAGGAAGCAATTTCTGCCTCGTAGGCATCTTTACGGACGGAGGCATCCGCGTCGTACGCAAGCCCGCGCACGGCGGACAGCGGAATCTCCTGCCCGCGGTAATTCGCCGTGTGGGTGGAATCCAGCTTGTCGCGCAGCTGGCTGAACGCGCTGCCGCCGGACAGGCTCATCTCCAGAATCCACGGCTCAACCGCTTCGGGGATGGTGTGGTGCGCGTTCTCGGCGGATTCACGCAGGTGGAACGCGACCTTCTGCAATTTGGGGGACGCGGCAATCAGGTCTTCGAGGTTTGCAAGGCTGCCGATATAGCGCGTGACGGCGCTGCTGACGATGCGGCTGTCGTTGAAAATCACGTCCAGCACGTTCAGGTACTTTGTCGCGTCGGCATTGTTCGCGTCCACCGCCTGCGTCAGGCTGCAGAACGACGAGAGCCGGTCGGACAGCGCACCAAGAACCTCCTGCTGGTCGGTGAGCTTCTCCAGCTTTGTCTGCGGATCGTCGCCGCCGTCCAGAATCGCCTGTTCGACCTTGATTTCCTCCGGAAAACGCTTCAAATCAGCCAGAAAAGCCGGGTCATCAAAGCCCTTGTAGAGATAGGACAAATCCCAATTCGGGTTCATGGGGGTTACGCCTCCTTAAAAGATATAGTCATTAACAAGATGATACCCCAAAGCGCGAACGTTGTCAATGCCCGCTTGCCATACGCGGTGATTTTTCAGGTGCTCCGGGTCATGCGCGTCCACACCGAGAATGACGTCATTGTGCCATTTTCGGGCGTATTCCCAGAATGGCGCGGACGGATACCCCCGCGTGTGACCCTCCATCTGGCTGTTCAGCCCCAGCAGATTGTACTCGATGGGCATGTGCTGTTCCTTTGCGCACTGGCAGAGCATGTCCGCCGCTTCCTCGCACGCGCGATTGAACTGGTCGTCCGTGCGGTGGCGCATGAACAAATCCGGGTGGGCGATGTAGCAGAACAGCCCGGTGCGCATGGCGGCGACTGCGGATTGGGCATAGCGCAGCACGCCATCGTCCGTCTGGCACTCAAAGCCGATATACGGATTGTCCTCCTCGCTGTCGGCGTAGTGCTGACCGAGGATGTAGTAGCCGATGCCCTGCTCGCGCATCCGCAGCAGATGGTCGTGATAGCGCGGGAAGTACTCGCTCTCCAAGCCAAGGCGGATTTCAAGCTGCCCGGCGTAGCGCTGCTGGAGCGCATGGACGGAATGGATGTAATCCGTCAGCTGGTCAAGCGGCATCCGAATTCCGCTGACGAAGCCGTTTGCGAACGGGAAGGGCGCGTGGTCAGCGAAGCCGAGCACATCAAACCCGGCGTCCAGCGCGGCTTCGACATAGGCTTCATCCGTGCCGACAGCGTGCTGGCAGCGGGATGTGTGCGTGTGAAAATTATGCTTCATAATTGCTCCTTGCAAAAAGATGCACCGACGTATGTGGGCGGTGCATCTTTTGCCTGATTACATTTTTTGCAGATAGCGCTGGGTTTTCAGCGCTTCGAGGCATTTCTCCTTGCTGCGCTCAATGTGGCGGTGCATCTTTTGCCTGATTACATTTTTTGCAGATAACGCTGGGTTTTCAGCGCTTCGAGGCACTTCTCCTTGCTGCGCTCAATGTGGCGGTGCATCAGCTTCTGGAAATGCTCCAAATCGCGCTGCTCGATATAGTCCACCAGCTTGTAATGCTCCTCGTGCGCCTGCAGCAGGCGGTTCTCCTGCGAAATCGCCATGGACGAGAAGCGCGTGATGTACTGGTCCTGCCCCTCAATGACGCGCAGAATGCGGTTCTGCCCGCAGATTTCGGTCATCTGGCGGTGGAAGGCGCGCGCCATGGGGGAAAGCGTCTCGAAATCGCGGCTTGCCATCACGTTGTCCATCTCGTGCAGCCGGTCGCGCAGGGCGGCGATATCATCCGCCGTCGCTTTCTGGATAATTGCGGGCAGCGTCAGCATTTCCAGCGCGTTGCGGATGGTGTAGATTTCCTCCACGTCGGCAATCGTGAACGCGCGGACGATCACGCCGCGCCGCTGTACATACTCTACCAGCCCGTCACGCTCCAGCTTCCGCAGGGCTTCACGCAGCGGCGTGCGGCTGATGTGCAGGCGGTCGGCGTATTCTGTCTCGACGATGCGCTCGCCAGCGGGAATTTCCCCGGTGATAATAGCGTGCTTGAGCACTTCGTAGGCGATTTCACGAATCGGGCGGCTTTCCATCATGGGCTGGAAGGGGATGGCTGCCATAGCGAACAACTCCTTGTGGGTGGCTTAGAATCCGCCGCGTTTGTGTCCTTTCTGGTCAACACGTTCGCGGACGCAAAGTGCATTTTGTTTGCACTTTGTATACAAGAATAATACAAAAAGCAGCTCTTGTCAAGGGAAAAATCCATTTTTTCCGCAAAAAATGGCGAAAATCAAGGATGATTTTTCATTACCCCTTTTGTGTGCGGCACAGGGTTTCGCCACTGCGGTGGCGACCAGAGGGCTTTGCGCTCGCCCTCTGGACTCCTTCGCCTTCCGCATCTAAGTATATTGGCAGTTATCGCGGCTTTTTTAGTTAGTACACCTTTCGTTCTCCTAAGCAACGATAAAAACCAAGAAACATGGGAGTGCAGTGCGAAGGTTTCCAAAGGGCGACCGCAAACTTCGTTTGTTTTCATGCCCTTTGGTCGCGTCCGCAGACGCGAAGCCCTCTGCAACCAGAAAAATCAAGTCACATCGAAAGCAAAAATCACGAAAAAAGCGCAAAGAAAACCGCCTGCCTTCGCGCATTTGCGAAAACAGACGGCTTCCAAAGTCAAATCAGGCGAATGCAATTATTCCAGAATCTCACGCCGCAGCGCATTGACATAATCCAGCTGCTCCCACGGCATGTCCGCCTTGCCGAAATGACCGTAGTTGCAGTTCGCGCGGTAAATCGGGCGGCGCAGGTTCAGCCGCTGAATGATGGCGTTCGGGCGCAGGTCGAACAGCTTGTCCACCGCTGCCGCCAGCTTGTCGTCCGAAACAACGCCCGTGCCCATCGTGTCGATGAACAGGCTCACCGGGCGCGCGACGCCAATGGCATACGCCAGCTGAATTTCGCAGCGCTTCGCCAAACCCGCCGCGACGATGTTCTTCGCAATGTGGCGCGCCGCATAGGCAGCAGAGCGGTCAACCTTCGTCGGGTCTTTGCCGGAGAACGCGCCGCCGCCGTGCGGGGCATAGCCGCCGTAGGTATCAACGATAATCTTGCGCCCGGTCAGACCGGAGTCGCCCGCAGGCCCGCCGATGACAAAGCGCCCGGTCGGGTTGATGAGATAGCGGGTGTCCGCCGTCAGCATTTCCGCCGGAATCACCGGGCGGATGACGTGCTCCATCATCGCCGCGTAAATGTCCGCGTGGGCGATTTCGGGGTTGTGCTGGGTGGAGATGACGATGGTATCCACCGCCACGGGCTGACCGTCCTCGTAGGCAATGGTCACCTGCGCCTTGCCGTCGGGCCGCAGCCACGGCAGCGTGCCGTTCTTGCGCACTTCGGTCAGGCGGCGGGTCAGGCGGTGCGCGAAGGCAATCGCAGTCGGCATGTATTCCGGCGTTTCGTCGCACGCGAAGCCGAACATCATGCCCTGATCGCCCGCGCCGATTTCGTTGGCATCCTGCGTGCGGGTTTCCAACGCGTCATCAACGCCCATGGCGATATCGGGGCTTTGCGCGTGGATGCTCGTCAGCACGGCGCAGGTGTTGCCGTCAAAGCAGAGGGAGGAATCATTGTAGCCGATGTCCAGCACAACGTCGCGCACGATGGCGGGAATATCCACCTTCGCGGTCGTGGTGATTTCGCCCATCACCATCACCATGCCGGTGGTGGCGCAGGTTTCGCAGGCGACGCGGCTCATGGGGTCTTGGGCGAGCAGCGCGTCCAGCACCGCGTCAGACACCTGATCGCACAGCTTGTCCGGATGACCTTCCGTGACCGATTCCGAGGTAAAGAGTTTCCGCATTTTTGTAGCTCCTTTCAGCTAAGCCAATAGGGGATGGTTGAGAGCTGCAAAAAACCCGGCGTCCTTGCACACAAGGCAGCCGGGAATCAATCAGAAGCGATTGTCCTTATCTGTCAGTGCTGCTCTGGATAGAGCCTGTGTGCGCACTGTGGGAATTGGCACCACGCACCTGCGTGCCGGTTGCCGTGGCTTCATTGGGCCCGTCCCTCTGCCACTCGTGATAAGGGGTATTACTTTTGCATCCGATATGCTACCACAATTCTGCCCGTCCGTCAAGGGCTTTTGCATCTTTTCTGTATTTTTTTCGGGAAAAATCACGATAAGAACGAATGTTCTCTTGCATTTGCGGCAAAAATCCGCTATACTACATAAGCCGTTGCAATGACGACCGGGTCCTGTGCGATCTGTCGGTGTGAACCTTGTCAGGGCCGAGAGGCAGCAGCAATAAGCGCTGGGCGGATGTGCTGCGGGGTTGCTCAGTCTGAGCGGCGGTATCTTCTATTTTGAATATCAATGGACAGGCTGCATGGGAAAGTGACTTCTCATTGCAGCCTGCTTTTTTATCGGCGCGGGATTGTGAAATGGTGGATGGCAAACAAAGCAAAAAACGCCGCGAAACTATTGTTTCTGTGCGGTATGTGTGCTATACTGACCATCGCGCAGAAGCGCAAAAAAGTTGGGAGGTATAACAATTATGCGGAAGTTCCTGTCCTTGTTTCTGGCTCTTGCAATGAGCATCGCCTGCTGCGCGCTGGCAGCGGCGGAGGATACGGCAGAAGCAATGCAGTATACCGAAGAAAACATCACCATCGACGCGGGTGATCACCAGATTCCCGCAACGCTGACCGTGCCTGTTGGCGCGGAAGGGGAAAAGTTCCCGGCTGTTGTTATGCTGCATGGCAATGGCTCTACCCGCCACGAAGCGGGCAATGCCTATGATTATGCCGCGCTGGCAATGGCGAAGGCAGGCATCGCGACGATTCGTTTCGACTACATCGGCAATGGTGACAGCACCAGCGATTACATCGACTTCACCTATGACAAGGGTGTGGAAGACGCGATGAAGTGCTACGAATACCTCAAGACGCTGGGCACCATCGACATGGATCATGTGGGTGTGATGGGCTGGAGCCAGGGCGGCCGTCTGGCGCTGCTGACGGCTGCGCGCAACGAGGTGTTCACCTCCGTGCTGACGTGGGCAGGCGCTTACGATCAGAAGGGCAATGAGGCAGAACAGTACGCAATTGCCAAGGAAAACGGCTATTACGAAGTGACCTATGACTGGCGTGAACCGCTGAAGCAGTCTCCTGCCTACTATGAATGCGCGATGAGCATTGATTATCCGGCGGAAGTTGCTAAGATCAAGGTGCCGCTTCTGGCAATCAACGGCAAGGCGGATACGACCGTGGTGCCGGAAACCGCGCAGAAGATTGTGGATGCGGCGGTGAATTCCCCGGATGCGGAAGTGCTGCTGCTGGACGGCGCGGATCACACCTTCTGCGTCTTCAGCAATGACGACACGGTGCTGAAGACCTTGGTGCAGGATACCATCGACTGGTTCAAGAAGACGCTGTAAGCGCAAAAAGTCAGCAAGGGCTGCGAAGGAGTGGAGAACATTCCTTCGCAGCTTTTTTGCGTGTGTTTTGTACAAATTGTGTATTCCGACTGTACAAAAACGGAAAGCAAGGTATAATAATAGGAAAAGCAAGGAGGTCATGCAGAGATGGAACTGAACGTGATTCGACAGGCAGACCCGCAGGTGGCGGACGCGATTGAGGCGGAACTGAACCGTCAGCGTTCGCATATTGAACTGATCGCGTCGGAGAACTTCGTATCCCCGGCGGTGATGGCGGCGATGGGCTCGTGCCTGACGAACAAGTACGCGGAAGGGTATCCCGCGCACCGCTACTACGGCGGCTGCGAATGCGTGGATGTGGTGGAAAACCTCGCCCGCGACCGCGCTAAGCAGCTTTTCGGCTGCGAGTACGTCAACGTGCAGCCCCATTCCGGCGCGCAGGCGAACACGGCGGTGTACTTCGCCATGCTCCAGCCGGGCGATACCGTCATGGGCATGAGCCTGTCCAACGGCGGCCATCTCACGCACGGCAGCCCGGTCAACCTGTCCGGCAAGTACTTCCATTTTGTGCCCTACGGCGTGGATGCGCAGGGCTATATTGATTATGACGCCATGCGCGCGCTGGCGCTGGAGTGCAAGCCGAAAATGATTGTCTCCGGCGCATCGGCGTACCCACGCACGATTGATTTCGAGAAGATTCGCGCCATCTGCGATGAGGTGGGCGCGCTGATGATGGTGGATATCGCCCACATTGCGGGGCTTGTTGCGGCGGGGCAGCATCCGTCGCCCGTGCCATATGCTGATTTCGTCACGACGACGACGCACAAGACGCTCCGCGGTCCGCGCGGCGGCATGATTATGTGCCGCGAGCAGTATGGCAAGGCGATTGACAAGGCGATTTTCCCCGGCACGCAGGGTGGCCCGCTGATGCACGTCATTGCGGGCAAGGCGGTCTGCTTCGGCGAGGCGCTGAAGCCGGAATTCAAGGACTATCAGGCGCAGATTATCAAGAACGCGAAGGCGCTGGAAGCCGCGTTCCAGGCGGAAGGCATCAAGATGGTGTCGGACGGCACGGACAACCATCTGCTGCTGCTTGATTTTTCCGGCACAGAGATGACGGGCAAGCTGCTGGAGACGCTGCTGGAAGAAGCGAACATCACGGTGAACAAGAACACCGTGCCGAACGAGACGCGCTCGCCGTTTGTGACCAGCGGCGTTCGCGTGGGCACGCCGGCAGTGACGAGCCGCGGCTTCAAGGAAGCGGACATGGCGAAGGTCGCAAAGTGGATTGCGCGCGTCGTTCGGGAAGGGGAAAATGCTGTTCCGTCGGTGAAGGCGGAGGTGGAAGCGTTCATGAAGGGGTTCCCGCTGTATGAGTGACGGGGGTTTCGCTCCTGCGGGAGCGACGAGGGGGCTTTGCGCTCGCCCCCTCGACCCCTTCGCAGTGCACACTCCCATGCTTTGGGGTTTCATATTTTTTTGCTCTATGAGCATCTAACCCGAACCGCAGGTTCGCCGGATAAACACGCGGGCACTGTATGCAGTTGTCACCAACTGAATCGCGCGGAAGGGTCAAGGGAGGAACTCCCTTGCGGGGTCAAGGGGCAGCGCCCCTTGTGCCTCCCTTGTACACGAAAAATTCATACTTTCCTTGCAAATCCACCAAATTTGAGCCGGAATTTCGGCTAAATTCCGGTGGATTTTTTTTTGAATGTGTGCTATACTATATGAACGAGGGGTCTGTGCGTTGCAAAACAGACCGCAATCAAACGCCGCCATTCCGGAATGATGATGCTGGGGAAGTCGGAATTGTGGAATGAAGAAAAGGAAGTCGCCGGTGGAGGGCTTGCAATGCCCGTCCTGCGGTGATGGAATCGGCAGCGTTTGGCAAACGACGGGGAAATGCTGCGAAAGCGGACACGGGCAGGGCAGTCCTGCGCGGGCAGTTTTTGGCTGCAAAGGCGCAACGGATAAAATGCGTTTTTTCCCGGCATGGAAATAATGCTGATGGGGTTCGGCGAAACGCAGGCTTGCCGTGTCCAGCAGCAGTTTTCCGCAAAAATGGCTTTTTTACTTCCGTGAAGGAAGTATGTGAAAGAGAAGGAACGAAAACGTTTGAAAGAGAGTGATGGTATGACCCCGAGAACGAAAGCAGCGCAGCCGGCAAGCCGCCTGCGGATTGTCAGCCTTGGCGGTGTGGATGAAATCGGCAAGAACATGACAGTTTTTGAATATGAGGATGACATTGTGGTGGTTGACTGCGGCAGCATTTTCCCCAAAGAGGATATGCTGGGCGTCGATCTGGTCATTCCGGATGTGTCCTATCTGGTGGAGAAGAAACGCAACGTGCGCGGATACCTCTTCACCCACGGGCACGAGGACCACATCGGCGCGACGCCGTACATCCTGCGCCAAGTGCCCGCGCCGCTCTACGGAACGAAATTGACGCTGGCGCTGGTGGACTTGAAGCTCAAGGAGCACCGCATTCAGGGCATCCCGATGCAGGTGGTGCAGCCACGCGACGAGGTGCGGCTGGGCAAGAACTTCACGGCGAAGTTCATCCACGTCAGCCACTCCATCGCGGGGGCGTGCGCCATTGCGCTCACCTGCCCGGCAGGTACGGTCGTCGTCACCGGCGACTTCAAAATTGACTACACGCCCGTCGATGGGCATATCACCGACCTTGCGTCCTTCGCCGAGCTGGGCGAGCGCGGTGTGCTGGCGATGCTGTGCGAATCCACCAACGTCGAGCGCCCCGGTCACACCATCTCCGAAAAGAAAATCGGCGTGACGTTCGAGAACATGTTCCGCGACGCGCAGGGGCGTGTGATTGTCGCCATGTTCGCGTCGAACATCCACCGTATGCAGATGGTTATTGACAACGCCATGCGCTACGGCCGCCGTGTCTGCTTCATCGGGCGCAGCATGGTCAACGTCAGCCGCGTGGCGATGCAGATTGGCGAACTGCGGATTCCGCCGGAAGCCATTATTGAGGCGGACGCGCTTGACCAGTACCCGGACAACGAGATTCTGGTGATGACGACGGGCAGTCAGGGCGAGCCGATGGCAGGCTTGACGCGCATGGCGTACAGCGAGCACCGCAAGCTGCAAATCCGGCAGAGCGACACGGTGATTATCTCCGCCACGCCCATTCCCGGCAACGAGAAGAGCATCAGCCGCGTCATCGACCAGCTGTACCGCTGCGGCGCGAACGTCATCTATAAGGCGCTGGCGGAGGTGCACGTCTCCGGCCACGCCTGTCAGGAAGAACTCAAGCTCATGCACGCGCTGGTGAAGCCGAAGTACTTCATCCCTGTCCACGGCGAATACCGTATGCTGTGGCAGCACGCGGTGCTGGCGGAGTCGATGGGCATGAACTCCACCGACATCGTGCTTCCCGAAACGGGTCAGGTTATCGAGATGAATCAGGAAGGGCTGTATCTGGCGGAACAGATTCCGACCGGCGCGGTGCTGGTGGACGGTCTGGGCATCGGCGACGTGGGCAACGTCGTTCTGCGCGACCGCAAGCACCTCAGTCAGGACGGCTTGATTATCGTCGTCATGGCGATTAACCGCGACGATCAGCGCCTTGTCTCCGGCCCGGATATCATCAGCCGCGGCTTCATCTACGTCCGCGAGAATGAGGATATTATTGAGAACACGCGCGATGTCGTGCGGCAGATTCTGTCGCAGTCGTCGCTGGCGGGCGAGGACTGGCCGGCGCTCAAGAACCGCATCAAGGATGAGCTGCACCGCTTCATCTTCGAGAAAATCAAGCGCAACCCGATGATTCTGCCCATTATCCTTGACGTTTGACATGGGGGCGCACATCTGATACAATAGGGAGGAACGCTGCAACATGCGTTTCTCCCTTTTTCGTGGGAAATCGGGATGAATTTGCGCCATAAACGCGTTTTATGGATGATACTGTTTTCTGATTCACCTGCGCCATCTGCTTGCGCATTTTCATCAGGAAATAGTATAGCGCATCGAAAGGATGGACATGCTGTTATGGAACATGCTACGGCACACCGCTTGGCGCAGGAAATCCGCCAGAGCGAGGAATATCAGACGTATCACGCACTGAAAGAGGAGGTTATGGCGGACGAAACGACCGCCGCGCTCCTGAAGGAATACAAGAAGCTGCAGCTGCGCCTGCAAATGGCGGCTGTCTCCGGCACGCAGCCGGATAATGACGACATGCAGCGCTTTCAGGGCATTTCGGCGCTGCTGTTCGGCAAGCTGGAAGTCAGCCAGTACCTGCTGGCGGAAATGCGTTTGCAGCAGGAAGTGGCGGGCATTCTGCGCATCATCACCGACGCGGCGGACATTGACATGGGGATGGGACAATAATTCCGGATTCTCCAAAGGGGGGCAGGCTTGTTGAGCAAGAAGCATGACAGCTACGAGAGCATCCGCGACGAGCGGCGATATGGCCCGTACTGGTACAGCGCGCTGTGGCGCATCATCCGCCCAATCCTGATTGGCTTGGGCACGGTGCTGGTGGTGGCGGGCATCCTGTTCAGCGTGTGGAACAAGGTGTACGGCGAGTTCATTGCGCCGCCGGATGAAAACAGCACGGCGCAGGTGCCCTTCACCATCGAGAGCGGACAGAGCCTGACCCGCGTGGCGAACCGGCTGGAGGAAGCCGGGCTGATTCGCAATCGCACGGTGTTCAAGTACTACTGCGACTTCGCGGGCTGGGGGCAGAAAATCCAGTCCGGCAGCTACACGCTCAGCCCGTCGATGACCATGCGGCAGATTGCCGACCAGCTCACGCGCGGCGACGGCAACCCGATTGTGCGCAATATCACGCTCATTCCCGGCTGGACGATTGAGCAGTTCGCCGAGCAGCTGGTCAAAGACGGCGTGCTGACGGACAGCGCGGAGTTCTTGTCCCTGTGCAAGAGCGGCACGAGCTTCAGCGAATTTTACTCCGTGCAGGACGTGCTGAACAGCCGGAACGTCAGCCAGCGCCGCTATGTGCTGGAGGGGTATCTCGCGCCCGATACCTACGAAATCTACATCGGCGCGACGGCAAGCGAAATCATCCGCAAGCTGATTACGCAGACCGAGCGGGTGTTCTCCGTCGCCTGTGAGGATCGCGCGGAAGAGATGGGCTACACGATGGACGAGATTCTGACGCTGGCGAGCATGATTGAGAAGGAAGCGTCAAAGGCGGATTTCACGAAGGTGTCCGCCGTATTCCACAACCGCCTGAAAGCGGGCATGAAGCTGCAGAGCGACGTGACGATTCACTACATCACGGGCGTAAGGAAAATGTCGCTGACGGGCAGTGATTTGGCGCTTGACAGCCTCTACAACACCTATCAGGTGACGGGGCTGCCGCTGGGCCCGATTTGCGCGCCGAGCGCGGACGCCATCAACGCGGCGCTCTACCCGGACGAGACGTTTGTGGCGGAAAACTACCTGTATTTCTGCGCGACGAGTCCCGAAAGCACGGAGCTGCACTTCTCCCGCACCTTGCAGGAGCATGAACAGGCGGTCGCCATCTACGCGCCGCTGTGGCAGCAGTACGACAAGGAAAGAGGCATTGAGTAAATGACCAACCGGATGCCGGAGCTGCTGTGCCCGGCGGGGAATCTTGAATCGCTGGAGGCGGCGCTGCATTTCGGCGCGGACGCGGTCTATGGCGGTATGAAGCAGTTCGGCCTGCGCGCCTTCGCGGGCAATTTCGACGAGGATGCGCTGACGCAGGCGGTCGAAAAGATGCACGGCGCGGGCAAGAAGTTCTACCTGACGATGAACATCTTCCCGTTTGACGACCAGATGGATGATTTCGTGGCGGCGGCGAAAGCAGCACGGGACATCGGCGTGGATGCGGCGATTGTCAGCGATTTGGGCGCGATTGCCGCCCTGCGCCGCGAAGTGCCGGAGCTGCCTCTGCACGTCAGCACACAGGCGAGCACCGTCAACGCGGAAGCCGTGCGCGTCTACCGCGACATGGGCTGTGAGCGCGTGATTCTGGCGCGGGAAACGTCCATCGCGCGGGCGAAGGAAATCATCCGCCGCGTGCCGGAGATGGAAATCGAGACGTTTGTGCACGGCGCATCGTGCATGGCGTACAGCGGGCGGTGCCTGCTCAGCGCGGCCATGGCGGGGCGGAGCGGCAATCAGGGGGAGTGCGCCCAGCCGTGCCGCTGGCATTACAGCGTGGTGGAGGAAAAACGCCCCGGCGAGTACATGCCCGTGTGCGAGGACGAAAATGGCACATACATATTTTCCGCGCATGATTTGAACCTGATGCCGCTTTTGCCGGAACTGGTGGATGCGGGCATCAAGAGCCTCAAAATCGAGGGGCGGATGAAAACGGCGTATTACGTCGCGACGGTGACGGCGGCATACCGTCGTGCGCTGGATCTGCTGGCGGATGGCGGCGATTTCGCAGCGGCGCTTCCGAGCTTGATGGCGGAATTATCCTGCGCGAGCCACCGTGACAGCGACACTGGCTTTGCGCTGGGCAAGCCCGAAGCCCCCGGCGGCGCGGACGGCTTCCATCAGGAGCGGGAATATCTGGCGCATGTGGTGGAGGGCAGCCGCGATGGCCGCGGCACACGCTTTCTGCTCAAAAATCGCTTCAAGGCGGGCGAGACAATCGAACTGCTGACGCCGTCGGGCGTGCACGCATTCGAGGCGACGCCGTTCCTGCGCGAAAAGACGGGCGAAATCGTCGATACGCTGGGCATCGGCGGCGAAATCATCCGCATGGACGTCCCCTTCGCGACCGAAACGGGCGATTTCCTCCGCGGCGAAACGCGGAATCACCGAAAGTAAGCGCTTTTCCCGAAAACCGCAAGCAAGGCAACAAAAGCCGGACAAAAGCCAAACTGAAAAATGCGGTCAAGCTGGGCAACAACAGCCGCTCTTTCCCCCAATAAACATGGGTGGCGGGGGGAGTCCAGAGGGGGCTGAAGTCCAGACTTGCACGCTCTTCAGCCCCCTCTGGGCGTTCTTTGGTTACTTTCTGGCGCGCCAGAAAGTAACAACTTCGCCTCCGCAGAGGCGACTGGAGCAGCAAGAAAAAACTGCCTGCATATCACAGCAATATCGGCTGTCATCCGATAAATCCCCCTTTCACGACAGTTGTGAAGCGCGAAAAAATCCCCGGAATCTTTCCAGCAAGGTTGCACAAAAACCAAAAGTGTGCTACAATCAGATTGATATTCCTTTCACATGAAGGAATTGGGCGAAAATGCCCCAAGATAACAAATGCACTGGAGGAGAATGAGGATGGCAGGGCATGTGTCTGACGCGGTAATCCGTCGGCTGCCGGGATATTATCGGCATCTGCGGGAACTGGAAAGCGCAGGTGTGGAGCAGATTTCGTCGCAGGAGCTGGGCGAGCGGATGCACCTCACGCCGTCGCAGATTCGGCAGGACATCAACTGCTTCGGCGGCTTCGGACGTCAGGGGTACGGATATAAGGTGTCGGATCTGAAAATGCACATTGGCGAAATTCTGGGACTTGACCGTGAGCATACGGAGATTATCGTGGGCGCGGGCAATATCGGCTGCGCGATTGCGAAATATCCGACGTTCCAGCGCGAGGGCTTCCGGCCGCTGGCGATGTTTGACAACGACCCGGAGAAAATCGGCGTGCCGGTGGGCGATATTCCCGTGTACAGCATGGAGGAAATGCCGAACTTCCTGAAGGAGAACATGCCGGATATTGCGGTGCTGGCACTGCCCCGACGCGTCGCGCAGGAAGCGCTGGACAAGCTCTACGCCTGCGGCATCCGCGCGGTGTGGAACTTCGCGCCGACCGATCTGACCCATCCGGACGACATGCTGGTGGTCAATGTTCACCTGACGGACAGCTTGCAGACGCTGACTTACCACATGGCGCACCGGAACGAGGAAAACAGCAAGTAATACTATTTCCAGATTCACCTGCGCCATCTGCTTGCGCCTTTTCCGTTCTGGCGTCCGGTCGTTCCATTTAGCGTAGCGCTGCTACGCTGCATTCCACTCCCGTTAGCCAGAGCGAAAAATTCGCAGCGCATCTTGGCGCATTCTCATTTGGAAATAGTATAAATCACACACCAGCCCTCCGCAGCAGCCGCTGTGCAAGGGCTGGAATCCATTTTGGAGGAATGACATGAGCAACATTTCGGGCGGAACGCAGCGCCCGCGCCGCAGCCAGCAGACGCGCCTGACGGAAAAATTGGCGCCGGAGACGAAGCCGCGACAGCCCGCCATGCGCCAGCCGAAGGGACGCTCACAGCGGCTGATAGATGAGGAAGCGCGCCGGAGCGCCCCGCCCAAAACACGCGGCACACCCACGGGCAAGCGCGCATCCGCGCCGAAGCGGAAAACGACACGCAAACCGCGCAAGGGGCGCAAAAAGCGCAGCAGCACCTTCCTATGGCTGCTTGTCATGCTGATTTCGCTGACGTGCACGGCGGGGCTGCTGCTGCTTGCCGCGCCACAGATGCTGGGCATGGAGCTGGCCGGGCTGCCGACACTGGCTTTCGTCAACGGCAGCATCATCCGGTATGACGCAGAGCGAATCGCGAATTTCAATGAGGCGGTCGCGCTGGTCAACACCGACCGCATTTTCCCCGGCGTGACGATTGACGGCATCAACGTTGGCGGAATGACCCGCGCGGACGCCGAAAGCGCCTTGGGGCAGGGCGGCGTGGACAATTCCAGCGTGAACCTGCATGTGGTGGCGGATGCGTACACCTACGACATCACGGGTTACGACGTGCCGCTCTACCGCAACGTGAGCGAGATGGCGGCGGTTGCCTATGCCGCTGGGCGCGGGAACACAACCGCCCTGCGCGGTTCGGGGCGGACCCCGCTGAGCGAGCGCGTCGCGACGATTCGCGCGATGCAGCAAAGCCCCGTGACGCTTCAGACGCAAATCACCTACGACCGCGATGCCGTGCGAAAAATCGCAGAGAATATCGCGGCGGATGTGACCTGCACGCCCGTCAATGCGACGGTGGAGTCCTTTGACCCGGCGACGAAGCAGTTCACCTTCAACAGCGACATCAGCGGCGCGTATCTGGATGCCAACAGCGTCTATCAGACGCTCACGGGCGTGCTGGACATGGGCAATTACACCGCCTCCCTGCGTTTGCAGTCGGACACGGTGCTGGCGGACGTGACAAAATCACAGATTGTGGGCAAGTTCGGGCGCGTTTCCACCTACACGACGAAAACCACCAGCAATTCCAACCGCAACACGAACATCGACCTGTCCTGCCAAGCCATCAACGGCTATAAGGTTGCGCCGGGGGATACGTTCTCCTTCAATCAGGCGACGGGGCAGCGCACGGCGGCGAAGGGCTACAAGGAAGCAACAGCGATTTCCGGCGGGCAGAGCGTGCCGGAGGTGGGCGGCGGCGTATGCCAGACCAGCTCGACGCTCTTCAACGCCGTCGCGCGCGCGAATCTGGAAATCGTCTACCGCAGCCCGCACGCGTGGCCGAGCTCCTACGTCCAGAAGGGAATGGACGCGACGGTCAACTGGCCGAATCTGGACTTCAAGTTCAAGAACGATACCGAGTGGCCGATTTACATCGTCGCGAATTATTCCAAGCAGAAGTGCACCGTCGAAATTTACGGGATGCTCCTGCCCGACGGCGTGTCGATTGACCTGGAAAGCACCGTCACGCGCACGATTGACCCGCCGAGCGACACCAAGTACGTCCAGAACACGAAACTCGCCGCCGGTACGCAGGAGACGACCATCAAAAAGCGCACCGGCTACGTCGTCGAAACCTACCAAATCTGGTATCAGAACGGCAAGGAAGTCGACCGCAAGCTGCTCTGTACGTCAACGTATAAGGCGTATCAGGAAACAGTCGAGTATAATTAAAAAACCGCCCGGTTATCTGCCAAAACACAGATGTACCGGGCGATTCTTTTTGCTTTTCGAGGAATCGCGAACAAACCATCGAATTCCGCATTCCCTTCAGTCTGTCGATGTGCTGACGGACTTGTTCCGCACGAACAGAATCAGCGACTGTTCGTCACTGTCGTAGATGGTCGTCGCGCGGAGCGCCGTGCGCAGGAACATGTCGGAGATGTACACTTCGCCGTTGTCCAGCCGGACGGCGCCGGATTCCATCGCAATTGCGCTGCCATCCACCATCACGGACAAACCGCTGTCCGTCTCGCGGATGACGGCCGTGTAGCCTGCCGCGGACAGCACCCACACGCCGCTTTCGCTGACATCCAGCTGCCAGTCGTCGATGCAGGCCGCCAGCTCACGCAGGGACATGACCGGACTGCCCACCGTGTTCACCCACAGGCTCGGACGGCGCGTGTAGCCCACGCCATCCTGCGTGACGGTCATCGTCAGCGCCTGTCCATTGCCGCCGCTGCCGAGGAAGATGCTGCCATTCGGGAGCAGCGTCAAGCCGTCCGGCGTATATACCGGCGCTTCGGTCGTCACCGTATCCACCGGGAAATCGCCGGACGCGCCCGGCAGAGGCAGATCATCCGCCGGAGATGCCGTTGGCGCGTCCGGCGATTTCCCGGTGGATACGGTGACGACCGAAGCGCCGGTATATAC